>JAABUP010002203.1_pt1 | contig 38588 bp, 50 predicted proteins | sample 5559201 | NCBI WGS metagenome assembly JAABUP01 (sample SAMN10711887, study PRJNA513373) | rock metagenome | isolation source: Antarctica rocks | place: Antarctica | reverse complement strand
AGTCCCCTCTGCTAGCACACCTTCAAATCCATGTTGGCTCAGCCAAAGGGACAGTTTTTGCCACCAAAGAGTGTTCACAGATGAGGCATGAGTAAAAGCCTTCTTGACCAGCCTGTCAGAGGGTAACTCGCTGAGCCTGCTAACATACTTGAGTACCAATTTTTGCCAATGTAATTGCAAGGGCATTCTTCCTAATTCGCATAAAACAACATGCAATGTGCGTTTCATAAAATGATTATGCACAGTGTTCATTTGCGAAAAGAGGGAGGACCTTTCAAGACACCATACCTCACATCCATATGAAAGGACTGGCTGTACCAGAGATGAAAACAAAGAACAGCGAAGATGTGTGTCATCCAGACCCAACTCTGACCAGCTTCTCAGTTGCTGCTTTGAAACAGCCTGATTTGTGCAAAACAATTCCCAAATATGTGTAGTGATCGACAATGCGCAAAGCTCGACCACCATATAGGAAAGAGTCTGAATGAGAATGCCGAAAGTCATTGAAAATGACTACTTGGGTTTTTGACATGTTGACTGAAAGCAGCTTCTCGCCACAAAAGAGCTGAAGTACATGTAACAAGTGTTGCAAACCAGCCGGGGATCTCGATAACAGGACAATGTCATCAGCATGTAGCAATATAGAAACCTTTTGCCCTTGAAGCTCTGGAGCATCTTGCGCATGATGTTGCAAGTGAGTCTCCAGCTGATCGATATATAGGCCAAATAAGGTTGGAGACATTGTGCAGCCTTGCTTTACTCCCATGGTACTGTCAAAGGGTGCAGATCTGCCGACCGATGGGATGTCCACACATACACGAACATTGGCATAGTAGCTCTTCAGTGCATCCAGCATTTTGCCTTGAATCCCAATATTGGAAAGATGCTCCCATAGTTTGTCCCTCGGGATGGTGTCAAATGCTTTACGAAAGTCAACAAAGCATGCATATAACCTCCCATGCTGACTACTGGTCCTCATTGCCTTGCATGACTCAATGAGTGTCCTCATGATGAAGATGTTGTCTGACGTGCGATGGTCACGTCTGAAGCCAGCTTGCAAGTGCCCTGCTGCCCTAGTCCCGTGATCTTCAGCCCAACCACTGATGCGCCGCTCCAGCACTGTAGCATACAGCTTAGACAAAACAGTACCGACAGTGATGCCACGGTAATTGTCCAAATCATGTTCATCTCCGCCCTTGAAAATAGGGCAGAGGCGTCCAATTGACTGTGAGGCAGGAAAAGCTGTGTCAAAGACATTATTGAAGACAGCTGAAATTGGACTAGCCAAGTGAGAAACAGCATCGATGATGAATTCAGATCGCATACCATATAAATCAGAAAACTTGTTACGCTTCGGAGCAGTAATGGCAGCGACAACTTCATCAGGATGAATGGCAGTGTTCAACGCTGCTGCACTGGGTAGATCTACGGGGTGAACATCAAACAGGTGGGAGTCAACATAATCATCTGACCCAGGCACATTCAACAGCTTTTCAAAGTGAGCCATCCACTTGTCCAAATTAGCTACAGGAACAGACCTGCCCTTTTTTCTGAAGCGCTTCCAAAATTTTGCTGGGCTATGCTGAGCCAAGTCCATCAGCTTAGCAGATGTGTGCTTCGTGTAATGACGCTTTTTACGCCGTACAACAGCCCAGTACTAGTAACGCTACAGAAAGTACCAGTTAACTCATGACTCATCGCAAATTTCTGAGGCTGAGCAGATAAGGCGAATTAAGGTATGGATAGTCGCCAGACTGTGTGTGTACAGGAAACAGAAGCAGCCGGCTGACAGGTCGAGTCGCGCAACAGATATATACGATTGCTTACAAACTTGTTTGCCCCAGACTGAAGGTTCAAATCTCTGCATTGACCGCCAAGTGACGCGCACCATTCGGAAACACTACGTTTACACTGGCAGATCTCGTCTGCAATTGACCACCTCGAGACCGTATGGCGAAGAAACGAACTTCAGGCAGAAGTTCGCCCACCAACAGTCCTTCCAAGGCTGCTGAACAGGTGTGCGAAGCGGTCGCTGCACAGTATTAGCCAAATGTGGCTGCTCTGCCTCATCCTCAGTCAGCATTGTGCAGGGAGATTCGCAGACACAGCTATCGACCTTGCGGGATGAAGGCAACAAGTTGTTCGGCAAGAAGGACTATGCCAAGGCTCTGGAATGCTATGACAAAGCTCTGAAGTCACTGCCAGCCTCACACCAGGACAAGCCACTGTTGCACAGCAACAAGGCAGCATGTCACATGATGGGCAAGAAGTAGGTTGCATGGCTTTGCATTGCAGTTCTGTCATATCCTGTAGGTCAGAGTCGCCAGCTTGTGCTAGTCTGCTGACAATGCACCACGCAGTACGCAATCTTCTGGCTCACCAAAAGACATCACTGCAGATACAAGGAGGCAGTCAATGAGTGCACAGCCGCACTTGAAGCACAGCCAGGCTATCACAAAGCACTGACACGAAGGGCAAAGGCATATGAACAGATGGGCCACTACAAGCAAGCCCTTTCTGATGTACAAAAGGCCAACAAGGGTAGTGAAGCCACTCCTGAAACTCAGGTATGCTGTGGTATCGGCCTACCAGAGATGCCCTGTAGGTTGCTGTGACACTTTGTTAGTCTACGACATCGTCCAGACGGCAGCTCATGCTCACAACAACACAAGCTCACATATAATCAAGAGGATGTGGTGTCGTTGCAATTTTTGGCCCCTATCAATGCCTGTTTCCGCAGATCAAAGCTGCACTGGTCTATCCACTGCCACTCCAACAGTAGTGCTTACTTTCCCCAGTCTGTTTCAAAACATTGGACAAGTCCCAATGGCTACTGTGCATGGGCATGGGCATGCACCTGACTGTGTGAACACACATCTGATTGCACGCTTTCCTGCAGGAAGCTGAGAAGCGGCTGAAAGACTTGATGTCCGGCAAGAGGCCAAGCGGCAACAATAACAACACGCTGGCCACAGCCAATGGCACCACAGCAGCTGCCAAGAAGCAGCCTGCACGGCAGCAGCGGTCCCAGCCCTACGTCTTCCAAGCCAAGATTCAGCTGGATGATGAGACCCGCTCCATGCATATGACCGGTCAAGTCACCTATGCAGAGCTTCAGCATGCGGTGAAGGAGAAGTTTCCTGGCTCTGGGCCTCTCATCCTCAAGTACCTTGACAAGTACGCCCTCAACATCAAGCTGATATAATCACCTGCTTTGTGCATCATGCGTATGCAAGCACCGGCACGCTTCCTTGTGCAAGTGGATGAGCAGAAGCCACAACCATCGCTGCCAACTGCACGCTGCACACACCGAGAAAGCTGCCATCCATGCTGGTTGGGTGTTGTCACATGTAATGAGTGTCAAAAATTGAAAGCAGCACAAGGCTTAGAGACAGAGTGGACATGGAGCCTGCTAGCAGAAGCAAGCGTATGTCACAAAGGGAAACTTCTGTACGTAACCTTAACTCTGACCGGGAAGGGAGACTTGGTGATCATCACAGACATGAATGACCTGCACATGTATGTTACAGTGGGCAGCTTACATACATGATATTGGCTCTTCACAGGGAGGGAGACTTGGTGACTATCACAGACAGGAATGATCTGCAAGTGGCCCTGAAGGAGGTAGTAGAGCAGGCTGACAGGCTGCAGGCACAGCACGGCGGTCCCAAGCTGCCCAACATGGTCCCACCCGTGCGGATACAAGCCACCAGGGCCAAAAGCGAGGTCAGCCCCACATGAGTCATTACATCACTAACAGAATCTGCATCACATGAGTCATCCTGCAGCGATCCTGAGTCTGTGTATACATCAGTACTGCATGCTGTCTGCCCAGCCACAGTACTGACATGGCATTTGCAGGGTCAGATTGGTGTTTTCAGGATGCCTAACGATAGATTGCCTAAGAAGCTTTTGTTTGGTGAAGTCAAGGGGCTTCGCCCACCTGGCCGCCCTAGGTCTAGTTTCAATGATGTTGCATTACGTGGTTGTCAAAACTGTCGTATTAGTAGGCCTTATAGGGATGCACAAGACAGGCTGCTCTGGAGAGACAAGACTTGTCCTGCACGTACCTAGCTCATCATGAGCTGGAAAGCGTTTTAATAATTATTATTATTATCGGTGTCTACAAGGCAAACTTGTACATGGCAGCCGCCAGTAGCTGCATCACCATGGCACCCAGTTGCTGTGTCTGTCGTACAGAGCTGGCAGAACTGAACACGCAGAGTATATGTTTCATGCTTGCATTTGGAGGGCACAGAGACACGGTGTCAATGTTTATGTGGTGAAACTAGATACTTGCGCAAGCCTTTGGGTGGGTGTAGGCGGATGTGCCGGCGCCCCCTGCTGAGGAGGAAAGTCAATTCCAGCAGATAACGGCGGCGCGCAAGTACATCGCTGAGCAGGCCCTCAAGCAGCAAGCCAAGAAGGTGAACTGCCATGCTGACTTGCCATTTGGCAGCAACAAGTGTGTGCCACCTGTCTGCATGGGCTCCTGCATAATGCAATTTGCTGTATTGCTGCCAGTAAGGTTTAATGTCATGCCAGCTGACAGGCGTCAGCAGATTTTGTGGCCTTTGAGGCAGACACAGACAGACCAACAGACAGACAGATAGACACACACACACACATACACACTGCTTGCATCTGATATCTCTATGCAAGTACATAGACATGCAGGGCAATGCAGATGCTACTCTTGTTTGCGCTGTGCACAAACTGGGTGCATGTCAGGGCGAGCACTTGCTTACACAGCAAGGGCATTCATTTCTGTTTTGGGATGAAGAGCTCAACCGTGGGTGGTTGCTTCTCGCTTGCTAGCTGGCTGCAGAAGCCCAGATGTTAGCAGTAGCTCTGAACCACAGCCTTTGGATTGATGTAAGACATGCTGCATTTAGCTGAGCATTAGGCTGTTGACATCCTTTGAGCAGATCTTCCCCCCAAAGTTTGCGGTGTGCACAACTTCTCTAAACAAGCAGAAAAGGCTGTACTCAAGGATGGTGTCCTTCTGGTTTCACATCCACCCAGCACCCATCTGAGCTCAACACCAGGGCTGATGTCTGGCACAATTGCAGTGTCAGCTGCCTGCTTGCCCTAGGCATCATTGTTATGCACCTGGAGGAAGGCGTGTGGATCTGCGCTCAGATCAGCCCGATCAGCCCGGCACCTACATGCTGCTGTCCATGCGCATGGCAATGATGCCTAGGCAAGCAGGCATTGGACGCTGCAAACGTGCCTCAAATAAATGTTCAGCAGCTACACCATGTTTGCAGAACATCAACCTCACATTAGTTGCCATTAGAAAGCTTGAGCTTACCGCGCAGAAAGCATGCGCTGATAACGATTGGCGCTGCATGTATTGTCTGCAGAGGTCTTGTCCAGCTGTGGTTGTGTCAGCTGCCTAGTGAGTAATCAAATGCACGAGAGTATGCATGATGTTTCTCATCTGATCTCAATTCTTGCAGCTTCCATACCAGTCAGAAGGGCTTGTCTCCTCAGCAATGAAACGCATTACTGTGTCTGTGATGAGTGTGCCATGGCCACTTGCAGGACTTTGTTTCAGAATGTTACTGTTTCACGATCATCTTCAAAACATGTTAGTGCGTGGTTCAGCAGAGCGCTGTTTCTGCAGAAGCCAGCAAAGCAGCTCGGCTTTCGCTGGTGGAAAAGGTGTCTTTGTGATTGTTTGCCAAGTGATGAGGCCATGCACAAGGCTCACTGCCTGCCAAAGCCAAGAAGGTCATGTTTCTACAGCAACACAGACCTTCTTGATCTTCCTGGCTTCGTAAGGCAATGAGCTTTATGCATGGCCTCATCACCTGGAAAACAAACATGGGGTGCACTGCATTTGCCGCCCATCCATTAGGAACATCCCAGGTGTTGAAAAGACTGTGCAGCTCTACTTCATGTATGGCAGTCTGCCTTGCATAACACTAACACATCATTGCAAAAGGTAATGCAATGCAACAATTGGCCCTGTCACACCAGTCAACCCATTTCATTCATTCATTCATTCATTCATTCAGTGAACAGGTGTGTTGCCCTAGGGTTAGGTGTGTATAATACTGAGTATGTCCCTGCATGAGGCCCTGTTTTGGCGGTCAGCGTACCGACATCCACTTTGCCACTCCAACTGCAAGCACCCTGTCTTCGCTGAGACTGGGGTTTTGCACGCTGAGACAGGCACAAACATGTGGTTTCTGCCCTGTAGCCCTGACTGGCAAACAGAGTGCTTCTTGCTGACAGCAACTATGCTGGACATTCCTCAGATGTGTTGGCTTGGCTGCAGGAGGAGCAAACGCCAGAGCAACCACAGGAGCAGTATGCTGTAGACCAATGGATCCTGGACTTTGCAAACCTGTTCCGGGAACAAACAGGTACACCTTGCAATGTTTGGCCTTATGCTCAACCCTGACATTGTGCCTTGGTCATCTGCTCCTGCTCCTGAGTATTGATGGTCAGCTCTTGCGGAACCACTTGCTGCACAGGCATACCTGCTGCAACAATATGCAATTGAAGAATTGAATGGCAGCTTGGGGGGCAAACTCAGCTGTTGTTGGCTGTAGCTCATTCTCTGGCTCCCTCACAACACAGCCTCTGGCCATCGGCCCAAGCCGCATTTCAAAGTGCATATGCCGTATGTCATCAGATGCATGAGAACTGTTCTAACCTTGTTGCGTGCTGCACCTAAGCTGAATGTGCTGATTCTGGTTTGCCAGGTACTGATTTGCAGGGGCAGACATGGCTTTGGGCAGCATCCACTTGCAGACAGTACAGTGTGACAAAGGCTTGTTGCCATGCAGTGTTTCTGCAAAGAGACCTCTATATGACTGCGCCAAGTGGGCTCTGTTCTACAGTGTGTCTTCATCGAGAGATCTGTATGACCATGCCAACTGGGTCTGTGCGTTCTGCAGGCATCGACCCTGACAAGCATCTAGATCTGCAGACGCTGGGGTGGGACAAGTGCACAGCTGCCATGGAGGAGGCCATCAGCTCAGAGAAGGCTGAGCCCATCTTCCAAGCCGCTGCAGACAAGTTCCAGGAAGTTGCTGCCACAGGTGGGAGCCCACTCTGTCATTGTTGCTCAACTCCTGCAGCATCTCAAGTCAGATTCCGACATCAGGGTAGAGTCCGGTGTCTTGCATGCGTCTGCAGAGGAGTTCTGACTTGTAACAGAGCAAGAGTTGCCACCCTGATACAATGGTAGACGTTCGCGGCTCTTTCTGTGCCTGATATAGTTTAAGTTTTCTGGCTGGTTTGCTTTGTGATCTGCTAATCATTTTTTGGCTGAAGTTCATGTTTGTTAGCTTTGTGGCAGACCTATGACTTCCATCTACATCATGTCAAGCTGACAAGTCTCCTCTGGTTGTGGTTTGTACTCCGCTAGCTGTCACAGTGCTTATCAATTCTCTTGACTTACCATCGTATATCTGTAGGCAACCCTTAAGACACAGGGAGATTGTCACACTAGCTGTATCTGACTCAGCTCTGTGTGCTTTTGTAATGAGCTAAGCATATGCCAATTCCAGTCTGTGGGCGGTCCATCAACACAAGCAGCACTATGCCTTTGCGACGACAACTCAGGATGCGGCAACGAGTCAAAATGCCAGATTGGCAGTAGCTGTGCTGCACTGCTGCTCTCAAGTAACACTCCTGCGTCTGTCCATATAGGCATGCTACAATGGGGCAATGTCTTCCTCAGCATAGCGCGCAAATTCCTGGACGAGGCTGCTATCAAGGGCACCTTCTCAGAGCATCAGGCCAGGATCGAGTCTGAGTTTGACAAGGCCACTGACAAGTACAAGGAGGCTCTGAGCATCAAGGCTGACTTCTACGATGGGGAGATGCAGCTGGGCCAGGTGGACTTTGAGAGAGCCAAGCTCACTGCTGGCTTCATCCCCCAACCTGTCAGGTAACACCAGTGTCTAGTTATTTGTTTCGTATTACAAAACCCCAGACAGAAGTCTGCAGGCCAACAGTGTCCAGTACAGCATTCATTCCTGCAGCCTGTCAGGTGACCCAAGTCTCAAGGTATTATGTATGCCTGCCAACAGTGTCTAGTACAGCATTCATCTCCAGCCTCCAGGTATCAAATGTCTTGGTATTAGGCATGCCTGTCTAGTACGCCAGGTATCAAGTGTCTAGGTATTATGTATGCCTGCCAACAGTGTCCAGTGTGGCATTCGTCCCAAAGTCTGTCAGGTAAGCCAAGTATCTAGTCAGAATGGATGTGTACAAACAGTGCTCAGTAAGGTACAAGCATGCATACTGTACCGTAGCTTGACACCTGCGCATCAATCAGCGCTGCAGATGTCAGGACTGACTGATGTTCATGCTGCTCATGCCAGCAATGCACATCATCAGAGGCTCTGACTGGCCTCAGCATTGGCTGGCTTTCTGGATCTATTTCTGTTGCGTGTCGAGCTAGACTGACCAGTTGTGCATCGTACTTTATTGATGTGAGGCGCAAATCAGGTGTTGTCAGGATCTGGCACAATGACATGTGCATGTCAAGATTGGCTTTGACAAATTGATGGTTTTGATGAGCTTGGCCAATTATCAACCCAGTTGTGTCAGAACTGTTCATGATCAGGGGCTGATGTAGATTTGAGCTGAGTGGCTTCAGCAGTAGCTTGCTTTCCAGATGACGTGCGCGTGTCAAGATCCAGGTGTTGCACTGTCACAAGTGCCTGCCTTGCATTGCGGCCTGATAAGCAGTGGCAATAGGCACACCCTTTACCATACTTGTGCAAGCAAGTTCAAGAGGTATGTGTGTGTGTGTTTTACAGGATAAACCCAACAGACGAAGAGGGCAAGAGCCGCACACCTGAGAAGATGACAGAGCTGGTGCAGGAGGCCCACCAGGCCCACACCAAGAAGGCTCTCAATGGTCTCCAGGTACAACCCCCACTTATTCCCTGCCCCCAAGCTCCTCGCACTCAGTTTACATGCTGCATGGTATGTGGACTGGATGTGCATACTGGGCTTCGATGATCGACTTCTGAAATCCATGGCAATGGTGCGACATCAGTCATGGAATTGTGGCCAAGGATGCTCCCAATACCCTGTGCACTGACTTTCTGCCTGCATCCTCACCAGATTTGGTCTCACATTTTTCTGATACGGCATTTACCCATGCATGCTCTATCCATTCTGTCCTTGTACAGTTGTCTTTGTCTATTTAGTCAGCAACATCAGCACAACCAGAGAGCTCTGATCGGTGTCACATTTACTCTTTGACCTTTGGTGCCAAAGCTGTCCCGTGCCTGCGTCATGCTTTCAGGTGTCACTTGTCTACAAATTGATGCTGTATAGCACCAGTTGCAGCCATTGATGCTGTGCAGGTCATTTGAGCACCTGCTCTGCCAGTATCATAATTGCACAGGGACAAATGGCCGAGTTACATTAGAGACTTTGTTCATGAGTGCAGCATTCAATCAATCAATCAATCAATGTACATTTCCTGTCTTTAGGACTCAACAGACAATAAATGGGAAATCAACATACACTAAGCATTAAATGTTGAAGGCGTGCTTTGTGTAGGAATCATCACATCAGCATGCAATGATTGCTTCAGTACTGAACAATCTGAAAGTAGGCGGATTGCTCATTGCCCATCAGACTCTGCTGCGTGTACAGGGTGAGGCTGTGGAGAAGAGCAAGGCCTTGTTCCAATCTGCAGTGCAGCATTACGAGGCTGCCATTCAGTTGTTACCCGAGGATGAGCGCAGCAAGCCCATCAAGCAGCAAGTAGCTGGGGTGAGCTTCTAGACCATGTACACACCACTATCTGTACTGCCTCTACTGTTCTGTCTGTATGTACGACTCATCTGAAGCAGCTGAGTCCTGCTCTGGGGTGTTGGGGCGACCCACTCTTCAGCTTGCAGTCTGTTGATGCTGCTCAATCTGCCTCAGACTGTGCTTTCAAACCTCCTTGACAAGTGAGCAGCAGTCACTTTGGTCCAGACAGCGTCCAAGTTTGTGTTATGGCCCATGTCATAGCTGACATCATCATCACTCAGTCAACACACCATGTCTGTTGTAGCAGTTCATGACTCTGTGTTCAAATGGTTTGCTGTGATGGCAGGACCCACCAAACCCAGATGAGGACATCAACTTCTATGCTCAGAGCCTGGTGCTCATTGGTAACCTGCTGTATGAGCAGTCTCAAATCACTGCTGCCGTTGGACAAGATGGCTGGAAGGAGATGGTAAGATCCACAGGCTCCTTGGCTGTGAAGCTCCTGTTTTGTTTGTTAGTATTCATCTCTCTTTGTTTGTTGAGAATCCTGAAATAACTGTGCACGATCTTCAATGCCCCTGGGCTTGCTTTTACTTCTTACAGCCTCCAATGCATCTCTACAGCGTGCAGATGGTGTTGAAAGACACGCTCCTCCTGCTGTAATACGTTCTTGTTTGTGCCATGGATGCATCCTGTGGTAAATTGTCTGTCTGTGTGCGTGCGTGCGTCTGGCGGGCGTGCGTGCGTGCGTGCGTGCGTGCGTGTGTGTGTGTGTGTGTGTCAGTGCATACACATACGCCATTGTGCCACTCAACGTGTTGCCTGTCGCAAAGTGTTAAAGCAGATTTGCTTTGTGCTGAAAATGATGGCAAGGTGATTGTGCACAGGTGGAGAAGGCTGCCAAGCTGTTCAAGCAGGCAGGGTGTGTGCAGAGCGACATCAAGGCCGCCCTCACCAGTCACATCAAGCATGATGAGATTGACATCCCACAAGATGAGCCTGAAGAGGCCAAAAAGGTATCACCATGTTCCCCCCCCCCCCCCTCCCCACAAATGCTATTCGACTGCTGCTCAAGGCCAGATCCTTGAGCTGAGCTCATGTCTCACTTGGCTAATCGGTGGTCCTGACATGCATGCCATTGCATGTTTCCTGTGTTTACATGTTGGCAGTAATGCCGTTGAACTCATGCCCTGCACATATACAGCTTTAGTCCCACTCTCATATACCGTGCACAGCCAAGTTGCTGTGCAATTATCAGACTTAAAACACAGATTCACACAGTGTCTGTTCTTACAGGAGGTGGCAGTGGAGGACGGAGGGAGCAAAAGCGAGCAGGCAAAGGAGCCTGTGAAGGGCCTTCCTAGCCTAGCACCAAAGGCCAAGGGCAATAAGAAGGCAGACAAGGACGGGGAGTCCAGCAGTGACAAGCAGACAGCTGTTGCACAGTAGTGTCGCTTGCATTCTTCAGTGCATCACGATCTGCTTGGATCTACACTGGGACTGCAAGATCTAGATCTTTCCCCTTGACTATCTGCAGCAGATAAGTCTTCTTTTGGCAGATGGCTTGACTGGCACTTTCTGACAGTCGCAGGATGATTGCATGCAGTCGCCTTACCTGTCAGGGCCCTGCATGCAAGGGTGGAGTTTGCATAGCATACCGCATTTTTCATACCATTGAGACTTAGTAGCATCATATACTGAAGTGCACATCATGCCTGTGCATAGTTGCAAGGTGCCTTTTATTGGTCGACTGCACACCAGTGTGGACGCAGTCATAGGCTGATGTCAGCGCTAGACAATCTGTTACGTGTAGACCACACCATGTAAAGTGGAATTTTACACTTGGTCAAACGTGAGCTTACTGCTGGAAACGTGCTCCTGTACAGCAGCTTAGGCAGTTTTGAACTTGAAGGTTCCTCAGACATGTAAGTGCATGGTCGACAGCAGAACTCAGGCCTGGGCTACTGCAGAAGAATGCATTACAAGGGAGAGTGCTGTCTGTCGTAGTAGTTGCAAGGGCCATACAATGCTTGAAATGGTCTTACACATAATACACACTGTGAGCGTTAGTATGTCCAAGAAAGCAGTACAACCTTGTCGTGCAAAAACACGCCCTGCACGCTCTCAATGCAAGGCTTCATATTTATACTACAACAGTATTCGAGTTCCTGGCTCCAAGTTCCTGGCTCAGTTTTCCAGCATACTCAGTGCCAACGAAATCTCAGAAGGACAACTCTGTAAGCATCAAAGCAGCTGCATGGCTGTCACCACTGCTGCATGATATGTTTGATGACGATGCCGAAAATGAAATCGAAGTGCTGATCTGACACTGCAGCATCAGGAGCAACCCCAAGCTGAAGGATTCTATCACATGCTCTGTTGTGATACAAGCCTTTCTGGCTGATGATTCTCTTGCTGCAACCGCTGCAAAGTGTCTATGTCGCCTTTCAGCGCCAGCACCTCATTGCGCAGCTTCTTTATGACCTGATACTGCACACATACCAGGCAACAGTCACATCTCTGATGCATGCCACATCATTTGCAACATGCTGCACACAAACAGCAGCATGGCCGGTCTTGGCATGCTGCACAAAACATGCTAAGAGTCTTAGGCATGAAAACATGGTAGAATGCCCAAGAATGTTTGTGCTACGCAGACGAAGAGATGGGTCGGTACCTGGTGACGCAGTGCGCCTTCCACTCGCGCAATGACTTCACTGGCATCAGCAGGCAGCTTCAACCAGTCCTGCACTGCTCCTCCATACAGGTCGCCTTTGATGGCAGAGGCGGCATTGTCTGCTGTCTGAGACAGCGCAAAGATTGGCAGATCAGCATGACTCTGTCTGATTGCCCTCACTACCTGATGCAGGCACAACGAGATCTCAATGCACATGCACAGCAGAAGAAATGGATCATGCACTTTGCCATTCAGCAGCTTTCGAAAGACATGTATATAGCATGAAGGTGTGTTACCTGTGGGCCTGCAAGACCTGGTAACCTGTAGCTCAGCAGAATGAGGTCTGGATGTGAGTTGCCCTTCATCGCAGCAATAGCCTCAGAAGCTTCATGCACCAGCACCACGTCATAACCCTACATCACATGTTACAGCTGAGTACAGTACTTTGAGACTGCAGGTCAGAGCTGTAAGTGTCTTTGTGTCAGACAAATGATGGTGTGTTGCAGGACTGCACAGATGTCTAGCAGGGAATACCTCTGCCAAAAAGGCCTGTTCCAGGGGTTTCACAATATCTGCTTGTGGAAACGCCAACAAAAGCTTAACTGTGCCGCAAGCTTCGTAGTGTCCTTTTCTTTCAAATCTGCCGCTTGAGCCTGATCTCTTTATTCTCTGCGATCCAGGCCTGCGCCTCTGTACGTGTAAAGGCCCAAGCAGGGCTGGATCGTCGTTGTCCTCTCGCAAAGACGACTGTCGCTGAATGTTGATTCGCGAGCTAGAGGCTCTGAAAGCCATTAGATCCCGCCACAGCCGGACAAGAGCTCTGATCAAAAGGTTGCAGTGAACAAGCACGAACTCTGGGAGTGAGGTCCTAATTGCCACTCTTCAAGGCCGTTCAACCGGTCAGCGAAGCCATATATGCTTGTGGCGAGGCAAGCTCTGGAACACCACCACCTTGGACTGCTGTGCATACAGTGGTACCACTGCTGAAGTACGGTGCCGCCTGCATTCACAGTTATACCTTATTGGCCCCATATGGAAGCTACCGAAACATTTACGGCAGGCGTTACGTTAGCTTGCACCGTAACCATGGATTACTAACAAGCCGGTCAAAGCTCTGCAGCAGCAGCATGTCGGGAGCGAGCCATGAGGCCGTGCTGTAGAGCATTACCAACGTCCTTCACCTCGGCAGTGCAATCATTCAGCTCAGTGACGCGCCCAATTTGCAGGACAAATAGGTTTGCGCAGAATAGACAGCATTGCATGGCTGCTTCTATACAACTCCACGAGGTCCAGCTTAAGAAAACAGAGCAAGACCTTTTTGACATCCTTAGGGCTACAACCAAGCAGGCTGGTCTCAAAACCACATTACGTTGTGCTGGAGGCTGGGTTCGGGACAAGTTGCTGGGCAAAGACTCCGTCGATATTGATGTTGCTCTTGACGACCTCCTGGGGACACAGTTTGCTGAGCACTTGAGTACATATCTGCAATCTCAGGGTCAGAAAGCAGGCCGTATCGCCGTAGTTCAGGCTAATCCGGAGAAGTCCAAGCACCTTGAGACAGCCAAAGTTACGATCAATGAGCTGGAGGTCGACCTGGTCAATTTGCGCTCTGAGACCTACGTCAGCGATGCTGCGCACAGAATACCGGAGATGACCTTTGGTACCCCTGAGCAGGATGCATTCAGACGCGACTTCACCTTCAACAGCATGTTCTACAATATCAACACTGCTGAGGTGGAGGATTTCACTGGGAAGGGCAAACAGGACCTGGCTGCTGGCATTGTTCGGACACCACTTCAGCCAAAGGAGACGTTTCTGGATGGTACGCTACTTGATCAGCCCTACACCAAGCTTGATCTCCAAGCCTCCAAAAAAAATCACACTGCTTTGCAACTTTACAGATCCTTTGAGGGTGCTGAGGGCAGTGCGCTTTGCAGCAAGGTTTGGCTTCCAGCTGGAGTCAAGCTTACAAGAAGCTGCAGCCAGCAACGAGGTAAGCATTTACTTAAACAATTAGACCAAACCAACATTATGTGTGATACGTCAGGCTCTCAAAACAACGTTCTATGCTACCCTTTGGGCTCTATACAACAACAGATATGCCATATGCCAGTCCCCTCCACCAGCCAAAGTCACAATGTCCTCTTCTTTCTTGGGAACAAGCTGATCATCATCAAATTGGATCCAAGAATTGTCAGCTTGTTTGACCCAAGATACATAATGGCCAGAGTCAGCACTGCGTCCCTTGTGCGTCAGCACCCCACACAGCTCATACTTCCCTGCAAAATAAGACAAGCCATGTCACTTGACAACATAACGTGCTACACAGATTTCTGGGCTAAGTTAAACCCTTGAACACCGTTGTGCAAGCAAAGGCCCACCTGTCATCTCTCCTATGTGCTTCCTATCACTGCTGCTGCTAGGCTCTGAGGAATCAATCATCTCGACATCCTTGCTACTGTCTGCCTGTGGTGCGACTGCACTGGTGTCTGCTGCAGCTGTAGAAGTTGACTCAGCTTTGCTGGACGTCTCAGCTTTGCTACCCTTCTTGCCCTTGTTCTTGTATTGGGCATCACTCTCCTCCTGCTCAAAGTTGCAAGAGAGGTGATTGCCAATTTTAGCAATTCAGCCAGCTGGCATTCACATATTGAGATTAGGCAAGGCATGCTCTCAAACTCATGCAGACTGTTTTACAGCTGCCACCTCTGATGTCCTTCTCAAAGCATGTCGTATGTAAACTCAGCTAGGTGTCTTCTGCTCACAACATTTAGAGCTAAGCACATGGCAGCATGTGACATGCACCAAGGAAGCTATGCATGCACAACACACCTTTTTGGCTTTCTTGACAGCTCTGTCGGCATTGGCTTTCCTGTCCTCTTCATGTCTGACTGCTTCTCGGGGCCCATCAAGCTGCTTCTTCATTTCATCGCTGCAAAATTCATACATGTCCAATACAATCGGGAATGCCACCTGCATTACATCACCCTCAATCAACAATACAGAGTACAAACTGCAGTTGCTACCTGTTCCACAACATGCAGACGGACAAAAACCAGAAGCAGCTATCCACTGCAACAGCTGTGAGATTCTGTTTTTTGCTATTTTCAGTTGAGCTGATGTCACAAGGCCAACTTTTGCTTGTGTATAACAGAGCGTTTCAAAATAATACTAGCAAGTACCTTCCGCAAGATCTTTGCTTTCTGAGCAGCTTGGACCTTGTAGAAGAAGCGGACCATCTGCACTGTCATGTAGGGTGACAGCTTAGTGATGGCGCTGCTGCCCGTAAACACTGCTAGGCGCCCCAGCTTCTCACTGTTTTTCTCCCTGTCATCCTTCAATGCTAGTTTGATACCATCTGTCAGGTTGTTTACTTCACTGTCTATGTTGCGTTTAACTGTATAGGCAGTGTTGTCCTCCTGCATGTCAATTGTTTGTCAGCTAGGCTGCATGTTGGTGCCTTGCAACCGAGACAAAGCAGGCAGCCTGGCCATCAGCTGGGAACCTAACCTCAATGCTCTCACCAGACTCTTCACAAGTCAGCTTAGTGTGTAGGCCAACACCAAACAGCTTGTTGATGGCAGACTCTGTGGGAGCAGCTGAATCCTGCAGCACTACCATGTCACTCTGCTGCCTGTTGTCCAAGCAATATTGCATTCAGAAGCCAGCTGGACTTGAGTACGCTACAAGGATTGCAATGATGGTCAATTTCACCTTGACTGTCTCCCTTAGAGTGTAGACAAGCTGTGTCCAGCACTCCTCAGCATCCTGCTGTGAATACTGGCCTTGCCTGTTTTGTTCCCCAAACTGAGGAAATCTCTCTCGCAACATCAGCAGAAATCGCAGTGGGTGGACGGCTTGTGCACTTCTGTTCAGGTCTGCAAACAGTCCTTTTGCTGCTTCTGTGAGCTTAGCATTGCTGTCGACGCCACCTGCTGCCCCTGAGTAATCTTGCAGTGCCTGACGCAGCTCTGGTACAGCATATAGACACTGTACAGTGGAGTTCATGTAGCATGTATTGCCCAGGTTTTGTAACCCTGCACCATATTTGGCAAAGCCTTCTATGTCCTGCTCGCTTTCTGGCAAGTCCTCAAGAAACACTTGTGAGCTTTGTGGTGCCTCTGGTATTTTGTCAGCTGTTCCCATCATCATGAGCTTCTGGCCATCTTTGACTGCTACTTTGTTCCAATCAGCATCATCTTTCAACATACCACCCTTGACCATAATCTTTTGTCGGTCGGCTGGAACGCCTGTCAGACTGAACAACTGCTGTTTGAACACTAGTGGTGGCTGTGACCTGTCTATCTCGACATCATATGTGTCCTTTTGCCACTTGACTTGCACTTTGAGGCTACCCATCTTGATCTGGTGACGACAAGCTCACTTAGCGCACGCTCGGCGGCTGCGATTACGCGGTGTCGTATGGACGGCTGCCGGTTTCGGCTTACAGCTGATCTTGATAGCGTGAAGATGTCGACTTCCAGAAGCTGCGTCGATCAGTTTGCACATTCAAGCTTCCTGACACCCCTGAACCCTGTCAATACCCTATGCCAAATAAGGCGTGATTTTGCATTTTTATATGCTGTGCCTGTTTGCATGACACAACAGGCTGGAATGAACCATGCATGATCACATGTTCATGCTTCACTGTTACACAACCCTGCCTGTTATCACCAACTTGCATGCTACTGCTCCCTTGCAGGTGCGAGAAGCCTTGATGAGGAAGGTCAGCAGGGAACGTGTTGGCACAGAGTTGGAAGGCATGTTCAGCGGTGTGTGACATTGCAATATCATAGAATTGGCTGTTGTCCGTGCTGCAGATATCAGCCCTGCATGACAGTCTCTGCCTGACACCTTCATCACAAAGATACCAAAATGTTACTTGACAATGCTGCATTCTTATTTAGATGATGCAAAACCCTGTCTTGACCCCTTACAATGGCCCCAATTGGAGCTGCTCATAACCTGCGTATGACACGCCCAACTCTTCAAATGGCCTTCCAGATGTTGGGCTTACACGCCCCTGACATGTACACCCATCGCCATCTTGCAGAGCACAAACCGCTCAGCATTTGATCCAAGCAATGCCTTGACTGCTGGTCATGATGCAGGTCCTGACCCTGTGAGGGCTATGACAGACATCAACCGCTTGCGCCTGTTTCCTGCCGTTTTTACAGTCACACCTGATGCCGAGGCGAAGCTGCCTAGCAACTGGGGGGAGCCTTGCGTGCAGCTAGTGACAGCAGCCACAGCTACGCTGGCAGCGGTCAACTTCCAGGCTTCTTTGCATAAACGCTGTGCACCTCGGCCCATATATGTTGGTGCATACGTCACCCATGTGAGTTTTTGATTCCACTTTTCACGCTTTTGTGACAGCACTTACGATTCATGTCAAGCTCGCTGTCATGTGCTGATGACAAAGCTTGAGCTGACTACTGCCTGGCACATTACACCCCACACAGTCTTCACCCTAAGATTACTCCTCCAGCTATGATGCTGAAGCTGGTGATTGGGGCCCCTTCAATCTTTCACAGTTTCCCCCATTGCGCCCTGTCTTGCTCTTGAAAGCACCAAATGTAGTGGTCATCCCTCTCTGCTCTGCAGCTTGCAGCCACACACCTGCTTTGCATTATTGTTGGCAGTGACAGCTCGCATGAATTACACACTGTACATCGCATATTCAGACAGCCTTGGCTTTGGCTTCTGAGAAAGTTGGCTTCACAAAGTGTTTACAAGCAGAGAATCAACAAACAATTTCTGTATTGAGCAGGTAAATATTGGTAAAGAAGAGGTGAAGGTGGCTCTGCTGTCTGCCCTGCTTCTGCCTGTGAGGGCACTGGAAAGCAAGGGCAAGAAAGGCAAAAGCCTGCCTGTTGTGCCTCTCATTGTGGGGGAATCAATGAAATGGAAGAAGAGCTATGCCAGTCTGGCAGCTGAGGTACAGGCACAAGCCCCAGAGCTTCTGAAGGTGTACCAGACTCTTCAGGTGACCATTTCTTCCCCACATGTGTTTCTTGTCAAGGCTGCACAGGTGGACCTAGTGTTACAGTCTTCAGCACTCCACATCTGCGTGTCTGTCGTATGCTGCAGTTGCTGAATGCCCTTGCAAACGCTGCACAGGCTGAATCAAGTGTCGTAATTATGGTGTTGACAAGCACATGCTTTTGTGTATGATGTCAACGCAGTAGATGGCACCAGAGGTACATCTCTCTGCAAGCATAGTGATGATAAATTGTGCTTTGCTGATGACAGGGTCTGGGGGGCAGCTGGCAAGAATCTGCTCCAGAGGAGCTAAGGACGAAGCTAGGAATGGCAGTCCGACAGCTGAAGGGTAACTGGAGAATAGGTGTGCTTTTCGTTGCCATTTCTTGTGTTAATGAATCTGAGCTTTGCACTTTCTCAAACAGGGCAAACTGCGTCAAGTATTCACCTGACAGACAAGAGTGTTCCTGACCTTGTTTCATCACCAGCATTTGCATATGCTAGTGCAAATTACAGGCTCTAAGTGGCATGTCATGCACAAACGTTATATGCATTGCAGTCTAGGTGTGGTATGAAGGGTACAGCAGTATCAACCTTGCCTTTGCTGTGAGAAGCATCTCAAGGCTACCATTCACCCTGCAAATTCAGAGTCTTCTGTACAACTTGTGTTGACTACTTTGCTGGTGAACACACATGCAAACAAAGAGGGATGCACCATGACACTAATGCCTGCAGGGACTGTTATTGCATCCCTGCTTCCATTGTCCTCTGCCAAGCCTCTTGGGATTGACTCAGCTGAGGCAGATGCTTCTGAGTCTGAGTCACGCAGTGGGTCCTCTGCAGATGCGCATCCTGATGAGGACAACACTGACACCGGTGTAGCTGCAAGGTAAGCCAGAGGCGCCCTCACCTCAACACTGACATCTGTTTGTTCAGCGTCATATGAGCTCAAAACACTCAAACAAATGCAATTGTCAGCCACGTACTGAGCGGTGGCTGCTGCTGTCCATAGGACATATTGCTGTCTCACTGTGCAATGTCACTCACCAAAGCTTGGCTAACTGTGTGGTGACTCTCAAGTCAGAGCTTGTGCATGTGGTCAGAAGTTGAATCAGCTAAGCAAAGCACGTGGCTTGCTTATGTGCAGGGTGGCTTGCTGCCACAGTCTAGAGAGTGCTGTGATGGCGTTCAAGCTAGATAAGTGCTGGAAAGAAGCTGGCTGGCGCCCCTTGCTGGATGGACAACAGGTCATATTTGCAGCACACAAAAAGTTCCACTGATGCTTTGAGCAAGTCAGACTATTTGGTACTCAGCATGTGAAGGCTGCTGGCTCTGCTGCTGTGTGTGGTGCAAACAGCATGATGTCATGCATGAGTGCATGGTGGATGGCTTTTGGGGCTATTCAGGAATGAAAGCCGCTGCAGGACACATGAGCTTGCTTGCTTGATCAGCTGCAGTCTCTCAGGACGTCCAGCTTCTTGTGACTAATGAGTTTTGTATTTGCAGATCAAGGCCGCAACTGGTGCAGCAGGACCTCAGATAGGAAAGATAACAGACAAGCTGGTGCAGTGGCAATTAGCTCACCCAGATGCGTCTCAGCAAGATGCAAAGCAGTGGCTGAGCAGCTTACAATGAGCATGATTGACTTGTCTGTGTTGCTGTCATGCTTGTGATACAATGACCAGGCAATGCACTCATGCTCCTGCATGCATGCTGCCCTGCTGGTCCAATGCATGCAACAGCAAGAGCACAAGCTAGGGCAGTCATACGTGTGGTCTGTGCTATCACCTAGTACCTTGGGCATCTTGAAAATGGCTTTGGGCAGATAGGATCCTGAAGCTCTGCTATGCATGGAGTGCCTCATCAGCTCTTACACTGTTCAGCAAATCTATCTACAAGCTATCCTAATGTGCACCATTTGAATAATCACGTACATTGAACACAGGCAAGTAAGGCAGACTGTCCGTGCGGGACAATATCCTGCTGCTTGAGGAGATGGCCAAAAAGCTTACCCAAAATTCTTTGGAAGCGTACACATCAATGTTTCTCTGCATGAATGCTACTGTTGGGCCACTCTATATTACTTAGCAAATTCTAGTTGCACATCAAACCGTTCATTGTGGACTGTAATGTGTACACACTGTTGATCATGCATTGTTCCCGTAGCGGCATCATCAGTTGGCGGGAAGGTGCCTGCTTCAAGCAGTTGCGCTGAAGCTGGGGGTCTGAAACAGCAGGTCAAGTTCCTCCATCCTGAGGTTCTGCTTGTCAGCTTTCATACTTCCCACTATGTCCTGTGCTTTCACCTGCAAACACATGGACAGCGCATTGACCTTTCGAAACTGGCTGAACCAAAACACAGAGGCCCATGCAACTGGGCACAGGAGGACAACCTGGGCCAGAGCAATTGCAGGGTTTCAACTCTGTCTCTCCTGTTGGAGACCCTTGCATGGCTGCATTAGTAGTAGAGTGCAAAGTGCCTGAGCTGCTATGCCTCTGCATGTTTTCTGTGTTGGGCAGGTGAGGCATAGCAGCTCAGCCAGAAAACATGCAGACATGTCAAGGCTATTCAGGGTGATACAGCAACAGAAGCTGCATCTCTAGAAGACAGAGAAGAAGCCTGGTTGCGCAATTTTGGCTTCGTATCTGGTAGAAGCACTGCGCAACGGCATGTAACCAGCATCTCACAGGTGAGGTCCTAATGTACGCGCTTGTGCTGTGCACATGCAATGTGCTCGCCATGCTATTGGTCTCTGCATCTGTACAGGCTCCAATTGCAGAGCCTCACCATACACACTTCATGACTGTAGCAAGTAAACAAGCAGACAGATACACTCGTGCAATCAATTGAGCCAGCAAATGGTGTACCGCTGTGAAACAATCTATCATGATTGACCCATCCTCAGCTGTGACAGGTAGACTGCATAAATAATGTTTGGTGGTAGCTTGGTCCCGAAAGCAGCACATACCTGGTTGCGGTCAGACCCCCTAAAATGGCCCAGATCAGCCCAGGTGAGGCCCCCACTGGTGCTGGGCTCTTGACTTTTGACCCCCTCTTTGCGCTGCTGCACCATCTGCATGATTCTCTCCTCCACAGATCCCTGCAAGTCACCAGATCAGAAGTCTAGAGATGACTGGGACAGCAGTGCCTACAGCGGCTACATCACCTTGGCCATCAAATGGTCAGTAGCAGCCATGGACTACAACTGATAGCCTTATCATAACCCTGGTGTCAAGTCAGCTCCTACACTCACATTTTCTGTACAATACCTGGCTCAGGTGATGAAGTATGCAAGAACCTTCTACAATCAGTACCTCAGCACGTGTGAAGTCAAAACAGGACCTGATACACGTAGCTACTCAGGACTGTACGTACTTGGCTTCAGGGGAAATCACAGAGAGAGTGAGTGAATGAGTGCGTGAATGAGTGAGTGAGTGAGTGAATGAATGAATGAATGAATGAATGAATGAATGAATGAATGAATGACTGAATGAACTATCAAACAAAAAAATTAATGGATGAAGGAAGGATGGAAGGGAAGTCAGCAGACCAGATACTGTCAATGCGATCAGTGAAGCAGTTGGCGCAGGCTTGGGCAGTAGATGATCAATGCAAGACGGTTGCCCATTCAGCAATCCTTGATTTGTTTGCACTACTGTCATTCCACTGTGAGAGACTTGAATATGACATAAATCCTAACCTTGACAAAGAACTTCTTGACATTGACCTCCCTCTGCTGGCCCATGCGCCAGGCTCGCCCAACAGCTTGCTCTTCCAAGGCTGGGTTCAGGGCCGGCTCCAGAATGAAGACATAGTTGGCAGAGGTGAGGTTGATGCCGACGCTGCCGCTGCGCATGGACAGCAGGAACACTGTCGTGGGCGGGTCCTTCTGAAATGCCTCTATTGCCTGTACACAAGCAAGGCAGATGCGCATGAGGTGCTGACGGCAGGCAGTGTCATTCATGTGGAGATGAGCATGCAGAGCATCGGCACTGCATCAGGTGGCAATGCCGTGAAGCAGTCATCACAGGAGCTGGAGCTGTGTAGACTTGTGCATCCGAGGTCTGGATGCTGACAGTGCTGTGAACCTCAGAATTACATTTGCTCGGGGCATGTTGTGACAGGTCTGAAAGAAAGCATGTCATGGCAGGGTTCCATGAGGGAGCATGTCGTGAAAAGGGCTCTAAGGAAGCACGGTCTGTCAGGATGGCTTAACAGATGTTTAGCACTGCCTGAAGTCCAACGCAGATTGACCAGCATTATGCTGATATCTAGACATGAGAGCAGGAGGCCTTCACAAAGCAATGTCATTGAACAGAAGCCTTGCAAAAACAAAGCATGGAAAGGGAGCCATCACAAAACCTGCTGAATGAAGAGGCAGCAGCATTGCCATGAGCTTTGAGGGATGACCTTTGATCTTTGCTGGAGGGTCATGGAGCCTGAAATGGTGCGGTAGCCAAAGCCCTGCTCCGCCAGCTTCACCTTCAGCCACTCAATGGTGCTCACAAACTGGCTGAACACCAGCGCCTTGGCTGTTGGGTCATTCTCCCTCATCACTCGCAGCTGCATCACACAAACCTCACTGCTGCCAATGCTTGTTGGAGTGCATGGCACTGGGCAACAGCCAGAAAACAATTGCAGATATGCGTACAGTACGCTTGGCAATACGCCGACATATGTAACGGTCTTAAGAGGCTGACATGGGTGTTCCTTTTGACCTGGGCACTCCCTTACCACAGAGCCATCAGCTAGACAGAGACATACACATCAGTGGATGCATGCTCATATCCCTCTAGTAGAGCTGCTGACTTCACACATACACAGACAGATGAGCAGGCCCACAGATGGACTGGACAGACAGGATGACAGACCAATGGACAGACACACAGACAGGCTCTCACCTCTTCAAGCAAAGCCATCAGCTTGGACTCGCTTGTGCTGGCTTTCTGCTCCAGGGTGGCAGTGAAGGAGTCTTCTTCATCGAGGGCTTGCGCATCCTCATTCACCCCCTTGACCAGCTCTTGCCCTTGCACCTTGGCTCTGCACAGTGGGCAAACCAGACTGGCTGCAGCCCCTGTGCGCCCTTGCAGCAGCGTCCCAATGCATTCCCTGTAGGCCAAAGCAACGGTCACGTTTTGTAGCAGCACCTGCTCTTAAACAGTAAACGTCATGGGCAAACACAGGCGGCAGCAGCCCAGGTATGCTCTTGCAGCAGCGTCCCAATGCATTCCCTGTAGGCCAAAGCAACAGTCACGTTTTGTAGCAGCACCTGCTTGTCAACAGTAAATATCACGGACCAACACAGGAGGCAGCAGCCCATGTACGCCCTTGCAGCAGCATCCCAATGCATTCCCTATTGGCCTAGGCAACAGTCACAAGAAGCATCTGCTTCAGGAATATAACAGCTCCTCTTCTCCCTTACAGCAGTGCCATTGGACTGACTGTACGCACAACATTGGTTTAGGAATCCAGCTTGCGGTTTGTGACTGTACATGGGTTTGTGTATACCTTTATCACCAAGACACGGCAAAGCTACGTCCAATTACACTTATTGAATAGTAACAAACATGCTCCGCAGCACAGTCCACCGTGCCTGCTGCTGCGCAGTATGAAGCAGATATCACAGCAGTGCTTAATAGCGCGCTGCCTTTGAACAAGCTGATAGCAGAACTGACCACTCTTGTGTCAAACAGAGTGTCACAATGTTCCTTAATGAGCAAGACACAGGTGTGCGTTTGTGATGCATACCAGCAGAACCAGTGGTTGCACTTGGTCCGTGTGGGCTCCCGGATTGGGCTCTCGAAGCAGATGCAGCATGCCTCCTCTGTGCAGACTGCATCTGGGTTTACAGCCATGCTGACTGTCCCCACAGCATCTGGCAGCTCCTGTGATGACGGTGCAGCATCAGGTCAACATTAAAGTTAGTGAAAATTAGAGCAATTCCTGGATGAACGCATGCTGGCATGCAAGGCTTTGACGCCGACAAGCCTGGTATTCATCTGCAGCACTGCATGTGCTGCTCAGGTCAGCACAGCATGCATATGACATGCCTTTGCAGTGCTGCAGTAGCATGGAAAGCCTTCTTGTGACATGTTCTTGGCAACATTGTACAACCCTCCCACAACCTAACCTTCTGAAACAGTGCAGAACTAAAGAAAATGAGACTTCATCAGGGAAAGCCATCAGATTGCAGACAACAAGACCAGCAAGGTCACCAGGCAATCAGGTTGCTACCAGCGAGACTGTGATGCTGAGCATGCACGAAGCTACTGACCACCGCCAGGTCTTTGTCAGAGAGGTGGCCACCACTGCAGATGCGCCTCAGAGGCAGCAGGGTGCTCATGATCTGTATCAGCTTCTTGCTGACCATGTGGGGCCCATGTGTGCGGAACATGTGGTACTTGGTCCTGGCCCTCTCAAAGACATGCATATACAGCTCCTGCTCCTCCTGACTAAAGCTTACTGCGGTATCACCCCAGGGGTGGGCTGGGCAGCATTTAAGGGAAGTGCGTGGATAAAGTCAACTGATTTGACATCCCTCGCACCATGCACCTGTTGCTGTTTGCCTTAGATTACTGCTGTGAAGCATTTGACCAGGCTCAAATATGTTATCTCAATCAGAGTTGCACAGGTGAGCACAGGTGTGAAGCTGCCTTGAAGGCAACGATGATGCTGCCAAGCGTCACGGCTTTATGTCATGGGCCACATGGTATCAACCAAGTGCAGAAATGCCTCTCCCCACATGGTATGCCTGTGCATGATGCCTCACACACAGGCACAGATTGCATATAAACATTTGGTGCTGACTTGTTGCCCAGCGTCTCTGATGATAGTTTACTCAGACAGTTAACAAGGCATGGTTGTGCTAACCTGGAACAAGGTCTTCAGTCTTTTTGGGCAGCTGCAAAATTTCCGCACCTCCCAGCACCTGCAGCAACATCTCAGCGGGTTGAGAAGACGTATTGTAGCGTACACCAATCACAGCAGACGCAAAGCAACAAGACATGCTGCCTCAGGGAGATGTTAACAACTCTCCTCCCTCAACGTATAGCTGCCCAATGCTGCTGAAGAGCAGCTGGGCAAGAGAGAGGGACTCTGACTGCACAAGCCCTGCTATGAGCTTATTGTGCAAGAGCCTTGCCTGACTTGTGTCTATTTAGGCAATAGCATGCAGGCTGTGTAAGGGACAATGCCTGCATTGGGGTAGGGGTAGTTGGGTCCTTCATGACCAGGAGGGTCACAGAATAAGCTGTGCACAAAGGCTCAGAAGCCTCAGATGCACAAAGATGGCTATGCAATGCTATAGCAGACTAGCCCTAGCTCAATATGTACAGCAGATCACAGGGTACGCTACGGAGTTGTGCCAAAAGAGTGACAAGGGTCATGACAGGGGTGGGGGTCAGGGCAGGGGTGGGGGGTCATGGCAGGGGTGGGGGTCATGGCAGGGGTGGAAGCCATGGCAAGGGTCACCTGCAGCTTTGTATGGCGGATCATACATTGGCTCAAGACACAGAGCAGAATGGAAGCCGGCGGCCGCGCCCATGTGGTACCAGAGTATGCTGGCTTCACATATATGGAGAAGAAGTTCTTGTTGGTGAAAGGGTGCAGCTGCAGGAAGTTGAACTGGCCCTTGAGGTCGGCAATGTCACTGCCCACTGGCGTGCCTGTCACACACCACCTGTTCCACACACAAGGAATGTTCCCATGTGGATCCATGTAGCACGTGTGCTTGGGCTGGCAGATGTACTGTCTGTCAAGCCAGTGTTGCTGCTGTCTGCTGGTGTGACTGTAATCCCCAAATGCTCAGCATTGCTCATCCCAGAAAACAGACAGCTGACTGTGTGGTTGAGGAGGAGATCAAGTTGCCTCATGTCTGAAAGGTCACTGCCTATTGGCATGCTGATCAAGCAGGTGCATGACTAGCAGACTGCCAGCTGCATTGCTGTGCAGAAGTCTTGGTTTTGCAGGCTCAGTGGTGAAGTAGATGGACAAGTGCATGTACGCTGAAGGTTGCAGAATGACAGCTTGTTGAATAAAGCAGCACACAGATTTACCCATGAGTGAAGCAGCACAGTGAGACACACCTCTATCATTCATGCATGTATGCACAAAGTGAATACCAACCTTTTGTTGCTGGCCAATGCCATGCAAGCTTTGGTCAGCTGAGCATTGGGGTTCTTCACCGTATGCGCCTCATCGAGCACTATCCTGTGCCACTGTATGCTGCCACAGGGCGGAAACCGGTTTTTGCCATCCCCAGAAGTTTCCTTCAATCCCCGGCTAAACTCCAGTCCCAGGGTTTGGTATGTCACCATGACTATGTCATAGGCAGCCAGGTCTTTGGGATCTTTGCTGCGCTTGGGACCATGATGAAGGAGCACTTTGAGGCGGCCCTTGGCCTTGTCTGCCATTTCCTCTGCCCATTGGCCCATCAGTGAGACCGGGCACACCACCAGAGTTGCCCTTCAGGCAGCAGACAAAAGGCAACTAGAACACATCCATCTGCCAGAAAGTATGCTCAGTAGCGCATTGAACAAAACAACTAACCCAGGACCTTTGTGAAGGTCTAGCAGTGTACTAGCAAGCATAGCAAGCATGCTATGCAGTAACCACCAAATGCAAAGATGACAGTCCTTACAGCTGTGAATGGCAATAGATTTACTCATGACCACATTGCAGTGAAACTTGTTCAGCTTGCACTGCAGTTGAATGAACAAGCAGCCCAAGATGGCAATTGTGATGGCATGTTACCTTGATGCAATCAAGCCATCACGAGTAGTCTCGCGCGTAGACTGCAGGGGGGCCGCAGGGTGACTAAGAACTAGGGCAGCCACTTCCACAGTCTTGCCCAACCCCATCTCCTCACCTTCAGCAGCCACCAATGACTCATTGAGCAGTTGCACCCTCTGATCCGATTAACATGTTCTGCAAGGAGTGCAAGGAGCACTGCAGAGTGTCAGGCAGTCCAGAGCAACAAGGCATCTGCCCATCATGCGGGTCACAGGAAGTTGCAGAGTCATGATCTAGTTGGACGACTGAGCGAGGTTGCATGGTGGTCATATACGCGGCTTTGCCATTGCCCTGGCATGTAGCAGACATGAAGACTAACAAAGAAGTCTTCATTGCACATACAGCAGCTTTCAGCCCTGCACGTCAGGCCTGCACATGCCATGAATAACAATGACGATGATAGTGAGTACGCTTTCCAACTCATGATGAGGTAGGTACGTGCAGGGCAAGGCTTAACTCTTCAGAGCAGTCTGTTCCAAGCATCCCTGCGAGGTGTATTAACACGACAATTTTGACAGTCATGTAATCACAACATCATGAGTGCTGCCCAGCAAAGTGACTGCATGTGTGCAGATACGCATGTGCCACCGACCTAGAATTCCGCCTTGAGGCATTGGATCCACCTGTGGGCTGAGTCGTCCCAGCACTGGTGAATACCAGTAGGTGTCGCCTTGGCTGTTGCTGACCTGACAGAAGAGCTGGTCTCTGAAACCGCCCTCAGTCTGCTCTATGTCAAGCATGAACTTGAGAGACTGGCGCTGATAGGGCCTCAGACTGACTGACAGACCCTGCAATTATGCACACCCTGTTGTAATGCTGGCAAACACTAGATTTGCGTGTCAAGTGGACAGGAGCATTGAATTGGTTCAGTGCATGAGTGTGCAACAGGGAAGTGTGATGCCCAGACAGACCGTGTTCTGTAGGCTAGCTGTATGCTGATATACAAGGCTGTACAGAAGTATTTACAGCAATCACTGCACCGCCAATGCAAGAAGTTTGATTCGACAAGATTATCTGTGTTCATGTTAACAGCTGTTCTAAGCTTAGCATATGATACTAACTTGCCAGGAAACACAGTCTTGAGCAGCATTCTTCAAAGAATGCAAGAGGGGAAGATGACTAGAGACCTCAGGCTGGTCAGCTTCAGGCCGTTCACCCGCCTGCAGCAATGCCATCATGCCCGGCAGTGTTCGCTGCTTCTGAACATCCAGCTTGCTCCACTTCTCCAATTCAGCCTGAAGAGAATTTGCAGTACTCAAACAGTCTGTGGGTTGATTGTTCTCCCTTCTGAGAGCTGTTGGTGCAGCTGATGACTGGGGACGGAGCTAAGGACTGTCAATCCTGGACAATTGATTTGCGTCTCAGAGGCTGCAATCAGCTCATGTGCAGCTAATTTAGCTCGGTTGCTATGCAGCTCTTGGAGCAGCAGTGCCACATCTTGCTGAAACAAGTGTCAAAAAGTCAGACAGACAATACACATTCATGCAGTGCCATGCACAAAATGTACGGAACACATCTCTCTCTCTCTCAAGCTCTGTTGAGCACGAGCAAACGGTGAAGAGAGCAGGTGCGGTCTTGACCTGCATCTGGTCAAACCGTGGCAGACCCTTGCACAGGATTGCCATGAAGTTTCTGAGGCGGAAGTTTTGAGCTTGACACTCATAGCTCATGGTCTTGACTGCTGCCCAGTCATCCAGGTCCTGCATCAAGCGCTGTTGGCCAGGGACTGCTGGATAGTCATTCTTCCAACACCACACCTACAATCCCATGCAATCAAACAGCAATCAGACTTGCATTCACTTGATTTCAGCTGCAAGGCTACGCATTGGGCTGATTGATCAGACTGTTTTGAAGGCTAATGCATGACAGCAGAAGCATAGTTCCTAAAACCCAACAAAGTTGCTCAACTCCTTCAGCACAGGTGTTGTTGTGTAAGTAGGCTGCAGATGCAGAACCACCTATCGTGACAGGCCAGCAAATACACAAGAGATGCAAGCAAACCTGCCTGATCTCAGCTCTAGAGGCATGTTGCTTCACGTGAGACAAGCCTCTTGGCCATGAGCAAGCACAGCGCTTGCTTCCAATTCGATAAGCAGACACAGCAGCATCAGCAGCAGCTTCAGCCATGTTGGCATATCAAAAGCAACCAGAAGACAGCTGACACATGCAAAGATGCAGTGTTGACTAGGCAGAAGCCACACCTTGAAGACCAGATTGCCTTTGGTCTCCTCTGGCTTGTCTGATGCAGCTTCCAGAGTCATGGACAGACGAATCACGGGCCACCTTTGAGCTGAGGGTGCACATGGCACAGCTTCGGATGCCCTCTGGAGCTCATGCACCACATGCCAGGGCATCTCCTTGGCTTCAGCCATGGCCCTGTTGTACTCTCTCAGATGCAAAAACCCCTTTGACGACTCTGCAAGTCAGGTGAGCACTTGGTGGTGAGCGCAGGGCACACAACAGGGACTGCCGTGTCACTTAACTGCCAGGTCCTCTCCCAGATACATCATTTGGGGTGGTTCCAAGCTGCACAAACATTTCGGGCTGCAGGTACATCAATTGGACTTGAGATGTCACACACTGGACTGCATAGCCAGCACCGATGCCATGATTCACCATCATACATCTCAAATATAAGACTTGGCTGCAATATCCTGCATAACTCTGGCTGCACCATCTGGGCATGCACCAACTTACACTATCCATCCCTGGCTTTAGTGATAGCCTTGCAGGTGTGTCTCAATTACACTAAGAGCCTTGACAAGCATGCACATACCCGCAAAGTTTGTGACACAGCACTCATGCACACAGCCTCAGCCACAACTGGCAAGCCGCAACCCTCTCTGACGTGTGCAAACACAGAATGTATGACTGTCAACCATTGCAGCGCCCTACCTGCTAGTAGATCCTTGTTGGCAGACTCATGCACCACTGGCTCAGCCATGATTTTCATATTGTACTCCTTAGCCAATGCTTCCTTATCCCACACAGCACACAGGAAGCTGCAGTCATCATACTCAGGAAGAAGGGATCTCACAGAGAAAGGCGTATCACCATTAAACCCCGACCTATCTGACAGGCTGAGGGCAAATGATGACCCCTTAGCAAGGCCTGGTAAGGCAGCTGGTATCAGAGCCTTGCTGATGGCTGCTCTCACATGCTTGTCGGCCTCTGGACCACCTGTGCAGCAATTGTACTGATCTATGAAATTTTGTTACCTGGTACACTTGTACAATCACACAAGAGGAATGCTTCAACAGCTGTACCCTCTGTCAGAGTGCATGCTATGATGCTGACAAGCCCTCTTTGCTGGGGCAATGCCAAGACATTACCAGGGAAATGGAGATTTCTGACAAACACCACATTGGATAAGAGTGCAGCACTTACAATGACATGCAAGTCAGAGTAGGCCCTTGCATGCTGCAAGTCAACAGGTGCAAGGTGGCACAGTCAAACTGTGCAGGACAAGCTGAGATGACATAAATGGACATAGAGCCAAGTCAACCACCATATACACCAAATCTGATCAGCACAGAATATGCAAAATGCATCGAACCAAAGAAGTGACAGCTGATCATACAGCAGCGTCCCACACATTCCACGCCTGACAATGCATCAAGGATGCAAGAGGCATGGCAGTCATGTGTAGATGGTGGTAAGGCCTACCTTTTGTCCACTTGGACTTTACAGGCAACAGCAGAGGCAAAGCATTGCTGTTTGTATATACAATGATGTTCTCTGTTTTGTCTGGGTTCTTGGGCTTGGACATGATGTAGGCAACCAAACGCTGCTGTGCCGGTGCCCTAGGCACGACCACTTCATCGTCTGAACTGTCATCCGAGTGTGGCAGACCATTACGGTGGTAAGGACTATCGTCTGATGAATCAGAATCAGATTCATCAGGCGGGGGGAAGTAGTTGTTGCCAAAGAGGGCAGAGCAATAAGCTTTTGCAGACCTTCCCTCTGGTACATGTGTTGCAAGGTTCGCATCATTCTTGCCCACAAAGCTGCAGTCCACAGGACAATTTAGGCGTTCTGCTTTGAGACAATAAATGCTTGTATGCCTCTGAGTTGCATCCATCATGACTGCTTGCCTACAAAGAGAGGGAGTGCCTCTGTGCTATTTTGTAGGCCAGAGCAGATCAAGCAATGCACAGGAGAAGTGGCCTCATGTAAGATGAATTGCAATAGACGGTTTGTTGGGAAGCAGCTTGAGTATGCAGATGCCATAGCTCCAATGCCAGTCACATGCATGTAGATGTTGTGGGCTTGCCTGGTATACAAGTTGCGGTACAACAGCACTAGAGTGACTTGTTGCCCCTCAGGAATCTGGCATTGCTTCTTTATGCCTTCTTTCAGCTGTCCACAGGTAGCATTCCAGCCCAAAGCTATGCCATATTTCACAGGGGCTCTAGAGCCATCACAGTGTATTACTGTCACTGCCTGTAGCCTTTGCTGAGTGGGCTCCTTGACATCAGCAGGAAGAGGACAGGGGTCAAGCTCAATGTGCCTGGGCTCATACTCAGCTGCACTGGCTGTCCAGCATTTAAAGGTCCTCTCAAAGAGATTATCTATGCATAGGCTGTCCCCATACTCGTCTGGCTTGCCATCCTGCTGCTTTTGGAAGCCAAATGGACTGACTCGCTGGCTCAAGGACTTGATGCTGGTCGTCTTTGCTTGTTCTTTCTGTACAGCCTGCAAAACAGGACTGGAGTCCAGGCAGGAGCTTGATGCTGTGCGTGATGCTGCTGAATGCCTTGCCTGTGTGCGTACAGCCATGGTAGCGATAGGGAACACGCAGCAGCAAACATAGCGCACCTGACAGGGTAAACGCACGGCTCCCAGCTCGAACAGCTTTTCGTCGAGGTCAGGTGACGGCAAAGGCTTATTGCGAGCATCCTTCTTCTTTTTGACTTCGCGAGGAGGCTGCTGCTCCTGATAAGCACAGTGGGGACCGTTTCTTGCGCCTGAAGATCCTGTGAGCCCTGCTGAGCTGCCAGCCTCTGCCAGTCCGGTTTCATCTGCACAATATGCGAGATGCCTCAGTCAAGCGGGTTTCAAGCAACCTAACCTGGGCATTGTACATTGGTAGCGTTGAAAGCCCACAGACATCTCCCAACAAGCTTTGCTTTCAACTTAGTCACCTGCATTAAGTCGCTGTCGTTTGTAAGGCGGAATGCCGTCTGTCAGGTCAATGAGTCCTTCGTCAGAACTCATGCCCAGCAGTTGCCTGCAACAGCTAAAACGTTGTTGCGGTGTTGTAAGTACAGACCCATCACTAGGCCTAGGTGGTCTGTGCTGTGCTGCGGTCCGTGCTACGCATTGCGAATCCAGACTGATTCGTGTGGAATTTCGAGTCTGTCTATAAAGTTGTTTGCTTTCAGATGTCTGTGGGCCTTCCATTGGTCCCCAGGATGCAGACATGACATATGGTAGCAACAAGCTTAAGCTCAAAATACCCTTGTCGAGGCAGTAAACTCTGTTTAACTTAACACCGCAATCAAATGGCTTGCACAGCTGTAGCTTGCAATTGCAATGCCTTGCACAGAATTCTAACGTGGAGAACCGCAATAAACAGGCAACTTCTGATGAATGACCACAACTTGCATTACTTAAGCAAGCTTGCGTGTAAGACACACTGGCCAGTCCAGAATTGAATCTTTACTGGATTAGTTTATGTTGGATTTATCAATTTTGGGCTGATGTTGTGCATTTCAAACTCGGATTGCATCAAGTCTTGGCTTTGCAATGCATGATGTCTACGATCTGCAATAAATAACATACCTGATGACACGTACCTGTGCTGGACCCTTGTCTTCGTTCTTGTTGAGCATACCAGCCCAGAGATCACGGGTGAATAAACCCCTCTACCAGGCCGGTAGCCCGCCGCAGCCCTGCCGGCCTTGCTTGCCCCCAGCACACGGCAGGACTGAAGCGCATTCTCCCCTCCAATGCCATCCACACGTCTTCCACCTGCATGCCGGCCCGGCACAGCACAACTCTGTAGGACATATACAGGGTGGAGGCGGTGTTGCAAGGAGAGAAGCTTTGGGTCGAGCCCAAAGTGCCCCATATTTTGTGAACCAGAAGAATATCACGTGAGCATCCACCCGCAAACTCCACGAGTATGGGTCACGTTAGGTCAAATTCAGAAGGAATCGCGGGTCGTTTTGCAGCAGTTCTGTTGACGAGACGCAATCGGACGGTATCGGACAGAAATTTGATGGCCTGGCTTCCATTTGATGGCCTGGCTTCCAGTGTGGAGTTTTTTAGTGCTGAACTTGCATTTGCTTTTCCTCACTAGTGAGCACCGCCGCTAGCGGACGCAGGCTTCGCATCACTCGGTATGTACTACGCTAATCGGTTATCAAAGAGCGAGGTCAAAGCCGGTTTTGGGCCAGGGTCACCTGGCTCAGAGGGCGTACGATGACTTGTGCGCAGGTAAAGATTGAAAGACAGTTCCAGTGCTCAGACCGAGTCAGATGGCATATCACGCTTGCTTCCTGGTGCTAGTGAATTTGGAAGCTGCTGCTTGAATGTTGTTTACTGCTGTTACGTTCTTTTCGGCCGTTTATGCTATGCATGCTGACACCGGTTATTTTGTTCATGCAGCTCGAACGCTTGTAGCTGCTGCTACTGCTCTGTATCAGGTGAATCAATACTTTCTGCAAGTTGATGCGGCACGTTGCTGTTGCTGGACCCACTCACATGAGAGTGCTGCAGCTGCTTGTGGTGATGCCTGTTTAGCGTATCTTGATTGCATCTCTGGCTGCTGCATGCATGCTGACATCATTGATGTTGATGCTTGGCTAGTGTCGCCCAGAAGTGTTGATATTGCTATACAATATTGCCACTGCAACAAGCACAATATTGTTCAGAGCTCATTTTGTAACAACAGTGGCATGCTGGTTATCTAGGCACGTACTTACAGTAGAGACCACTCCATAGAGCAATTAATTAAGGGTGCATTATATTATGACTGGTCCATGCTGAACATGTTGCTGTTGCTTGGTGTGACATGTACACTGCCTCACATTGTTCCTGCTGCATGCTGCCTTGGCTGCGTCCTACGTAGGTATTCAAATGTTAGTCGTGCAACATTGTCAAACAGTTCTGGTGAGCCTGCAGCTGCCAGTCTTGCAAGAACCATCGAAGCTCGAGTAGCTAAAGTATCAGTCAACTGGACGCGCGGATACCCCGATATATCCTAGTCGCTACAGCATCGACTTCTGTACAGTGCTGCACACTGAATTTGCATCAAATGCAGCGTGCAGGGGAGCATGGAGCGTGATTACAATAATGATTCCCCTCAGACGACTGTCTTGAACACCTTGCTCCGAAGGCTCCCCGGAGCAATTTTGAACACAAGTTCTGGAGAAATATCAAAGGAGAATGATAATGAAACAGATTGATGGATGATGATGATGGAACATGATGATGGAACATGATAATGGAACATAATGAAAGAAACACGAATCACGGATCATCGATGCAGCATTTCGAATGGTCGTCTCGGTTATTTAAAAGGCATAAACAGCAGTTTTCGCTGCACAGCGTACCAAACGTACCAAGCGTGTCGGGCATCAGCGGCAGCCTGTTGCGCTGGTTCTGCATAGGTTTTTTCGTGTTGCTTCTGGACGCAGCGACTGAACAGCTGTCGCCCGTATCAACAGCTGCAAGGTCGACGAGTCCATTGGACCACCGTTCAACAGTCGCCGTCATGGCCTCCGTGTGTGTCATCCTGCTCTCAATTATGGTAAGTGTAGGGTGCTGCTGCTCGAGTTATCTAGCTGACAGCACGAAAGGCTAGAAGGCGTCCTAGTTCTAGATTTGATCCCCGCGACTTGAAACTGCCCGTTTGATGCAGCATGCTGCCCGGCTGACCTGACCAAATTTGCATTTCTATGCAGGTCTGTGGGGCATCTGCAAGCCACGTATCAAGTGGGTCTCTCGCTATCCTGTTGCTCTCTCGGTTACGGGCGACCCTGTCTTTTCGAGTCAGGGCATTGCTTGCTTGCAGTTGAGGCTAGGGTGCGGTCCCTTCTGGCGAACGCTGTCCCGGCAGGCGCCGCTTGCAAGCTCAACGGTAAGTCTCGACACAGCAATCCATTCCTGACAACAAGGCACAAGTGCCAGGCGGCAGCTAACATATGCCATACACTGCGCAGCTTGCAATTTCAGAGTTATGGCATGATTTAGACATCCAAATTTTGTGTGGTGTTATGCAAAGCAAGGACTTGCGCTGATCAAAGAGCACTGCTTTTGCTGTGAAGACTTCTGCTTCAGGATCACCTGGCAAGGTTTACTTGGCAACAAGCAGACTGCTTCTGCTTGGTTGCAGAGATGTGCACCGCTGACCCAGATCAGCTTTGCCCAGTAGACATAGAGACATCTGTGGGAGTCTGTCCTGATGCTCAAGCTGGAAACTCTTGCAACTCTGGCGGTAAGTCAATGATTGTGACCCGTGCTTTAGCCACAAATTCTGACTAAGTTATGCTTGTAATTGCGCACGAGCAAAGCAGTTGCTCAAAAACAAAGTTGTTGACTGGTCCGTTCAAGACACATGCAAGCCATCTTGTGTCAGAAGATCCTCTTAGGGTTGACAAAGTGTTCTGACCTTTCAGATTTGTGTGCTACCAGTGCCACAACAGCTTCAGCCTGTCCAGTAGGGTCAGATCAAACTTCCACAGCAGATGATGATCCAAACCAAGCCCAATGCCCAGAGCTGCCACTTGATGCCACCTGTTCTGCCTTTGTCGGTGAGCATGGGAACCCGTCACGCACTTGCATTTGCTTCTTGTCATCTTGTGCATGCACAGAGTGCAACAACCTCTTTTACACAGGTGAATGTAACGGGGCGCAAGCATGCAATGCACGTGTCAGCGAGGCAGAGTTTGTGGATAATGGTAACTCGGACAACACAGTTGGAGTCTGTGTCAATTACACAGCTGCAGGCTCGCCCTGTACCACAGGCTATGGTAAAATTTCCCACACTTCCCCTGCCTCTCTTTTCCCTCTAGACACTCACCTGAGCCCACTCCTAGGACTGAAGGCCTTCACACCACTCCATCCTGTTCTGCTGCATCCATCTGGATCCTGCAGTGTTGACTGTTCATTGTGCATGTGTTGCCTGTGGTCCTGGTGAAGCGGTTTCAACATACCCTGCCTCCTGCCAAGTGTTGCAAGGGCCAGGCTGCAATGTTACCAGTGACAAAGTCCGGTCCAGCTTGGCTGAAACGCAGTTTGTCAAGCGCACAGAACATTGCATGTACCGTATACAGAAAGTTATGCCTGGCTTGCTACGCCATGTGTGCACAGTCACCCCCAACCATACTGATGCACGCTTGATGTTTTACAGATATCTGCAGCGGGGCCTCAACATATGCTGCCTACTTCTGCTCTTCCACTTCTTGTCCATTGGCAAGGCCAGGTGCAACCTGCTCAAGTGCATCACCTGCAGGTCAGACCAGCTGTTTCAGTCAGCTCCCGTCAATTGCCATATGCACCTCTGCTGGCATGCTCACATTGAACTCCCTGGAGTGTTCACTACTGACTCTACCACACACTGTATGGAGACCTTTTAAACTGTCGCATATGACATGGCAGCTTGTACCTGAGGCACTTAGCTGCTGCCATTGTGTCATGACAGGGTCATCACACCGACCAATCTTCTGCAGTGTAGTCTCCACTCAGTCATGCAAATTTGCTGCATCCTGTGAAAGTGCACACTCCAAATCAGCTTATCCTATGTTACTCATGTGCACATGAGATCCCTGTTGGTACAGATAAGTGTAGCACTGGCAGTGGCACTGACTCTACAGCATGCCCAGCCATTGCTGATGCCGATGGCTTCACTGCATGTCCCCCTGTACCAGCAGATGGAGCATGCCTTGCAGGAGGTGACAATCTTGCAGTCTTTACCAGTACTGTCACATACAGTTTTGCTTGAAGCTGAAGCTTGTTAAGAGCTAGCCTGTCAAGTGTATGCTTGCATGCATGCTCATGCTGCCCACATGAAGCATATGCTCTTGAGTGATAGGTGGTGAGTGGTAGCAGTGACAGCTTTATGGTTGTTTGCTCCTTCCCTTGCCATTCACATTCAGTGCTACAACTGTAACTACTTCCAGGAGCCCATGTTTTGTTGTGCATAGAGCGTCTGAGGTGTGTGGGCTGTCGCTGCGATGTGAAACATGCTTTGCAGATGAGTGCTCGGCGCCGCAAGTGTGCAATGCAGTTGGTCAGAGCCCAGGAACATGTGTCACTCCAAAAAGAGCTGGTGCTTCTTGTGACAAGAGTGCATCCCCACCAGGTCTGCACAGGACTGATAGATTTTGAACATCATGCCTGCCTTCACGTCCCTTGTCCCTGGTGCCTTGCTCTGATCACAAATATGCCCACAGAATATTGATGCCATCATTCTCCACATGAAAGTGTACAATCATTTATAGGCATGACTTTCGGGTCATAATGACAACAGTTCTGCATGATGCTGTTGAGTGTTGCTGTGCAGACACGTGCATTGTAAACGGGCTGAGTGGGCTGAATGTTGACGAACAGACAGGAGCTGTATGTTCCGCCAGTACTTGCCCATTTGCAAGTGCTGGCTATGCTTGCAACAATGCCCTTGGAGGTGTGCTGCAAGCCTCTTGACTACGTACTCATTCGCGTGATGCTCAAGATGGTGCATTCCTCTCGTTTCAGGGATGCAAACCAGCATTTCATTGTCACCCCTTATATCTGTAGACTTATACCCTGCACTGTGCTGCTGCCTTGCACGACAGTGGCTGCAACTATCTAATGATAGGATACCTGTTAATCAAGCGATCAGTGCTGTTGTGTGGCAACTACATGCCCATGTTGTGCCCCTACATGCCACCAGAGTATGCCTGAGTGTTTCTCTGCTTGTCCCACTGGCTTGCTTGGTCAGCATGTCAAGTGTGGTTGTGTGGACGCAGATCTGTGCAGTGATGGAACTAGTTCTGGCTCAATCTGTCCGCAAGCTGCACAAGGACAAGACACTGGGTGCCCAGCTCTGCCAGCTGATGCTGTGTGCTATGCTGGAGGTGAGCCCCTCGTGACAATCTTTCTCAGTAGTCCCGTGACTTGCAAAGTGCTGTACTCACTGCTGCTAGCATTCACACAGCATGCACATTGTGTTGAAATGGTAGTGCTGGACGGTGCAGCTTTCAAGTTCACAATTGTATGTCAAAATCACCGTATCTCTGAGCCACAAACTATATTTGATCCCATCTTGCTGCTCTCTCCCCTTCGCACCCAACCCCCCGACTCCCTTGTCCCCATCCCTACCCCTCAAGCAGACATCAACTCTCCTAAACGCTGCTCCCTCTATTGCCTCTGCCCTCTTCCCTCCGGCAGACCTTCCTCTTTGGGGCCCCGCAACAG
>JAABUP010002202.1_pt1 | contig 38595 bp, 49 predicted proteins | sample 5559201 | NCBI WGS metagenome assembly JAABUP01 (sample SAMN10711887, study PRJNA513373) | rock metagenome | isolation source: Antarctica rocks | place: Antarctica | reverse complement strand
GTTGCTTCAGATAGAATTTGTATTTGTTTTTATGATGTCAGCTTGATCTGTCAACATGTTGCATCATGCTGGACAGCAAAAGAATGCTGAGTGATATCTGCTCGACGCCTTGGCTGCACCAGATCAGGCTTTACAGCCATGATGTGATGTTAATCCAGCCATGCATAGCATCACAACAGGCAAGGTCTCCAGCAGCGCATTGATGTCTTCCCCACTTTTTGTCATGCAATTCCTGACAGGGCCAGGAGGCATTTGTACTGGCCCCCGGTGGCAAGTCTTCTTTCCCCATGGCAGACATCATGAGCTGGAGGGATGACATGATAGCAATGGGAGCCAAGCGGCGGGTAAGGGTCCCAGGGGCTGCCAAACGACCCAACGCGACAGACCAGGTTGTGGCCTCTGCCAACAGCAGCGGGTCTACAAGCGCCAACCCAAACAAGGCCAATCAGCCGCCCGCCAAGGCTACAACCGCTGCACAGAGTGCACCTGTCAGAGTGGCTGTTAAGCCTGTTGCTTCTGAGGCAATCTCAGAGCAGAAGAGTACCAGTGATGCTGATGCAGAGCTGACAGCCAGGGCAGAAAGGGTAAGAGAGAAACTATGGAATGCTGGGAAACAGAAAGGTGCACAGCAAAAGGCCCTCCAAGAGAAGATGAAACAGATTGAGGCTGAGGCAGCACAGACAGCTAAGCAGGAGGCGTTGGCTAAGGCTGAGGCAGCACAGACAGCTAAGCAGGAGGCGCTGGCTAAGGCTGAGGCAGCTCGAAAAGCTGTGGAGGAGCTGTTGGCTGAAGAAGAGCAGGCTGCGCATCAAGCGGCTGCTAAGAAAGCCAAGAAGGACAGGCGCAAGGCCAAGAAACAGCAGCAGCAAGAAGAGGAGCAGCTACAGCGCCGGCAGCAGCAAGAACAGGAGCTGCTACAGCGCCAACAGCAGGAAGAAGAGGAGCAGCAAAAGGTCCAGCAGGACATGAGGCATCAGCAGCAGCTACAAGAGGAGCAGGAGCTGCAGCAGCAGAAGCAGGCAAAGCAGCAAGCACAAAAGCTGCAGCAGCAGATGCTGCAGGAGCAGCTGCAGGGGCAGGAGCTGCAAAAGAAGCTGCAGCCACAGGTGCAAGAGCTCTATGAGGATGAGACGCAGCAGGAGTGGCAGGAGCAGCAGCAGCAACAGCAAAAGCAGCAGCGCAGTGTTGAGCAGCCACCCCTTCAAGTGCACACTCAACAAACTGGTCATGCAGCAGGTGGCAGCAACACAGGCACAGCAGCAAATACAGTGAGCGCATCCAAGAACAGCGCTGCTGAAAAGACAGAGCCACTCCTTTCTCCTGAGCTAATGCATGTCAAGCAGAGCAGCGGTCTTGCCAGACAGACTGCCAAAACAGTCAGGCTTGACCACGCTGAGCCCAGTCAATGTGTCATTGGCCAGCATAGCGGGGGAGTTCCTAATGTCGACCATCGGCCTGCCACTAGACAGCAGAAGCGCTTTGCAACACCACACCACCTGCTCTGTTGCCCAATCACCCAGGTATGCTGCCTCCTCTTATATGATCTATTAGTATTACATTAGAATGCAGGCACCTGCAAAGGTGTCATGCTTCATCTGTAACCTATGTGCGTGCAGTGTTTGCTTTCGGTTGGGGTCTACATGATGAGCTGTCTTGAGCTTGAAAGCGTTGGACTTGCAAAATTTACCTGCAGACATGTGTGCAATGAATTGCACAATTTTCATGTTGGCAAAGTGTATGCCTGTCCACTCCCACGTTGATGCTACTGATTGCATGAACTGCAAATCCTGGTGATTGTGAAACTTCAGCCTTGTGCATGTATGCCAAATGCAGCTTGATATGTAGGAGTTGATGGTTGACCCTGTGATTGCTGCTGATGGGCACACCTATGAAAGGGGCGCTGTTGAGAAATGGCTGCAACGCTCGAGCGCATCCCCAGTGACAGGCTTGAAGTTAGCAAGCCAAGAGCTGCTGCCAAACCTTGCAATTGGTTGCGCTATCAATGAGGAGCTGCTGTAGCTCCTGCAATGCCTTTGAGTGCAACCAAATTGCAGGCATTGCAGCCACTGGGGTGGTCAGGCCTCCCTGGGCAGCCCGGTAATATACTTCTCATGAAATTGACGCCGAAAGGCGTAGTCTTTTCTTTTCTTTCTGGTCAGGCCACAAGCAAGTACAGCGCCTAGTCATGCAATGTGAGTGGAAGGCTGCATGTCCATGCAATTACTGCAAACTATGCAGCATGCATGATGTCTTGGGCTTTGTCTTTTGCAAATGCAGTCATTGTGAACTTATGCAGCATGCATGATGTCTTGGGTTTTGTCTTGCGGATGCTGGATGGCTCTTGCTGCATACAAAGGCCACTGGCAAATCACCATACTTCAGGATAGCCTCATCCAAGATGTATGCACAGAGTTGTTGGATTGTCCAATTTGCATCCACGAGGGTGGAATCACAGACTCACAGCTGCATTGTTACATGAGCTGAATGCTCAGATGATCATGCTGCTCACACTGTTGCTGGGTTTGAGCATTCAGCAAGGCTGTGCAAGTTCATCAATGGTTGCAAGGCCAATGCCTTCCCCATTTCAGTCATCTGCTGCATCTTCTGTATTGCAATGACTGAAGTGAATATGATAACGTAAGTTGTGCATCTATTGCATTTTTGACCCAAGAATTTACCCAAGAACGCTTCTTGCAAGCTTCAGCACAGCCATGGGCCTTGCTTTGTAGCTGTGAGCACAGAAAGCAGTTCTTGCGATCATGCGCTTTTGCTGTCCCATGAACGCCAGGAAATGGTTTGCCACACGTATATCAATGTTGCCCTGAAGCTTGTTTCCCGCAGCCCGCACTTCAAGCAGACTATTTAGTCTGCTTCAGCTGTGGTCAAACATCACTTTCGCAGCAGATTCTTCATTGCACTTTAACAATTAGTCACCAACATACTCAGCAAGTCATCACGTCGTTGAACGTCAGGACTTGTCTTGCGATGGTACAGGCTAGCTACCCTACAGGCATACATTTGTCACCAGGCTCTGCAAGCTAGTGCATGTTGGCAGTGTGCCTGTTCCGGGGCGTTGTGTGTTGATTGTGTGGTAACTGATTTGTGGCAAGCAATGTTCTTTTTCGTGTGCTCCCGAACCAACCAGGTCAAACTGCCATGGAATCACGAGAGTGAACAAACTGTCCTGACAACCACGAGCATGAACAGACGCTGCCGTCCGCGTCTCATGGATTCACAACATACCGGCGATGTAGAAAGACCCAGCAATTGTGCGTTTTGCACCTGAGGCTCGTTCTGTTTCGCTGCGCGGCGATCTGTTTCCCTGCGTTCGCCGCGCAGCGAGAGCTACCCACGGACGGACAAACGGACAATCAGTGTAACAGCTCCGGAACCAGCATACAGATCAATACACGGGCAAGAAAGTTGAGGATTGTTGGGTGTAGATCGCCGTCTCGAGCTGTTTCTCAATTGGCAACATGAAAGTAGTTGTACTAGCTGAGGCGAGTTTCCTCGCCATTGGCTTTCGCTCAACAAGGTTGATCACTCTGTCGACAAGACTGCTTTGTCAACATCTTCGCTGTGTTCTGCAGAATTGCCCTATCGCCACATGGCAGGCTGACATTACGCCATACACACAGATCGATGACGTCAAGCTGGATTTTTGCGAACAAAACGGATTGTCTCTCGAAACTTGTGTTCTGTCTAGCAAAGGCGCTCTGCTCAAAGACCAGCCAAAGGTCTGTCACTTCAATGTTGAACCGATTTCGCTTGCGGAAATACACACAGCATGCAAAATCAGCACAGACATGTGGTGAAATACAGAGCGGGAACAAGGTGCAACTGCGGGCCGTTTTCCCTCCCACACTGGCTTTCTGCGTAGCCTACAGTCTCAAGCCAACACATGCCTCAGATTATGAGCTTGTATCCTGCCTTTGGCAGGCAGCTGCCGAGTGCTTCTGTAGCAACAGATATACAGCTGCTTTGATGTCAGATAAGACGCTGCAGTCACAGATTGCGGCATTGCCGGCTGAGGAGATCCTGCCAATTGACTCCAGCCAGACGCAGAAGGAGCTCACTTCTGAGGTTCTGACCAAGCTGCCAGAAGCAGTCAGGCCTGTTCTACTCTGCATGCAGGTTCTACGCCATGAACAGCTGGGGTTGACTATCCTGCCACAGGAGTACAGTACACTGAATGACAGATTAGCCAAGCTATGTGAAGGCAAAATTGCTGCTGAGCCTGACCTGCCTCTTCCTCAAAGTCCACTCTTCCGTCACGTGGCGGTACTAAGAAGCGCTCTGCTTGTCATCAAGGCAGCTATAGTCAGTGCAGAGGGTCTCGGCAAACCTTGCAAGCCTTACCCAACCAAGCAAGTTTTATGGCAAACTGTTCACAACATGGGTGCACAAATCTACACAAGTGCTGTAGGTGCTAAAGCCAGGCTCACCCAGCTGCCCAGTGCAGGATCACCTTTGGCAGCTGATATTGACCAGGCGCAGCACCTGTCAAGTCTGCTGATCAATCTCATCATGCCTATCTTGAAGCAACATATCAAGAGCAGCTTACATGCTGGGCAGCAGCCCAGAGAATGTGTGCCAGCCTTCTGCTGCATCATATTGTTTTCTTTGCTGACGACGACTGAAAGTCCTGTGCTGCAAGCTTTGACTCAGGCTGCTGCTTCACACATGCTCAAGTCAGGTCAGACACCTGCTGGCTGGCATCTGTACATAATGTACTTATTACTTCCACAGGTCGCTGTGTATGCATGGTGATGCTGTGTCATCAACATTTGCCATTGGCTGTTGTAGTCTTCAAGACAAGCAACATGCCAGCTGTCCAGGGCAATTTTGGCAGTCACAACACCTTCAGAGCATGTCACTCTGCAACCCTCATACGGACAGATATGCAGCAGACCAAGTTGACACGCTGCGCAACCTCTCCATGGCTGATGCAGGCGGGCTGACACTTCTGACGGCAGCACTGGAGCTGGGTAACCTTGTGGCAAGGCATGCATTCTCGGTGTTGCAACGCCTGTCGGCCAAGCCCACTTTGCCTATTGAACAAGTAGAAGCAAATGAGGATTTGCTGGCACGCATGCAAGGGTTGCGCCGCTGCTCCGCTCTGCTGTGCCCCATCTTCTCCCAAGATCAGGCCTTGCAGGCTCAGCGAGGTGATGCTTCTGCCCCTTGCTTTCCCCTCCCCAACCCCCATATCCCCCCCCTCCCTTCCTCAACCTGCCTATATTGTCAGCGCTATAGCTTTGTCAGTGTTTGAGCACAGCAGAACTTGCTGCTGTATTGTGGATGTCCATTCTGGCAGTGTCAGGCCCTTATCACAGCGCTACAGGTACGATAACTAGCAGAGCTCACAAAGCCTGATGCTTTTGCTGCTGCAAACCAAAGCAACAGTGTACAACTGCTGAAGCATGTTCCAGGCTTTGATATGAGAGCACTGTATTTGCCACTGTCATTCGACATGCAAATCACATGCTGGTATGCTGTCATCAGAAAAGGTAAACAAAGCAAGAGTGGCAACTTCCAACCGTACAAACCCACAAGACATACAGCCGGCACACGACAAACTAATACTGTTCTATTGCATGGTGCAGCAGCTGAAGCTTTTGATCCCAAGTCTATCACAGATGTCTGCCAAAGGGAGGGTCACATCAACTTCATGTATGGCGTCGCAGCAACCATGACTCGCCTTCTGGCAAGCCAGCCACTATCTTACCCTCCAGAGGACTACAATGGTGATCTGGTAGATGCCTACCCCCCTTGGCCCACTCCCACTGCCGCACAATGGGCAGAAATACAGACAGTTGCCTTAAGGCTGATGGTTCTGTTGGAGTGGTGCACTGGAGAGTTGCCTGGCAGCGATTACACTCCAGAAGAAGTAGAGGACCTGATTGCGCTGAAGAGGGTGCTGGTGGTCCTCCTGCATCAGCTGCTGCTGCCTCACATGCAGAGTCCAAAGCTCAGTATGGATCTTGTCTTTAGGTATGAGCTCTCTCAGGTCTCAGCAAAAGCAGCTAGATTATTCTTTGCACCGGTCTGCCATGTTAAAACAGCAGCAAGAAGATGTTGCCCAGGAGATGCACATGATCGCCTGTTCAATCCATGTTAGGGAGAAACTTGTGTCATGTTATGTCATGTTGTGGCATGTACTGTACAGGCTCCTCGTGTGCTCCTAGCTGTGAGCGTGTCCTGCATTAGCTTGCTGAATGATGTGCTGCATTACCACACATGTTGAGAGCGTCCAACCAAGTCTGTGTAACATAGACTTGTTGCAGCCAATCATGTATCACGCTGCTGATCCTGACCGTTCAACTTGATTGTTGTGTGGATGCAGGTTTGGGTTTGTGACTATCGTGAATGAATGGACCACCCAGGAGCCAGACTTTGTGCTGATCAACAATCTAGGCTGTGCCTTCTTGCGGCGTATTTCCGGTGATAAGGCGATCTTTGAGACCATGGGGAAGGCTGACCCAGATCGGCAGGCTGACAGCGTATGCACCATCTGGAACCTTCTCTGTGAGTCACTACGCTCTGTGATGATGTATTGTGGGCTATCGTAGCACCTTCACAATGTTGTTGGCAGATCACCCTGTCACCATAAAACCCATTCAGGTCAGGCGCGCCCGTCTGTAAGCAGAGGCAACATTGGCAAGCCCAACGCAGAGTCAGTTGAGCGTGGCTGCTTTGCATTGCTGGTATATGGTGTTCTTGTGCCCCAACAAGAAATGCTCGAGTCGACCAGTATGCATTGCAGGTTCAAGTCTGGGGATGCCTCTGGACATATTGGATCCATTCCAGCAGCTCAGATTTACAGAAGCCATTGAAGCCTTGCATGCAGCGCCTCTCACCCTGGACACTTGCATGCAGCTGGCTGAGCTGCCTGCACTAGCTTCTGCATTCACCCTGGCCATAGAGTATCTGCCCGAGCTGTCAAATCGGCTAACAGCACGCGCTGTTTTTGTCCAGCTGTGCTGCGTTGAGCTTGATGACGGGTCAGAACAGGGGACCGATGTTCATCGCTTCTGTAGCGAGTTTGCAAAAAAAGGCAACTTCTTGAATTTATATGCATCCATGACAGAAGCTGTGGAGGTGAGGAATTTGCAAAGTGGTCTTGAGCCTCCAATTGCATGAGAGCCTCTACGTTGGTTTGAAAGCATTGAGAGGCCAGCTACCCAGCACAACCTGGTGTATGCCTTGCATCTGCATCAAAGCTACTTCTGTCTGGCACCTTCACAAGACTTGTTGTCTATCTGTTTTGTTGTCTGTCAGCACAGGTGATTTTTGCACTCCGAAGATCAGCCAACATTGCCCATTTCATTTGTTTGACACAAAACGTTACTGCTGACAGGCATCTGAATCATGGACGACCGAGGACATTGTAGGCTTGGCTAGAGTTCTGACCTCATGCACTGTTCTGTTTCACATCATGCCGGCTCGTCTGCCTCAAGTAAGCTGCCAATTCGCAATCGCACTCTCATGCCAATCTGCATTCAACCAATTGCTGTTGTCACTCACACCATCAGCACCTCCTTTGATCTATGCTGTGGTGCCTTGCCTATTACATGTTGATGAGCATTCCCACGGTTGCCACTGGTCAGGCATGTAGTCATTCTGTTCTAGTGGTGCATAACATACTCAGCACCGTTCCCATCGACCTGGCCCTGATCCTTTTGATTCTGGTCTTGCTGTCTTGCCAAGATGTCATGCACAACATCATGCATTCCCACTCATGTTGCTGATTGCAATGGTACTGTCACGTTGTCCAAGACCTGCAATTGGGCGTTGTGCTACTGCAGCCGCCGCTCTCACTTGCCAAATTGATGGTCGAGATGCTCCCCAGAATCCCCGAGTGCACAAGCAATCCTCACTTGCAACAGCACCTCATATTCGCCGCCTTACATTTCATCACCACAGCTGTTGATGGGCAGTCAGAAGAGAATGGAGGACAAATACTCCAGGGCATGATCAAAGCCATGAGAACAATGCTCCCCTTGTGGGCGTCTCCTGAGAGCCCTCCTGAAGATCTGGGCTACTCAGACATTGGCTTGTCACCGTTGCAACCCAAGATGATGCAAGCAAGAGCCTTGGCCATGGTCATGCCTATTATGGAACTGCAGCAGCCGTTTCAGAGAGATCCTGCACTTGAAAGCTGTGTGGAGTGGTTTGTGAACACCACACAGCGGTGTATGGCTGCAGCCAGTGACCCACTCTGTCATGACGACCGCGGGTTGATCTGCAACGTGTACATGGCACCCTATCTGAAGCTGATAAGTGAGATCAATTTGCTTGTTCAGCATGTTTGCCAGCAACGTCACCTGTGGTTTTGACTTGCACAGCTCAGCCAACACAGCTGGCCTGCACAGTAACAGTTTTGATAACAATTTTAATGCTTTCCGGCTCATGATGAGCTAGGTACATGCAGGATGAGTTGACCTGTACATTGAGTGGCAACAATCAACCACAGATGCTTTACTCAGTGCAAGCTCTGCAGCTGACATCTAGAGCTGCAACACAGGGCTTGTCTGCCTGTGAACATGCCTCTATGGCATGCCAGCCAAGTATGCACAGCTGTGCCGGCATTGTCCCAAGTGCTATTTGCCTTGTCAGCATGCTCCCAACACCCAGCTCTATTGAAGGCAGCAGACTCGCACAAAGTCTTGGATGTTTGCTAGCACTCAGTGCTTGTTCTGCTGCACAGGTCTGCTCACCGATGACTTTCAGTCAAGACTGTTGCCCCAAGCTGTCATCCCCCAGGAGATTGCACATGCAACGCTTCAGCTGTTGTTTCTGTGCTTGAAGAGTGTGCTGCAAGCCTACAAGACGGTGGAGCTTTATTGCATGGGCCGACCTCCTGGTGATCTGACCACCTATGACACCTCACTCACTCAAAGCCAGATGGCTGCCAAGTTGGCGCTTTTGGACACTCGCCCAGTGTCGGCAGTCAAGAGGCAGCATGCATATTTGTTGGATCACAGAAGCTTTCTTGATATGTGGTGTGGCTTCTGTACGTTGTTTCCTTCGTTGGATCACAGAGGCTTTCTTGTTATGTGTCCTGGTGTGTAAATGTGTGCTGCATTGGTGTGACTGCAGAGGCTATTTTGGTATGTGTCCCGATTTCTGTACGATGGATACATATTCACAAGAGCAAGCCTACATGCATGCAGTCTGACAGTCGTCTGATGCTTGCAAGCACTGCAACGTGCCGCTCATGGTGCATACAGCTAAATGTGAACGTACAAAAGGAAGCGGGGCTCTTGAGGCTCCAGGCTCTAGATAGTGTTATTGCCCTCACTCATGCAAATTGAGCTGTCCATGTCATGACATTGTTGACTCCATTCTGTTGCAGTCGAGGATGTGGTGCCTTTCATTGACATGATGTGTCAGTCTGGGGAATGGATTGAAGCACTGGGTCAAGCTAATGCTGGTCTCACCTGGTGCACCAGCAGGGATCAGGCAGACTGGAAGCATAAGTTTGGGGAGCTGCTTCGTCAGCATGTCATTTCAGATGCGGTTGGCTACAAACTGGAAGTCATCTTTGGTATCGAGCCGGTGAGCCTGCTTCTAGTCCTATGCCTTCCCACAGCATCCCACAGGGAAGCCCGTTGTACTAACATTGGACTTTCTGTCATTGCTGAAAGGTATAGGCTCTTTTTCTCTTGTCTTTTCTTATTTACTAGGATGTTGTGTTCTTCAGTTCTCCTCCGTTTTTCTCTCTTTTGCCCCTTTTGCCAGGTAGCTCCAGATATTCTGTATGTGCGTATCATGCTGGACAGCAAGAGCATGCTGAGTGATACCGGCTCAAAGTGTTGGCTGCACCCAAATCAGGCATCACAGCCATGTTATGCTGCCTATCCAGCCTTGCATAGCATCACAATGGGCAATGTCTCCAGCAGCGCATTATTATCTTCCCCAGTTTTGCCATGCAATGCAGTTCAGGCAGGCCAGTGCTTGCGTGAGATTTGATTCCAGTGAATTGACATGAGATAAAAATTGAAAGTTTGAGATTCCTGACAGGATCAGGAGGCATTTGTACTGGCCCCTGGCGGCCAATCTTCTTTCCCCTTGGCAGACATGATGAGCTGGAGGGATGACATGCTAGCATGGGGAGCCAAGCGGCAAACACCACTGGGGGCTGCCAAGCGACGCAAGACGACAGACCCGGTTGTGGCCTCTACCGACAGCAGTGGGTCTACAAGTGCTTTTGATCCGAAACAGGCAGCAGACACTGCAAGAGAGTACATGCAGCATCAGTCCATAGCCAGGCCAAGCGTTGCAGACCCAGAAAAGGTCAATCAGCTGCCTGGCAAGGCTACGGCTGCCGCACAGACTGCACCTGTCAGAGTCACTGCTGAGCCTGTTGCTTCTGAGGCAGTTTCAGAGCAGAAGGGTACCGGTGATGCTGATGCAGAGCTGACAGCCAGGGCAGAAAGGGTAAGAGAGAAACTATGGAATGCTGGGAAACAGAAAGGTGCACAGCAAAAGGCCCTCCAAGAGAAGATGAAACGGTCTGAGGCTGAGACATCACATGCAACTAAGCAAGAGGCGCTAGCTAAGGCTGAGGCAGCTCAAAAAGCTGTGGAGGAGTTGTTGGCTGAAGAAGAGCAGGCTGCTCATCAAGCAGCTGCCAAGAAAGCCAAGAAGGACAGGCGCAAGGCCAAGAAGCAGCAGCAGCAAGAAGAGGAGCTGCTACAGCGCCAACAGCAACAGGAAGAGGAGCTGCTACAACGCCAACAGCAGCAAGAAGAGGAGCAGCTACAGTACCAACAGCAGCAAGAAGAAGAGAAGCACAGAGTCCAGCAGGAGATGAGACATCAGCAGCATTTGCAAGAGGAGCAGAAGCTGCAGCAGCAGCAGAAGCAGGCAAAGCAGCATGCACAGAAGCTGCAGAAGCAGGCACAGACTCTGCAAGGGCAGGAGCTACAACAGAAGCTGCAGCCACAGGTGCAAGAGCTCCATGAGGATCAGACGCAGCAGGAGTGGCAGGAGCAGCAACAGCAACAGCAAAAGCAGCAGAAGAAGCAGCAGCGCAGTGTTGAGCAGCCACCCCTTCAAGTGCACACTCAACAAGTTGGTCATGCAGCAAGCGGAAGCAGCCCAGGCACACCAGCAAATATGGTGACTGCACTCAAGGGCAGCGCTGCTGGACAAACAGAGCCAGTCCTGTCTCCTGAGCCAATGCATGTCAAGCAGAGCAATGGTCTTGCATCCCCTCACAGACAGACTGTCTCAACAGTCAGGTTTGACCACGCTGAGCCTGGTCATGGTGTCGGTGGCCAACATGAAGGGTGGTTGCCTACTGTTGACCATTTGCCTGTTACCAGACCGCAGAAGCGCTTTGCAGCACCACACCACCTGCTCTGTTGTCCAATCACCCAGGCATGCTACTTCCTCTTATGTAATGTATTGAGCACCTTGGACTGCAGGCCCCCTGCAAAGGTGGCATGCTTCATGTGTAAGCTGTGTGCGTGCAGTGTTTGCTTCTGGATGGAGTCTTTATAATGAGCTGTCTTCAGCTTGAAAGCTATAGACTTGCAAACTTTACCTAGAGACATGTATGCAATGAAGCGCACAATTTCTCAAGCTAGTTTAGCATAAGCCTGTCTACTCACACGCTGATGGTTGTGGCCGCCAGAATCTCAAGCCCGATTACTCGTGAAGCTTCAGTCTTGCGTATGCATGCCACATTCAGTTGTATGTGCAGGAGTTGATGGTTGACCCTGTGATTGCTGCTGATGGGCACACCTATGAAAGGGATGCTGTTGAGAAATGGCTGCAACACTCAAGCGCATCCCCAGTGACTGGCTTGAAACTAGCAAGCAAAGAGCTGCTGCCAAACCTTGCAATTGATTGCGCTATCAATGAGGATCTGCTGTAGCTCCTGCGCACATTCAGTACCTTGCAGGCAATGGAAAAATTGGTGCTTGGGTAACATGCAGGTACAGCAGCTACTCACACAATGTGAGTGAGGTGTGTCAACCCAATGCCTACCTGCGCACTTACTATTGCGCTAGAATTGATACAGCATGCATGATGTCTTGGTCTTGATAATCTTTTGGTTTGCAGATGCCAGAGGGCTTTGAAATGGACGTGGCATGGTCTTCAGTTTTCGCTTGCTAGCATGATGTGTTTACCTGCCACCCACGGTGACTTGTGGTCAGGTCGAGACACACACCATTCAGCATAGACTGAACCATCAATGCAAGTCTGCATCATCTGGCATGTATTGGCCATCAGACCTGGCGCAAGGCTTGCACGTAAGCTTCTGCAAGCTCCTTGCTACCATGTTACTATTGGCCACTGAAGGTGGACAATGTCATCTCCAAAGCAGCCATTGAAGCCTCTGAGTCATCAATTTTGACATGGCGGGCTTTTGCAAATTTGATGTTCATGGCAGCGTGGATTTGATGCATTGCTTTCCAGCCACATCTGTAAAAAATTTGTCTGCTCATTTTCAAGGTCGGTTTGTCTCAATGAGACCCAAATTTGGAACCATTTAAAGCGCTCGTATCAACTGCACGTGCTTCTGATGAAGTATTGTTTGTTTTGTTGATCACATCAAATCTGCCGTGACTGCCATCGCCAGCTGAACTGAGCTGCATGCATTGAAGTATGCAAGTGTGAAATGCTGGATCAGTGCCTTGCACCAATGCTTCACGTGCGATGGGGACTGGACAACAGCTGCGTCCACATGGCAATGCCTGAACCCAGTAGTCTGCTCAGCTTTGACATGCGCACTCAGGCTGGCAGACAAAGTCCAGACAGTTTGGTGCTTTGAGTAGCTGAGGTCCTGCGGTGCACAATGCTCCCTCTGTACTATATGCGTGCAACAGCTTACAAGAAATTCCCATTTTTGAGAGAGACACTGCCCTTTGTGCACATGACGCATCTGTGCAGACATCTGTTGCTGTGAGTTGGAAGGCCTTGTGTAAAATTGACATTGAGTCAATTGCATCTGGAATGCCATTGATCGGCACAGCCTTGCTGAATGCTCAAACCCACCAACACTGTGAGCAACGTGATCATCTGAGCATTCAACCCATGTGACAATGCAGCTGTGACTCTGTGACTCCACCCTCCTGCATGCATATCGGACAATCCAACAACTCTGTGCATACATCTTGGATGGGGCTATCCTAAACTATGATGATTTGACTTTGACCTTTGCATGTAGCAGAGCCATCCAGCATCTGCAAGACAAATCCCCAGACATCATGCATGCTGTATAAGTTCACAATTACTACATCTGCAAAAGACAAAGCCCAAAACATTGCGCATGCTGCATAATTTTACAATAACTGCGTGGACATGCAGCCTTCCACTCACATTGCATGACCAGGCGCTGTACCTGCTTGTGGCCTGACCATCCCAATGCCGGCAATGCCTGCAATTTGGTCGCACTGCAAGGCATTGCAGCAGCTACAGCAGGTCCTCATTGATAGCGCAGCCAATTGCAATGTTTGGCAGCAGCTCTTTGTTTGCTAGTTTCAAGCCAGTCACTGGGGATGCGCTCGAGCGTCGCAGCCATTTCTCAACAGCATCCCTTTCATAGGTGTGCCCATCAGCAGCAATCACAGGGTCAACCATCAACTCCTACATATCAAGCTGCATGTGGCATACATGCACAAGGCTAAAGTTTCACAATCACCAGGACTTGCAGTTCATGCAATCAGTAGCATCATTGTGGGAGTGAACAGGCTTACGCTATGCCGGCATGACACTTGTGCAACTCATTGCACACATGTCTCCGGGTACATCTTGCAAGTCCATCAAGACAGCTCATCATGCAGACCCCATCCAAAAGCAAACACTACACACACACAGCTTACAGATGAAGCATGACACCTTTGCAGGGTGTGTAACGTCAAGCCTGGCGTCACAAATGGATTGCCAGGTCATCACTTGAGTGCTGAGTCACGCTCTATAAAAGCGGGCGCTGCAGCACTCAAAGGCACACCAAACTTACCACTCGTGTACTTTCCACACGACCTTCTAGGATAGATACTCTTAACTCTGAGTTACACTTCTACAGGCTTGTAGACTGTTATAGGGTGCCTGCAGTCTGATGTACTCAGTTGATTACATGAGAGGAAGTAGTGTACCTGGGTGATTGGGCAACAGAGCAGGTGGTGTGGTGCTACAAAGCGCTGCTGCTGTGCGGTAACAGGCGAACAGTCCACAGCAGGCACCCCCCTTTCATGCTGGCCACCAATATCATGACCAGGCTCGGCGTGGTCAAGCCTGACTGTTTTGGCAGTCTGTCTGTGACCGGATCCAAGACCTTTGCTCTGCTTGACATGCATTGGCTCAGGAGACAGGACAAGCTGTGTCTGTTCAGCAGCGCTGTTTTTGGATGCGCTCACCGTACTTGCTGCTGTGCCTGTGCTGCTGCCGCCTGCTGCATGACCAGCTTGTTGAGTGTGCAGTTGAAGGGGTGGCTGCTCGACACTGCGCTGCTGCTTCCCTTGCCTCTGCAGCTCCTGCCACTCCTGCTGCGTCTGATCCTCATGGAGCTCTTGCACCTGTGGCTGCAGCTTCTGTTGCACCTCCTGCCCCTGCAGAGTCTGTGCCTGCTGCTGCGGCTTCTGTGCATGCTGCTTCTGTGCTTGCTGCTTTGCCTGCTTCTGCTTTGCCTGCTTCTGCTGCTGCAGCTTCTGCTCCTCTTGTAGCTGCTGCTGATGCCTCATCTCCTGTTGGACCCTTTGCTGCTCCTCTTCTTGCTGCTGTTGATGCTGTTGCTGTAGCAGCTCCTCTTCTTGCTGCTTTTGCTGCTGGCGCTGTAGGAGCTCCTCTTCTTGCTGCTGCTGTTTCTTGGCCTTGCGCCTATCCTTCTTGGCTTTCTTAGCAGCTGCTTCATGCGCAGCCTGCTCTTCTTCAGCCAACAGCTCCTCCACAGCTTTTCGAGCTGCCTCAGCCTTGGTTAGCGCCTCCTGCTTAGCTGTCTGTGCTGCCTCAGCCTTAGCCAGCGCCTCCTGCTTAGCTTTCTGTGCTGCCTCAGCCTTAACCAGCGCCTCCTGCTTAGCTGCATGTACTGCCTCAGCCTTAAACTGTTTCAAACTCTCTTCAAGGGCTTGTTGCTGTGCATCATTCTGGATTCCAGCATGCCAATATCTCTCTCTTGCTGCCCTGGCTGTCAGCTCTGCATCCGCATCAGTGCTGCCCTTCTGCTCTGAGATTGCCTCAGAAGCAACAGGCTTAACAGTGACTCTGACAGGTGCAGTCTGTGCAGCGGTCCTAGCCCTGGCGGGCAGCTCATTGGCCTTGTTTGGGTCCTCAGCGCTTGGCCTGGCTACAGAACGATACTGCAGGTACTCTCTTGCAGTGTCTGCTGCCTGTTTCAGATCAAATGCGGCTGCAGACCCATTTCTGTTGGTAGCGGCCACAACCTGGTCTGTTGTCTTGGGTTGTTTGGCAGCCCCTGGGGCCCTCACCCACCGCTTGGCTCCCATTGCTATCATGTCATCCCTCCAGCTCATGATGTCTGCCATGGGGAAAGAGGACTTGCCGCCGGGGGCCAGTACAAATGCCTCCTGGCCCTGTCAGGAATTCCATTGTAATGTTTAGTTCACGTCAACTCAATCCATTCACATTTCAAGCAAGCACTAGTGTACATTGCATGACAAAGGTGGGGAAGACATCAATGCGCTGCTGGAGACATTGCCTGTTGTGATGCTATGCATGGCTAGCTAGGCAGCATAACATGGCTGTGACGCCTGATTTGGATGCGGCCAAGGCGTTGAGCAGGTATCACTCAGCATGCTTTTCATCTGCTCCAGCGTGTACAACAACCTGACATCAAGAACACACACATGTTGTCTCTGAAGCGACCTAGCAGAAGGGGGCAAAAGGACAACAAAAAAAGGGGGAAAAAAAGGAAAAAACTAAAGGCATACTCGAGAAAGCAAGAAAGAAAAGAGAAAGAAAGCCTACACCTGGCAGCATTGACAGGCAAACAAAATGTAGTACAGTGGCCTTGACCTTGTAAGGTGGGTTCAAAATGTATAAGACTGAAAGCAGGCTCACCGACTCGAGACCAAAGATAACCTCCAGTTTGTAGCCGACCGCATCTGAAATGACATGCTGACAAAGCAGCTCCCCAAAGTAGTTTTTCCAGTCTGCCTGATCCCTGCTGGTGCACCAGGTGAGACGAGCATTAGCTTGGCCCAGTGCTTCGATCCATTCCCCAGACTGACACATCATGTCAATGAAAGGCACCACATCCTCAACTGCAACAGAAATGGAGTCAACCAATGTCATGACATGGACAGCTCAATTTGCATGAGTGAGGGCAATAACACCATCTAGAGCCTGGAGCCTCAAGAGCCCCGCTTCCTTTTGTACGTTCACATTTAGCTGTATGCACCATGAGCGGCACGTTGCAGTGCTTGCAAGCATCAGACGACTGTCAGACTGCATGCATGTAGGCTTGCTCTTGTGAATATGTATCCATCGTACAGAAATCGGGACACATACCAAAATAGCCTCTGCAGTCACACCAATGCAGCACACATTTACACACCAGGACACATAACAAGAAAGCCTCTGTGATCCAACGAAGGAAACAACGTACAGAAGCCACACCACATACCAAGAAAGCTTCTGTGATCCAACAAGCGTGCGTGCTCATCCTGGACTGCCAACCCCGGGCAAGTGTCCAAAGCCGCCAGCTTAGCAGCGATCTGGCTTTGAGTGAGTGAGGTGTCATAGGCAGTCAGATCACCAGGAGGCTGGGGCATGCAAGCAAGCTCCACCGTCTTGTAGGCTTGCAGCAAACTCTTCAAGCACAAGAACAACAGCTGAAGCGTTGCACGTGCAACCTCCCTGAGGACGACAGCTTGGGGCAACAGTGTTGACTGGAAGTCATCGGTGAATAGACCTGTGCAGCAAGACAAGCCTTCAGGAGAGTAGGGTGCTCAGGGCTTGATGACAAGGCAAACAGCACTTGGGACAATGCTGCTCTCACTGGCTGTCACAGTTGTGCGTAAACAGCTGTGATGCAATAGAGGCATGCTCACAGGCAGACAAGGCTTTGCTGCTCTAGATATCAGCTGCAGACACTTGCGCTCAGCAAAGCATCTGTGGTTGATTCTTGCCACTGCATGTGCATGCCAACTTGTCCTGCACGTACCCAGCGCATCATGAGCCGGAAAGATATATGACCGTTGTTATTACTGTTACTGTGCAGGCCAGACGCTTTGCCTGCTGTGCAAGTCAACAACCACGGTTGATGTTGCTGGCAAACATGCTGAGCAAGCAAAGGAGCTGCATCTCACTTATCAGCTTCAGATAGGGTGCCATGTATGTGTTGCAGGTCAGCCATCGGTCGTCCGGACGGATTGGCGTATGGGCTGCAGCCATACACCGCTGTGTGGTGTTCACAAACCACTCCACACAGCTTTCAAGTGCAGGTCTGCTCTGAAACCACTCCACACAGCTGTCACGCGCAGGGCTGCTCTGAAACAGCGAATGCAGTTCCACCACAGGCATGATCAAGGCCAAGACTTTTGCTTGCATCAACTTGGGCTCCAATGGCGGCAAGCCGTTGTCTGAGTAGCCAAGATCTTCAGGAGGGCTTTCAGGAGATGCCCACAAGGGGAGCATCGGAATCAGGACTTTGATCATGCTCTGGAGTGTTTGTCCTTCGTTCTCTTCTGGCTGCTTGTCGACATTCATTATGAAATGTAAGGCAGCACGTGTGAGGTGCTCTTGCAAGTGAGGGTTGCTTGTGAACTCAGGGATTCTGGGGAGCACCTTGACAATCAGTTGGGCAAGTGACCTCGCCGGCTGCACAAGCACGATGCCCAAATGAAGGCCTTGGAAGTGCAGTAGGTCAATGTGAGAGTACTATTGCAGTTAGCGACATGCTTGGTAATGCATGATGTTGTGCAAGACAGCTTGGCAAGACAGTAAGACCAGAGTCATGCATAAGCGCCAGGTCCATGCAAATGGTGCTGAGTTTGTCATGCAATGCTAGAACAGACTGACATGCCTGACCAGTTGTAACTGTGGGAATGTTCATCAACATTTGATAGGCAAGGCACCTTGCATGGGTCCACAGCAGGTGCTGATGGCACATGTGACAACAACAATAGCTTGAATGCAGACAAGCATGAGAGTGCAACTGCAGATGAGCAGCTTACTTGAGGCAGATGAGCCGGCATGATGTGAAACAGATAAATGCATGAGGTCAAAACTCTAGCCAAGCCCACAATGTCCTCGGTTGTCCATGACTCACATGCCTGTCAGCAACAATTTGCTGTGTCAAACAAGTGGTACGGGCAATGCTGGCTGATCTTCAGAGTGCAAAAATCAACTGTGCTGAAAGACAACAAAACGGATAGAAAACAAAACTGCAAGATGCCAGACAAAAGCAGCTTTGATGCAGATGCCGGACAGACACCAGTTTGTGCTGGGTTGCTGGCCTCAGAATGCGTTCAAAACAGTGCAGAGGCTCTCATGCCGTTCAAAGCTCAAGACAATTCCACAAACTCTGTACTCTCACCTCCACAGCTTCTGTGACAGATACATACAAAGTCAAGAAGTTGCCCTTTTCTGCAGACTTGCTACAGTAGGGATGTGGGTCAGGATGAGCAGGGCCTCCCAGGGCCCCCTGTTCTGACCCTGCACCAAGCTCAGCACAGCACAGCTGGGCAAAGACAGCGCATGCTGTCAGCCTGTTTGACAGCTTGGGTAGATGCTCCATGGCCAGAGACAGTGAAGAAGCTAGTACAGGCAGCTCAGCCAGCTGCATGCAAGTGTCCTGGGTGAGAGGCGCTGCATGCAAGGCTTCAATGGCTTCTGCACATCTGAGCTGCTGGAATGGATCAAATATGTCCAGAGGAGTCCCCAGATCTGAAGCTGCAGTGCATACCACGTTCAACTGAAACATTTCTTGTTCTCGTACATTTGGCGTGCCATCTGTATGCTTGAAGAATGATCAAGGCAATTGACAAGAACTGCAGGTTACTGTCGCAATGGATCATCCAGAGTACAGATATGCTGCTGTTGGCTGTGACGTAATTGACGCAGAACTGCACCAGCAGCACATGCAGTGGGCATGACAGCTCCGTGGCAGCAATGCAGTCTGACCTCAGCATTGGGCTTGTCAAATTTGCTGCTTACAATGCATATACAGAGAGCGTTTTCAGTGACTCACAGAGAAGGGTCCACATTCTGCAGACGCTGTCAGATTGCCACCCTGGTTCCGCACTAGCCATTGTCTGAAAGATAGCCTTGTCGCTTGATATACGCCGTAGGAAGGCAACGCCTAGATTATTGATCAGAACAAAGTCTGGGTCGCAAGCGCTCCATTCGCTCATGATAGGCGCAAACCCAAACCTGCAACGACATAACAATCTAGTTGAACTGTCAGGATCTGCAGCATGATACACAATTGGCTGCAACAAGTCTATGTTACGCCAACTTGCCTTGCTGCCCACTACAGAGCCAGTGGTGCAGCATACCATTCAGCAAGCTAATGCAGGACATGCTCAGAGCCAGGAGCACATCAGGACTGCCTTTACATGAAATCTCCCCTACAATAGCTTGGACACGCGGTTATGTGCATTTCATTGCAGTGAGTTCTTGCTGCTGTTTCATTGTGGCAGATCAGTGAGAAGAAGTATCTAGCTGCTTGTGCTGAAACCAGAGAGGGCTCATACCTAAAGACCCGATCCATGCTGAGCTTTGGATTCTGCATATGAGGCAGCAGCAGCTGATGCAGCAGCACCACCAGCGCATGCTTCAGCGCAAGCAGGTCCCCTGTCTCTTCCATGGTGTACTCATTCAAAGCCAGCTCTTCAGTGCACCACTCCAACAGAACCATCAGCCGTAAGGCAACAGTCTGTATTTCTGCCCATTGTGCAGCAGTGGGAGTGGGCCAAGGGGGGCTAGCATCTACCAGACCACCATTGTAAGCCTCTGGAGGGGGTGTTAGTGGCTGACTTGCCAGAAGGCGAGTCATGGTTTCTGTGACGCCATAAAAGAAGGTGATATGGCCCTCCCATTGGCAGGCGTCTGTGATGGACTTGGGATCAAAAGCTTCAGCTGCTGCACCATGCAATAGAACAGTCTCAGATTGTCATGTGCAGACTGTATTTCTTCTGAGTTTGTACGGTTGGAAGTTGCCAGTCTTGCTATGGTTACCTTTTCTGATCACAGCACACCAGCATGGGATGCGGAGGGTTTTGCACTGTGAATGACAGTGACAAATACAGTGCTATCATATCAATGCTTGAAACATGCTCAAGCAGTTGTACATTGTTGCTTTGGTTTGCGGCAGCAATAGCATCAGGCATTGTGGAGCTCTGCTCCTTATCATACCTGTAGCGCTGTGATAAGGGCCTGGCGCTGCCAGTATGGACATCCACAGTACAGCAGCAAGTTTTGCTGTGCTCAATTGCTGACAAAGCTGTAATGCACAGAGCTGACAATATAGGCAGGTTGAGGGGGGAGAGTGTGGGAGGGAAAAGCAGGGGGCAGAAGTATCACCTCTCTTAGAGAAGATGGGGCAGAGCAGCGGCGCAGCCCTTGCATGCGTGCCAGCAAGGCCTCATTTGCGGCTATTTGCTCAAAAGGCAAAGTGTGCTTGGCAAACAGGTGACGCAACACTGTGAATGCATGCCGTGCCACAAGGGCACCCTGCTCCAACGCTGCCGTCAGAAGTGTCAGCCCGCCTGCATCAGACATGGAGAGGTAGCGCAGCATGTGAACTTGGTCTGCTGCACATGAGGGTTGCACAGGGACATGCTCTGAAGGTGATGTGACGGTTGAAACTGGCCTGAACAGCCGGCATGCTGCTTATTTTGGAGACTACGACAGCCAATGGCAAATGTTGATGATACAGCATCACCATGCATACACAGCGATCTGTAGAAGTCAAGGGTACATGATGTACATATGCCAGGCAGCAGGCGTCTGACCTGACTTGAGCATGTGTGAAGCAGCGGCCTGAGACAAAGCTTGTAGCACAGGACTCTCCGTCGCTGTCAGCAAGGAATCCAATATGATGCAGCAAAAGGCTGGCATGTATTCTCTGGGCTGCTGCCCAGCATGTAAGCTGCTCTTGATATGTTTCTTCAAAATAGGCATGACGAGATTGATCAGCAGACTTGACAGGTGCTGCGCCTGGTCAATATCAGCTGCCAAAAGTGATCCTGCACTGGGCAGCTCGGTGAGCCTGCCTTTAGCATCCACAGCACTTATGTAGATTTGTGCACCCATGTTGTGAACAGTTTGCCATAAAACTTGCTTGGTTGAGTAAGGCTTGCAAGGTTTGCCAAAACCCTCTGCACTGACTATAGCTGCCTTGATGACAAGCAGAGCGCTTCTCAGTACCGCCACGTGACGGAAGAGTGGACTTTGAGAGAGAGGCAGGACGGTCTCAGCAGCAATTTTGCCTTCACATAGCGTAGCTAATATGTCATTCGCTGAAGTGTACTCCTGCGGCAGGATAGTCAACCCCGGCTGTTCATGGCGTAGAACCTGCATGCAGAGTAGAACAGGCCTAACTGCTTCTGGCAGCTTAGTCAGAACCTCAAAAGTGAGGTGCTTCTGCGTCTGGTTGGAGTCAATTGGCAGGATCTCCTCAGCCGGCAATGCCGCAATCTGTGACTGCAGCGTCTTGTCTGACATCAAAGCAGCTGTGTATTTGTTGCTACAGAAGGACTCGGCAGCTGCCTGCCAAAGGCGGGACACGAGTTCGTAATCTGAGGCATCTGTTGGCTTGAGACTGTAGGCTACGCAGAAAGCCAGCGTGGGAGGGAAAACAGCCTGCAGTTGCACCTTGTTCCCGCTCTGCATTTTAGCACATGTCTGTGCTCATTTGCGTGCTGTGTGTATTTCTGCAAGCGAACTCAGTTCAACATTGAAGTGACAGACCTTCGGCTGGTCCTTGAGCAGAGCGCCTTTGCTAGACAGAACACAAGTTTCAGGAGACAATCCGTTTCGTTGGCAAAACTCCAGCTTGATGTCATCGATCTTTGTATCTGGCGTTAGGTCATCCTGCAATGTGGCATTAGGGCACTTCTGCAGAACACGGCACAAAGTTATCAAAGCAGTCTTGTCGACAGAGAGATCAACCTTTTGAAGCGAAAAACAACGGCGACGAATCTCGCCTCAGCTTGTACAATTACTTTCATGTTGACGAGTGAGAAACAGCTCGGAGACGGCGATTTGCAGCCAACACGCCTCAACTGTCTTGCGTGTATTGATCTGCATGCTGGTTCCGGAGCTGTTACACCGTCTGTCCGTCCGTCCGTGGGAATGCAAGCTAACTTTCATAAAACGAACAGCATTGAGCATCGCACCAGTGAAGTTGCACACAGCCCAGCACAATTGGTACTACAGCATGACGTATGCCATTGTTCTTATGCCATTAATTTTCTGCAGGCCCTGGATGAAGCACTGAGTACATACAGGGGCACCTACGCTGCCACCCACATCCACAGCATACAATGTCAATGAGCTGCCTGAGCTCAAGCCACACCTGGTGCAGCCAATCCTGCTGGCCAAAATAGATCGGCCTTTCTTGCTCAGCCATTTGAGTGTATTCTCAAGCTGCTTCCAGTGGTTTTAAGCAGCATTAGCAAAGTCAATAAAGAGCATTGAGTCAAAGACTGATTTTGAGCCTAATCCAACAATCTGTGCTGAGTAGTTGACGGAGTATCTGCGCTTGATGTGTAAGTAGTGCTTGTGTTGCTACTGGACTTTGGAGTCGCAACCTGAACAGCAAGCTAGAATTATACACAATACTGTTTTCTCCTGATCCTTACTTGCATCAGGAAGCCGGTCGCATGAGCATGCAGCAGATGTGTCAGTTCAGTTCAGCCTGAACCAAGCAGCTGAGTGGCTGCATTGTTGTATGCAGGTGCATTGAAAGTGCTAGGTGCCGAGCAGGCAAAGTGGTATTGGGTCAGGATTTGAAGTCCTGGAAAGTCCCCAGTTGCAGCATGATACGGTTGCCACTGTTCTTGGTGCCAGCTCAGATGAGGGCTTTTTATGACAACATGAGAACGTTTGATGACAACATGACCATGCTTGAGCTAGATCTTGACATGGCTGTAGCCATTGGCCTTGTAGACCATACTGATAGGGCAAAGATGTTCCCTGCCAAAATACAGCTTCATGACAATCTGCATGAGCTGGGCAGGTTCGTGGGTAAGTCAGATCATCACAGTTCCAAATAAATATGTACTTCCTGTACATTGCCTCTGTTGCTTGATTATGCATTTTTGGAAGCACTCAAGGAAACGATGCTGCGACGTCAGACAGTGCATTTGTCAAGTGAGAGCAGATGCTCTAGTCAACAATGCTGCAATCATTGTTGCCACATTTTCACGACGCCAAAGTTTGCATGCATGGATCACCAGATGCTTTACTTGGGTCTTTCTTGCTTGCAGATGAAGAGCTCATGCCATTCATGTAGAGGCTTTGCAACTCTCCACCCTGGAAACAGGGCTTCCTATCCTTGCAACCACTTGCTTGGTGTAATGGCATGGCAGACCATGCCAATACTTTGCAGAAAAAATTGCCCTGCCTTGCTAAGTTTGTCAGCCGGGGAGCAGTCAGTGCCAAAATCTTGGCATTCTTTGAATTGTGCAAGGTTTGTTTCTCAAGCTCAGTCACACCCACCCATCAGCATGTTGAACGGGCTGTGCACATTTTGGGGCTAGGCACTATGATCATATCAGTCATGACACATTCAGTCCTTTCAAAGCATGTTTCACTATGATGGTACTTGCACGGGCGTGTGATGTCACGATGTGTGCTGATTACATACTGAAGCTCCAATGCTTATCACAGGATGCTCAAAGTCTGTCTGAGTCGCATCCATTCACAGGTTTCCACTGATGGCTTTGTACTAGCTTTGATCAGATCATCAGATCTGATCAAGTACCTGTTGTGCCAGGCCATTGCATGAAGACATCTGAAATGACTAAGTTTGAAAATACAAAGACTTTGGCAGAAACTCCAAAATTTATAAGTGCATTTTGAAGCCCAGATTGTAGCAGTGTAAAGACCAGCTTGCCAGACTCGTCAGGTCTTGACTCGTGCATAGATCACTGGCTTGATGTTACAGGCAGCAACAGTGTCTCAGTAACAGAGCACCCAAAATGAGAAAGGATGTCCTCAGTGATAGCGATCAGAGGATGATGTGATGTACTTGCATGGGCAGCAGCAACAGAAGCTGCAGGAGCAAGCGCAGCTCAAAGCATATGCAAGTGCAGAAGATGCAACATGGACTGCATAAAATGACTGCTGAACAGAAACTCTCAGCATGACTTGTGCATGAGTTTTGAAGCCACTTTCTTCAGAGTCATGTCGCACTACGCATGCACAGTTGCAAATGCTGCAGACATGTTGGAGCAGAGCTGCAACACAGCAGCCTCATCTGGTGACACCCTTGCCCTTGACCCTCAAGGGTGATGAGTACTGCTGTGCAGTCATGCGCTGCACAGTCCTTGCTGCATAAACAGCTCCAAACTGCAGATTCACTCCATCTACCACTTGGCTATCTATCAGTTGGTCATGCTCAAAGGAATCTACAGCAGCGGTCCCACTGAAGGTCTGGATCCCTTTATCTTGGAAGCCTTGAGTGGTAGGCAGAGTCAAGAGGTCAAAAGTTCTGTGCGGGGCTGATGCAGTGATGACGAGCTTCTTGGACCCTTGCTGGACAACAATCTTGAGCCTTCCATACTCAGCCTCCACCTGCAGGTGACGCAGGTGGTTAGATTAGCTGCACAGGTGACAGCATGTGAGTGCCATGCTGTGAAGCATGACCCAACAGGGGTTCGAACTGGCAGCCACAGTTTGATCAAGCATATCCATGAGTCATCAGCTGCAGCTGACAAGCACTTGTGCTGGTCACGCTTTGCCAGGCCTTGGACATGTGATGCAGTACAGCCCAGCCTGACAACAAAGACAGAGCATGTCAAGTAGGCAAGAAGAGTACATGTGCTGGTGCTATGGCTGCAAGCTGACCTGTGTGTCTACCTCCACTCCAGGGTCTGAGTCCACAAAGTACCAATGCAAGGTTGGGGAATGAAAGCCAACAGCAAATGGTCCCCCAGCCAATGTGACATCCAGGATGGTCTGCATACCAGCCTGTACTTTGCATGCTTTCTATAGTAAGACATACGTAAACAGACACATGATTGCATTGTGCTGTTGTGTACAGAGCATGGGTCACACAGCATGAAACTTGCTGGTTGCAGACAACATTATTGCTGCAAATAGTCTTGAGCAAGTTATTACCTCAAAATGTATGCAGCTAACAATAATGTTCAGCGTCATGTAAGATTATGCAAGCAACTGCTCATCAAGAAGAGCAATCAGAAGGTGCAGTCCTGCTGTCAAAAGACATATATGCTCAACAGGATCTACAAAGTATCTGAGTTTCTCACATGGTAGGAAGTGAAGTACTATGTAAAAAGTCGCGAGATGGATACCTCTATAAAGCCATTGCTTCCAAAGTGGTACCCTAAGCAACTGAGCCACTCAGGAACTATACTGTCACCCCACACACGCTGTACATGAGCAAAAGCAGAACCCTCTTCATGATAGCCTGCAGGATGGTCAAAAGAGTAGGAGACGGGCAACCTGCAGCAAATCATGTGCATCAGGCTGGCATGTCAGAAGTGCACTAACAGAAAACCTAGCATGGCACACAGCTTGATCTGACCTCAAGCTTTGGCTGTTTAAGCTTGAGATGTTTTTGTGTTGCAATGTGGTGCTCTTGCTTAGTGTTTGATTTTCTGTTGGCTGGCGTGGTGCAGTGAGTGTCAGAGCAGCCCCATATGTTTGTGCTCGTGCAGTGAGGCCCTTGCCAGAAAGCTCGATACACACAGAGTCGTCTGCCGCAGATACCTTCACATCGTGGCTGAGATCAAGGGCTGGTGTGAGGATGTTAGCAAGGTTTTTTGGTGCATGCTTGAAAGAGTTTGGTCTGCCAGCTAGGTCGTCGCTGCGCGAGATGGTGAGCGACGTTGATGGTCCCAGGAACCAGCTACCTGGGAAGTTGCCCACATCAACAGCATAGTTACGGCATTGGACGAAGTCTACTACTCTGATTCGCCAAACCTCGTGAAACGCTCCAAGCGTGGACGACGCAAGGCTATATGATACGCGTCTTCGCGCAAAAATGTAAGGCTTAGCCTTGGGAAAGAGGAAATGCCTGAAAGGCTGTGCAGTGACCTGCAGATTGCGCAACATCCTACCTGCAAGGCAATGTCATCACCAGCTTTTTGAAAGCTTTGGTTCCGGAGCTTGCTCGTCATGCCTGTCACAGCCTCTCAGCATGCTATAGCAAGTGTACCTTCACCTCAGAGTAAGCAGCCTAAAGCTGTCGGCAGTGTCTTGGCAGCATTAGTCAAGCCTGTGAAAGGCACTTTGGGTAATCCGTCCTCAAGTAAGTCAAAGGCTGACCATGTGTTTTAATGGGCGGCTGATTTGGGGTTTGCATGGGTGCAAAGGCCTTGGCTGGGGTATTCATTCAGCCCATTTGTATAATGGCTACCTCAAGCCTATGTATGACGGAGGATGATGCTTGGAAAGAAGACTGCCACAAGTGTGAATAACTGACAGACTTCAAAGTTGGTTGCAAAGTTTGGACTGTTGCTTTTGCTCATGACCAAAGACATGAGCAAGAACTGGATCCTCCGGAGGCTGGATTGCAGCGTTAGACCAAAATCTATTCTGGTGTCACCTGTATCAGTCACACAGCTCGTGTAGGTGTATCACTTATAACTCATGCTAGCTTTCTAAATGTTGCTTTTGCATCTCTTGCAGCGTTTGATGGTAGTTCTGCTTTGAGTGCAAGCAGAAATAAACCCGCACAATGTATGTCTTGCATTTTGCAAGTTGCCTATATGCTTGTTGTTCCAGCATTCAAGTGGTCGATACTGGAGCAGTCTCATTGCATGCAGTACACATATACACATATGTGTGTCCAGGAGTTACATTGGTCATGCAATGTTGCATGTTTTGCCAAAGTTGTGTGATACCGCATGCGCTTTTGTGTAGTACGCTGACAGCGTATGTGAGTCAGGGCTAGTCTTGTTCATTTGCAATTTAAACGCAATGAAACAGCTTGTATGTGCATGCGTACAATGACATTGTCTCATAGCAGGCCTGTGTAAATCACAGAGATGCACAAAAATAGCATAACCACTTTCATATCTCACTAGATTTGGATTCATTCACTGGAGATGCAGAAGCTCAGCATGGCAGAAGAGGCAGCAATTTTGCTGAATCAGTGGTAATGTTGTGCAATCACCAGCCGCCACCATCACTGTCACTATCCGTAACGTCCTGAAGGCCTTCATTTGGCAACTCCTCATCGCTGTCATCTTGTTTGTCCCAGTCCTTCATTTTACCGCCTCCTACGCATGTTCAAGAACCAGTTGTCAAGCAGCACAACACTCATGCAGTGCTGAACCTGGATCTATGAAGCAAAACATTGAAGGTGCAAAACCTACCTTGCAGTCCAAAGCTGTCGCTGAGTACACCCCAGCCTGAAGCCCCCTCTTGGGGCTGGGGCTGTTGGGATGGGGCGCCGGTTGCAGGGCCTGTGCCTGCTGGCAGGGCAGTTCCCTTGCCTTTGTTTGCACCTATGCCCCTGAGCTCTGCTAGGAAGCTGGCCTTGTCAAGCTTTGCCACCTACACACCAACACGCGCTATCACATGCGCTATCTCAACCATGTCCATGTATCACATCGAGCAAACAACAGGTGACTCTCAGTTGTGGGATCTTCCTGCATCATGTAAGGCTCTGAGCATGTTCAGCGACTACATGTGCACAGGACAGTCTGGTGAAAAAGGGGAAGAAAAGTTGACGCTTTTCAGCGATCATAACGGGTGCCTCCTAAGGCGGCAGCCCAGAGGCCAGTCTGGTGACTTGAAGGTGTTGTGGTATACACTGTTGACACAAGCGGCTGGTATGACTTTGATTTGTGTACACTTATCCTGATTTCACTAAAGTTTGCAGTACGACAAAAGCATGTCCTTGCACAGACGACAGCAGCAGCATCAGCAGCAGTAGCAGCAGCTTACTCGCGACCTAGATCCACCAACCATGGCATCTTTCTGATCACGCTGTGCTTTGCTGACAGCATTGAAGAGCCGTACGACTCCCCTGCACAATATCATGGAAACAATTTGCTGACAGCAAGATCACAAACTCATGCAATGCATGCTCGCCATCATCTGTCTGATACGTTGATGTACAGCACCAAAGGAATGCAATCATGCTACTTCACTGATCACATCTCACACTGCAGCGTCAGGATGGCATATCAGCTCAGGGCAGTTGCAGACATCATCTGCAGCCTGTGCAGCTTACAACCCTCAAGGAGAAGATGCATGCATCAAATAAGCAAGGAGGAACACAGAAGGTGCAGTGCACCTGGTGGCAGTCTTCAGCAGAGCCTTCTCCTGTGCATCATGCTGAGGATCTTCTCCACGCTTTGGGACCGCCTGCAAGTGCTCATGCTTGCTGTCAAATGCTTCACATCAAGGCGTTGTTGTGTCTGCAGCAGCTTTGGTCTGCATAGCTTTCATGCTGTTCTGCACAGGGTACCAGTACTGCCTTTGCTAGATGTGTGCACAAGAGAGCTTCGATGGCATCAAAGTAGGCAGCTTGATGTATGCAGCTGCATGTGATTTGTGCCATGACGCCATCACGGTCATGAACGACACAAGACTGCAAAGCAGACCGTGCACAGAGGTCTGCTCTGCTTCTACTGCTACTCGACAAGAAGAGTGTCTCACCACGTGGCCTCTCTGTCTCATCTCAAGCCGCATCTTCTTGGCAGCCTTGTCAGCTTTAGTTTCTTCAGCATCTTCTCGCTGTCGCTTAGCCACGCTTTTGCTTTTCTGCATGACAAGAAAGTCATGTCATATCATAGCACGCTGATTGCATGCATGGTCACACACAGTCATGCATGGTGGTCTGGTATGCATGACTGGAGGAATGGTAACACATCAGCATGTCTGGCAGTCACTAGCAGCATGCAAAATGCCTGTGCCAGTCCAAAAGCTAGTCAGATGATGCACAGGTGGTGTGCAAATGCTGTGCAGCATAGAAGACAAGCATCTTTGCATACTTGCACTTTGGAGCTGATGCATGCATGCGCATATACACGGAAGTCCCACATTCAATCATAGCATTCAGTACTGAGGTTTGTCAGGGATGTGAGAGCAGGCAGCATGCATGCAGGGTAGTACATCATGCAATGTGCGCTTACTGAGAGTATAGCAAGACCACCATCAGGGTCATCTTGATCCAGGAGCCTTGCAGCAGCTCGTGCAACTCCTGTTGCCTTCAAATCTTTAGTGTTTGGCTTTTTCAGGTTTGTATCATCCCGAGTACTGAGTCTGCCACTGAAAGCTGGCTGGTCTGCATCTTCTGATATGCCTGGAGCTTCTGATACGTCTGTCAGAGGCATGCCTGTGTCATCTTCATCATCATCTGAAGCAGCTGATCCACTGGCATCACCTATAGATAATTCTTTTTGAGATGCAGTGCTTGCAAATGGGTCTGCCTTTTTGCAGGGCAATTGTACTGTTGTGTGTGCTGGACTTGCATCAGCAAAGGTGAGAGACTCACTGTCATTGTTGTCACCGTCCGAGTCTGAGGGCCCTGAGTTTGCTGCTTCATCTTCCTCATCACTGGCTTCTTCCAGCTCATAGCCTGCCAGCAATGCAAAAAAGCAACTTCGAGTCCAAGAGTGACTGAAATGCATCTGCCATGCCACCGCCAGAATTCAGGCTGTGGGCAATGTATGCAGAGCAAGTGTGAGTTGTACAAGCTTCACCACGCTGGTGAGGTAGTCGTGACAGCCACATCGCGATGAACCTGTCGGCAGTGTACTTAGGCATTGCAGAAACTAGCCCGCCTGGGACTAGGCCGCACCTGCAGGCTCGTTAGCTTCAGTGAGCCTCTGTAACTCAGCTGCCACAGCGGCCTCCATTGCCGTCTCTGGGCTTCCGCGCGAACACCACAGAGCAAGTTGTCAAACTGAAAGATTAACAAGCCCGCAGATCAGGGCTGAACTCGCGGGAAGACCAGGTTATCGATTAAAGTTGACTTCGGTGCTCGGCAACTGAAGCGGCTTCGCGAGCTGCTTCGTGTGTTCAGAACGAGATCTGCTCCTCCTCTTCACACATGTGTACACAGCAAAGAGGCACTTACACTTCATGCAACACTGACCCGCTACGGGTGTCAGTGTGCCAGGACGTGCCAGGAGTACGAACTTATACATTGCTCAGCAAGGTTCGCGTTGCATTGGTTTCGGGTGGACCTGCAGGTCACCTACTGATCTGAACTGGTCAGCAGCGTTCACCAACTGTTCTGCTGACCACAAGCGAGCCGAGGTTTGAACCAACGGCGTGCGATCGGTGCACTGCAGCGGTTGACACATCCAAATTGACTCTGATCAAGACGGCTTGGCAATATGTGTGGCCCGCTAGGTTCGTTGGCAACTGTCCGATGCAGAATCAAGCTTTTCTGTCTCGAACCACAGATCTTGTTTGCTGAATGCCGGTGGTAAAATTTGCGGCAAGAATTTGGTGCTCACTTTCACACGTGTACAGACGAGCTATGATGTTGCAGGAACGATGTTTTGTGGAGTCCTGTCTATGTTTGGGGCAGTCTTCATGGCAGTCTTAGCTATAGCCATCAGCAAAGACTACGAGTAAGGCTCGTCACGTTCTTCACATGCTGCACCAACCTGTCCATGTTGCTGCCAGCACGTGTAGCTACTCGCATTCTGGGTTTTGTTCCTGACACAAACACTGTCTTGTAGTTACCTGGGAGAATGGTTTGATGCTTCGGATGAGGCGCTGTATGGAGACAAACGATCAGCAGCCATGAGCAATTGTTGGGTAGTAGGTGCCATTTACCTTGGCATTGCATTGCTATGCTGTGTTGGGTTTGTATACCACAAGCTGAGGAGGAATATCTAAGCTGTGCCACGAAATTCACATGTCCACAGTACAGCGCGCTTATCTTTTATACAAGCAAGCTTGTGCAGCTTATCTGCTCTTTGCTAATGAATTTTGTGATGCTTGAGCAATTACATTGAGTTCTCTTATGGTGTCCTTAGGTTTCCTTGGTAAACATGCATATTAACAACAGTTCAGAGGGCATATACATTCCTGCCACTGCCTATGATTGTTCACAATGAACAATTCATGGCATGCACCATGATTAACTGCCTGGTGGATGATCGACAGAGAGCATTACATAGCTATAGTCAGGCACTGTGACCACGGCAGTAAGGTACATGTTGTTGGCGGCTACTGGGTTGTACAGTAATGCTTTAATTGGATGGCTTATACCTGTCTCATGGGTTTTGGTGATCAGCCGTTCCGTGGATGCTGTGAAGATTCAGTACAGAGACGAACACGACAGTCAGAACAGCAAATAAAGGCAGCGCAGCCATGACAGACAGACACATATATTGAGGTGTCGCCGCTGTACCTTCTGAAATCTTGTTTTCAAGTCTCTCATTTTAGACTCATAATACAAGTACCACATAAGCAGAGAGATGAACCTCAAAAGTACTCTTCTACACAAACGCTCAGCTACCTGAGAACATCACCAGCCGCACTCACCATACAAACATTGACAAATGTCACAGAGCCTGGAGAATATTATTAGGCAGATCAGTGCCTGGGAGCTCCACCCATGGTGGCTTCAGGTAGCCTCTCAATGGTGTAGCGGTGGGAGGCCAGATACATGATTGGCACTCCAGGAATCTGCACATCATCTTGGGTATCAGTCACACACACACACACACACATACATACAAGACATTCAGTCTCGTGTGGGACATGCCAAATCACTTGAGAAGCTTCAGAAAGTATGATGTGACTTGTATGTAAGTGAATTGGGACTTCAGATGAACATACAGTACCTTTCGTATCCTTCGCCGCAAGTCTCTATCGCATGTCGCTACTATGTAGCATTTATGTTGCCGCACTCTGTCACAGAGGCAGTCATCAGCATAGGTGCCGCTGTGCGTACACGGCAGGCGTTGTATGCGAGGATCCTGCATAATGGCAAGCAATGGAATAGATTCAGCATATCTTTTGCACCTGGGTGTGATAATCAAGAGATGCTTGACACACTGTAATTGATGCTGGCAAAGGCTTGAGAAGCAGCATGCTCTTGTTAGGCTGCTTTGCCAGAGGACTCACATTAATCTATGAACTAACAGTGGTGGTGCATGCCATAAACCATCACTACTAGCACAGCAAAGTGAGGACTTTGAATGCTGCACTGGGTTCTGCCAGAACACACCTTGGCGACTTTCAAAGCAACTCTGTACTTCTGCCCAAGCTTTTCCAGCTCAGCTAGAACACAGTCCGTAATACACGGCGTACACTCTGCATACAGGCAGTCCATCATACCTTGAACCAGATCAATCTGCGCAGCACAGCTACCAGTTAGCAGATTGTGCTGCAACTGCTGGAGACAAGCATGCAAATGCCTGTGGGTGGCAAAAAAAGCAGGAGAGGTCACTGGCAATGCAGCTGACCTTGTTTTTGATGGAGAAGTTGATGAAATTGGTATCAACCAGAACCTGGTAAGGGGGACCAAGTTGACTGTTGTACTTGAAAAAGAGAGCAGTTGAGGTCTTCTCTCTGCATACAGCCACAAACATGCATCTTTGTGGGTGGCTGCAGCAACCTTGCAAGGGCAGATGTGCAGGACAACGAAGCAAACTCACATATGCCGCACAGCGCCTTCCTGCTTCCTTTTGTCTTCAGGCTTTTTCTTCAACCTGCACGTAAGGTCAAAGGTTGATGTGTTTGGATACATGGAGTATTGCAGTCTCCATAACAAGAGCATGAGCACTCACGGTTCAGGTGCCTTAGGCTTGAGCATGCGTTTGACCTCTGCAAACTTCCGTGTCTTCTTGGCTTTACCCATGACTCAGTGCAGGTCTGATCAGGTCTGAGCAGCCCCAAAGCACTCACAAAGTGCAGGTCTGCTGTGGTTTCACAAGACCAAGTCGTCCGTCAGCTGTGAAAAACCAGTGGCAGGGGGCTCGTTGTAAGCAAATAGAAGTTCTGACGGGTGCAGCTGCTGTGTATCCGATAGTCGAGCTGCAGCAGGAATGCAGTAAACTCAAGGTGATGGTCCAAAGTTGGACCGTGAGTGTCGGAACTTTGATCAGTGTGTCGGAAGTCCATATTGGGAAGAAGAACGCCGGCTGCTGCTTTTAGGGTCTGCAGGTTTCGAATTTGAAAACCTAGTCTCCGAGTTGCCATACTCAACGTTTGATCTCCCTTGTACCGAAACTGTCTGCATTGCAGCTGCAGGTGTGCGTGTGGATCGCTCTCCTGTTTGAGCAGCACTGCGCGATCAGATTTCATTGATGGCAAGCAGATTGTGCGTCAAGGGCTTGCCGAAGTACGTGAGTGAAGCCAGGCTTCGTGAGCACTTCTCTGCCAAGGGAGAGGTCACAGACGCCAAAGTTGTCCGATCAAAGTGCGCACTGTGGAACATCGCATCCCACTAATCATACACGGACAACAGCACAGATCTGATCAACGTCTGGCCTGCAGGGATGGTGCGTCCAGGCAGTTCGGTTTTGTGGGATTTAGGTCAGCTGAAGAGGCAGCAGATGCTCTCAAGTACTTCAACAGAACCTTTATCGACACCAGCAGGATATCTGTCGAGGTACTAATATCAAAGAGTTCATGACATCCTTCTAGCACCTGCAGCCTTTACCCAGTGCCTTTACCTTGCCAGACAGTCTTAACTGCTGCCCACGCTGCAGGTTGCAGAAAAGTTTGGGAGTCAACAGATAGCTAGACCTTGGAGCAGATACTCAGAAGGTAATGCACCTGCTGATGCTGCATACTACCACATCATGTTGCTTTTACTGGTTGAGCTTGCTGGCCAGCATGCCTGGTCTTTGATATTGCTTGTATGTATGTGTGCAGGGAGCAGCGCTCATAAGAAGCTTGAGACAAAGCAGAATCCTGTAAGTCAAGACGGTTCTAAGCTCAGCAAGAAGTCAAAGAAGCCTGTGCATGAAGAAGAAGGTGAGAGCATGACCCTCTCTTGCATCATTGATAGTTTTGCACCGCCTGTACCTGTCACTGTGCTCATTGTGTAGCAGGCGTCCAGGCATGATGTCATTGGTTATGTAAGAACACAGCTGTTTTGCATAATTTCCTCTCCAGTCTTGTGGGGCCCTCTGCAGACATTGTTCCTGACTGACTGAGGCATCCAAAGCCCATCTGTTTTACTTTTCAAGCTGATCAGTTCGTCCTCCTGGTACACTGCAATGTGATGTCCCATGGTCTTTTCCTGAAGCCACCTGAAGCGGTGGTGCTGTGCTCTGCAGATGATCCCCAGCTGGCAGAGTTCCTGCAGCTGATGCAACCTCGCCGGGCGGGCACCATCTGGTCCAATGACGACGTCACTCTTGCCCAACCTGCTGTCAAAGGCGGCGCTGCCCAATCGGCAGCAAGGCAGCCGTCTGCCCACAAGGTCAGCATGTTGCCCACACACTGGCAGCACAAGCTGCTGATGCATATGCTTGTATGCATGGCAGGTCAATCTGGGTCTTTGGTCGAATGCCTTTCAGGAATGTGGACAGACATAGATACACACATCAGATATGTAACCATGTAGATGTACATTTGCTTGCCTGGCCAAGCACAGACCATAGGATTTGATCTGGTGGTTATGTGAGAGATTTGATCACCTTTTGTCAATGCTCGTATCACTTGGGTCAGGGCACATTGTTGCAAGCTGCTGTCTCCACAGGAAAAGATTTTGACCAGAGCAACTGACTGTGCCACTTGTCACGCTGCAGATTAAGCACAACGCCACAGCAAATGAAGCAGCCAGAAGCAGTGATGAAGAGGAGGACTATCAAGAGCTGCCTTCTAGCAGGGACTCAGACGCACACCCGGCTGCAGAATCAGACACAGACCACGATGACTCAGACCTAGCTGATGAAGCAAACACTGCTAGAGATGCGGCGGTGTTGGACGAAGGGGTGTCTGATTTGGACTACCTAAAAAGCAGGATGAAAGCTGGCGTTGGTCAAGCAGAAGCTGATGACAAAGCTGATTCAGAGACATCCTCGCTGACAGACACAGGTCCAGGTAAAAAAGCCATTGTCAGTCGCTTTGACTATGTGTACTGCTTCTGCCCATTGGATAGCCAAAGTGTATATCTGCTGATAACTGCACTGCATGTTGCTGTCAGACCTGACTCATACCTTCAGTTCTTGGTGCCTTCATCACCAGCTGCTGAATCACTACCTTTGATTGAAGATGTGTGATGGCTCGCTACTTTGTGCGTAGTATCGTAAAATCAGGCAATGTATGCAAAAAGTCAACACCCGCCAAGCAATGCAGTCCATGTCATGCTAGGCAATAGAAGCCATCTGCTGTTTTATTCATTTTCTGTCTGTCAGCTGCATGCTTATTGCACTAGGCAATTGGTAAACATGCTGCATGAATACAGGAGCCCCAGTAGTCCATGCGGGTGTGTGTGTATTCAGGTGAGCATGGTGATGATGAAGGAGAGAAAGAAGCTGCTGAGCACAGGTCAGAAGAAGATGAAGAAGATGCTGATGATGATGCAGCGCAGCAGGACAGGCGGGCATCGCATGCCAAAACTAGTACCAGAAACATTGACGAGCAAATGCCAGACGCTGCACACGATGCAGGTGTGTTTGCATGTTCAGCTTGCTGTAATATTTTACATCTGCTTGGCATGTCAGAGCATGCATTGACTCTTGTGCATCAAGACAAGGAGGGAATGCAGCAGGAAGTGCATCTACAGGCTGCCACCACATATGCACGTCCTGCTGCATTCTCTCTTTGTCTCGATGCACAAGAGTCAATGCATGCTCTGCCTTCACACATGCTGTTGCTCGGCATGCCCACAACCAGCTTAATCATCAGTTGCCTTAATGAGGGCATTAGCAGTAGGCCAAGTGGTCTCTCTGTCCGAAAGCCATTAATACTCGGCAGTGGCAGCAGTAACAGGGCTGGTACTCAGCAGTGGCAGCAGCAGCAGCAGCAGCAGCAGCAGCAGCAGCAGCAGCAGCAGCAGCCGTGGCAGCATTGATAGGGCTAGCACTCAGCAGTGGCAGCAGTGGTGATCAGCAGTGACAGCAGTGGTTCCTGTGTTAGCAGTGATAGCATTGGTTCGTGTGTTGCAGAAGATGAAGAGCCGACAGGCAGGCTGTTCCTGCGCAACCTGCCCTTCACCACCACAGAGGCCGAGCTCAGTGATGCCTTCACTGACTTTGGAGACTTGCAGGAAGTGCACCTTGTCTTAGACAGGTGAACCAGTCTTCTGCCACAGATGTGCAAGCCCTGAGCTACATTCTTGCCTTGCAAGTGTGTGGATGCTTTTCACATTTGCTGCCTGTTGTCATGCAGCACTTGACTTGCCATGTTTTGACCCTCTGCTAAATCAACCCATGTGCACATTTGCCATTTGAACACCATAAGTACCATAAACTGGTAGCGTACCGGGCTGTTGGAACAAACTTCAAAGTGCTGCCTATCTGACCACTAGCGTCCATTAGGCAGACACCAGGAGCCGCAACATACTCTCAGTGGCATCCAAAACGATGCATGTCACTATGTTGAGTGCTTATACCCTCACATCTACCTGTACGATGTTCTATTGTCGATGCCGGGGAAATTTTGTTTGTCATTGCTGTTACTGTGACTCTCTGCGTGAGAAAGTGCAACCCACCTTCTGTCACTATGCTGCAGGCAAACCAAAAAGTCAAGGGGAATAGGTTATCTGCAGTTTACACAAGCAGCAGACGCAGCAGCTGCTATGGCAGCTATGGATGGCAGTATCTTTCAAGGCCGACTACTGCATATTCTGCCCGCCAGAAAAGCCCCCACCCCTGTTGAGGCCCCCCAACAGGTCAGGGCTGCCTCCATGTGGTCATCATCATGCTGATGTGGCATGCTGTCTTACTGTAGCCTCACCGCACTGTTCATTGGCAGCTGCGTCCTGATAGACTGGCTCCTGTTGTGTCTGTGCATGCGTTCTTTTTATGCACAAGCATGGTATTCTCATGATGCAACAACACTCCAAAGATTGGCTGATCTGCAACACCTCCTTGCAAGGTGTTCTCTGCACTGTTAGGCTGGCAGGTATAACAGAGCAGCACATGTTGAAGCTGTGTGCAGCAAGTGTCTTGCAGACATCATTCTTCTGCCTCTGTGCCTCTGGTGGTCTGAGACTGCTCACAAAGGAGTGACTGTGGCTGCAGGACAATGTATCATCTGGTACCAAATACAAGGACACAAAAGATGCCGAGCGCAGGTCCCAAGCTGGAAACCGGGCAGCCTGGAACACCTTGTTCATGCGCTCTGACACGGTTGCAGAGGCCGTGGCTGCGCACTACGGCATCAGCAAGTCACAGCTGCTGAGCAGAGATGCTGCAGACCTGCCTGTCAGAATGGCTCTGGGGGAGGCACATGTCATTGCCATGACTAAGAAGGCTCTGGGAGACGCAGGTAGGCTGTCAAGCTGCAGAGACAAACTTAGCATGATTGGTTGCTTTTGAGCCAGGATGTCTGACGAGTTTCAGCTCCATGACTAAGGGGTGGCAAGTAAAACTGTTGTTTGAATATGGTATCAAGGTTTGTTGTTGGGTGCTGGTAGCAAATCCAGCCGGATTGACGCTTCAAAGCTTGAGAGATGCTGAAAACACTCTGAATCTTGGCTGCAGTTGTTTTCATATAGGTTCAAAAAGGGACATTGGCAAATGTTGCTGCACATGCAGGAACCTTAAGTCACAGCAGGCATTTGCCAACTTTGTCTTCATGCACACTCCATGTACAACACTGCAAACGGGCGTATATTGATTCAACAGAACCCAATCCTTGCAGGTGTGTCTATAGAAGTATTGGAAGAGGCCGCAGCTGCGAGTGGCAAAGCATCAGCCACACATGCAGTCCAGCGCAGCCCGGTGTGCCTGCTGGTCAAGAACTTGCCCTACACTGCCAGTGAAGAAGACCTGACGGAGCTGTTTGGGGCCTCAGGGCCTTTGGCTCGCTTGGTTCTGCCCCCTACCAAGACACTGGCCCTTGTGGAGTTCAGTGAGCCCCAGGATGCAAGAAGGTGAGAGCGTGCTGTCTGTAACCTGCGGGTGTGTAATCAAGCAATCAATCAAGTGTTGGGCTGTAGAAGGTGTGTGTGAAAACAAGCTCAGCTGCGCAGAATGCGTACCTTGGCTATAGGAATGCATGCATCATATATGGCCTTCACTGAGGCATAGCTGATGCCTACCTGGCTGGTGCAAAAGCAAAGGCTGGCACAGGTCTCTCAGTCATGCAACATGTATGTGTGTAGGAACAGAGTATCCGTGAATGCACAGAACTAAACCCTTGTCTGCAGAGTCACATGTAGCTGAATAGTGCAGAATCTATGTTGCTATTGCTGCTGCATCTGATGCTGTGTGTTCATGCATGGTACTGCCATAAGTTTTACTGCTGCCTGACTGGCTGCTGCGCGACTGGCAGCGCTCATGCTCATTGCAGTGTTTCAGCTCCTCATCTTGAGCACGGTGACAACATATC
>JAABUP010002201.1_pt1 | contig 38603 bp, 35 predicted proteins | sample 5559201 | NCBI WGS metagenome assembly JAABUP01 (sample SAMN10711887, study PRJNA513373) | rock metagenome | isolation source: Antarctica rocks | place: Antarctica | reverse complement strand
GGACGGACTTCGCCTTTTAGTTTGATCTTCTCTTCGTCCTGAACCAGTTATCGAGTCAGCAGTTACCTTCGTACTTGTGGCTGAGCGGGCGTGGGGGAAGAGCTCACATTGTATGGAGAATACCATTTCGCCAGACGGGTTTTGCCTCTGCGAATAGCGTCAGCGTGTCAGTATCTGTTATCGGTGCGGAATTAGTTAAAGCGTACTGTCGGTTTTGTATTAAGATGAAGGAGAGCACCATTGCTGTGGAGGTGTTCTGGGTGGTTGTCGTGGAATCTTCATATTGAATTGTGACCGAGGTTTGTAGGTATGGACGGTTTTATTGTTTCGCCGAATTGCCGATCTGCAATCTGAAGGAACCCTAATCAGATGGTATTTTCAAGGTAAGAAAGAACAAGAGGGCTGCAATTGTCATATCCTTCTTTTTGGAATCACACAACCGTTGTGTTTGCCCTATCTAACACCCATTGGTGAGGCATCTGTTCTGAATACGTCAAACATTTCAAGCAGATCTGCATGGTACTGCTTCGACGATTGATGATACAGTCAATTATGTCTATGTCTATGTCTATGTTCTGAGGAGTGGTATCTGAGCGAATAAAGCGAGTTGAATGCATAATGTCCATGTCCATTCCCAGAGATCCGTCGTCACAGTGTGAGCGACGAACATCTCCAGTAAAACGTAGCGGAGAGTGTGCAGAGCGGCCAAGCATGCTCGAGTAATCAAGATGGGGTATCCCTAGAAAGTCCTAACATTAAGATCCAGAAAGCGTGCAAAGTCTCTGTCCGCTGTACAAATGCCCTTACCTCCTGAATCGCAACAAGAGAAGGATTGAAGCTTGCGAAGCTTCGCAGATTCTCTAAGGCTCCTCCCCCTATCCTCCGAGCCGGAACCAGGTGTGGATGTTCAGATCGTCCGAAGATGGGCCTGTCTTTGCTCTCACCCACCAATGTCCACGCCTCAAGTTGTGAAAGGCTTAGAAAACCTATGTGCTCTTCAACAACCTTTCCCTTACCTTCCCTAAACCACGCAGACATTCTCGATGCTTTTCCCAGCTGACATCCCAGTGCGCTCTCACCCTAAAATCCTCTTCCACACCCCGCATGTACTTACCATATCCACCTTTGTCGCCACTGCCCTCTCCTACTGCACTCATCCACTCTGGCGCAAGGCCGTTCTCGACCTCGCGCTGGCGGTCATTGAAGTGCGCAAGCATCTTCTTATTGTACCCGTTCCATTCAAACATGTAGGCCCGCATCTGGGCGACATAGCGTTCCCAAGCGTTCTGGGTCAGCTTGTCCGGGGTATCAGGTGCTTTCGGCGGGTTCGGAAGAGCAAGGCGTTGAGGTGTTAGAGAGTTGGTGCTGGCAGCAGAACGAGATTCAAATGGTAGAGTGCTGGAAAGATCGCCAAGGTCTTTGAGACCGTCATTACCAGGAACGAATGGAGCGACATTCTTGAGATTGCCGAGATTGAGGTTAGAAGCGTCTTGTTGGTCAGTTCGTGTGGCATTCTCGCGAGGCGGTAACGCCGGCCCAGACGCATGATTGGATGACTGCCTTGGTGTTGTTTCGGTGGGTTTTGGAGTTAACTTATCTGCCATTGACTGGGACTGGTCACCGGGCGGCGTAAAGGTTGGATCTATATCCATAGCATTTCCATCGACGCTGGTATGACTGCTTAGGCTCTCCACATGGCTACCTGTCCCGTCACCTACTACCTCTTCGCCAGAGTCATCGACAGTTGCTCTAACGCTCGCGGGCTTCGGCACTGCAGAGCGTTTGTTAGTGCTCCTCGACTGCTTTCGAGGGGTCTTAGGACGCTTGAAATTAGCCTGTCGGTTGGGAGACAGAGGAGGTGGCGGCGGTGGAAATGCCCACTTCTGCTCCTTGAATATTTGGTCCCACTCTTCTGGCGAGAATTTGGCTTGGCCTGATGACGAAGATTGTACTGGTACTTTCGTTGGAGGCATCCGCGGAGTGTCACTGTGGAGAGTTCCTTGATTTCTCGCCAGTGGCTGGTGCTGTTGTTCTTGTTGAAAAGGGGTATGACTTGTATGCCGCCCTCGAGTAGGCGAACCCTTCGACCATGTTGTATGATCTGCTTTGCCAGACATAGGGCCGAAGTACTCGGTAGCGTTACCGGTGAACTTGCCAGTCCACTCTGTTGGGGAGAACGTGGTGTTGATGTTTTCTGAACTGTTACTCTTAAACTCCCTTGAGATTGGGGGCTTGTCAGAGGACGGTTGGTTCTCGGTTGGGAACGTGAAGCTAATATTTGGCATCTTGTTAGCTCTATTCAAAGTGGGGTCTGTAGTTTTCCTCTTCCACTGAGATGGGTTATGAGACTCTTCCCGGACAGCGATGGACTTTTTCGGCCAGACGCTTGAGGGAATAGCCCAATAAGGAGTAGTAGTCGGAGAAGACTGCGGCTTCTTTTGCGACTTGAACGACCATTGATCTGACCACTTTTGGGAAGAATAGATAAAAGATGGGCTGAGCCCGGGATTGTCATACATCGTCGGCTTGTCTGTTTTCTCCCGCGCGCCAGAGCCGTCCACGGCGTCCCTTTGCTGATACCTTTCGTGCCAACTTGCAGACTTTTCAAGGGGACGTTGTGGGTCCTCCGGGTGCCATGGCGACAAGCTAGGAGCGTTATCCACAGCTGGCTCGGGTTGCTGTTGCCGAGTACGATGTGCTTCGCGCTCTTTAAGGTGCTGCGAATGTCTGTTAGGATCGTCAGTAGTTCCGTTAGGGGCTGCGGCATGTTTGTTTGCTTCTTCTTGTTGACTCCAGGCGTTCCTTGTATATCTGAACGAGTTCGGTACAACTTTAGGAGGTGTTTCACCAACGCCTTTGGCTTGATCGCCGTCTAAACCAACGAAAGGCTGGTGATTTGTTTGACGATGACCTTCTCCATGAACATCATGCGCTCGAGCTGGACGTTCCCCGTTGACCTTTCTCGTTGACGCATAGAAACCTTCTTCATCTCCCATACGTACACTGTCCTCAGATGAAGTCGAAGAAATTGAAGGAGATCGGTGTCTATGAGCAGTTTTCATCTTGGGACTCGCACTATTATGCCTTCCGGAACTGGTCTGAGAATCAGGGCTGCGATAATTGGTCGGTGGAGAGGCATCCCATTCCTTCCATTTCTGTGGTTCACGTGTACTCGCAGACCTCCCCAAACCCGAGCTTGAGAAGTATGTCCTCTCCCCTCCACTGGTGGCATAAGGAGTACTGATGCGCTCTTTCCCACCTCTAGAGGGGTCTTCGTCGCCAGGCTGCGATCTGAATCTTCCCAACGGATCTGGCTTCTTCATAGTGTGCGTTGATCTCGAAAGAGGAGACTCAAATTGCGGTTGCGATCCCCCTGCGTGCGGTCGCTCGCCCCTCGTAACATTGAAGTAAGCAGAAGCATTACGTGCTGGGGGCTCATCTCCACCGGATGTCCCAGGTGCGAAGCCTTGCTTCCTGGGCATGCGTGTAGTGCTTGCCCGGTTCAAGTTTGGGACGCCAGCGTTAGTTTCTTGGAATTGCTCCCAGCCCGGACGCATCTTAGGTGTGCTCTCTTTAGGCATGTTATTGCTTGCCTCGCGGCCAGATTGGTAGGTATACTCTTTAGGAGGTTTCGGTGGCGTGCGGTAACCCTTAGGATTTGGAGCGTGGTTCATCTGCTCCCACGCTTTGAATGCATTCGTCCTCGTTTGAGCATCTTCTTTTGCAGTCGTCCACTTTGCGCCATCCGCCCTCGCATACCTTGTGTACCTGCTGGCGCCGCTCGACGGCGTTGTAGGGTACGCGGACTTGTTAGCTGACGGTGGTGGAGGTCTTGGCGGCGGTGGAGGAAAGTTAGTGTTGGGAGCGCGTGGAGGCATGTTAGGTCTAGTGGGAGTCGAGTGTGCGGCGAACAGGCCGGCTTTGATACGTTCCGAGTCATATTTGGCTCGCTGTTGCTGATCTGCAAGGACCTCATGAGCAGACTGGATCGCTTGGAACCTCGAGTTGAATTCGGCCTCTTTCCCCGGATTACGGTCTGGATGGTACTTCAAAGCTTGTAAAGGACCAAAATCAGCTTCACTGAAAACCTCGAGCAAGTAAGATTCGACGAGATCGTACCAAGCTTCTTGAATTGCTTCTTTATTTCGTCGGCACTTGCTGCTGTATTGACCTGTAAATCTGCGTAGTAGTTCCTAGTCACGTCCACCTTCACCATCTTCAGGAATGGATCACGGTCGCGCAGCCGGAAACCTGCTGTGGACCTGTCCTCACCGATGTCGCTTGATGACTGTTATCGCCAGCTTGTGTAACAGATCCAGTTTTACAACTGACGAGGAGCTCAAGGTTGCGACGAAGGACACGAATGTCGACGCTGTCCCTCACGTGTGGAATCGAAAGCTGAGAGCGTGCTGTGATCCGCTATGTGTTGTTGAAAGTGTTATCGACGCAAGCTGCACAGACTCATGAGATGCGCCAATATCACGAGGTCTGAAGATCGAAAGTTGATTTAGGTTATGCTTGCGAGGTCCGGGAGCTTGTGATGCAGGCACAAGATCTTTACTAAATTGTCCCAAGTCTGTCTTATTTGAACTGGTGCGTTAAGCTTCCCTAACCGCGGCCAAGTTGGTGTAGTGGTTGTCTTCGGTCCCGGCACTGCTCAGAGTTCGTGGAGTTGGCGGTGAGAGATTGACCGCCAAACAATTGCTGCAAACACAGAGACAGTCTACAACAAGGAGAGATTATATGATCGCAGTATGAGAATGACGTTGTGGTGAAAGAATGCAAGGTGAGAAGCTTCAGAGCGAATGGAGAAGTCCTTCTCAATGGGCAAACGCAAAAGAGTGGCCGGCGTCAATGATGTGTTGGCACTATTCGACGATTTGCTGGTGGGGACTTTCATATGTGGTACCAGGCGCGTGGGGTGAAAGTTGTCAGCCTAAATTTCCTTAGGGAGACGCGAAGTGTTACATAGTTGGTCGAAGCTCGCGAGCCGAACCGGAAGCTTCGGTTCATGCACTTTTAGGCAGCGGGCAAGTGATCTATGCTGGACAGTACTTCCCTTTGTGCTGTCTGAGCCGCTCGCATCAAAGATTGGCCACTTTCAATGCGAAGCCGTGGATTCAAGCTGCTCTTGCACGTCGAAGCTAGCTAGGGCGCGCTACTTGATTGTGCGTAGCCCTGGCAGATAATAAACAGTCCGTATAGATTAACAAAGCATGACATGAATGCTGAGAAGGAAGAGTGTGCTTCCTCAGGCAATCACCTCATTAGCCTCTATCTCTCTGCTTTCCTCTTCCCCCTTCCCGTTCACCCCTACTTGTCCACCAGAGACATCGCCTATCACCTGTTCTATCTCTTGGAGGAGCTTATCAACCTCCTTCTCCGTCCCTACCGTGACCCTCAAACATCCTTTACACCCCACCTCCTTTCCCCGAAACCTCACCACGACACCCTTGTTCTCCGCCAAGCCCTCGTAGACCTTGAGAGCTACCTCGTTACTCGGCTTTCCACCTCGATCCCGAGGTTTATCCAATATCTCTACAAGCAGAAAGTTCGAGTCCTGCCCACCCAGGAACTGACCTATCCCCTCGATCTTGGGCAGTTCGGCTAACAACCGTTCCCTTTGCTTCAAGATCTTCGCTCTGTTCGCTCTCATGACTTCTATATTCCCTGGCGCCAAAGCCGCACTAGCTATCGCACTCGTGGGAGATGATATGTTATACGGCGCCTTTAGATTATTCAGGAGTCGTGCGATTTCCGGACTTGTGAACGCCGCGCCCAGTCTAATACCTGCCAAGCCGAACGCTTTGCTGAGTGTCTGCATAACAATAAGATTCGGCCATTCGGTGACCCATTCCGCAAGGCTGGAGCCATCATGTGCAAAGTCGATATAGGCTTCGTCCAGAACTACGATACCATTCCACGTGGGATGTTGCAATACCTTTTGTAAGTCTGACTTCGAGATAAGATTCGCGGTTGGGTTGCCCGGAGAGCATATGTAAACGATCTTGATCGAAGGATCTGTAGAAAGCGTCTGGTTGATAGCGTCTGGACGTAGAGCGAAGTTGTTCTTGGTATCGAGCGGGACTTTGACGACTTCGAGATCGTTGACTTGGGCGCTAACTGCGTACATACCGTACGTAGGCGGACATGTAAGGATCTTGTCGTGGCCTGGCGTACAGAAGCAGCGTAGCAGTGCATCGATGGCTTCGTCGGAACCAACACCAAGGAAAAGGTTTTCCGGTTTGAGGGATTTGGAGGTGTGCGTATGAGTGTTACGGAGGTTGCAGAGAAGCTGCTTCAGCTCTGGTTGGTGTCTATAGCGGATGTCAGAACAACGATGCGGCGCTTAACTGTTAGAGAGTGTAGTCACGTACGGATCAGGATATCTGTTCAAGCCCAGCAGATCCACTTCAAGATTCCTGTCCTCAGCATAACCATTGGCGGCGCCATTGGCCAGCTTGCCACTACTGCCGAGGTCAAGACCGGGTCCGAAAGCATTCTCATTGGCATCAAGGAGGATATTCGTCCCGTCGTCTTTGTAGTCACTATCCCATTAGCTGGTGAGTGTGGGCGTAGAGCTCAGGTACGATACCTACTCTCGTGCGCAACGGTAGGGTTGCAGTGCTAGTATGTTCGGCCGAGCGCATCTGGAGAGATCAAATGGCGAAGTGCGCTCTGCCATGGTTGTTGATCATCCTTAGTTGAAGGTGGGAGGGGCAGCACAAGCTGTGCTAGTTTTGTGCAACATACCTGATCCGCAATGCATGACTCAGGTCTGTTTTCCCCCTTGTCTTGATGTGATTATGTGTAGGAGTAATAGCTTTTGAAACAGACATCAATTCTGAGATTCAGAATACAGTCATAAACTGTAACATTCAACATTCTGTGTCACTCTCTCTTCACTGAGACTTATTTATGTTTTTACTCACATATTAAAGCAAACATTGTCTTCTGTTCATCACACATTATAAATGCTGAAGTCTCACTGTCTGAAATGTGTCAAAACCTCAATCTGATATTTATCAGATAACCTTCTGTTCATATCTTCACATTCTATCTCATGAAAGCTTCATGATGGGTCAAGCATTCTCAAGCCAGAGTAGACTTGATCCTTTGGACGTCTTCTCATCAAAGGGTACTTTCTGTTGAGCGTACGCAATTAAACCTGCTAAATTCGCCTGCAGATCGAGTCCGCAAGCGCCTTTTGCACAGGCTCTACCCCCATGGCATACCTCGATCTTTCAAGATCTATTTGATAAACGGTGCTCCAGAGACGGTGTGAACGCTTGTAGGATTATATCACTCCACTGACAGTTTGTATCTAGCTGACGTGCACTTCCTCTGACTGGATGGAGGCGACTCGTATTGAATTGCTCGTCGAAGGATTCCCTGGCTTTGCGGACGCGATTCGTGGGGCCGGTCCGACTATCTACAGGAGCGCGATTCGTCATGGAGCATATCCCTTTCCACCTGCGGACACCGCGGTCATGACCAGCGGGGTTTTGTTTGTTGCTGTTGCAATGATGACGACTCAAGAGCACAGGTACCTTTATAGGGTATTGAGTATTGGCAGTCACCCCCATCACGGCCAGGGTGTGTTGCAGCGTCGCCGCACTGAGCATGAACGGCGCAGGCTCATGGTTCAAAGCTTGGCCAACATCGATGCCGCTCGTATCCCAATCGACGCAGATGCCCAAGGCTCCCCTGACGACAATGACGACGAAGATCTCCTCGACATTCTTGTAGTCGCCATGCCTCATCAGCACCCCAAAATTGGCTACAGACGAGATCAATTCCGCCTGCTGCGGCTGCACTTCCGAGCTCGTGTTCTCGAAGACTTGATCTTCTGATTTCGCGCAAGGACCTCCGCTCTATTTTGAAACTCCTTATCGTGTTGGCATTTGGACCCGTGGGTGTGCGCACCGCGCTGTTTGCAACATGGCAGGCAGAATTGGAAGAGGTTATGGAGTGTCTGCTCCGCGCCTTTCTGATGGACGGGAACGATGACACGGAAGCGGGCGTTGGATGGCAGTCATTCGATCATGTTATCGCAAACCCAATGGTAATTACTCACTTTGGTTCCCTACTACTCGTCCTTCTAACATCGTACGCCGAAGCCAAATCTTTTCCGTGGCTTGCCGGCCTTTACTGAGCATCGCTTTGGTCTCGTCGACGTTGTCAGGGATCCATTCGGAAAGTGTCTTATACCTTCTACACTAAGTGGCAACTCCCAGCAACCCAGACGTCCCAGAAGCAGTGTACACGAGTGTCCAAAGGGGAATGATTTGTGACGCTTTCAGATGCTGAACCGTCCCGGCGCGATCGCTGCATCATATCCGATACTCAATCTTCCGCGTCTGGGCCAACTCTGCTTCTTTTTCAAGCTCTCCCCACTCTTTCACCCTTACCGGTCTTCTCTACGCCGGCCGTGCTGGTAACATGAATCTTCCCGACATTTGGAAGCACGTGTCGCAGTCGGAGAACCCCACAATGATTCTCGTCTCTGCTACACGCATGACATCGTCGAACGAACGAGTGATCCTTGGCGCCTATCTGCCATGCTTCTCCGAAGCAGAACGAGATGCGAAGGATAAGGTAAGCAGGTATGACGAGTTTTGGAGAGCTGGCATCAACCGTGACTGTCTTTTCCAGCTTGGCCCGGTACACGAAGTCTATTCCGCGGATCAGGCCGGAGAGGGAACGAACGTAAAGATTGAGGGCGGAGTATCAATTGGAATGGGTCAGACCAATCTACAGCTGGATGAGCAGCTGGAGCGTGGGACGTTCATGTATAAAGGAGACTTGTTTGAACTCGCACCGAATGATTGGAAATATGGGGCTCTGAGAGGGACTGTCGGACCAGTTGAAATATTTGCGCTGAATAGTTGGACACAAGGCTACGTTCGCTCTTTATGACTGCAGGTTATCACACGGAGGAAATCACTTCTTCTGTGTATGTCCAATCACGTTGAGGATTTGGTCAAATTCGGGCTTCTGCCGTCTTTGCGTTTTAGCGTATTCCTACACAAGCGGGACTCTTCACCCCGCCATCCAGGTTCTATATCCTATACATGAACGAATGCTGTACTCCAAATCGAGATCGCCCTAACAGATGTTCCTACACAAGCGGGACTCTTCACCCCGCCATCCAGGTTCCATATCCTGTACAATGAACGATTCCTGTACTCCAAACCCAGATCGCACTAACAGATGTTCCTACACAGGCGGAACTCTTCACCCCGCCCTCTGCACTCGTCCCGCCATGCCCACCGCACCCTGCATGCCGTGCGCCATCGTACCCGTACCGGGCGGCATCATACCGCCCAGCGCTGCCCTTCCCGTTCTCTGCTGTTGTGGCTGAAGCGTTATAGTCTTCGCACCCGGAAATAGTTCTCTCAATTTCGCATACGATTCTTCGAAGTTTGGGTATTGCGGTGGCGCGTCCACGATGGCAGGTGCGTTTGTGATGGCGGAGGCGGGTTTGTGGGAGCGGTCCGCGATGTTGGCGAGGTAGGCGAGGTTCGACTGGAGGCGGCGCATGCATCTGCATTCGTTGGTCAGTATTAGCTAGTACGGACCGTGTTAGGAAAGGTAATGAGCGGAGATGAGGCATGTGAGGAAAAGTAGAAAGGGAAGGGGAACGGTACTCGATGAACTCTGGGGTATGCTTGGGTTTGTTCGTTTCACCATCTAGACCCTGCCCTTGTCCTTGTGGCTGCGTTGATGATGATGGTTGTCGTTCGTTTGGTGGCTGATCTGGCAGGAGTACTTTGCCTTGAGCTTGCAGTTTTGCTACTTCTTGAATGAGGAGCCGATTTAGATCAAGGAGGGCTGAGACGCGATTCTTTTCCCGTGTGGCAAAGGTGGGAGAGAGGGGCGGTTGGAGGACAGGCTTTTGAGGTTGAGGTTGAGGTTGAGATTGAGGTTGCTGTGACTGTTGTGATTGGGGTTGTGCGGGAGCCGGAGAGAGAACAGAGCCCTGGGCGTGCGTCTGGGTGGTCATCGGTCGTTGCGAAGTTGGTTGATAAGTACGGGGAGATTGATGTTGTGGCGGTGAAATTGGTGGTGAAGCCTGCTGATACTGTTGCTGTGGTGGTCTCGTTGAATTCGAAAGGTTCGACTGCGAATATGGCGCATTACTGTATGGGCTTTGGTGATCTGTAGAAAAGCAGCAAAGAAGTCAATACTGGACTTGCAAAGACTCGGTGGAACGGTCGAATCACGGTGCGGTAGCGAAACTGGTGGTCCACTCACTTGCCATGTGCTGCTGGTGCTGCTGCGGCATCCCAACGGGCATCATGCCTCCTCCTCCGACTCCCCCACCACCATCACCCATGCTCGCCGCCACTCCCGTCTGCGGTGCATACTGTGGTTGTTGGCGTTGCTGTTGCTGTTGCTGCTGTGGTTGGATCCTTGCATAAGGACTCGGGTAGAATTGCTGCTGCTGAGAGGAAGGTTGTCCTTGGTACGCTTGCGTGCTGTGCACTTGCTGATGCTGCGGTTGGACGAAGGCAGGCTGGTTATTATAGCCGTATTGGTAATTCATCATTAGGTAGGCTGATTATAGGCTAAAAGTGAATAAGGTACATGAAGGTAGCACGAGGGGAGGAGGAATTGACTGGGGTACGCAGTAGACTCTACAATACCACGGGCCCGATGTGACTCCGGGCACGTCATTGGCTCTCATACGGGAACGTGGAGCCTGCCGGTGGAATTCTCCCATGCACGTTTGGCGAAAGACTAAACTGTAAAGAGGAACGGGCAATTAATGTGAGCTTCTCCCTTCTCCACGTCGTCAACCACAAGTACCTACTCTCACTCTTCAACGGTGTTTTCAACCCAAAAGTGTACTTGTACATATAGCAATTACATCATCTTGCGAGTGTGCTTCAACCTGTTCTTCACTGATCCTATTCCGATGAGCTGGCCTTCTCATTTTTCTTCGTCATCATGTAGATTCTGTGGTTCTGATCGTTGATTGTATTGTACTCGTACTCTGACTTCGATTGCTACAAAATTTGAAGCGAATGTGACATGCTCATAACTTGCGCAGATATGAACAAGCTTTTCTGAAAGAATGTACTTGATGCTCAGGACGCTCACCTCCTCCATGGCCATCATTAAACCTGTTTGTCGATTTATGGTTCTTATGTCGGTGCTAATAATGGCTGATCTAGCAGTTGACCTTATAAACACACTGACAAACACTTTCAAAGATTATTGGTCAACTCGGTGGCTGCAAACGTTGTGTCAGGTCGGAGGTTACTCACGCGCTGGCAAATCCGCCGCAGACACCTTTGTACGGTCGAATCACGCGACCACCGCCACAATTCTTGGTAACGTCGTTGATACACTGGGAGAGGAGTGAGCTTCATTGACGTCCAGTTCGCTATGCAGAAGAGACAATAGTCGGGGGACAGAAAATGAGTAGGACGTACATGGAAATTGCAAATTCCTACGTCATCACTGAACACGCCACAGCCATAGCCACGCTTCTGGATATCTGCCTCCATGCGTGGGAAGATTTCCACAATATCAGGAGCTGCGTCCCTGGCGACTTCTGCGGCCGCAGCGGCGGCCATGCCAGCGGCGATGAGGAACGCGGAGAGGGAAACGACAAAGAACTTCATGGTGGTGATGGTTATTCAACTATTGGATTGGTCGGATCAAGACGGTCGAGGACTGAGTGATCTGGATGATAGCGATGGAAGTTAAGACTGTTTGGCTTCATGGTGATCCTCTATGGATGGGGGAGGATGTCACGTCTTATATAGACTTCTGATAAAGCTGGAGACCTGGGCCGCGCTGCTCAAGCCGAGACTCCACACCTCTTGATCAACAAACTATGCCACAGGCGGGCTCGCCCCACTATCTCAGACAAACGATTCCGTGCTTCGCGCACTACGCAAGATGACGACAGTTCCATCCTATAGAAACCCATGAAGAGGTCGAATACGAGGGATCATCTTTCGTTCCAATAGATAAACATGGGAGCACCAGGCAGCTCGGCCGGGTCCAATCGCGAGGCACCTTGCTTGAAGGGGCCTGATGACTGGAAATCAATTCAGTCCCCGAACGTGGACGAAGAGATATGCGGTGTGCTGTCTTGGCAAGGCCAATTAGAAGTTAATCAAACACTGAGGGAGCCGGGCATCGTCATGGTCATCGGTATTAAGAGGGGTGTATGGTGTATTCGAGTACTGTCTTGGCTCGCTTGGCACGTAAGGTTGTAACTCGAAGAATATGACGGACTTGTCAATCAAATCCATGACATTCACGCACTCGTTCGTCTAATGAGACCTCATAGAGTCGTACGCTGACAGGGCTGACGTCAGGTTGCACGTCCCCCACAACTCCCTTGAGCGAGGGATCTCCCAATCCCCGACGTTGCACTGGACCTCTTCATCTCACCGATGTTATACATACATCAAACATACTTCATGAGATCTCCGTGTGCTGGGTATTGCCGATCAAGCGGCTGCACAACATTAACGGCGTTGCGTGATTGAGATAGTCATATATCAATATCTGGCGACGATCACATCGTACCTGTAGAAAGTGGGAAATGATAAGCCACACGATCTTCCAAGATACGAATTCGAACCTGCCCTAAGTGGTTCGCAAAAGTTCATTTTGGCGGGGTAATTAAGGTTGCCCTGATAAGATGCAGCCCAAGGCGGGCGGGCTGATACGACCTGCGCGCCGCAACCTTAAACATTCAGCGTGCTGTTAAACGGCAAATGGCGACACGGCGGTTCGTTAAGCAGACGCATTGCAAGAGTACCTCCGCACATGTTGAGAGGTCCTCAGACGTTGACAAAATGCGAAGGGGAATATCTTTGCCGAAACCACCACAGTCGTCAATACGAGGAATGTCTTGGCAACGTCCAAACAGGGTCCTCATCCCGCTCCCGCCCCCACAACAATACTTTCATATGCCACACTACAGGATCAGCTCCTTGACAGCGAAGTGTAGGCAACGTTCGACAAAAAGTACCCTGACCGGCAGGATCAGGATTCCTTCACCCCGAACATGGATCTACAGTAGCGCATAGCTTCGCGGATGCTGAGCGCCGACTATTGTACCCGCTCAGTGCAGGATACGAGTGATATAGCTTAGATACAGAATTCAATGGCGCAATACTCCTGGCTCAGCAACGGTTCAAGGCGAGGAGGCAGACACTGACAGACACACTCCGATTTCGCTGTCAACACCGCACCAATTGGTTCGTCCCCTTCCGCCGCAAGCTACCGAGTTGCAGCCCAAATTCACCCCCCATTTCATCTGGAGAGGTCACGTCTCTTCGTCTATGTGCCTGGGATTCTATAACGCTGTATGGAGAGAAGAGCCCTGGTCGTACTCTGCATGGGAATGTGTTATGTCGATCACTCAAAGCCGAAAGATTAATCGTTCAGGTCGGACTGCCAGGCATGATGATCATAAATATCCGCAACGGCAAAGAACCGTCACAACGGGCTTGGAAATATGAGAGTCCCAAAGCATGGACCACGGAGTGCCATTTTGTAGAGGCGAACCTCACTCGTTGTTCTATAACCTCGATGTTTTAATCTCCTTCGGTGGCCATAGCGTGGACGCTCTAGGTCTGCTAGATGTTGCTGCCGTGCGGAGATCTTGAACGATGCCGCAATGGCGCTGCACACCTGCATCTCAGCCCACGGTGCTTTCCAAGCACCACAGTAGGGGTCTACTGATTGAGGGCTTCGTAAGAGCAACTGATCATTGCGTACCGGTCTCCGAGCTTTGCGACGAGATGCCTCATTAAATACCGGTCACTCATCTTGTACACAGAGGGCCTCTCATGGAGCAGAGCGGTTCCGCTTCTTGACCTCCTCGATCCATTCCTCAGCCCTCGCCTTAGGTACCACACTAATCCTCACCATTCCATCTACAATCTCCACTTTCCCACTGCTAAGTATCTTTAGCAAGCTCACTTTCTTTCCCACTTTGATAAGTCCACCGTTTAATGTCTCCATATACCCCTCTACTTTATCCATGCTGTACTCTTTCCGCTCATCCCAAGGTAGGGGCAGAATATACTTCAGGTGCGAGGATAGGGTGTCTGTTTCCGAGAAAGCCTTGATGAAGTCACTCTGTAGATGCAGAGGATACAGCAGTACAACCGGGAAGGTGAGCGTGCTCTTTGGGGAAACTGGATCTGGCGTGAGCCGGATGGCTGCATCTTCCATCTCTGGTGGCTGCTCGGTTGATCGCGTCCTGATGCCTCGAGCTTTGAGGGCAGCCTTCAGAACAAGCTCCTCTTCCTTTGCTCTTTCCACCCTCTCTCTCCTGTTCTTTTCTATACCGTCAAGGACATTTCTCCTTGCGCTAATCTTCGTCTTGAGAGTCTTCAACGCGGTGTTGGAAGATTCAATGGCCAGGCCATGGGCGCAGGCGTCTTCGGCTTCGGTGACTTTGTCGAGAGCTAGGAGTGCTTGTGCAGACCGATAATAGGCTTTTATGTTTTTTGAACTCAAGCGGAGAGTCGCCGCACAGTCGAGTGTGCAAGAGCGATAATTCTCTAGTACGTCAATTAGCGTAGAGAACAAGTGAAGGAGCGGTCGAATCTGTGTACTCAATTCTAGATTACACAGAGCGCTATTGATATAGCAGGCCTCTTCGATCTCCCTCTTCTTCTCAGCATCCACTTCGGTGTTCTCCTCATCAACCCCAGTACCTTCACTCTTCTGCGTAAGCACCGCAATCCCCTTCCCATAAAACTCCTTCCCATCCTTCCACATCTTCGCCCTCGCCATCTCATTCCCCCTCTCCCTAAACCCCTGCGCTATCTCCACCTTCGACCCCTCATATTGTAGCGCGCGCAAAGCCTCGAGCTCGACATTCTCACCACCTAACCCAGCACGTCAGTCTAATCCACTCTGTCAGCCAGCTATGTGCCATCTACGGAAGAGGGGAGAAGAGCCATACCGTCACCATCCGTCTCATCAAGAGACGTCATGAACAACGGCGTCCGGTTCATCATTCCCAGCACCTCGTCGACCGATCGGGACTTGACGCTGTCCATCTGTGGCGGTAGGGCGGGGGTCGTGCTGGTTGCGCCATTTTGACTTGGGGGCTTTGGAGGGAGGGGGAAGGGGAGGGATTGGGTGAGTGACGTGGGCGTTAGGCCTGGAGGTTGTGGGGACCGTGGGGTTGATGGAGGTGAAGGATTGAGGGTGAGGGTGAGGGATTCGTCGAAGGAGTCTGGGAGCTCTTGTAGGCGTGGCATTGTGGGGTATCAAGCTGTGGGTAAAACGACTAAGATGTCACTTGGTGGGCATCTACGCTTGCAGCCTTACGTATGTAAGCGGAAGCTGGCAAGGATGGTAGTCAGGAGTGGTGGTGGTGGCTATCTTCCTTTATCCAAGTACTGAGACGATACAGGAAACACTGATGGGGAGGATGAGGTAGTTTTCGCCAATCTTTGGTGTGGGTGGGGAGTGTATCAATTTCGATCATGGTTCCGGCCAATCACCGTTCTGCTACATATGTACTCATCAGCTTTATGATTTCCTTCACTACATGTTTATCTTTGGCAATATCAAAGTGAGTCTCACTGCATACCCTCACATCTTTGATCTTTCATTCGCTTGGGCCAATGACGGAACTTAGCATTGGGCAAGTGAGGAGGCTGAGCATCACACGAAAGTTCATGCCGCTGCATGTCACTTTCTATCGTCGAGTTGACTTTTGGCCCCTAATGGACACTGGAGCCTATCCTTGGCCCGAGAAGATGATAGATCATCATCTTCACGATTACTATGACTGACAATGGCGGAAATAGGCCTCGTAGCCTCCGTAGTCCAGATTGCAGACACCGGCATCAAACTCTCCATAACTCTCTACACATTCGCCGAAACCGTCCTGACAGCTGATAAATCAATCAAGGAAATAGCGAGCGATGTGTCCTTGACCTCTTCGGTCCTCGAAGAACTCGGACAGAACCTTAAGAAGGACCAAAAGTCGCGCTTATGTTCTGAAAATGCAGTGAAGACGGCGGAGGGGATTGTGAAGGAGTGTGCGGCCATCTTCAAGGAAATCAATGAGACTCTTCAGATAACGTTGAACAAAATCAAGCCCACGGCAGGAGGCTATAAGGCAAAGGGAAAGGATGGATCGCACGGGGGCAAGAAGATGGCAGTCGCGGCGTTGGAAAGGTTGAAGTGGCCGTTCTTACAGCCGAAGATGCAGTTATTGAGAGGCAACTTGGATAGGCTGAAGAGCACGCTAGTACTCATGCTTAATGTTATCACGTATGCTAGAAAGGTGTCTGAGGAGTACGTCATGCGTCTGCTGTTATGGTCAAGGTCCAGGCTTAATTGTTGTACAGTCACGTAACGCCGTCGGCTCTCGAAGATCAGCGAAAACTTATTGAAGACCTTGCCCGCTCGAATCAGGAGTATACGAGGAAGTTCAAAGAGCTTACCAAGACTGTCGAGGCCAGTAGTGACCAGCTTGACGCGGTAAAGAACACTTCAACAAAGGATGAAGGGGCTCCACCAGGCTACCTTCAGGCAAATATCGTGCTTCCGCCACCTGAACCTGTCAATGTTGCTAGTGAGCCGTCGACAGACATAAAAAACCGCCACGTCAAGTTAACCATGCAGCAGATTCCGCCGGATTCGGGAAAGATGTCTGATGAGTTAGAACACTACTGTTTGCTAATCAATCATCTACTCGAGCGCATCGATGCAGTTCAGTACAAGATTAGAAATGACGTACGTCGCAGGATCAGGAGCGATGTTGTACACATGCATGAGCGCGAGGCGGATCAGCTAAGAGAGGTTCATGGGCACGGGAAGTTTTCTACGGCCATGGATAGCGCTATATCGTGGGTGCAAGCCCTCCAACACATTGATCTCGACGCCTCTCAAACCTTGGGAAGCCCTAACATTGAGAAACGACGGACAATGTACGAGAAATATGACGATATTGTGTTGGAAGACGACGATGGTCGGTAGAATATCGAGTAGCCAACCAAACTCAGCTCACTAACATATTCTGCAGACGTGTCTGTTCACCCTAATTCTCGTCAGTCTGTGTTGAGGGCTCAGGAGACGCTGGCTCAACCTAGGATGCCGGTCGAACGCGCAGAGAAGCTGAAGCAGCTCATCGAAGACAAAAGAAAGAGAAGCGCCTTGAGCATCCCAGAGCCAAACCTGACAGGTCAGTCAAAGTATCAATTTGAGTCCGATAGGGAGGACTCCGAGGTAGAGAATAAGATCAATTTTGAGATGGACGAGAACTTAGCTACATCAAGTGTCGCGGAAGGGGCAAAAGCTCTCGCGCGAACCAATGACCAGGATGGAGAAGAGCAGAAGAGAAGCGTCGGACGTATTGCTCAAAAGGTTTGCATTGCTCTGCGTTTGCATCCATGAATGCTACTGACAGCCTCAAAGTCTGATGTTTCAGATGATATTATCACGGTGAATCGTGAGCGGCTCGGTAGGGCTGGCTCATCGTCCCCGGAAGAACTAGCCGACTTCGATGAAGTTTACCGTGAATGTGGAGATGTAGGGGAAATGCCTGGCAAAGTCAACGAGGAAAACACTAATCCAGCTACTATGGACTATGCTCTTCAAGGAGAATTGAAATTGGCACGCGTAGTGGAAGGTCCCCAACAGAGTCGCCCTGACTCGTCACCACCTCAGCCTCAACCCGAGCCACAATCTCAAGATCAACAGCTCCAGCAACGAAAGGTTAAGTCCGTTAAATCACGGAGACTCTATACTCCGATAGAGGACAATAGATCAATACTAGCTCAGCAAAGCTGGGGCATCGGATCTATGACAGCTGAGCCATCAAGAACCCATATATTCGTCAAATCCGAGAAAGACAACAGGGTGCAATCTGTTGACGTCGACAGTGTACAATGCAACAACGCCACAGCAGGCCCCATTGGGACAGGATCAAAATCACAGCGAGCACCGACCGATACTCAGCGGAACCGATTCATTTCTTCTCTATCCGACATTGCCGCACCATCTCGGACAAATAGCGCACAGCTAGGAGCGAAACGGGCCCAGTTGATATTACAGCCCAGAAACGCCTCTATTGGCGGAATGGGTGGGGGGCTTGGGTTAAGCTTCTTCGAGAACAACATCGCTCCTCCCGGGGGCGAACGTCAGAGAAAACAATTATCGAAGAAATCGAATCCTCTTGATCAGCAGCGTGCCCGGATCGAGGAGGTCCTCGATGACGGTCAAAATGGCAGCCTCAGCACAGTCGCGTCGTCGATTGGCAAAGAAAGCACGATCCAACTGTGGAGAGAGTTGCAAGTACTAGATGCACTGATATCTATCCGCGACAGCATCTTGGAGATCGCTTCTTCCCATACCTTGGATACCAAGGTGAAACGGAAGGGATCCGCCACCAAGAATGCAGAAGATGCAGTCTCAACCGCACAAGCAATGTGGCTATACGTAACGACGATACACAGAGAAGCCTATGGCCAAGTGACTGACGCTGATCGAGTGCTACGTGTGGCACGTCTCGTCAAACTCGCATTGGAAAGCGCACCTGTAGCAACGCAATACTGGACTGGTCGCGCGGCGATCGAGAAGAAGATTGAGAGTATACTAGGCATGACCGAAAAATATGGAGCAACGGCTCGGACAGACGCTCTCCGTGTCGCGAGCTGGAAATTCGGTCTGTTGGCAAGTTCACAACGACTTGCACTTCGACGAACGTGGATAGATGGAGACCCCTCCGCACGATCAGAAGGAGCAGAAATCGAACCTGCGACGTTGTGGGCTCGTGCGCGACATATCTTACTGTCTCCCTCCCTACCATCAGGACTTTCGGGAAGGAGACCAGCAAAGGACTTCATAGCACAGTTGTGTTCATATGAATCCAGCTCTGTTGGTCAAGTCGTCCCTCTCATAGCTGAGTTGCCTTCCAGGTCTCCCGATGTCATTAACCCCGTCCCGAACGACGAACAGAAGAAGAAACAAGCTTCGGAATGGCAAGCGAAGGTCATGGCTCGATTCCAGCACCAGCGAGAACAATTTCTGGATAATCAGGAGTATATAGATTCCGACGAAGAAGACTTCACCAGCAGAAGGGGGACCGAGACACCCGCGGATACGGGCCGACGTATCAAGTATACGGTCGACGAGTATCTAAAGTATGGCCCAACACCTGCGCACAAGTTAGGCCGATGGGCCGATGAGACCGCTTCTGCGCATAGTGAGGGTCTTCCTGAGGACGACGCGCACGGATTCGGGCGTGGTGACGGCGTGGATGATCAGCGCTTGAGTGAAGAGGCCGTGCGTGATGATGTTGTGGAGTATGACATGGGAGATAATACCATGGTACCGCGTAAGACGGATCCAAGTGCCAACAGAATCGAGGAACTAGACATCGTCGATGATCTACTCGCGCAGTGGACGACGCTTCCCCGATACGCAGCGCGCTACGGAATTGACATAAACCAGCGAACGTAGTAGGATCTTCGATGGATGTCTGCTAGATGGCATTTACGTTTCGTTCCCACTTGCTCTTTCCCAGATCTACGCGTTCTAGCTTCTTGAGGACTCGAATTGGTCTGGATACGGTATAACTCGCCGTGTGTGAGAAGCTCGAGCATTTCACCACATTCTGACGTTCTCGTCTTCCATCTCACCTCTATCCAACCGGAACATCCAGCCCAACGCATGAACAGCATATGCCTGTTACCGTACGACCAGCCCACCTCCATATCAAGCCTGTAATCACAACACAACACCACAGCCTCACAGAACCCAACCACACTCTTAAAGCTATCCTACTCTTCGAACCGCAAACGCTCAAACACTCATCTCGAGCAGCGTGCTCTCCCCCAAAGACTTCAGTGGCACACAACGACGCTCTAATCTCGTCATTTTGAGGTCGAAGCTGATCGTGAGAGGGAGACGAGGGGATGATGAGTTCTTAGCCATGATAATGGAGTACCGGTGTCGTGGCGTGGAGGTCGTCGTCTACCGATGAGTCTGTCACTGTCGCTGAATGATTGATAACATTCGTGACGTGACGGTCAACGACGAAAGCATCTAGAGGTATAACCCCATTTTCTGGGGAGTAGGCACAAGAGGTAGGACAGCCATTGCATAATTTCAAGCTCATGTAAACACAAAATCGATCGCTGTGGACCCCTGAACTCTTCAAAGCAGTGCATTCGTGACTGGGACAAGCTACTACTAAAACTTGGCAGAACCACGGTGGGCATTGCTCCTGAGACGTGTATGTAAATATTCCATTCATGAGAGGTACAATACCAAGCAGCCAAAACGCCCAAAAAACATGCCCTCTCCAACAATACCAGGAAAACCCTCTCCAAACAAAGAGCTTTATGACCCCAATCAAAAACAACAAGACGGGCAGAAACACACAAGGCCCAAAAGAAAGTGCCTAACCCCAAACCCGAGCTTCTATAGACCATACGTCCACCCTCCCTCTCTCCTCATCTTCTCCCTAGCCGCAACATCGGTCCTAATCTCCTCCTCCGTCAAACGATCCTGCCCGTTCCAATTCGCACTGCTGGTCCTACTCCTAAACCGATGATGACGATCTTTGTTAGTAAACATTTTCTCCATCTGCGGCGGCACCATGGGCCCGAATATTTGCTCTGGATCAACGCATTGCTGATGTTCGAGGATTTCGCGTAGTTGAGGGCTGTTGGCCCAATCCGGAGGCGCGAGGGTGTTAGCGCCGTCGTCGGAATCCTCGTCTTCGCTGTCGGTAGCGATTTCGGGGAGGTCGATGGCGTCGCCGTTCGGGTAGTTGGGTGAGGATTTGGCGGCTGCGACAGCGGGTTGTTTCGATGGTAGCGGAGTTCGGTATGATGGATGGGGAGGGTTTGGAGCTTCGGCGAATGGTATCTTGCCTGTCACTCCTTTTGCCATATCCATAGGTTGAACAGGCTTGGAGGACAGCATCTGTTGCTGTTGATGGTATAGTTGAAATTGGTTATTTGTGGTAGACTTGAGAAGGGACGGAGTAGCATGAGCAATGCTTGGGGGTGGCGGAGCACTAGTATAGCCGTGGGAGAAAATTGACGGCTTGGGTGCGTCCTTTGTATCGTCAATATCTGGGCACGACATATTGACAGGGCACAGCATTACCTTTCGAATGTTTGACTGTCGAATTGGTGGTGCAATTGTTGGTCGAATCTGGGCTTCCTGCACGTCTTCGTCGTCTGTTCTTCGCCTCTTGACATCATTCGCCTGCGACACTGCCCCTGCCTTGGTGATGGCTGGACGTTGAAAGGGTTCGTCTTCCGCAGGACGCTTTGCAGGCTTTGCAACGTTTGGCAGAGGGTGAGCCGCTACCGGCCGACTGAAGTCCTGCACCGAATTCATCCGCGAAGGTGGTCTAGTGTTGCCGAGTTCTCCCCGGTGAGGTGCTGGAGCAGGTTGAGCCTTCTCCTGCTGGAGAGCATGAGCCTCCTGAAGTTAGCCTATGCACATCATTTGGGGATGAAATGCTCACAAGATCGTTCCCGGGACGTAGCTGATTTCGCTGCTGTTCCGCCTTCTTTGCATTCTCCAGACGTCTCTTCTCAATCGCCTGCTTTTGAGCGGTTTTCTTCGGCTCTTCAATCAAAATTGCACGGTCCTTTTCTCGCTGGCGCTCCGCTTCCCTACGTTGCTGTTGCTCTTGCCTTCGGGCTTCTTCCTGTTGAGCGGCTCGTTTGCGCTCTATCTCACGCTTCTGCTCAAGTTTGCGTTGAGCTTCTTTTTCATCCTGCCGTCGAATTAGCTCACTGCTGACAGTTTATTAAATTGGGTTACGTACCTGCTCCTTCTTTCTCTCAGCAGCCAGAAGAGCCTTTGGTTTGGTAGACATTGAAGATACGGAGCTTTTCAGGCTGGGATTTGAGATCGAACTCTGTAAAGACTGAAGACTAGCCTTCTTGGCTAGGCTTGGCTGTTTTGGTACAGGTGGTGCTGCAGATGGCGGCAATGAGTCTTGAAGAGTTGATGATAACGCGGAATTGGACAGTGGAACGCGTTGAGACAGTGTGCCAACGCGGATAGCCACTGGTTGTGGCTTGGGCTTTGGCGCCGTCTCTTTGGCAGGCTTGATTGGGCGGCGAATATCTTTGGGCTTCTGCATTTGAGAGGTCTGTGGTTGGTCGCGTGGAGGAGGCGGGGCCATGGGCTGGGGGCAGTCGACCATTTCCACGTCACGATCGGTTACCTCTGTATCATAAGCCCCAACGCCCAGTTCTTCTGGATACTGGATCTTGCGTGGACTGTGCCTTGTTTGCCTCTGAGATTGATTCCCTTTAGCAACCCTATTTTCCCCTTGTTTGACCATCAACTTCTCTCGAGCGACCGCCCGCTCTTTCTCTTTCTCTTCAGCGTCTGCAGCGATTTTTTGTCTTTCTTGCTCTTGAGCGGTTGATACTTCCTCCTCTGCCTGTTCCCGCTCTTTGGCCTCTTTCTCCTTTCTCCTTTCTTCTTTCTCTGTTGAGCTTCGGGTTTTACGTCCCTCAGCTTTCTTTGGAGTACTACCACGACGAGCTGGGGCCTCTACGACAGCAAGCCCCACAGTATTAAACTCTGGGTCCGGGATCCCAGATGCACTGGAAGACACCTTTGTGCCGCCTAGATTCTCATCCATGGAGGACATGTAGTCTTGGCCGGGGCTGCGTAGGTAAGGTGGAGAAATTGTCTCCATCTTCGCCTGAGCGGAGATCCCGGCACTGCTCGTGAATAATCCTCTTGCTCCCTTCATGATAGATTGAAGCTTTGCTTTTGAGGCATTAAGTGGCCCTTCCACATTACGCTTCGCCTTGGGAGTGCCTGCTGGTGTTGTCGTCGTGATGGGAGCCTCTCCTTGCACAGATGCAAGAGCTGGGTTTGAGATAGAGAGAGACTTCTTATGGCCTGTTCCTTGTGCCCTTGCAACTTTCGGAGGTGAAGCAACGACCGAAGTCGACGCGGCTTTCGCATGTACTGCGGGATTCATTGGCCGTGCAGGGACTGCTGCGTGGCGCAACGGAGACGCCTGTCTTGAGCCTCCCTTAGTCGACGATGCCACAGAAGGCTTAATTTCTTTGCCGTTAATGCTATGCTTCACAATCATCTCCTCCATTGCATCAGTAGAATGTCTCTTCGTCACCTGTGGAGGCTTTCCAATTTTCACTTGCGGAGGTGGCTGAATCCAGTCATCTTCGTCGTCGTCAGCAACTATTTGCACATCAGGCCCGTGAGTTTGTCTCAACGGGCCATGGCCCTTCAAAACATCCGCAAGTTGTTCACTCTCCGCCCGAGGAAGATCAGGATAGTTGAGGTGCGCGGTGACAGCTGCAATGGAAGGTATCGATTTCGTAGGCCGGGTTGGTTGAGATTGACCAAGCATGTTGATCTTTTCGTGTAGTCGTTGGGTCGAGGATTTGTTATGTAACTCCATCATCGTCGCGTCGGCGATTGACTTTTCAGTAGTCAACTGACTTGGGGGCATACTTTCTTCATCGACGTCCATCTCTTCACCGCCATCAGCTTCTTCAACTGGCTGCGGTTGTCGGAAACCCCCCAGGCTTTTACCGTCAGTGTGCCTGCCAAAGTAACTTCCTCGACTGGTAGCAGCCATCTTTGACTGATCCAAGTGGCTCGTTCGCGAGTTCCTCGCACCAATACTCTTTTTGGTAGCTAGAGGCTCTCGCGCCGGCAAAGACGCAAATGTAAGACTGCTTTTCCGGACAAGAGCTCTGACGGGGCTGGATCCCTCAGAAGGCGATCGCATGTCATCGATAGTATGAATATCCTCCAGCATGGAGTCTTTCTCAGGATGAAGTACCGTTGCACTTATAGATGGAGCTGCATTGGGTGGTGATGCAGATTTTGGCTGAGAAAACTTGATGCTTTGATCCTGTTTTGATAATGATTGTGAAGGAATTAACAAAGCTTCATCATCGTCATCTCCCTCCATATCTATGTCCTCTTGGGAATCTGGCTTCGGGGCAATTTTTGCGGAGGGTACCTCTTTGGCGGAATGAAAAGATCCCTCGGTCGTTCGTTGGCCCTGAGAAGACCTCTCTACACTCATCTGTACATCTTTATGTCCGCCGCTGGGTCTTACTCCTGGCGAATAAGGTTCCGACGTTGCTAGTGGTTCAGGCTTCTGTATTGCAGGCTCCACATCCATCTCGTCTTCGGACATGCCATGATAACCTGAGTCTGTATTTCCTTTCCCAGCTTGAGGAGGCTTCTCAGCGTCCGCATTTTCGGTGGGCGCCTTCAGAATCGGATCTTCGGCAACCTGAAAGTGTGCCACTTGCTTATAGAATTGCGTCTGGTGGGAAGGGCTTTGGACTAGTTGTTGATTTATAGAGAACACGTCTGTGAGAGGCTACCAAATCCGTCAGGTTTCGCTCATGAGATTTCCGCAAATATACTTACTGCTCGAACTTCGAGGGCATTTCGCTTTCGAGCTGTCCGCGGAGTCTTCCCTCGCAGCTTCCCTGGCGTCTTGAATATCTCGGCAATGTTTCTGAGGAGGTCAGCTACAATTCTTCTGATATGGTCACTGCATACACACAGCTGATTCTCGTCAAAAATTTCCGCCATATGCTCGTTCAACCAGTCCACCTCATTGCGCGCTGAAAAGGCAAATTCTTCAGCGTCCTGGTCTGCAAGATGCAGCACCTGCTCCCTTTCGCTCAGAATCCATTGGGTAGATCCAAAGTTTGTCGGTGCTTTTGGGCGTAAGGGCGCCATTCCTGGTCGATCAAATAACACCGCGAGCAGCGCGAAGAGGCAGCAGCTGAACGTGAACGCGATGGTCGAAAATCTGTTTGTCATTTGCGCATGACGTAGATCATCTCTGAAGGCTTGTGTCGACAGAGATTCCGTCTGAGGAGAACCGTATGACGTGCAATTGGTGAGTGTCGAGGATGTGGATTTGGAAAGTTCGGGTTGTCGAGTCGCTTTGTTTTGGTCCACTTTCGCGCTAACGTCTCGCTAACACATGACCTGTAAGTTACGAAGTATAAGTACATGTATTATTCAAGTTGATCTGTAACACCAGAACGGGTCCTCGGCATGAGCTCCCACAATAGCCGGTTCCTGTGTGAAATAATCATGTCAGAACCATCTTGTTCGAGAAGAACTTATGTGGCATTGCTTCCCATTGTATATCCTTTCTTTGTCAGGACCTCAGTTCATGCAAACACCGTGATCAACCGTGCGCTTTGCTTGGCTCTATGATTGCGTTCGCTCCGTGGAGAATTTAACGACAAGGTCTTCTTCTATTGGGCTCAATGCTACCAATTCCAATGGCGTCCAAACTGGGCTCGCGCCTGCTTCAAGGTAGTGTCTCAATCTGTCTGCGCCCGACGAGATGTTTGTTCCTGAGAAATCAGCGTTCGCGATCTTTCACTGTCTCAAAGCCTCGCCGCATAATGGAGCTTAGTGGCTTCTCCGAGGAGCAGTTGGATGTCAGAGAAGCAATCGCTAAGATCTGTTCCAACTTTCCTAATGAATACTGGGCAGAGCATGATGAGTCTGGCGTATACCCTCACGAGCTGCACGCTGCCCTAGCAAAGGATGGCTGGATCGGAATTGCATTACCTGAGGGCCTTGGTGGTGCTGGTCTTGGAATATCAGAAGCTACCATGATGTTGCAGACTATATCTCAGAGCGGAGCCGGCATGGGAGGAGCTCAATCCATACATGCCAATGTATACGCTACCCAGCCAGTTGCAAAGTTCGCGACCCTGCAGCAGAGGCAGAAGATGCTTCCTCGACTTATCAGTGGAGAATGGAGAACATGCTTCGGAGTAACAGAGCCCAACACTGGCCTGGAGACTCTGAAACTAAAGACACAGGCTGTTCGGGATGGAGATCATTATTACATTTCAGGACAAAAGATATGGATTTCCTCGGCCCAAGTGGCATCGAAAATGATTTTGCTCGCTCGAACGACTCCACTGGAAGAAGTGAAAAAGTCGTCTGAGGGCTTGTCGCTTTTCTTTATCGACTTCGACAAGACAGCGCCCGGTCTTGAACTGCGGAAGATTAAGAAGATGGGCGGCCGAGCGGTCGATGCGAATGAGGTTTTCTTTGATAATTACCGTGTTCCAGCAGATACTCTGATCGGCCAAGAAGGACAAGGGTTCAAGATCGTGAGGGGCCCTCTCTGGGTAAACCTGAACTCCAGCTCATCACCTCTTTAGGTTCTTCACGGTATGAACGCTGAGCGCTGTCTGCTCGCTGGCGAGGCTTTGGGTCTTGGTTACGTAGCACTCGAGCGAGCATCAAAATACGCACAAGAGCGGGTGGTCTTCGGACGACCCATAGGCCAGAATCAGGGCGTCCAGCATCCCCTTGCCGACGCATACATGAACCTCGAAGCTGCAAAACTTGCGACCTACCATGCTGCAAGGCTCTACGACGCCAGCAGCAAAGATGAGTCAATTACGCAACATGCTGTCGGTGTTGCCTGTAACTCTGCGAAGTACTTGGCTGCTGAAGCAGCTTTTACTGCTTGTGAGAGATCGGTGGGCTAGACCTTTACACAAGAGGTTTTTAATGCAAGACTTATAAGTGGAGACAGGTTCTCGCTCATGGAGGAATGGGGTACGCGCAAGAATACCATGTGGAAAGATACCTACGAGAATGCTTCGTTCCCCGGATAGCGCCTGTCAGCAGGGTACGCATACACCACCAATCGCGGCTCCCAATTACTGATGATGAACCAGGAAATGATATTGAACTATGTTGGCGAAAGAGTACTAGGTCTACCCAGAAGTTATTAGCATCAAGCCCACAATATGATATAACTCCAAGCTTGAACTCTACACAGATCCACGGGGTTGAAGCTGACCTGGTATGCTGGCGCCAGGGGTTAGCCAGCTTCAATCTCAAGATTACCGTGGTGAAACAGTTACTGCGACGTTGGATCACTCCTTAGTCTTGCCTGCAACAACGGCTGGCAAGAGATCATAATCGCTGCCCGTTCGTGATGCTTGGACGACGCTAACTGATCAATGGACCTAGGATATACAACTGATACTTTACAGCTCACGAATGAGAACATGCTGCTTAGACAAACGCGAGACAAGATAGTGCAGCTAATCAACTGCCGTCAGGGAGCAATCGGGTGCTTCGAACCCCATATTCTTTCACAGGACTGAGGGTCCTCATCGCTTTACAAGTAGTACAGCACGTGGTAAGGAGAATTCCCCACATACTATTACTAGTAAAAATGTTGAGGGTAGCCAGCTTCCTTAAGCAGTAAAGGACCTTCAAACGTACCTTCGGTCACCAGTTTCCATATGATGAGGTTAAGGAGAACCTCCAACATGCCGGAGGTATGAAAAGATTGAGGAGGAATAAAGCGAGGTCGAAAATATACTGGTGTTTAAAGTGTGCTTGACCACCAAATTTTCGTCTTCGCTGACGTGGCCCTCCGATCCATTACTACCTTCCACAACGAAGATGAGGACCGCGATGGTGCCACCATACTCAGTTTGGCGTGCGCGAATTGACTACCGCGAAATCGAGTGCCAAAGGGTAGATAATGGCAAGGCGAAGAACAGAGCTTATAACTTCACTGGCCAGACAATGGTACTTGTGGTTGGGTGGTTGGGCCCACGTACTCACAGCGGTGAACCCACATTGAAGCGTAGACAGTGGATGTGTTAAGGGTAGGTCTTCATAATCCAGGTGTCTTATTTTGCAAGAGTCCCATACGCAATGTGTTATCGTGTCGCACTCACTCTAGTTCATACATCAAGGGATGTGTCACGAATTGGTTTCTCATCCACTTTTAAAGACCATGAAACACAGTTGTGTAAACACACTCCTAACTCTGACCCGTAGATCAGAGCGCATGCTACAACAGTACCCAATTTCTTGATACTGTGGATTGATTCCACCCCCGTCTCTCGACCGTCAAGCTTTGTCAAACCATACGCCATCAGTGCCTCGAGCGATCCTACGACAGCGGCATGTGCTACAATTACTATTGGAAGTGCCGTACTTGTGGTACCGGAGTACCATTCGGCTCTGCCTCTTGTGGCCGCAACAGAACCGGATACCCTGTATGCGTAGTACGGATGTGGCGGCGAACAGCCAACCACGGACGCGTCTGTCTTGCTTGTTCGGGCCATTGCGGGTGGATGGAGACATATGAAAATGCGATTGAGAGGACGAGGATGTTGAGATATGGTTTCTCGCCGGACGGAAATGAGGTGGTTTAGGGCAAGAGTCGAGTGCTCGAGGTATGACTGTCCCACAGCTTTTAGGAGATGCTGGTTCTAACCAGTATGACTATGACAAGATCTGCGCCAACCCAACCTCAATACCGCGTCTTTTGGGAGTCTAAGTTCTGCAAGCGTCTTAAGCAACAGCCTAACAAACCACAAACAACAGCCACTCAATTGTTGTTATCCAAACACCTAGCAAAGTGGGCAGGCAATGTGCTACCGTCAATTGGTACTTGCCCTTACAGAAGGCGTGCCTCAACGGGCTCTTCACGCATAGGTAACATGGAGGAGAACCTGGACAACTTCTACGCACGGAGTTCGAAGGATAAGGAGCACTGAAAAATGACCCATGGTATTTTTATTCTCAACCGGGAGAAAGAAGGAAGGGATTGATCGGGATATATACACCTAGGGTTCAAGGGATCTGTACATGGAAAAACGGGTATCAGTGTATTCGGCTTTGTATAGTAAAGCTTTGAAGTTAAGGGCATCACCTCCAATAACGCCTCAATGAGGCACATTTCAGTGAAGTACAACGAGAGATCGTTAACCTAGGATTCGGGTAAGCAAAGAAAGTCTTTGACCAGATTAGTCATCAATCACATGCAAATAGTGTGATACCTACGAGGCAAAGTAAGGCAGTCAATGATGTTGAGAGCGGGCATAGATAAGTAAGGTAGAGGTACGGACAGAGAGCACGCGATGATCGATGCTGTCAGAGATGCGTGTCGGTATGGTAGTTTGGAGCTACGCGTCATCGCTACGCTAAGTTATAGTCAGCAAAAGCCACAGCACAAGACAAATTCCCGTTTCACAACACAGGAAACAAGATTGGTCTCTTCTTTCTGACAACGATCTTTCTCCATTCACACCTCTTCATCTTTCCACCTTTCGACCTCGCATCGAACGATTCTTCGATTGCCATCAAATCTTCGTTCCACTACAAACCTCTTGAGCTTTAGTCGACGTTTTAGTAAGCATTCAAGATGGAAGACGCACCTCCGCAGCTTGGGAACATCCCTCAGTATTCCGAGATGAACATCCCCACATTGCAATCCAACGCACACAACCGCGCCGCACAACCAAGTGCGAACGGCAATCCATCACTGCAAAATGCGAAGGATAGCATGATGAGCAGTGAGGTGAGCTTCGTTGTCCTGTCTCTGCGATAAGGTGCTAATCTTGTACTATGACAGTGTATCTATGAGCTCGCGTGACACCCGTCGAATCACTAATGCCGATCTCCAGACGCTCAATCCGCCATGAACACTGTACAAAATCATCCGGTTACGCAAAATGTGATGGACACAGTCAACAATGGTGATGTAAGCTTTGTATCTTGTCTCAAAACTCAAGGCCAGCCTCGCTGATAAGCAGTCCAGTAGCTTTACATACCCTGACGTCACAGCTCTTACTGACAATTCGGAAGGCCCTGTTGCGGAGACTGTCAAGGACCAACATGCAAAGACCACCACAGAGTTTCGCAACCTTGCTGATTCGCGCACTCGGCCCAATCAGACAGCTGCAACTGGTCAACCTCTCACGCGTCAGTAGTCTTAGCACATCGTCGGTGTGCTATACTAACAGGTTTTCTTTAGATTACCACTCTTTCTTCTACAACCTCTTGAGCGTACGTCCATTCTCTCACTCGCCCGGAGCCAAGCTAACATGTTCAGTGGGAGAATCCTCGTGCTACTAGCATCTCCTTCCTCTTGACTGTGGCCTTTATCTTCGCTGCTCGTTACCTGCCGGTCCTCCGCTGGTCGTTCAAGGTTCTATACATTGCTCTTGGAAGTAAGTTACTCTCTATGCATGGGAATTGGGAATTGAAGTGATCCTAACAACCTTTGCAGTAACTGCGACCGCTGAGTTTGTTGGCAAGACTGCCCTATCCCGAGGCCTTGCTAGTTCATTCCGCCCGAAAAAATACTACACGATTCCAAGACAGTCTCTCGAAAACATGTCAGGGGACGTAGAGCAGCTCGTCAACTTCTTTGTAATTGAGTTTCAGCGGATTTTATTCGCAGAGAATCTGATGCACACCGGTGCTGTAAGTCTAACTCGATCATTTTAGAAACCTGGATACTCACAGATGACAGGCTTTCGCTGCCGCGTTGGTTTCCTACTGGCTCATCAAATTTCTTCCGCTCTGGGGTCTTTCTCTCATCGCCGTCTCCATCGTCTACATTGCGCCTTTGATCTATACCAGCAACAAGGAGCTCATCGACCAACAGATTCGGAACGCCTCCCAGATTGTCAACACTCAGGCCAGCCAAGTGAAGGATCTTGCTGGACATCACACTGCTCGTGCCACTGAGACAGTCAAGGCTTATGCTGGAGACTACAGCGCTAAAGCTCAGAACTACATCGGCTCCGCTAGAGGCCGATCTAGTTCCCCAGAAGTGAACACTGGCAGTACATCAACATCGGGCTCTGGAGTCAACCACCCGCTCAAGTCTGAGCCCGGCTTTTCTCCGCCTTCGTACAACTCGTCCGACTTTCCGCATGCGCCTAAGCAGGAGCCGACTCCTGGCGCAATGTCTCACGATGAGCAGTACGCCCAGTCTCAATTCGGTGGTCAATCCCAATACGGTGGCCAGTCCCAACACGATGGCCAGGCTGCGCCGATGCAATCTTACTAAATTACTCACTATCCTCGCCATTAGTGTATACTTGTGTACGGAGCGACTAACGTTTACCGGATGCAATGGGAGGTTCACGAATCTGATGGGCTTGGGCAAACAAAGATGGTTAGTGAAAGGGGGCGATAACGGACGATAGCAGACTCAAGAACGATAATCCTGGTAGCATAGCAAAATGCTGTTCGGTTTGCAGATGCTAAGACTGTGTGGACCGTCATTCTCCAGCTTGTATTTCAATCTTTCACAAAAAGTTCGTTGTACAATAGCGAATATGAATGATAACCACCCATTTCATCATAAAACCGACTGGCAAAGGTGCTCTCGGGGAGCTCGGTGGACGCTGCTTGGTCTGGATGACAGCAGCCGATCTTGCAGAAGTAGTTGGCTTAGCCCTTTGGGAAGCTTGTTGTTTCGAATTTTTGGAGCATAGACTTAATTCGGGATTGACTGCCACAGAAGATTCTGTCACCATACATCGATGCGAACAGTAGGGAACATCCAGATCTCTATTGTAAAGGGCGACTCGCTGCCGGACTTCAACGCTCAAAGATGCATCGAAGTCGTAGATACCGAGATCTACGCTTATAAATCTTGCCTTGCAGACCACTCCAACTGTTGATATGACCATGAAGGTCGCATCTCGTAGCCAAAATACAAGCTCATCACTTGCGCAAGACAGACGTCCCAGCATACCATTATGGCTGCAGCAACATCTAATGGCCTTGCACCCAAGATTACATTGTACACGCATCATGGATGTCCATGGGCTCATCGCGCGCACATTGCTCTGAAAGAGCTACAACTCTCCTACGAAGAGGTCATCATCGACCTTGACCGTCCACGAGATGAGTGGTACCTCAAGGTCAACCCGGTCGGCAGCCTTTATTCTACCACCTAGCATAAGTGCCAATTAGGGTAAGCATCACTGATTGACTCCAGACGGGTCTTGTTCCCGCTATCAAATACAACAACGACCATCTCGACACCATCATCACGGAATCGGGCATCGTTGCTCAGTTCCTTGCTGACTCCTTCCCCTCACACCTCCTCCCAGCCTCCCATGCCTCGCCCACCGCTGCGCTCTTCAGGGCACAGGTCAACTTCTTTGTCGACACTTACTTTACGAAGGTCAATTCGCTCATGTTCCAGGTCGCAAGGGCAGGGACTGAAGAAGAGAAGAAGCAGAAGAGCGACGAGTTGGTGAAGGCCGTGGAGAAGGAGATTGAGCCACTGTTGCATGACGCGGCGCCGTTCTTCGGGGGAAGTAATAAAATGACATTGGCAGAGGTCAGGCTTCCAAGTTTTCTGAGAGTGATGCAGCTGCTGATGCGGTCGTTGCTTTGTAGGTTCAAACAGCACCCTTTATCCTCCGCCTCTACGCTTTCTCCAACGGCGAGCTCATTCCCACGTCTACTAAGGAGTCACTTGACAAACTCCCGAACTTCTCGAAGTGGGTTAAGGCTACTACGGCACAGGAGAGTGTGACCTACATCTGGGATGCGGAGAACGTCACGAAGAGGACCAAGGAGAGGTTGGACAAGCTCAAAGCTGCCAAGTAAAGATCAGTTGTATTCGGCCAAAGTACGAGGCAGTTGACTTGTCATTGAATTTGAGTTATGCAATACTTCGAGTTGCCACTAAATCGCCACCAACTACAGCGAGCTGATGTCTTGAAGTGTTATAAGTACAACGTACGCTCCTTGTCCGCCCTTCAACTTGTGACAGTCACTATTGCGCTGCGATCATGGTTTGAACGTGCACTGTCGCTGAGACTTACGACATCTTTTAGGGTCTTGCTTCCAGAAGGCACAAGTCAGTTTTAGGGTTCCGGTAACGTGGTGTGCATACGGGTATTGCTGCTCCTTTTGCAAGCAACCCCTTTTAATAGCCAATGCCAGCTATTCAACTCAGCATCGCTGATTGCTGGCTCCGTAGAACGCTCCGCTTCTGCCATTTGCTCAGCAGCTCGAGTTGGTACTTCTGGACGAGCTTTCTGTCCTCCCGCATGAGATCTCTCGCCCCGACAATCCAATCCTGGGAGCTTGAAATTGTCGACTTCGGCATTCATTTACGACCTGGAACCATACCATTATGGCTGCAGCAACAACTAGTGGCCTTACGCCTAAGATTACATTGTATACGAATCATGGATGTTCATGAGATCGGGGGATTTTGGATTCACGGAGATGGTTTAGTAACATTGCGCTTCAATTTGAGTTTGAACCGGCATAACTGAACAATTGGCCCACTTCAACATCGCAGAAACAATTCCACTGCCCAACTTTTATCTATCGCTCTACACTTTACACACTGTTCTTCAAATGGACTCCGCAGCCATTCCAATCCGAACAAGCTCATTGCTCGATGCCGAAACACCAGCAACATACAAAGCGTCACGTACTGAAAGAAGGAGATTGAAAAGAAGCTTGGACTCGCTCAATTCCCACTTCGAACCGGAACAATGGTGGGGAGTCAATGAGAGTATGCTGATAAATGAGCAAGAATTTCTCGATTTTCGCTATGAAGTCCAGAGTCAAGAATATAGCAAAGGGCTTGTCAGTGAGGAAGAGTGGAAAACATTCCAACGAGAACATGGAAGAAACCAGGCAAGAGTCAGACATGATCTGAGCAACGCTGGAGCCCAACGACGAAAACTCGCCGTTCAACTACAACAGAACCTCACTTCTGATGAGACTGAGGCTCCAGGATTGGTAAGAAAAGCGTCCGGAGATCTTCTACTCGAACCCTATGAAGCAAGAGTGTCGCGTTCCAGCAAAGACCAATCTGCATTTCGGGCAGATATGGTCCAAGAATACAATTGCCGAGAACCAGGTGGAGACGGTCTCTGGTGCTCAATCATTGGGAAGTACCTCGACCCGGATTATGTGACTGCTGCGCATATCTTCCCATATGTTCTTGGACCCAGAGTTATGTCGATGATCTTCGGTGAAGAAAGTCCGAATGAAATGTTCGCGCCGTGCAATGGCTTGATAATGGGTGCGGGCATCGAGCCAAAATTCGACAAGCATCTAATAGTCCTTGTCCCAGGCTCTGATGTTCCGAGAGAGGGTATCATTAGAAGATGGCGAACGCGCTTAGTTGATAAAACTCAGAAGGATCGATCCATTCCGGAGGCTGGATGCAAGCTTGGAGATCTGGATGGACGCGAGCTAGAGTTCAAATCCGATGCACGTCCCGCGGCTCGCTACCTTTATTACCACTATGTCATTGCTCTTCTTCGAGCCCGGAGACATAAGCGCAAAGGATGGCTAACAAATATTGCCGGTAAGGAAATCATGTGGGCAACGCCAGGGAAATATTTGCGAGAAAGCATGCTCAAGACCCTCGCAAGACACGCAGGTCATGATGTTTATGAGGAATCAGTGGTGTTTGATGAGCACGTGATACGGGAAACAACGCCACTCACAGATGAGCAAGTGAAGGATCAAACGGAGATTGCAGGGAAGATTGTGGAATATGATGATATGGAGAGAAGCAGATAGTTGTTGTTTTGCGCTTTTGCCCTTTTGCCAAGCGAGATCTGTTTTCATCACCTTCTGCGCAGCTATGAGTCTGTACATGTCAGCCTTGGGAGCTTGCAAGGAATCGGGGTGAACTGAATGTTCTTCTCGATTGTTGCGCGACTGCTCCAAGGCTTGCATTGCTACAGGTGCACTTTCCTGACATGAGTTTTGATGAGATGTGCCAAATGGAGCACTCCATCAGTGTCAGTTACTTGGCCATATGCTTCTCTGCGTATCGTCGTCACGCAGAGCCAAATTGCTTTTGCGATTGAGATTGCGTCTTCTGCATTCATGGTGGCTGACCGCAAATCATCGGAGCGGCCATGTCGTCGAAAACTATGGTACAGTTGAAGAGCTATGTCCGCAGAGCCGTGAATGTACCATCCGTTCGTGAAATCATCTCATCATCCAGAAATCATGTCCTTCAAGCAAAGCAAAGCAAACACCCGACCAACATGCAGGAGCAGAACATCGTCAAACATAAGTCATCGTCAAATCCACCCACCCACAAATCCCTACTACGATGAGGCTCGACGACGCTTATGACGATGCCCATCATCACGCAACGAGGCGTCCGCCATGGAAAGCTGCATCAACACATACGCAGCTCTCGCCTCCCTCGTCATCGCCACCGACTTCTTTCTCCTCCTCGGCTGAGCCACCTCCTCGGACGACAGAGCCGACGAGGAGACCCCGTCGTAGTCCTCGTCGAGTTCCGATAGCGGTCTCTTCGCCCTACCGTTCTCGTCGCCGCTGCTCGACGCGTCTTGCGTCTCCGATGGATCGTCGCTGCTCCTTGGGATGGACGTAGTAGCTAGCAGCTCCCTTGGCGAGGGCAGGTGGTATTGCTCCGCTTTGGCGTACGGTGCAGTGTTTGTAGTGGCCCACTCGTACTTTAGAGGGGTTTGAGGCGAGCACAGATACCTGTCGCTTTGATCCGTATCTGTGCCGTATCCGCTCTCGACGTCCATTGTCTTGATAGGCTTCGGCCGCAGCGACTTCGGTGTCCACCGCGAAAACACATTCGATGAGTTCGACGAGGCTGGAGTCCGAGGGCTAGCGAGGACTGAGGCCTCTCGAGAGAGGACGCGAAGCTCGTTCGCGGCCTCCGTGCAATGACGGACGATGTTCCTGTCAATGACCATCCTTCCGAATCTTGGATCTTCGGGAACGACACAGTGGCCTAGGAAGTCGATGCCGAAGATTGGGGTCAAGGCGTAGCGGATGTTGTAGCAGAAGGTTGCCGCCACCGCTTTGGCAGCTTCGAATGGCATCCAGTAGCCTGGCAGAGGTTACTATGCATGCGACAGTAGATTGAAGTGCGAGGCAGTACCTTGAGCTGCCAGTGCACCTCCGGTGATGCTGTGGCAGATTTCTCGCAGTCCAGGATTGCTGTTCAGCATCTTCGCTGGCGTCGTCTGTCCACGTAGACTATCAGCGAAGGCAACGACGAGAGCTGCAGAGAGATCTCTCACTTTGGAGTACTTGCAGCACTTGAAGAAAGGCGTGATGCGAACGAGACCGACGTTGTAATCCCACATGACGGTATACTCGCGCTCATCGCCCGGTACCTTGAAGGTGTACTGGAACACTACATCGTCCAACCCCATTAGACCGCGTCCTCGTACTCTCACTTGATGCGATGCGAGAAGACCTCCACACGAACCTTCAAAGCTCTCCCTCCCCGTCTTCTCCAAAAACGACTTCTTCTCACTGTTGTACGGTATATGCCTACAATAGTCGGCGATATGCCCCATAGGATAAACCCGAAACCTCTCATGCTGCACCGCAAGCCCGTCGTCATCCTGCACCTCGCACGGTGGATATCTGATCCGGCCCTTGATCTTCCCCTTGGCGAAGATCGCAGCGTCCTTGGTCATCTTCTGCTTCTTGAACGGCGGCATCGGCGGAGGCGAACTGTACTCCGTCGCGTACCTGCTCGAGCAGGGGCTGGGCAGTTGACGATAGCCGCACAGGTCTGTTGTCGCTGGCAGAGGGTTTAGGAGAGAGGCGACGGACACCATTGCGCTTCCTGTTCTTCTTCGAAGTTGATTGGCTGGCGGTCGAGGATGTTGGCAAGTGAATCGAAGGAGGGAGAGACGAAGGCCAGCAAAGCAGAGCTATGACGCACGCACGCCCCACAAAAGCCTGGCTAGTCCTTGCGAAAAGGTGAATCGAACGAAAGCTCCAGCTCTGCTGATACGATAGGTGTGGGCAAACACGAGGGACGAGGCGGTGCCTTAATACGTGCCAAGCGCCAACAAAAACAACGAGTCAAAAGGGACACCACCTCCGACAACAACGACAACGATGATCAAGCCACCAGGCGCACGGATTGTCTCTGCTTCCCACGCGTTGGTCTTTGAGGACAGGGAAAAGAGAAAAAGTGGCCACCGCTTCTTTTGCGGGAAAATCTTGGGGAGAAGAAAGGATCTCGTTGAAAAATGCGGGAACTGGATTCAAACCCTTTGTCAGGGGGATTGTGTCTTAGATGTACCTTAGGTAAAAGGATGGATGTATGCCGGGGGGAATGGAGGGAGATCTGCGTCTGTTTGTTTTCTGGGTAAGGGCCCACTTAAGGTAGGTAGGTAGGTAGCTTGTTCAGCGAAAATGTTGGATGAGTGGTAAGGTATCGAGGCAAAGCTGGGCAGCGAGCGAGCGGTGAGCAAGCAACAATGAATGACTGGACCTTGCCTGGCTCTTTATGCTGTCTCGGATAATGTGAGCCAGCAACAACAAGCATGGTCGATTACCCATAATATTTAGCAAATTTCGATTCAAAATTATTTCTCCCTTGATATTCACTCACTCACTCACTCCCCCGCGCTCTACCCGTCCGCTCCTCCACAGCAACGACAACCACGGGAATCCTCACGAGACGAGCAACCGGACAAGCAAGCCACCCACATCACAGTCTGCGTTCTACTCTACTTACCCAGAGCAAAGAATGGGGATCGAGGCAAGATGTTTCACCAAAACGCGCAAACACCCGCGCCCGATTTCAGAAACGATGGCGCTAGCCACGCACACAGGCATCAACCGGTGCGTCAAGCAACCAACTCTTCTCCAGTCTGTCTCCGGTACCTTAGCTCCCTCTGGTGCTTTGGGCCTTCCCCTCTAGCTTGGCTTGACTAGCTAGCTTGTTCCGGGAGTTTGACATACACTTCATGCCCCCCCATCGCCTCCGCTCCCTTTCCTTTCATCGAACAGCAAATCAGCCAGCCAGCCGCCACACGGCTGGGCCCAAAGATCCAAAGTGGCGGGGCAGGGGGACGTGACAGCAAGGTTTGTCGGGTTCTTTTCTTGCCTTTGGCTTTCCCTTGCTCCAGGTCCGTGGGTTGGCTAGCGGCTCGTGGCACGGAAGCGTGCAGGAGTCCAAGTCACGGGAAGCTGCCGATTCGATAGAAACGGACAAAGGGCGTGGCTTTTGCTCCGGAGGAGTATGACTTGTTAGTGATCATGATGATGATGACAATGGGTGGAACGGAAGTGTGATGACGGGGAGATGTGGGAGACAGACTCGGTGCACGTGTTCCATGAGTTTGAATCTTTGATAGCCGCGACGGCGTGATCTGCGAATATGGTGACTTGTTAGTTTGGGTCACGATCATGGCGGTGTGTGTGTCTTTCGCTGTAACTTGTCTGGGATTGACGTGCGCCGGGCTTTGGAAGCTTCCATGCGGCTACCCGTGACTGAGCGTTCTTTGGGCACTGGACGGGGAGACAAAGAACTTCTGGAGACCTTCGAGAAGCCTGTCAGGCACTCTGCTGCCCGTGACCCACGCATTTAAGTCCGCATGCAAGGAAGGCACCCAGATACGCAGTGGCATAGAACCGACCATCGAGCACTCGCGGAGTGACCCGCCAGTGGTGAGGAGTATGGTAAGCGGTCGAAACGGCAGAGGACATGGATGGTAGGAGCGTATCAGTTGCTTATCGAACTCCGCTGGATTACAATAAAACCGACGTAATGACCCTTGGATTGTTAGCCTAATGGGAGTTCATATATGGATGGGAACTATTGCCCCGCGGATCAACGCATGGCTTTCTGGCGTTTCAGTATCGGGACTCAGCAAGTCTAGTTCACAGAGAACTTGAAGCGTCCTCGACTTCTTGCTCTGACCATATACCGTCGTCGGTTGTATGGACCGACAATGCCTGCCGAGGGCTGGATGCGTTGTGGAAGTGCAAGACCGCACCCTAGGACAACCGCCTTGAGC
>JAABUP010002200.1_pt1 | contig 38616 bp, 31 predicted proteins | sample 5559201 | NCBI WGS metagenome assembly JAABUP01 (sample SAMN10711887, study PRJNA513373) | rock metagenome | isolation source: Antarctica rocks | place: Antarctica | reverse complement strand
TTTCATCTTCTGTACAATCTGATCAGCTTTCTGTACTGAACTTTTTGCAGACTGTACAGGCTTCAACTTCTCAAGTAGTTGTAGAGGCTTCATGTGATACTCATGAGACAGAAAGAAGAGGCTCACTCTCATTGAGGTGAAGTCATGGTTGTTTATAACTAGCTTAGCCATGAGGAGCAGGCTTGCTCAGTTGTTCTGACTATAATTTGAGAACGTACAAATGTACAGCTCAACATTCTGGTTCATTTGCTCAGTTGCCCTGTCAGTTTTTGGGTGGTACACTGTGAACACCCTTTATACAATCTTCAAAAGTTGACAGACTCTTTTTCATAGGCTGCTCACAAACTGAGTGCCTCAATCTGAGACTATTGTGGTAAAAAGCTCATGAGCCCGATAGAAACATTGTACAAATGTCTGAGTCACTCATTCTGCAGTCATATTCTTGCACAGTTCAAGTATCACTCTCTTGCTAAAACAATCTGTAATTATCAGAAGGTTCATACAACCCTCACTTGATGATAGATTTACTACAAAGTTGATGAATATCTTTCATCAAATCCGCTTCAGTACAGGTAGAGGCTTCAAGAAGTCTTGTCAGCAATCTTTTCAGCTGTTGTCATTTGTTGCAATTTCAGCAGAATGTGCAGACATTCTGTAGCATCTCAGGTCAAAAGAACTGTTGTGATAAGAGAGCATCAGTTACATCTCTTTCTGAGTGTTCAGTCATTGTTGAGTCATGTGTATACTGAATCAGTTCTGTACAAAGGGGTTCTGATGATGACACTCAGTGTCTTTTGCAAAAGAGTAGCTTTTCTTCATCACTTAAGAAGCATTCTGTTATGAATACCCTCACTTCTAGAACAGTAGAAAATGATCTTCATTTCTCACAAATTGTCTGACAAAGCTCATTGTATGACCCATTTTCTGCTTCAGCACCCACTCACATCTGTTTGAGGTCTGTGGCCTCACTGAACAAGTTCTGATCTCATACAAGCACAGGGATCAGTATGTCTGCTACTGTCATTGAGGCAGTCTGTATAGGCTTGCTTATCATCTCAGAATGTATTATCTGCATTGTACAATGTTGTACTCTGTTGTCTGAGAGATTCATTGACACATTCTGCTCTTGTCTCAATAGAGCATCTGCTCTCTCATTCTGCTTGCCTAACAAGTATAGTATGAAGAAGTTGTATTGTGACAGAACTAAAGACCACCTCATTTGTCGCTCTGTAAGCTTTCTGACTGTTATAAAGTATTTCAGATTTTTGTGATCCGTACAAATCTGAAAACTTGACACACTTCTCAATTCTGCGTCTCACTCTTTCAAGCATTGTATGATGACCAGCATCTCTTTATCATAAATCTCATAATTGCACTCTGCAGATGCATTCTTCTTTGAATAGTAGGCACAGGGCCTTCACACATCATTCACTAACTGCAACAGAATTTCATCTATGCATCAACCTGAGGAATCTGTTTTCATCACAGTCATACATGTATGATTAAATGAGACTAGAATTGGCGCTGAAATGAACATAGTCTTTAGCTTCTTGAAACCTTGATCAGCTTTCTCAGTTCACTTAAAAGGTGTGTTCTTTTGTATGAGAGCTATCATTGACATAACCAGATTAGAAAAGTTCTTGATGAACTTTCAATAGAAGTTTGCAAAGCCTATGAAACTCTGTACACTCTTTATTGATTTAGGGGCTTGTCAGTTCATGATTGCCTTCATCTTTTGAGGATTCATTTGTATGTTCTTTCTCACTTTCAGAATGAACTCTAGGTACTTGATTGACTTGACTTCAAACTCACATTTGTCAATGTCAATTTGTAGATCGGCTTCTTGAAGCTGTAGTAGTATCTTTTGTACATGATTTTGATGTTGATGCAGCAATTCATCAGTGAAAATAAGAATATTGTTCACATAGGCTGAACAGAACTTATTCAGAAAGTCCCGCAAGACTCAGTTGATATATCTTTGAAAGGTGCTCAAGACATTGGCTAGCTCAAAAGAAGTCATCATTCATTCATACAACCTGTACCTCATACAAAACATCATCTTTCATTCATCTTCTGCAGCAATTTGAATCTTGTGAAATGCTGCTATAACATTCAACTTGATGTATCATTGAGCTCATTTGATGTTTTGCAGAGTCTCATATATCAATGAAAGAAGATAATGATTCTTTCAAGTGATTCAGTTCAAGTCACAATAGTTCACACAGAACTGAAGTTCACCTTCTGACTTTCATATGAATAAAACAGGCGCTGCAGCAAATGAGTTACTGACTTGTATGAACTGCTTATTCAAAAGTTCTGTTAATGTCTTGCGCAACATTAGTAGCTTCTTTCTTGTCATGTTATATAGAGGACCTCAGGGTACTTTTGGCTCTTTTTTATTCACCCCTTTTAGTTTGATTTGATGATCTGTGTCTTCTCTTCTTAAGAGCGACAACTTCTCAGTCATTGTATGATTGAACACATTTAAAAACTCATGATAATGATCAGAGAGTATAGTCCTCAAGTCAGTCTTCTTTTGTGAGGTTAAGGCTTTTTTGATATCGGCCATGCTGGTCAAGAACACCTCAATCTTCTTCTGTTTCTCTTCTTTCTTCTGTATGAGGTTTGTAAAGAATGTAGCTGACATCATAACATGATTGAACTCATTTTTAGCAGGAGCTTTTCTGTTTCATATGATAGTTTCTGTGAATTCAATCATAAGAGAGGCTTCACCTGCATTCAATATGATCTTGTTCTGCTTCATTCATGATAAACCTAGTATAAGGTTGTAGGATGCTATCTTAGAGACAATATAAAAGAATGCCCTTAACTTCTGATGTTCATTAATATCAATTTGTACAACAGCTACTTCATCTACTGATGAATCTTCAGGTTCATCAAACTCTGTAATCATATGAGGTCTTATCTTCATGCACTGTAGGTTGTGATTTCTAGCAAAGTGAGAAGTGATTATTTTATAGAACAGACACTCTGTGTTGTACAAGGTATGTGCATATGACTTCTTATTGACTAATGTTGATATAGTGAAGGGGGCACTGTTTATCTGTTTCTCAAACTTCTTTCAGCTTTTATCACATCTCATACACTTTCAGCTGCAACTTCTGCTAAAAGCTACTCTTTTTCTGAGTTCTTCTCTTCTTCTGTCACCTTCTTTACAGTTTCAGCAGCAGCAACATTGATGACGCAAGATCATACAGCAGGCAGAAGTTTGCAGTCCTTAATGAAGTGATTATTGTCTTCACAGCGCATGCATAGTTGTTTTGTATGATGTTTCACCACTTTCTTCTCTGACACTCATTGTGCTCTGCATCTCTCTTCAGTTTCTGTAGCTGCAACAATGATGTGCTCAGTGAGTTCTCAGTTCATGTTGTTTGTGTGAGACTGTTGTGTGATGATAGCTGTTGTTGTACGACGCTCTTGAGTAACAGCCTTCTGAATTGAGTTTAAATTGTAACTGACTCACTGCAGTAGAGTAATGTACTCATCATATGATGCAGGAATTGGTGTTGCAACCAGGGCTCGCGTGAGCGTTACATCTAGACTGTTACTGAAGAATGTCTTCTTAACAGCATCATCTCATTTTAAGCCTTCTGCTTTCAGCAATGTCTGTTCAAAGGTGGTCAGGTGTCTTGTGAATGGCTTTTCTTTCTGTTTTAATGCTCTTAAGGTATGAGTTGCTCTTTCTCTTGATTCTGAATTGTTGTACACATGTTGAAGCTGATTGATCAGCTTCTCAATGGTTGTATGGTTTAAAACTTCATTTGACTTGATACAAGCTACAATTCAAGGTGTGACCTGGCTTAAAGCCAACCCTTCAAGCTGACTGTGTAAGTATCAGAACTGCACATTGACATTGTTGTTTGACATGTTCACATTCAATTTAGCAACAATTTGTTGTAGTCAAGGTCTGAATTTCACTCTCTTTTCTTCAAATCTGAGTGAATCAGAGAGACACTGTTTTGAGTGCTGATTCACACTCATTGCTGCAATGAGCTGTTCTAGAGTGGGACTGTTTGTACAATTGACTGGTTCTTGAGAAGAAGATGATGTTGCAACAGCTGATGTTGAGATAGCTGTACCTACTGGTGTAGCTGACGTCAGATTGTCTCAATTCACCATAAAGGTGTAAAGAAGATCTGTACAAGCCTTCATGTTCTGCATGTTCTCTTCTGTATGACTCTTCATACTGCATAGTTCTGTCATAAGTATTTGTGCTCAAGAAGAAATCTTCTCAGCAACAGTCTTCACTTCATCTGTCATAGGGGTTTCTGCGCTCATTCTGCACTGATTTCAACAATTGTACAGCAAGGCCTTTAGTGTAGGCCAGGTTTAAATGAGAATAGTATTGTAATGTCATGAGTTTGCAATGAGACTGACGCTTGATTGATAATTTCTAAATACAAGAAGAATACTATGAAGAGAAAAAGAAGAGCTTCATACAGAAGCGAAAAGATAATGTGCTTTAGTCTTAGAGTCTTAGTAAGCAACTAGATCATAAGATCTTAGTATGGGTTCAACTCATAACATTCACCTTCTGAGGGTTCATTCATATGCTCTTTTCAACTTTCAGAATGAACTTTAGGTACTTGGTTGACTTGACTTTAAACTTACATTTATCAATGTCAATCTGTAAGCCAGCTTCTCAAAGCCATAATAGTATTCTTTGTACATGATCTCAGTGCTGATGCAAAGACTCATCAGTGAAAATAAGAATATCATTCACATAAATTAAACAAAACTCATTTAAAAAGTCCTGCAAGACTCAGTTGATATACCTCTGAAATGTGCTTGAGACATTGACTAGCTCAAAAGAAGTCATTATTCATTCATACAACTCATACCTCATACAAAATGCTGTCTTTCATTTGTTCTCTGCAGCAATCTGAATCTTGTGAAATGCTGCTATGACATTCAACTCAATGTATTATTGAGCTCATTCAATGTTCTGCAGAGTCTCATATATTAATGAAAGAGAGTAACAATTCTTCTAAGTAATTCAGTTTAAGTCACAGTAATTCACACAGAATCAAAGTTCATCTTCTGACTTTTATATGAATAAAACAGATGCTGCAGCAGATAAATTACTGACTTATATGAACTGCTTATTCAAAAGTTCTGTTAATGTTTTGCACAACACTAGTAGCTTTTCTCTCATTATGTTGTATAGAGAACTTCAGAGTACTTTTGACTCTTTCTTATCTATCTCTTTTAATTCAATTCAGTGATCTGTATCTTCTTCTTTTAAGGAAGACAACTTCTCAGTCATTGTATGATCAAACACATTTAAAAACTCATGATAATGATCAGAGAGTATAGTTCTCAGGTCAGTCTTCTTCTGTAAGATTAAGGCTTTTTTAATATCAGTCATGCTGATTAAGAACATCTCAATCTTCTTCTGTTTCTCTTCTTTCTTTTGTATGAGGTTTGTAAAGAATGTAGCTGACATCATAACATAATTGAACTCACTTTCAGCAGAAGCTTCTCTGTTCTGTATGATAGTTTCTGTGAATTCAATCATAAAAAAGACTCTGCTTGCATTCAATATAATCTCATTCTGCTTCATTCATGATAGACCTAGTATAAGGTTGTAGGATGCTAACTTAAAAACAATATAAAAGAATGCCCTTGACTTCTGATGTTTGTTAATATTAATCTGTACAACAGTTACTTCATTTACTGATGAATCTGAAGATTTATTAAACTCTGTGATTGTATGAGATCTTATCTTCATGCACTGTAGATTGTGATTTCTAGCAAAGCAAGAAGTGATTATTTCATAAAACAAACACTCTGTGTTGTACAAGATATACACATATGACTTCTTATTGATTAATGTTGACATAGTGAAGAGAGCACTGTTCATCTGTTTCTCAAACTTCTTTCAGCTTTTATCACATTTTGTATGCTCTCAGCTGTGACTTCTGTTAAGAGCTACTCTTTTTTCAAGTTCTCATCTGTCTCTGTTGTCTTTTCTGCAGTCTCAGCTGCAGTGACATTAATGATTTAAGATCATACAATTGATAGAAGTTTACACTCTTTAACAAAATGTTCACTTTCTTCACATTGCATGCACAGTTGTTTTGTATGACACTCTATCACTTTCTTCTCTGACACTCATTGTGCTCTGCATTTCTTCTCAGTTTTTGCTGCTGTTACACTGACATGCTCAGTAGATTCTCAGTTCATAAAGTCTGTGTGAGACTGTTGAGTGATGATAGTGATCATTGTACAGCACTTTTGAGTAACAGTCTTTTAAATTGACTTTAAATTGTAACTGACTCACTGCAGTAGAATAATGTACTCATCATATAACACAGAGATTGATGTTGCAATCAAAGCTCATGTGAGCATTACATTTAAACTGTTACTGAGAAATGTCTTTTTAACAGCATCATCTTATTTTAAGCCTTTCACTTTCAGCAATGTTTGTTCAAAGATGATCAGATGTCTTGTAAATGACTTTTCTTTCTGTTTTAATGCTCTTAAGATATGAGTGGCTCTTTTTCTTGATTCTGAGTTGTTATACACATGTTGAAGTTAATTGATCAGCTCTTCAATGATTGTGTGATTTAGAGCTTCATTTGACTTAATATAAGCTGCAATTCAAGATGTGACTTGACTTAAAGCTAACTCTTTCAGTCAACTATGTAAGTATCAGAACTGCACACTGACATTGTTGTCTGACATGTTTACATTCAATTTAGCAACAATTTGTTGTAGTCAAGGTCTGAATTTCACTCTTTTTTCTTCAAACATGAATGAGTCAAAAAGACATCACTTTAAGTGCTAATTCACTCTTATTGCTGCAATGAGCTGCTTTAAAATGAAACTGTTCATACAATTGACTGATTCTTGAGAAAAAGATGATGTTGCAACAGCTGATGTTGAAATAACTGTATTTACTGATGTAGCTGATGTGAGATTGTCTTAATCTATCATAAAGATGTAAAGAAGATCTGTATGAGTCTTCATGTTCTGCATGTTTTCTTTCATATGACTCTTTATGCTGCATAGTTCTGTCATAAATATTTGCATTCAAGAAGAAATCTTCTTAGCAACAGTCTTTACTTCATCTGTCATAAAGGTTTCTGCACTCATTCTGCACTGATTTCAACAATTGTACAGCAAGGTCTTTAGTGTAAATCAGATTTAAATGAGAATAGTATTTTAATGTCATGAGTTTGCAATGAGACTGACGCTCAATTGATAATGTCTAAATACAAAAAGAATACTATGAAGAGAAAAACAAGAGCCTTGTACAGAGATAAGAAGATAAAGTGCTTTAGTCTTAAAGTCTTAGTCAGTAACTAGATCATAAGACCTTAGTATGAGTTCAACTCATGACAACTACTGACAGAGTTATTATTTAAATATAAGCAACTCTGTGAAGTTGAGTCTTATTAATGAAGATTTTCTTGTATTACTGCAGCAGTTATGAATCATTCTTCTGCAGATATGTTTGTCTGCATTTATTTCTTATTAATTATATATTTTAAATTTACTATTATTAACATGTGCAAGCAGAATTTTACTGTTTTACAGACAGCATAACTCACTTATATAATGTGAGAACACACTGTTTTCACTCATTTAAAGTGATCAGTTTATGCTTAAGCTATTCTGCAATGTGTAAACAAATCAGAGAAACTGAAGAAGCTAAAGCTCTGTAGCATTGTCTTTATCATTATAGAATGCATAACTACAACAATGCAGATTCTTTAAAATGAGATTGTTTCACAGATCACTGTTACATAGTGAAGTGTAGCTGTTATTTTAAAGTGAATGAATGACTTCTTTTTTAACTGAGTACTTATGCAAATAATGCTGACTTTCAGCAAGACGTTTAAAGCAATAAATGTTAATATTGTCACTAACTTCTCTGTCTCAGTCTCTGTAACTGTGATTTTAATTTCAGTGAACACACTGTCTTTTATTAATCTCTGTCTTCATAATGCTGCTGTAAGTATGACACTGACTTTAGCAGTCATTGCAAATGCTAATAAGCTGAAGTCATCACAGTATATTATGTGACAGAATCTGCAGACAGTCACAGATTTGTAACAGAAATAATCAGTGAACATTGATGAAGATCTGTTAATTTAAAGTTTAAATGATAAATAAGAGTCTCAATGATGACACAGTCATAAGAAGATGAAGTTCTACAGTTAATATAAGATTATTGTTGATAAGATACAGACTTAAACAAGATATATGACTGAGAGAAAGTCTGAGACAGCTTTTTAGCTAAAAATGAAACAAAAAGCTGCTGTAATGTCACTGATGAAGCTTGCAAAGACTCTTTATAATGCAAGAAAGAAGACTGCAAAGACATAGCATGTTGTAGGATCAGAGTACAGCACTGAGTGATTATATAGTATGTAGCATTAATCATATGCAGATCTTCTGCTCAAAGGTTTGTAGTCAACATTGTAACATTAATATAATTATATCATAATTTGCAGGCTACTACTATGCTATTTAAACTGTTAAACACAAAAATATGAAGATCATGCAACTAGAATCCATTGCATGATGTTGAATGTGACAATAATGAAGGCATGATCATTGCTTAAGGCATTGCACAAATGCACATCACAGCTATACTGACAATGCAATTGACTAGCTACGCTTTTCAAATTTTCAGGGCTTCAAACTGACTATATTCTAATATACTACGCAAAAAATTGAATGATTTGGACGGTTCAATTGCAATTTTTCGTTGAGTGAGAGGTCAGCGACGATATGTCGCGCAGACTGACTAATTGGGTGGTCAGCCCTGATCAGCCCGCTAAATTGACTTCCGATATCCATATGATATCGTCGCGTATAGATGGGGAAACTCTTGTCTATCATTGTCATATCAAAAGTAGCCCACAAACGCGACCTGACTGAACATGCGGTCGAGATCAACGTTACAAAGAAGCCCTCAGCAATATAATCAGATACTGACTTGGTGAGGTGGTCTTCGTCGGCCTACTATAGCAGAGAGAAGATTGTGAATTTGATGAAACTGTCGATAGCGCTGCAAGCCCAAAGAGCCTCAACAGCGGGTTCCTTCGTTAAGGTATAGTGCACGGCGGCATTGATGATCGCTAAACGGGCGGCAGATGTAGGGATCTCTTCCTACATTAGCAGTTGACGTTTGGGGCCTCTCATGGAGTGTTTCCGCAGATCTCGTATGGACGTACCAGTGTCTTCTGTCGAGCATCACTGTTCACTCGTGGACCCTGCTTTAAAACTATGACCGTTGTATAAAGCTAAGTCACGGTAGCCTAACTATTTTTTACTTGGAGTAGGTCCCCTTGCTCCTGGAGTACAACCTACCTGTAGATTATGGAGAAGTTTGCGCCTCAGCATGTGGATGCATGACAATGTTGTAGTAATGCCTTTCGTGGGGTTGCCCTGAGCCGCATCCTGAAAACTGTACACCACATTCGAGATCGTCGATGACAACACGCCGTACAAGTGACCCATAACCTAGCTTGCTGAAAGTTCATCAATGCTGTTACTGGCATCGATGACCTCAGAGCCGAGAGTATTAATCCGCGTGGTCCCAGAACCGCGTTGTATGCTATACTCTATCGGAACACCTCGAAATCACAGGCCAAGCGCCGGAATTCTGTAGGTCAGTTGTCCGTAGCTATGTATTCGTACTGAGACAAGTCTGTACGACTGTACAGCGCATCATCAACAACAGTTTTTGCCCTCAACATTCGATTTCCAATGTTAGTAACTTGCACCGTATTGGCCTCTATGTTATCCAGATGATTCTGGAGTTCCGCAAGTAATGGTTGTATCTTGATATCAAACCCAGCCTTGATGTCCCCTTGTCAGCATAGACCAAGGTTTGACCAAAGGGCTACTCACAACGAGCGACGGAAGTCTCGGCTGGCTTAACCTGGCTAGGCTAACATCATCGGCCCCATCAATGTCTTGTCGGAAGTCAAGGTCTGATCGAATCACAGGGTGGACCTTGTCCCAACATCAGTGAATCGCATGATCATACTTCCTTGGGTTCGCTTACGTTTTTGGCCTGCCGCTTGCGCAAGCTCTCCTCTCCTCTTGAATTTGTCTCCAACTCCTGTAGGACTTTCCTCTCAGCCGTAAGTGACTGCTCTTCTCGCTCAATCTCGGCCTCCAGTAATCCAATGGCATGGATTGTAGGCGTTAGCTGAGAATCCAGAGCTTGCTGCACTCGAGTCAGCGCCTTTGCTAGTCCAATCGACGTTTCTAGAACTTACGTTGCTGGCTAAAATCGTCTCAAAATTAAATTGAAAATCTTTCGTGCCTGGCGGGAAGGGTATTTTTGGAAGACGTCGTCCCAAGCTGTGGGGTAAGTGCATCAGGAGACTTTGCGTGGTATAATCCCAGTCAACCCGAATATTACGTACGTTCGTAATACCGTGCCCACTGCAGCCTGTGCTTCTGTTTTCCTTTTCTCGTCTCCTTGGGCGATAATGACGGGCTTCTCTATAGACTTGAATAACTCCCTAGTTCGGTCTTGGATCGGTTCCGGGACAACCTCCCATCTCTCTTTGACAATTTCTTGTGGGACATGTCGGATATGGGACTTAAGCATGGTAAACTTCTTGCTGGACACTTCACACCGAGATTGCGGACTATCAGCATAAGTAGACTAGGCAATACGAACGTACCGAATCTGTTTACCTCGACTCTCCGTTCCATCTTCAGAGCGCGCCCTACGCTTTCGATCGGCGTGGGAAAGTCGATGTCCACCTTGTGTTGCACGCGCTCCTCGACGCGGTGCTGAGGCGACTGGTGAAGTTTCAGGCTGCGATGGCGCAGCTTGATGATAAGATGGAGGTTCTGTGGTGGTTTTTCGCCGGCGCATCTCCCTGTCATTAAAGTGTTTTCCTTGGCCGTGATTCTCTGAAGATGCTGCTATGACTGTATGATCTTTGGATACTACGTGTTACCCTTGTTAAGGCGCGTCGGCAGAAGGATCTTCCGTTGCTCCCACCTCCCATCCCGATTCACTGAGGATGGGAACTTTATTATTACATCAGTACGCCTAAAACTGTCACATCAGATCGTATTCCACGTCTATCAAGCAAAATTGCTGTGGTATCTCAAGGCCAAAGAACTGATTTGAACCGCCCGTAGAAAACCCATCCGCTCGCCTCCCATCTCAAGCCCGTTATTCTGGCTTCCGAGGAACCGATCAAAAGTCCCCTGACGCCACTTTCCTGCCCCAAAGAGATGCGGGCTTTAGACGTTCCGCCTACGCTCAAGCCCAGCTAGTTGAGTTTTCAGTACTCCGTTGCCCTTGATGATATCCTCAAGCCAGTCCGCTGCTTGGATCAACATCGCACTTTTGCTGAAGCCTCCCCCTTTCAGTTCAGGCACTAGTTTACACAGATCTTCAAAACCTTGCTTGATCAAGTTTCGTCGCTTCTGTTCGGATACAATGTGGTTGGACCTTTTCTGGTCTTCCGTAAGGTTCTCTCGATTGGACTTCGATTCGCCTGACTGTGACTTCCGTCTTTTTGCAACAGAACTCACGACAGTCGATCGTCGTTGACGGACAACCTTACCGTTAACAGCCACCTTGCCCGTCTTTAGCCTCGCGCCGCTGTGATTTGTGTCCACCTCGCCATTTTCTTCAAACTTCAAGTCATTCTTCCGTCGTTTCCTGGGCCTATGCTCCTCTTCCTCGCCTTCGTCTGTGCTTTCCTCACTGTTTGCGCCAAGGCCAGTGTCGCTTGACAGTTTGTTCATGGGCCCCCTTCGTCGGGTTATTGTAGGACTAGAAGGTCTTGTAGAACTGGCGCTAACCTGCGGCTCAAGACACTCCATTTTGTGCATCAAAGTCTTCGTAACTTGTTCTTCCGTCTCTTGATTGGGTGGAGCAACATAACCATGGTCGAGAAAACTGACATCTGAGCCCCACTGTATGTCAGCCGCCTTGGGCGCATGGTTGCAATTCGCCCGAATTTGGCTCGAAGTACCGAAATACATATCATGGAATAGCGTTTCCCCACCATCAATAGCTGGTGCTACTTTCTCTTGCGAGAACCCTGAAGACCCTTGCTGCGCAAGTGTAGGCAGAATGTTTGAGTATGACCCCATTGATTGACTTCCCGACGAAGATCCACTGCTAGTGTTTCCTTGTAATCCGTCAACTGTATCATGAGCCGGAAATATCGAGCCTCCAAATATCCCGTTGGTTTGACTACTTTGACCATTCCGGAAAAGCGTTGAAGCTGCGGCCAGAACCTCTGCAGACGTCGTCTTGGATTGTGCCTCTTGCGATGTATGCGTCAATCCACTTGGTCTACCGTAGCCAGCATTTGATAGATTGTGAGACACCATAGCTGGTTGTGGAAGAGACGTTGTGGACCCGTGAAACGTTGGAGGTAGGTCTTCCGCCCAGTTAAAGCTCGGATCTCCCTCGTTCTTACTCAGCAACGGCTTCTCGAAGAAGAAGTTGTTGTTATCAAAGTGATTTGTTCCCATGGTGTCGAAAAAGGTGTCAAGCATGTTGGACTCGCTGTCGTCGAGAAGCGCAGGACCGGGGGCAGGGGCCGGAGGTGGATGGTGAGGAAAGCCTTGAATGCCATGGAAAGAGTCTCGAGACAGAGTTAGCAGATTCTTGCCACTCGGAGTGTGTGGTGCATCTAGTATAGACATACAGCCGAAAGGCACCTGCGGAGGAGAAGATCTTGAACTCGCCATCAAGCATGTGTCCCGTTCTTCAACGAGTAAGGCCAATACTCTAATTGTCCGGCTTGATTTGAAGCCAAATGAGCGCTGGACCGCAGACCGACTTGCTTGATTCTGTTGGTGCTCCTGGGCAGACCTTCGATGCTTGATAAATCATAATCTTCCCTCCACCGCGTTGAATGAGCTCATGAGCAGGGATGATGCACCGACAACTTAGGATGCTTTAGGTGAGACCGCTTGCATCAGTTCAGAGCCGATAAAGTGTCATGCGCCCAGTATTGACGTGTGGTTGTGTGGACCACTCGTGCGAGATACGGTCGACGTCTTACCTTACGCTGACTTGGGCCAACCGTGGCGAAGATCAGATATGGGGCTTTTTAGATTCGTGGGATCAGTAACATAGACAGGGACACAGGAATTGAAGGTTGTAATTGCAGTCTACTGGGTAAGTGTCATCTTGTCGATCACGTAAAGTCACTCACGAATCTGATGGCTTCCCAACGTTTCAACAGATGTGGTTGAGAGGTACCAGGTATCTACTCTGTAGCTTTAAGACTCCCCACAATGATGAGGATCACATGCCACCAGCACGACAAACTGCTTGATCCGAGCGTCCACACCAATGCTTCGACAACGTACTTCGTACCACAACAACAATACTTTAAGCTTACCCGGGAATTGCGAACATACATTATTGTTGTACATGTGTCGTACATGACCATGCAACTAAAGCAATAACAAGTCCTGAAACGCGATTTTGTGCTACTTACATGTACTTGCCATGCGCGAGTCATCTGCCATCCGGCTTCCAACCTCAACTTCGAATTGAGCCCCTGACGGATGAAGTTCCAAACTTTGACTCGCAACACACCTGTAAGTACAACTCGATCCCTCTGAATGGCACGCCGGACTTCTTTCCTTGCTCCTGTCTGTTCGAGCGTCAGGCCGTAGCATGACTGTTCATGTGTTTTCATTTATCACACCTTGGCTGTGCTCAGCAGGCGGTGTGGTACCCCCACGGGGAGCGGTCCCCGATCCAGTTGTACATCTCCGCTTCAACCAGACATGATTTCGGCGACTATGCCCTTTTGTCATGTTTATTCCTGGGTCTGACCCCCTCACCCACTACATGATGATATTTCTCTCGGCGACTACGGCTGCTCTCCATAGTCGTCTATCTCTTACCCCCGGCATTGTCTTTGCGTCGTTCACAAGGGTTTCTTGATTGCGTCTCAGCGGAGGATCTTTGCGTTATCGAAGCGCTTGTTACCTCAAGAAGCCCATGATTCAGCCAAGCCTTGAAGGTTGGCAGATAAAAGAACCCCATATTAGGGACTCGTAACAACTAATTCTTGGCAATGCAGAAGTTCTGTTCGCATCGAACAACTACCGCATAGGGGTAGATTTGGTTGATAGGAACTGAACGCACCTTCTATTCAGGGGCTTCGCAGAGCGCTGCAATGCATCGCGGTCCTCTATACAGGCATCGAACATCTGCGGAGCTCAAATACCTGAAGCCGTGAGTGACGCTGGTGCCTTTTCACTCCGTTTGGACGCTCGAATTCGTCTCCGAGGCGAGGACTTTTCTTCCGGGCCCACGCTGTCCGAATAGAGCCCTCACTGACGGTAGATTTACCATGCAGATTGCTCCGGGCCTATGCTTTGGGCTATGTCTCTACCACAGCCCCGAGACTCGTCAACCTCATCCTTAGTTTTTACAGCCGAAATGGAAAGGGCCAAGATATACTAATATCGGTAAGAGCCCGGCTTAAAATTGTTTTGTAGACCTGTACATGGCACTGCTTACTCATGAACGAAACCCCCTATTTTCCAGTTTTCGGTAAACGATCTTGTTTTGTCACCGCGTGCTTGCGTCACTCAAAAAAACTATCACCTTGGAGTTTCTAGAAGGTCTAAGGCTGACCGACTATCGTGGTAGCTGCGGCGCATTTTGACTGGTCCATTAGCAGTGAATCGGTTTCCCGCGTTTTGCGGTCTGCTTGTTGGAGGATCTACTTTGTTACAGATACCTTTACGGGTGATTCTTAGGCAGCTGGGGACAATCGCTAAGCGACAAGGATGGGGATTTCCTTCTTACGATCGGGGCAGGCTGGCTCGCTTTCTCGCGGCTTTGCTAACTGCTTGGTTCAGTCTGCAGCTGCTGAACAGTAATCAGGCGCGAAAGACAGAGGAAGAGGATGTCAATCCTCGAAACGAGGCGATTGCTAAAGATATCAAGGCGCTAGAGGAGACTCCCGATGTGGAACCTGGGCAACGTCCTCCGAGGGAACCAGTTGCTCTAGCAGGAAAGACCTTGGATCTTACACTCTTTGCTGTCATCAGAGCACTAGACGTCGTGGTAGGCGAGCTATGGTCTCGTTACAGATCCCGCAGATATGCTACCAGCAGGTGGACTCACATCGTGTCTTGCGTATCTCACATGACCGACGCCGGCGTCTTTGCAGTCAGCGCTGGCGCAGTAATGTGGGCATGGGTCTACCTACCAGGGCGTCTTCCACGGGCTTACACTAGGTGGATTGGAGAAGCTGCTCAGGTTGATCATCGCCTTGTCGAAACCTTGCGGCGACTCAGGTGGGGCGAATTTGTCTACGGTAAGGACACAGGCCAAGCGCCGTTGTTACAAAGTATGTGTAGAGACTACGGCTGGCCATTGCAATGGGGCGATCCTGCCAAGACCGTTCCGATACCCTGCGAAATAGTCCATATGGGAACAGGCCCAAGCTGCGAGAAGCATGCCGCAGTGAGGTTCGGCAGAGCCTTCAAATTCGCTTTGGCCACGTACCTCCCACTTCAGCTTCTCCTAAGGATGAGATCGCCATCGGTGAGAGCCTTACAGCAAGCGCTGGGAGACGCCGCTCGCTCTTCAGCCTTTCTAGGAACGTTTATCAGTATCTTCTACTACTCCATATGTTTGTCACGAACACGACTCGGCCCAAAACTTATTAGCTACGATAAGATCACACCAATGATGTGGGACCAGGGACTTTGCGTTGGTGCAGGCTGTGGCATGTGTGGTTGGAGTATCTTGATCGAAGCTGAAAGGAGGAGGCAAGAGGTTGCGTTGTTTGTAGCACCAAGGGCTGCAGCGACATTTCTGCCAAGACGATATGACGAAAAGGTAAGGTCGTCCGAACGCTCTCCTGAAGCTTAAGCCAATGTCTAATTGCTTTACAGTACCGATGGCGGGAAACCTTGGCTTTCGCCATCAGTACAGCTATCGTGTTCACATACACACAAGAAAACCCGCAAAGAGTAAGAGGGGTGTTGGGGAAGCTGCTCGACCGTGTCCTCAATCACAACTAGATGCGAATATTGAGTGGATCATCCGAGTCTAGAGCAGACTGACTGGTCTATATCAAAGATTGACATGTGGTTTGCGCACTGGAAGTGAAATACCACATCATCTCGTGCTCCGCCCTGGAAGTATTCCGGCAATGCAGGGTAAGTGGAGAGTGGAGGTGCAATTTAGAAAGTACTTGTAGACAAGTCTCGTTTCATCACCCTTTGGAGTCAATAAACCACAATCTAAGGGACAGATCTTGATGGGACCTCGCTCTAACAATTGATTTTCGATGCGATTCCAAATGCCCCGACTATCGGTATAGTGTCTTGGTGCTTAGGGAATTACTGTCTTAAGAATCTATATTCGGGCCCTGAATTTTAGGCCTATAGAATCATCCACTTTGATCCGCGAGCACTTAATTTAGCCATAGACGTGGGCTTGGAACTTTCAACAAATACAACAGTCAACGACAATGCAAACACAGCTGTTACAAATGTAGATGTAGTGTATGTACAAGTTAGGACAGAGCGGATTGCTGGTCGCATACTTTAAGCTTCCGCAGATGAGCAAGGGATAATAAATACACCATCAAGCAAACCACAACGACGGGGAGAAACAAAATGCAGCAGTTAAAGCCTGCTATCTTACGAACACTGCTTGGAGCAGGGACGTGGAAATGCTCATCTTGTGTGCGGACGAACAAGTTTGAAGCGCTAAGATTATCGAGAGCAGCATCACTCCGAGGCATTACCGGCACCTCGAAGTCACACCAGAATGTTGCGCCTACAATGGAGCAGTTGCGCGCGCCTTTCTCCCATAAGAACAACTCCAGTCTGTGAGGCTTACTCACTTGACGATGTCTTGGTAGCGTACTGAGTCTTCTAGATATTATACCCTAAGTGTTATACTGGGCACAGTTGCAGTCTCTTATGGTTCCGTGCCCATGTACAAGATGGTTTGTATCCCTATCTAGTCATGGTTTCTGTGCTCGTCGACTTATCTTTTGCTGCAGATTTGTCAACAGACAGGCTGGGGAGGTCAACCCATTAAAGCCTCCGTCCATACCTCCGCGGATGACCCTGCGGTGCGCCTTCAACCCGTCACCTCATCTCGCCGGCTGCGCATAACCTTCAATGGCTCCGTGTCAGATGTGTTACCTTGGAAGTTTACACCCCAGCAGAGAGAAGTGAGAGTACTACCTGGGGAGACAGCACTAGCCTTTTACACAGCAACGAACAAGAGCGAGGAGGACATCATTGGGGTGGCAACATATAGTGTGACGCCAGGGCAGGTGGCACCGTACTTCAGCAAGATACAATGCTTCTGCTTCGAAGAGCAGAGGCTGAATGCAGGTGAAACGGTGGATATGCCAGTGTTCTTCTTCATTGATCCGGACTTCGTAAAGGATCCAGCCATGAAGGGCATCGATACTGTCACACTTTCATATACCTTCTTTAGTAAGTACCCATTCCATGACTAGAGATGGAAAGCAGAGCAGTTGATGCTGACTACTATTACAGAAGCGCGTTATGATGAGAACGGCAATCTAACCCCTATGCCGGTCGGTATGGGCTAGAGAACAGACCTAACACTTAATGTTCCCAATAGTGTCAGCGCGCTATGCTTTCGTGTTTGTCAGCATCTCTGGAGCGACTCTTAATCTCCAAGCATATTGCGAATTCCACTTCACGTACCGACACTCCGCGGAAGTCTAAATTTCAAGGTCTAGGGTTACGTGCGCTCCGCTCTAATACGCTTTGTGTACCGGCCCATGAGCTAGACTTTCCTTGTATAACTTCGATTCAACATGGCCGACCAGATGACTGGTAGTGGCCTCGGTACCCAAGCACTCAAAGATTCAGCCTGCAACGACTCCTCATGGACGGCAAGTTGTGATGAATCCTTCATGGCTATTTTGCGATGCTTTTGGCCAATTCACAAAGCCCAGGCAAGGCATAATCAAAACTACATGTACCCTACGAAAACAGAAGATACCAAGCCTCACAATATCTAGTGGGTGTGGGTGAGCTTCCTGGTATCAAATTGATATCTGTAAGGTGATGTAGCAGTCATCATGAGTTAGAGGTATTGTGAGACCGACCAGTTACAATAGTCGTCACCATCGACTTAAGCAAGCGAATATGCACAGACCATCTACTTTACGCGCCTTTTGTCGCGTACCCCAGCCGAAATATCGACTACCTGTATGCTACATCAAAGCATCAGAAACATGGCATTGCTCGTCGACAAGCACAGACCGCGATCTTTGGAAGCTCTGACATACCATCAAGCCCTTTCTGCACGGTTAAAGTCTCTTGTAGGCTCTCGCATTCCTAACTTCATTAGCTACTGCTGACAGCTGCAGGCACAAAGTGGAGACTTCCCCCACCTCCTGGTCTATGGCCCTTCTGGAGCAGGCAAGAAGACCCGTATAGTCGCGACACTGAAAGAGCTTTATGGTCCTGGCGTCGAGAAGATAAAGATCGATTCACGTGTCTTCCAGACATCCTCGAACCGAAAGCTCGAGTTCAACATCGTCGCATCCGTCTACCACCTCGAGATCACGCCTTCGGATGTCGGCACCTCTGATCGTCTCGTGGTGCAAGACTTGTTGAAGGAAGTCGCTCAGACGCAACAGGTTGACCAGGCAGCTAGGCAACGCTTCAAGGTCGTGGTTATCAATGAGGCGGATCATCTAACGCGCGATGCGCAGGCGGCGCTAAGGCGGACGATGGAGAAATATAGTGCAAACTTGAGGTTGATATTGCTGGCGAATAGCACAGCCAACATCATTGCGCCAATTCGATCAAGGACCTTGCTGGTACGGGTTGCGGCGCCAACGGAACTCGACATATGTCAAGTGTTGAAGAAGGTTGGGGCTAAGGAGGGTTGGTCTGAGGCTGAAGGGCTAAACAGGAGGATAGCAAAAGAGAGTGGCAGGAATTTGCGGAGAGCGTTGCTTATGTTCGAGGCAGTGCATGCCCAAAAGTACAGTTCTTCCATCACTACTCCCTAGAAGATACTGGTTAATGATATCCCTAGCGAGAAAGTCACTGACAAGACAGTCATACCGCCACCAGACTGGGAAGCACTGATTGCACAGATAGCAGATGAGATTATGGCCGAGCATTCGCCGGCGAGGATATTGCAAGTCCGTGCGAAGCTCTATGATTTACTCTCTCATTGCATCCCGCCCACTACGATTCTGAAGGTGCGCATTGCTCCTCCTCAGTTTGAACAGAAAATAGCTCACGGCTTCGCCAGACACTCACCTTCAAGCTGATACCTAAAATCGATGATGCCCTGAAAGCGGATGTGGTTAAGTGGTCAGCTTTCTATGAGCATCGCATACGAATGGGCAGCGTAGGTTACAACTTTGTTGCGCCCTTAGTAAACGATTCGCTGATACGCTTTCCGCCTCGCAGAAAGCCATTTTCCACCTCGAAGCTTTTGTAGCTAAGTTTATGCGTGTCCTCGAAAGGTGAGCTGACTCCTGCAATTATTCCCATTCCTACCACTGACGGTGGACCAATAGCTATCTGATGGGTATGGACTTCTAAGTAGCGGAGCTCTGGTGCATTGGCGCTTGAATTGTGCTATAGTTCTAGGTCGTAAATGAATGCCGTTTTTAAGGCAGGATACAGGTCGGGTGGTCTCACGGAAAGGTCCGTTGGTCTTGAGGTCGCTTAACTAAATTAGAGTTTTACAAGGATCTGACAAGCGACGTAAATGCTTTTCTTACCCCTCAATCCTTCATCTCTCTTTCACATCACATTCAATGACACCATGAAGGTAAGAACCCATTTTCCAATCCATTACAGAGGTTTTACTAATGAATTAATAAAACTACCTCAAACATATCAGCTGCTCAGACAGCCTGCTGCATTTCAAGTTTGATGTGAGTAATGCATTTTTAATGCATTATCAACTGCTGCAAGTTCAATCACTAATGTATCTTTAATATATTAAAAAGATCAAGACATGATTGTTATTCTGAGAAAGGTATTCTGCTAAATGAATGTCAATTGAGATGAGCCAGGCTTGACCCCTGAGATCTGTGTCAACAAGGTAATACATCTTTAATGTATTTCTTATATATTAACAATATATTAACAACATTTTTTAAACATCAACAACCTGAGAAAGCACCTTGTCAGTCATGAAGTAAAGGCTGTACTCACAAAGACAGGTTCAGTGTCAGAATAAAAGAAGGTTTACATCAAGAGTAAGTAATGTATTCTGAATATATTCAGAATGCATCATTAATGTATTAAAGATGTTTAATTGAATAATGCAGCACATCAAAAATCAACATCTTAAGTATGACCCTGCTGTACTGAGTGTAGAAAATGAAGAAGAAGAAAATATGATAATGTTTTATTAATGTATTTCAAATGTATTCTCATCTATTTACTAATGCATCTCAAATACATTAACTCATTCTCACCTGTGTTCATCAAACTGTCTCTGTTGAGAAAGTTGAGGCCTGAAAGCTATCACTGCCTCTTACAAAGGCAGAAAAGGTATGTATATATTTTTAATGTATTTAAAATGAATCACTAATGTATTAATCATCAGTGTTGATCATGAAGAAAACTTTAAGCTTAAACACAAAGCACAAAATCTGTGAAGAATACAAGAAAGTTAAGAGAAGTAAGTCAAATCTATTATTAATATATTCAGAATCTATTACTAATGTATTACAAAGTGTTGACAGGTTTACAAGATATTAATATATTATGAATACATTATAAATACATTTAATGTCACTCACTTCTTCTTCTTGCACAACATGCTTCTTATAATACTGTTTATCTTTAAATGCATGACTTTGATTTGAGACATCAGGCTGTGAATTCTCTTGTCAGTTTACAGTTACAGAAATGTTAAATATCTCAGAAGATTGAATCTCTACATTAAACACTAAAGACATGTTGAAGATGAAGGGTGAATATATTTAAAATATATTTGAAATGAATTTCAGATATATTATGTGCAAGTTGCTTGTTTGTGTTTGTCTCAGTGTGTGAATTGTTTTTGGAATTTTGGTGGGAGAACTCATGTTTTTATACCTCGGTTGGTCTTGAGAGATTTTTGAAGGTCGGATGGTCTTCCGATAAACCCTGTCAAGACCAACGGACCTTTCCGTGAGACCACCCGACATGTATGGTCTTTTTAAGGCAGGTGCAGATGGCCAAGCGAGCGGCAATCATTTACGACCTGGAACTGTACGTCACTACTCACTTGAAGCGAATGGCATCACTCAACTAAATCTTTAACGTTTGTGCACATACGAAGAAAATATCCTGATTCCTTGCCCACGATACACATTATCTTGCAACAATTCTATCAGCTGCCTCAGAACCTGCGATTATGTCTTCAGACCTTATGGACACCAGCCCAGGCGGTGAAAGCTCACAGTCAGCTTCTGTTCCACCGCCCAGCTACGGATACTGCGCGATGCTGATATTAGAGCTATAGGTACGAATCGATTCAAACAGTCACGAAGCCACATGCGAAAGACAGCGGTCAACTTGGCGGTCAGTAGTCTTTATTGGCCTTCCCGCTCATGGTTGCCCGCCTTTGGGGTGGTGAGAGGCTTACTGCGAGGCAGGAGGGGAGACCCAGGCAGATACTGGTAAACCGCAGCAAGAGCAACAAAAGTCGGAGAGAGGCAACCAGACAGCAGAGAACATGAGATATGGAGAGGCTATTTCTGAGCATGGTTTCGGTGGAGAGACGACTGGAAACAGTGGGGAGGCCAATCAAGGTCCGCCCATGTCCTCTCGTCAGATGAAGCCATGTGCCCAAGCGCTTGCTGACCACGGGGGGGAGTGCAGACGGTCTCGGTAGTACAACAGCTCAGACCGACAACGGTGATGCAGAACACTATCCGAGTAGGAAGGAACAAGGTTACGGTGGTGGTTCAGGAGTTGGGGCTTGAAAGCAGTCACTGCATTCAACCCATTGGTCAATTGATAGCATACTGGTCTGATTCGGGTTATACAATCCCACAGACGTTCATGGAGCTGGTGTTTATGACTCTAAGTCTAGTTTCAGACATCATATAGAACCAGGTAACCGATCAGCCTGTGTCTTCAGCTGGAAGTTTTAGGCGCGGTCTTAGCACTTCATCCAGCGTAATGTCTCCGCCCAGCTTCGTGATTCCCATGACTGGTGGATCACCCTTTTTAACAAATTCATATAATCCTAAGCCAAGCTCTCATCAGCTTCCACCCGCACAAACCGGGCATGGTTATGATGTCTTACCAGGCATTTTATTCGCAGCCAGCCTGAATGCTTCCCTGGCGACCTTCTCATGTAGGTCCCCTTTCAGCTCAAAGATTATCTTACTCACTGCCACCCTACTCGCCCAATAATCAAAGCTTCCTTTCCCTTTTCCCATACGACTTTCGTTGCCGCTTGTATAAACTCCGATATTCGCGCAAATCCGCATGTACAGCCGATACTTCAGCCCTCGTAACCTCTTCCGTATTGTGTCTTCGCCATTCTTGAGCTGGGCCGCCGAGACTCGTCGGTGGTGATCTCTCATCCGGAGCCCGTAGTCGCCCCAAACGACCGTGGTGCCACGGGTGCTTCCACCTGTGGGTACTCGAGGGCGACCTTTGCGCGTTTTTTTGGCGTCGCCGGCTTTAGGCAAGAGCCAACTAGAGGCTGGAGAAGTCGTAGAGAAAGCGCGGCACGATGGTAATGATGTCGAGGAGTGGGGACCTGAGCATCGTGTGTCAGCGCAAGTCATTGTCATGAGTATCGCGCAATGTACATGATGTAAATGATGGTCGCAGCGGTAATCTAATCATTCGGAACATGAGGCCATTACAGAGTAGAAGAGGCTCCATGGCGCTGAAAGGCATTCAAAAAGCCCAACGAATGCCTCGCTGTTGAGCTTCCTTCACCGAAACGGATAGGTTTCGAGCACGTGACTCGAGAGCTAGCTTTCAGAGTTGCGCGAGCGGCTGGGTTCGCGTCTGCCGAACAGATCCAGGCAGCGACCTCTGCTGAAGCACTCCGAACGTCGTCCTCCCCATCAACCCCTATGAATTCAGGCCTACGAACCTACTGAAATAGGAGTACAGCATGCCCAACGACATTCGGAACTTCTTTGGGGCAAAAGGGAGTCAGGAGAAGGGTGCAGTCAAGAATGGAGATGTAGGCATCCTCGCCGAACTTGCGCGCACCTCTGGCGTTCCTTTGTTATTTTAACCTTGCAATACCGACTGAATTGATGCTACCCGTGCCCTGCTCTCTGGGTCCATTTTGTTCCTCTATCTTTCATGCTTCCATGGTGTCCCACGATTGCTGATATGGTTCTCACACGAACGCAGACCAAGCAGCCGAAGAACAAGGGCAGAGGTAGGCGAAGTTCAGTGGTAAAAGGTTGGAAATCGTGATCTAAAGAGCGACAGCGAAAACCCGTAAAGTTGTCAGTGATAGCGATGACGAGACGTTGGAGTCTAAGTGAGTGAGATGGAAGCAATTCTGCACAGACGTCTGTCTTCTGAATTATTTGATAGACCAAAGAAGACTACGCCGAAGAATAGTGTCTCTAAGAAGCCCATGTGAGCTCTTGTGATATTGTGCGGTTTACTACACTCGTAAAAGCTGATACTCATGTCCTTCTAGAACGCAAGAATCGCCTAAGGGTGAAGCGACTACAACTTCGGATTACTTCGCATCAAGTGGGAAGACAAAGCCGTCACGGTCCACACCTACTAAATCCAGAGCGCTCCCTGAGAAGAAGGCTGCCGCCGGAACCTCTAAAGATCCTCTGTCTCGCGGCTTATCCACGCCGACGGCACCATCACCGTCCAGATCAGCTACGCATGGCCGGATATCGTCCAGAACGAAGACAACAAAGAGCAAGGTAGAATATGAAGATGGTGGCGACCCTGCATACCTGCACGAGGATGAGCACAGTGAGAGTGAGGAAAACACCTCTATTGCGGTGCTCAAGAAACCTGGCAAACGGACTGAAATTGGCTATGAGAAGGACGAGGACGAGGAAGATCCGAAACCACGTCGAGGTTCCGCCAGAAGAGGCAAACAAACATATCCGGTCGAGGACGAACACGAGGATGTAGCTGCAAACGGTGATATTGATATGCAAGATGCCTATGTAGACGAAGATTCTGCAATGCCAGCTGCTGACGAGGATACTTTACCTGCCAAAACCATCAGTAAAAGCAAGCTTCCAAGCTCGAAAGCAGGGAAGAAGAGGAAGTCGTTGGACCTCGACGGTGATGAGGATGAGGAGGACTTCGATCCGGCGCCGAAGAGAGCTAATGGCAAGAAGGCCAAATCACCAACGAAGAAGCCACCTGCTAAAAAGCCGCGAACACCTGGGAAGAAGGAAGATATCTCTGAGAGCAAGGAAATCCAGGAGATATTTGACAGTATTCCAACCGTGCGCCCACCAACACCGCCGGAACCGTCTGGTGAGCCAAAGAAGTTCGACTTTCATAATCAAGCACAACGATCGCAACCTGCTCCTGCCGCTGGGTCGAAAGAGATTCCTGTTGGAGCTGATAATTGCCTCACAGGACTTACGTTTGTCTTTACCGGCTTATTGGACGCATTGGGCAGAGAGGAAGGGCAGGAGCTTGTCAAACGTTATGGCGGTAAAGTGACTACTGCCCCGAGCACAAAGACCAACTACGTCGTTCTCGGGAACGACGCAGGCCCAAAGAAGCTCGAGGTTATTCGTAAGAACAATATCAAAACCATCAATGAGGACGGCTTATTCGAATTGATCCGAAAGCTGCCCGCAAATGGCGGTGATGGGAAAGCCGCTGAGAAGAACGAAGAGAAGAAACGGCAGGAATTACAAAAGGTGAAGGACATGGCCGCCCAAATGGAGAAAGAGGAACGCAAAAATGGGGGCGCTGGAAGCGTTCATAGAAGTCTAGGAGGCAAAGCTGGCACAGGCACCACGACTAATCCGGACAGCCAGTTATGGACAGTGAAGTACGCACCAACATCGACTAGCATGATCTGTGGAAACAAATCTCAGGTCGAGAAGCTACAGACCTGGTTGCGCAATTGGCGAAATAATGCGAAAACAAGGTTTATCAAAGGCGGGAAAGATGGCAGTGGTAACTTCCGCTCAGTCATGATACATGGTCCACCCGGAATTGGAAAAACGACCGCTGCCCACCTCGTCGCAAAGTTGGAGGGCTATGACATTGTGGAAAGCAATGCTAGCGACACTCGAAGCAAGAAACTTGTCGACGCTGGTCTGCGAGGTGTTCTTGACACAACGTCTTTACTCGGGTACTTCGCTGGAGACGGAAAGAAAGTTGAACCTGACAAGAAGAAGCTTGTCCTGATTATGGACGAGGTCGATGGCATGTCTGCGGGCGATCGAGGGGGCGTAGGAGCTCTTGCTGCTGTCTGCAAGAAGACCCAAATCCCCATGATCTTAATATGCAACGATCGGAAGCTTCCCAAAATGAGGCCATTCGATCATGTTACTTACGATCTTCCCTTTCAGAAACCAAGAACAGACCAAGTCCGCGCAAGGATCATGACTATATGTTTTCGCGAAGGAATAAAGCTGCCCCCGCAGGTTGTTGATGCCTTGATTGAAGGCAGTCGTGCCGACATTCGACAAATCATCAATATGATCTCAACGGCGAAGCTTGATCAAGAGGCCATGGACTTTGACCAAGGGAAGGAGATGTCAAAGGCTTGGCAGAAGCACGTCATTCTAAAGCCCTGGGACATTGTCGCGAAGATCATGGGTGGGCAGATGTTTTCGCCAAGTAGCACGGCAACCTTGAATGACAAAATCGAGCTGTACTTCAACGATCACGAGATGAGCCATTTGATGCTTCAAGAAAACTACCTGAAGACGACTCCGACATTGTCAAATCCGTATTCTGGAAAAGAGAAGAACCTGAAGCAGTTGGAGTTGGCCGACAAAGCAGCTGAAAGCATTAGTGACGGCGACCTTGCGGACAGAATGATTCATGGTTCTCAACAACAGTGGAGCTTGATGCCGACGCATGGTGTCTTCAGCTTTGTGCGACCAGCCAGCTTCATTGCCGGTAGCATGGCGGGTCATGGCCAAACCCAGTTCACGCAGTGGCTGGGTAACAACAGCAGGCAACGTAATTCTGCGTCTTACTCTTTGATCTTAGACCGCGAACAATGCTGACAAGGTTTTGCAGAAAAACTCGTACGCTATGTCAAGGAAATCCATGGTCACATGCGGCTGCGAGCTTCCGGCGATCGTCACGAAACTCGGCAGCAATACCTGCCAACTCTGTGGTATCAGCTGGTTCAAAAACTGCAGTCTCACGGCAAAGATGCTCTGGAGAATATCATCCAGCTGATGGACAGCTATTTCCTCACGAAAGACGATTGGGATGCTATACTCGAGCTTGGTGTTGGGCCAATGAACGCGGAGAATGTGAAATTTGATTCTCAAACAAAGTCTGCCTTTACCAGAATATACAACCAGCAATCGCACCCTCTTCCTTTCATGAAAGCGAACAATTCCCTAGCTCCGAAGAAGCTGAGCAAAGACAAGCCTGATCTGGAGGAAGCGATTGACGAATCCGATAACAGCGAGGAGCTTGCGGCTAATATTGGCGATGAAGATGAGGAGGAGGAGCTTGACCTGAAGAAGGACAAATACGTCAAAGCGCCGAAAAAGAAGGTAGCAAAGAAGAAGGTAGCACCGAAGAAGGCACCAGCCAAAACTAAGGACAGAGTCAAAGACGCGAGTGAGGATGATGAAAACGAAGCTGTAGAAGAAAGCGAGGAAGACGTCAAACCAAAGAAGGGGCGAGGACGCACGAAGGGTAAAGTGAGAAATTGACGTCAACTCATGTAGGGAATCTGGTGCTGAGGTTAGCTTATATCTGGCGCATGGCTATATGGTGTTGGCATCTGCGAGTTGCACCCTTTCTGCGCTCTTATCTGTCATCCACACACGGTGATATGCTGATCCCCATAGACAAGATAGAACGAGCACACGCTATCTACGCTACGACCGTCGAGATGTCGCAGCACTTGTACCACTATGCGTTGCTGAATGCCATTGCCTTGCACCCTCCGTCAAACTTCACAAGCCATCCACGTACCATCCCATTATTGACTCCTTTACACTCCTTAGACACATAAGAGGTGATGTTGGAGGCTCTCCAATTCTATGTATTAACATCTCTAGGTTCGTCGTGGTATCGCACTGGCCAGCTTTCAAACTTATATTGTATGTGTGATGCTCGTCGTTGCAACCAAGGATCTACCATCACCCATCATTTCTCACTACACACGCCAATTTTGTGCGGACTCTCCTCCATGGGCCGCTAGAGAGATGGCGTCTTTTCCTCGCAGAAATGTCTCCCGCGATTCTTTCGTAGGAAGGTACCCGTACCGGAGCAAATACTCAGACTCGGTTTGTTTAGTGGGAGCTTGAGGGTGCAAACCCGGTTTTACTAAGCCACGAACTCTTTGGGCTTTCACTTTCACTCCCTAAGCAACATGCCATGTTCGCTTGAACAATCACTGTAACATTGTTTCCGCTCCACTTGCTTTGCTCCTCGCTCAACAACATGACGGACTCAGAGCAGTATACGCTTGTTGAGGCTGCTCCAGACGACTTCGAAACAATGCTCTGGTCTCCGACGCGCCCCGACAAGAACTCCTTCCAACCCGAGAGCGCAAATAGCGGCGGATCCTGGAGGACTCAACTCGGTCCGATACCGCCAGAGCTTCTGCGCGCGCAGGAAGAATTCGCTGCAACTTTAGAGGCTGACTGCGATCGCGTTTCCTCCTTCTCGAGGAGCAGTGATTACGATGATCAAGGGGCTATCGTCGGCGATCTCAAGAAGGCTCTACCGGCGTTGTTGCAGGAAAATGTAGCTCTCAGAGAGCGCCTGTACTCACAATCAGACATCGAGCCCGGCGCAAGCCCGACGGCGGATCATGTCCACGAGAAGATTGTTAATGAGCAATGTAAGCCGCGAAGAAAACATGTCAGTCGCCTTCCGCCAGACATACCAGAGTACACCCATCGCCACCGACCTCTTCTTGTGCCAAAGACTCCGCCTGGGTCGCCGCCTCTCAAGCTGCCTCATTTCGGCTCCGTGTCAACACTTGCCGCTGAAGACGCGCCTCTTCAATCTCAGCTTTTAAATGAGAACGGGAACAGGAATATCCATATGTTGCAGTCAATGCGCACGAATGAAATCATGGCTGACCTGGCCTTTACGGCGCGATTGTCCAGCCGACCACGCTTGCCAGAGGCTGCTTCTGCGAACGAGATTGTGTTCCTCTTGAAGACACAAGCTCAACGCCGTCGAAAGCAAATACACGATGAGAGGACTGGCCAGGTACGCTGGATACCTCATGCTTCTGTGTTCAGCCTGTACTGACAAAGCGCGACAGAGTATGTTTCTTGGTCAAGAACGCCGAGCTGTTCGTCGTCGCCTGAAGCACGTCTCGCTTGGCAAGGACGACGATGTCTGGCCACCGTCTACAGCACCTCATCCGGTACATGAATATTCCGGAATGGATGAGGATAAGGTAGCTATCTTGATAGTTTCGCCAGCAAAAGTGTGCCCAGACTGCAAGGGTCCGAAGACTGAGCAGATCCCCATGTTTGACGACTCCGCTGCGCGCGTGGATGAGTTCCTCAGCGCCCAACATACGATCGAGGCCACCACTACTAAACTTCAAATGATCTCCCACCACTACTCTACTTCTACTGGAACGATGACTGGAGAGAGGAATGCCGATGCTAATGCCAGGGGCACAAGTTCTGGAAGATCGATTTACCTCCATCCCAATGCTCCAATTAATCCAGACTCAGCAAGCTCCATACACTTCCAGTTTACCCCTGCGCCAGGGTGTTACAAGGCGCGGGAGGCGTCCATTGATATGGTCGAACGGTTTTTCGCTCCCGTTTCGAAGGAGCCAAAAGCTGAGCCAACGAAGCGCACGAGGCCGCTGAAGGCAAAGATTGCTGGTTTCGAGGAGCATTCCAAGCGAGGCTTGAAGCGCAAACAACGTCCTGAGAGCTTGAGTAACCATTCTACTGTATACGTAACCACGAAAGCCCTCCGTTCTCCGCTGTCACCTTGCTCCCGGAATGTCGGAGCTAGCATCGGCAGGCGGTTCTCTCACCGTGATGGACATGGCTCCCCGAAGATATCTTCGACAGCGGGTGTGTCGGACCCGTATTCAGCTGAGCGTTCTCAGATCTCCTCTTACATGCCATCCACACTCGACATTCAGGACCAAGAGAACCTTCATCCAGACACCGAAGAGCCGGCACAAACGCAGTTCTCTCCAGCCTACTCCATTCCTTCACAACCGTCTCTGATCCATTCGCCAACCCACAATCCTGGCCAGAAGCCCTGGAACTATGATTTCAGCTTTGCCAGCCAAGTTCCGGTGCCGGTCCCTCCGTCCACTGTCCCAAACACGCCATGCCAGCCTTTCTCTCAGTCTAAGCAGCAGCAACGCTGCGGACCGGTTGTGTTCACCGAAGAAGGCTTGGGCAAGGCTATGGTTTATTCCTTGAACAAGAACACGAATGATGAGACCAGCAAGGAGAAGTCTCCGTCATCAGTATCGATAGACTCGCTCAAGGCGAAAGAGTATTTGAGGCATTTGAACGAGCATGTGGAGAACCTGTGCCAGGAGAGAGACCAGGCCGTGCAGAGGGCCGGGGTGCTAGAGAAGGAAGTAGTGAGGTTGAGGTTAAATGTCAGGATGCTGGAACGGGAGCTGAATGGTCCAGCTCAAAGGGATCTCCAAGGAAAGGATGAACCCGCGCTAAGTGTAAAGTGAAGCGCGTGGGAATGGAAGCTGTTAGATTTGTAGGGAGGCAAATGGGGTTGTCATCAGTGTCGTGATTTCCAAACATTCAATAGGTGTAGAAGATTTACTACGTGTATCTATACTCGCGAAGGAGAGACAACATTACGGGTATGTCGGACTCGTCATGTGTCATTCTCTTTCTTCAGGCGTCTTGTGAGCTCCGAAAGGATATCCTTGATACTCAAATCTAAAGAACAGCGGTCGATAGGGCAGGAGATGAGGAGTCGTCTTTCTGCTTGCAGCGTTCCAGGTCATTCTCCTTGTTTCTTTCTTCAGTCTAGGATGTTCCATACTCCAGACCCGAATAACTCCCGTCATCTATAGTTACTAGTAACAACCCTGGTTGACATCTCCTCCTCCTTCTTCGTCGTTACCTTCTCTACTCTACAACACGCTAGTTCACCTTCTTCTCCTTATTCTCTACTACCTTCTCTACGGCACGCGACTTCATCTCCGCTACTACCTCCTTCATGTGTCGAACTACACTATAAAGAGAAGGGCTGAAAGGGATGAATTATAAGAGACAATACTGGCGGTGTGAAAGGAAGAAAGGGAGGTCGGGAAGGGAGGTTCAGATTTTCTACCAGACGGTTTGGCTCGCTGGCCCTAATGAACTGTCTGGCCCGCGCTTTCTGGCCTTTTGGACCGTCTGGCCCGGCCCTCTAGGCAGCTCAGACGGCCTGGCCCACCCGGTTGGGCGGACTATTCGGACTATTGGAAACGCTGCCTGAAACTGTTTAGTGAGACAGGCAGCTGAGCCCGTTCAGCACGCGGTACGGATTCAGGATTTCGTGGCTTCGTCAAAGTCAGCACTAAGCGCATGGCCTCCCTCAGCCACTTACTAATTGAGATGTGGCGTTGAAGGCTGCGGAATATTAATCCTGAACCCGCAGGCGGCTTATTATCTTCATCTTATGTTAGTCTTTTTGTCTGACCTTTCAGCCGCTCATGATCCTGCAGGCGGCTTGTCGTCTCCATCTCATGTTGGTCTTCTTGTCTAATCTTTCAGCCGTCCATGAACTATCAATAGAGATGAGACGCTAACGTTTCAATTACTTGTAGAGGGCTGCAAAAGAAGCTGAAGGAGGCTGAGTGGCCTAGGCGGTAATGACCATTCCCAACAGAGTCATTCAAGGCGAAGAGTCAAGAGTTTTGCACCAGGATTGAGGGAACCAACTTGCTGGATGAAGTCGCCGGACTGAAGGAAATACACGAGCTCTAATTATACAGAAGCTACAATCACAGCTCATCAAATATCAACGGAAGATTCACCGCACACAGCAAGGCTTGTAGCTAGCTGAAAAGTCCTGGAACATGATCCAACAACCACAACCACAACCACCACGCCTTCAACCATGTTGACCACGCCTCAGTTGCTGGCGTCATTCTGAGCTTTTCCACCCACATGGGCTGCTCTCACATTTCGGTCTGTGTGGGTCCATCAACCGGATACACTAATGCCAAGGAGAGATCTCTTCAGAATGCAGATTGCCACAAAGAAGCAATATTTGGCGATGATTGAGGATTCAGGCCGTGCTGACTCTTGCGGCAATTTGGGGGCAGCGCCGTTCAGCTTAGGCATGCTTTTGCTTTTCACTTCCCAATAATAATGCCTCAGGTAGGGACATATATACCTTTCATCTCCCACGTATATTGGGTTTCTCCACCCGTCACAACAACTCCTTCTTTCACTTTTCTCGGTCACAATCAAGCATAACTACTCCAGGACGTCGCTGATTTCCCAATATCATCAATTAGCATTGTGGTGTCCAAATCTCTAAATCTTTGTCAACGTCCGACACTCTTTGATTTCTATAAAAATGCTGGGCCAAATATTCTGCACCGCAGCACTGGTGCTCTCTGTTCTTGCAGCTCCTCGTCCACTCCAAGACTGTTCATTCCACTCCGCTGAGCCTTGCAAATGTCCGAGCGGCACTACATTTCAATCTTCCACCACCTACGCTGTCATTGGCGCTGCGGCGAAAGACGTTAAGGACATTACCTTCGATTGTAAACAGTCCCTTCTCCGCCATCCAAGGCAATGGCGCAAGAGCTGTGTTGGTTGACACTGCAGTTCCCTCATAGTCTTCAACACGGAGTGGTTCGGTGCCACCCCAGTCACCACCACAGGACGTGACAATACATTGGGCGCAACACGTTCTCTTAGCGACGGCACCAGCACGTTTGTGGAAGAGGTCAGGAAGAGCTCTCACCGAACCTGTTGATCATTGTTACAAGTTCCTAATGTTGTCCGTTTGCGCAGTTGGTCTCTTCGAAAGAGAAGCCCAACGGGTCTTTCATCGCCAAATATCAGCAACAGAACGGTAAAGGTTCACTCCTACTCGTTGTGCAGCGAAATCTCACTGGTGGTTTTAGCTCCGCTTAAGTACAACACAAGCGCTGGATCGGGATCCTACTCTGGGTACTGGGACACGCTTGATGTGGGATTCGCCGGACCCGATAAGACCGCCATCACCTGGCATATCTATGCGTGCTTTACAAGCCCAGGACGTATGTAATCAAGATTTGCATCAACTCAATCTCTCTCTTTCGACTCATTTGACTAACACGTTCGTAATGTCAGCTTTCGCCACATTCCATGAGAGCGCGATTAACAACGTCACCTCTATTCTCCAGTCTGAGGGCAAAATCTGTGGGAAAAATGTATTGCCTCATTCCGAATAAATGAGCCAGCAACATGTAGAGAGATAGAGAAGTTTCGTCATGTACATTATATGTACTTGTGAGGTCAGAGAGGGAAAGATTGTTGTCGAAAGATTGTTGTTGTGTGCTCCGCTGTCAGATTCGTGTTCAATTTAGTCAATCTTTTGTTTACGTCGAGGTTGGGAACTGCCTGTCATGGAGACCGCAAATTTCACAACATTGAAAATTGGCTTAGGTGATAGCTGTGATTATAATCTACCGTCCAAATTGCGCCGGGAAATTGTCCCCTAGGGCTTAGAGACTGCATGATTGGGAAAGGCGGCTTGCTAGGGCGTCTTGCCGCTCGGAACAGGCCCCAACCTCAATATCAACGTCGATTATCGTTGTGACCTCGCTTGACATGAGCTGTTTCCCTCTGCCGAACACCCCGTGATGCCCTGTTCACATAAGGTTTGTCTTACGTGTGCCTAATTCAAGCGTCGCAGTGCCCATCTTGGAGATCGATCTTGTCTCAGGCTCCCTTGGACCTTAGTTGCAATGCCTGGCTGAAGTCGATCTGCATACACGTCACAGCCCCCACACCATCCATGCCGTCCCGTTCGGTCCTTGTCAGCGTGACTCGTATTCGGTGGCGCCGCGTATCTTTAGCCGGAGCGTTATGCACATGAGATCTGACTTGGGGGGCTGCAGGAACCCGTCCCGCCTCGAGATGGCTTGGATCTGACCAGTCGCCTGATCAACAATAATGCCCCGAGCAGTTCGGAAGGTTATTTCACCGTCATAAGCACTTCGGTCCAAACTCAAAATCATTTGTGGTTGTTGTTGTTATAATACTAATGCTGACATGTAGGAGTTAGGTTGCAAAAATGCGTGGCCTCCCCTTTGCCAGCTATGTAAGGTTGCCTTGTGGCAGAAGCGAGCCATAGGGGGGCACGCATTTTTACGACCCAGCTCGTACTCGTACTCGGAGCAGCCGAGCACTCTGAACACGAACCTTACTCCGGCCAAATTTGGACGCATTGAGAGAGGATGAAGGCGGAGGTGGCTAACGAACGCACAGATGTAGTTGATGCCTCAGAAATCGTTCTTGACTGGTATCTCGCCATCCTTGCGTTTGGGGGCGGGAAGATCAGTTTTCTATTGCGAGACTTCCGTTCCGCCAGTTCTCTCGACCAAGATGCCTTTCGTGGCTGGTGGGATTGGCGTCATTGTGCTGATGCTGGAGTTGGAATATCTTCGCGGAAATGGGACGTGACTGCGGAAAATCGGGCTTGTGGTACTGTGACGAGACTCCCTGGGAAAGACCTGCAAAGTCCTAGCAATTAATTTGAGGGGTTGCGACCGGTGACCAAGGGCGCGACGTCGGAAGCCGAGATATCTGAAGCCGAGATACGGGAGGCCGGTCTCTCCATCCTTTTGCCTCGTCTTGTTTCAGCTGGTCCCCCTTCGATGTTTCCTTTCCATCAGCCAAAAACTTAGCTCAGGATCGGCGAACTTTGAGTCCGGTCAGATCCTGCGGCGAGATAAGATCGGAACCACTAGGCAAGATTGAAGATAGAAGGTCGTAGTCCTCACCTCAGCGTCTGACGCCTGATACACGCGAACGTGGGACTCTCGTACCACGAACTGCGCCCTTCACCGAGCAACCCTTTAGGCGTGGATACATACCAGACAGGATACGGCGAACAATATCCCCATAGCCATTTGAAGGCACTGATAGTCGTGGTGAACAGTCCGACAGTCCACTGGTCCATGGTCGGTCCAAGGTTTCCAAGTGGACCATGGTCTGTTTGAACCAGCGGACTGCCTTGACACCGCTTGGCATACATAAAGTGTATGTAGGCACAATTTGATGCAAAAATATTGTAGACATTGCATTACTATATTTATCTAGGGCAATCTGCGAGCCGCAAGTTTCACCACCTATATGTGTGGTCTGGTCTGGTCCAAGCTGGTTCTTCGGTCTAAGCCTTTGGACTGAACTGTTTGGACTGTTGCCAACTTCTCGGCATCTGCTTGTAATTGAGTAACGAGGCCCGAGGCGCCGAAGATGCCTGTAGCAATCGCTTGAGCTACAGCTTTCTCTGATATTCCGCAATCGCCCACGGCAAACACGCCAGGCAGACTCGTTTCATGGAATGGCGGCTTTGTCTTGATGTCACCCCCATCGGTCAACTCCAAAGACAACTGTTGCGCGAAGGGACCATTGATTTCTGTTTTGGGCTTGTGAACCTGGAGCATTCATGATTTAGCGCATTGAACTGGCTATAATTCGGCCATAACAACGACAGCGGGAAACGGATTCTAACCAGAAAACCTTCGGGTTTGCTTTCGTCATCCTCAAACTCCACCATGACTTCAGCGTTCATGGATCCTTTGACAAGTCGCAAGATCTGACGAGAGTCCAAACTGATGCCCGCACCAGCAAGCACAGGCTCCAGCTGCTTGGCAAGCTCCACTGATCCGTCGGTATAGACGGTCACCACGGGTGTCATGCGTTTCGTCATGCGAGCCAAGTGAAGCACGGATCCGACAGCAGCGATATCTCCGATGGCGAGCACTCCGGCAGAGGCGCAGCCGTGTTCCTCAAAACCGTGAAAGAACAAGCAGTGAAAGCTGCCCGAGTATCAGTATCGGACTCGCTAATTGGGTTCGCAGGCTTGATACATACATGCCCTTAGCCCAGCAGTCCGCATAACCATCGATATCCGGGAAAATATCCTGAACGCCGGTTGCCAGCACCAGCTTTCTTCCCAGCCAGTCCCTCCCGGCAACATCCCTCGCCATGAAGAGGCCCTCCGGAGTCCTGCCTACGGTTTCAACTGCCACATCCTGGAATTGAATGGTATTGTATCGCCCCAAAATGTTCGTTTTTGACGCGGCGCGAAAAGCAGCGGGGCTCTGATGGTCCCAAGAAACGAAATTGTGCATATGTGGTTCGGGAGCATCTTTATGGGTGCCCGAATCGAAGACGACGGCTGTATGAAATTGTCGAGCCAGGCCTAGAGCCGTAGACAGACCTGATGGGCCACCACCAATGATGAGCACATCCAACAAATTTGACGTTGAAGTCATGTCTGCGGACTTGAGGTATGTCTAGAAAGTATAGGAGAGATGGAATAGATGGTACGCTGGCCTTCTCAGCAGACTCTTGGATGGCATGGCATGTGCTTGTTAAGAGGTAAAGATTACTTGCCCTACGCACACCTTGACACCTCCCGTAACGCGGGCATTCTTTGTCCGTTCTCGATCCTGTGACTGACATAAGCCAATTGGCGCAGCAATATCACCATGTAGTCTTCCTGATTTCTCACATCGGCGGCCCCGCCCTGTCTGAAAAATCGGTAACCGGTTGGACCCCGAAATGGTCCCGCCCTCAGCCGCAATGATACTGCAATTTTCAGACATGAAAGTTTCCTTCGGCACTCTTAGCAGCAAGTTGTGGCTTAAAGTGCGGAACTCTTATGTTTCCTTATTCCCAGACGCTGTAATCTTTGTAAGAAAGCTACGGTAAAGTACCTTTTCCACCTACGCTTGTCTCTCTTAGTACATGTCTAGTGTGTTCCTCATGGTGGAGTGATACCACACAATATATCTTCCGCTACTGAAAGCTTTTATCACCATGGACATGATCCTCTCTAATCGCTCAGTCCTGAGGCATCTGTTGTGATTTAGGGCGCGTTCAACTGCCCACTCCTTTGTTTGCTCAAGACCTAGCTTATATAATGAAGATTTTGCGTACTGGGGAAGTCGATGGCAACAAGACCCCTCAAAAGCCTCAAGGGGCGGCATTTTACGGGCAGCAGGCGAAACGGCCTTGAGTATAGGCCCAGACAGAATCAGGTAGACGCGACATCCAGGAGCAAGGGCGAGAATGAGGAAGAGAGCAAAGCTTTTTCTGTTATTCTACGAGCAGATTGAGGATACAAGCCAGCAATCCGGCGTGACCAGAAGACCCTCACCTCCGGACAACAACCAGTCTAGATACCCAAAGATTGCACAACGCCGACATACATCACAGCCATACAGACTTGTTTCTCATCATCGTCATGTCTCTTCTACAGCTGCGATGAGGACTTCCAAGCGGCGCGCCATGTCCGCAGACCACTGCTTGTGGAGGCTCCCACTTTGTACGGCTTGCGTCGAAGGGTTTCGCAGCGTAAAGCTCAACGTTTTGAGAGTCTGTATGCTCCGCCGTAGTTCTTTGCAGATGATGTGTGTGCGTAGGGCGAGCTGTTCTTCCTGATCGACCTGGAAGGAGCCGAAGCGAAGGCGTGGCAAGGCGCTAAGGCTATTTGGTGGGAAATCCTCGGAACGGATGCTGGATTCGAAGAGAGTGACGATCTGGCCCATTGCGATGGAAATGAGCAGGGGGCAACTCGCGCTCTCTTTATACTCCTCCACATTCATGATGCGGGCGATTTCACATACGGATGCTTTGTTGACGCGCATGACCTCGTCAAGCGCGGTCGGATCGTCGTGGATCTTCATATCCAGGTACTCAATCATCTTCGTACAGGCTAAGATGCATCGACTGCTACTGCTGTGACGGCGCTCTAGTATATAGGGCGGCGATGGCAGATGGGGCGGTGTGCACACCTTTGGACGGCCTTTTGAGCCCGTAGCCGGAAAGTGTTGAAGGCCCCGCTGCTGCCGATGGGGAGCAGCCGGAGACTTGGTGACGTTGGCGGAGGTTGAAATACTATTACAATCATTGCTGGTCGAGGGTGACTGCAGGCCGTCGACGGTGAGGCCCAGACTCAGCATGTGGAGATTGAAATCTGACGATGATGGTGTGGGAAAGTCAGGGCCAGTGTCGTTGCCCGCTTGGGCCACGGCTGTCTCGGCCTCCTGGCAGCCCAGAAAGCTGTTGACATCACCATCAAAGCCTGATAGGTCATAGGTTTCTCTTTGCTCGCCCGTATTTGCCCAATCCACATACAACTCGTCATAGAGGGAGAAAGCTGAAGACTCTGGTGCTGGCTCTTTGGTCGACTCTCTGGTCGAGTTTTCTGCTGCTTCTGGCGACAACGAGTCGGGCTGCTCGGACGAGGTCCTGGCACGCTTGTTTCTGTTCCGATTGCCGGGAACCTTTCCTACTCTCGACACGCTGTATGTGCATGCGTGGTCAAGGTTCTGGCAGCGTCTACAACCATCCTTCTCCCCGCTACATCGCACCTGCCACGAAACCTCGTTAACAAATGAAGCGTGCCACAGGCGGCCGAAGTGATGCTGACCTTGGCTGCGTGGCATTGGTTGCACGCCATCCGTAGCTTGACAAGCTTGGTGGACCGCAAATTATTGCTGCCAGTTGGATGCATGAGCCACTGCGCTTGTCTACTGGAGCACACTGAGCAAGTTACCTTTCCATGGTCGCGAACATGGCGAAATTGACTATGAACACATGGCAATCATTGAGCAATAAGAACGAACAATGCCGTCTCCTATATGGTTGGACGTATCTCTATGCATGCAAAGCAGAAAAAGTAGGCAACGAGAGAGAAGCAAAGAGTGTAAGCACGGAGTAGGGCTAGCATCACGCATTGCACTCCCTTGCTGCAGGGAACTCTGCATTTGAAACTAAGCACCTTGGTCCACGGTACCTTTGAACTCAGAGGCTCAGAATGAGTAGCACTGTGCCACCAACTGACAGCTTATTGCATAAACTTTCTCTCAGTCCTTCACCGCCGATGAGGATGAGCAAAGCATGCGGACCATGAATCATGCTTGATAGGATTGCTGGCCAGACGTCTGCGTCCAGCGGGCTGAAGAAAGTGCGGATGACGAGGCTGACCAGCTGCGGCTTACGTGCATTGAGCATCTTGAGAAACGTCACCTATCTTGATGGTGGCGTTCGGCACGGTCCGGAGCTCACTGGACAATTCAGTAAGCTTGGTGGATACTGCTGAGCAAATCACTGTAATATGCCGAGATTTCAGTAGTAATAATAATGTCGATGTTTGCGCTGATATTGAAGAAACTTTGTGTGTTGATTCATGATTCTCGGGTCTAAGATAGGATCAAGTTCGATATCTAAACTAACACAATTCTATGAAGTCTCATCATATAAGCACTGTCTGTGTCTGATACTG
>JAABUP010002199.1_pt1 | contig 38647 bp, 42 predicted proteins | sample 5559201 | NCBI WGS metagenome assembly JAABUP01 (sample SAMN10711887, study PRJNA513373) | rock metagenome | isolation source: Antarctica rocks | place: Antarctica | reverse complement strand
TGCTGATTCTAAGTGTTGTTTTGAGAAACTGATTTAATGCATTAGTGATGTGAGTAACTTGTGTGAATTCAATTCTCATCATTTAGCACAAAGCAAGTTCATGTCTGACAAATCTGTACAAAATGTGTAAGAGCAAATCTGCACTCAATAACATAGAAATAAGGTATGATGAAAGAGTATAGAAAAGTGGGTGTTGTTCTGAGTGTGAAGCCTATTGTTGGCCTATGATTTTGGTATGATGATAAAGAATTGTGTATTACAAGTTGCTGATGCAAGCATGAGAGGTCTTGATGTGACATTCTGGCTTCACTTTCAACAGTCATTGTCTTGATGGTTTTTTCAAGCAGATGATGGCGATGGTTTGATGTTTTGACAATAGTCTTGAACTCACAAAGAGTGAGTGTGAGACTTGACATGCTGTCAAAAGTAACTTTTAATACTGTGATCAGTTCATCAAGTGAATTTCAAGGTATTGACTGTGATGCACCTTCATGTCAAACCCTCATCAATCATTTATTATAAGCAACAGTCTTTGAATCATTATACTCAGAGAGGACAGCTTACCAACAATATTTCAGTACCCCTTCATCGACCCTCATAGTGTATTTAGCTGTATTGTGTGCAGTAGGTATTGAGTTTATCAAATTAGACCTCTTCTTCAAGCTGTTCTTAATCTTCATTGTTATTTGACTGTTCTTCTGTCAATACTTTCTTGATTGTGACACTTGAGCAAGTACATGCATAGGGGTGATCACTCAATATGATATGAATATCTTGATGCATCATTGGTTTCTGCAACCACTGTGTTGTTGATAGACTATGTCATTCATTTGCGTTCTGTTTTAGTTGTAGCAGTTGTATCAAATATCGGGCTCAGCTAACCCTTACTGTATTAGGATTAGCCCCTGGTTCTGCATGAGGTTAGTGTCATGTGTGTGTGTGTGTGCAAGCAGTCATCATCAACATCATTTACCAAGTTCCTCAGAGACAGTTAGCCTTTTGAATATATTTGATACCATTAACTATCTGATGAAATTGAAACGTATAGTATATTAACCCTATTCTGACCAGGTTGCATCTTGTTCATTGAACTAAGACCTTCATTCAGTGAATTAAGACCTTCATTCAGTGAATTAAGACCTTCATTCATTGAACCATGATCTTTGTTCATTGAACCAGCAGTGCGCTCTGTCATCTTGTTGCATGTCAGTAAATTCTATTCTGAACCTGTGTGTGACTTGCGCCTCTGCTCAATGCAACTGCAAAGATAAATTGTTGAAAGTGTAATGATTCTTCTGCTAGGTCATGTACTGTCTAAAAGATTATCATAGATCAAGAGTAAGAAACAACGGCCAGTTAAAACAACACAATACTAATTATAGTGCTAGACAATCTATAAATCATGCTTAAGGCTCGCTCTGAAACTGTGGTTCTTGATTCAAACCTCATATGCAGTTTTGTCTTCATCTTCATCTTTCTTAATCTCATCTTCTGATGAGATAATCTGCAGATCATCATCCTCATTGTCATTCATCTCTCTCTTAATCATTTCTTGATCAAATTGAGCAGGGTTCAGAGTCAGTTTCATAAGATGTGTTCTTCAGTTCTGTCAATCATAGATGGCTTGCTTGACATTGAATTCAACACACTGTAGTAGGTAAGTAGATGTCGCCTTTTGTTGGTCAATTTGGTTGATTTGTTTTTTTGCCTGCTCTTGATCACGTTCCATTCACTCTGAGTCAAGTTGAATCAGTTGTCTGACTCTGTGTAGTGTGTACCTGACTCTGATGAGCTTAATGATGCTGACAATATATTGTGAGGTGTTAAGGTTGAATATCTCACTATGGTATTTGGCTCTTCTTGAAATAGCCATATAGTGTTCATAACATTCAACTTTGACATTGCCTCATGAATCAGGGCGACAGGGGCCTTTAACACAAGTCTGAGATACTGTTGCAAGTCAATAACTGTCTAATTTGATGGCCTACAGTTGTTGTAATTGTAGCTTGAGAGTAAATAGCAGAGTTGAACATACTCAGTACAAAATGAGTGCATTTGTAGGGCTCATGAAGCAGAACACTGTCTTTTCGTCTTTGTCTCATTCTTTAATTCTGTTGTTGATGGCTTTGATCTTTGTACAATTGTTCTCTGAGCATATGTTCACAATGTGTTTCTTGTAGGGGGAACCGCATTCTTCAAGCTCATACAACTGTTTCTTTTTCATGCGCACTCAATTTCTTTCTTGATTCTCTACATCTGAAAAGGCAAGTGACTTGATGTCATTTAACTCTCTCAGTTGTGAAAAGCTGCTCAAAACTCTGAGTTGCTGCACCTTCATCATTCAATTGTTGACATTGATGCTCAGTTCAGAACCTATATGACTGTTGTCAACTCAATTGACCTTTGCAACCACATGCTCTTTCTTCAATTGATCAGTGATGATCATTAGTGAAGAGTTCACAAGTTCATTGTATCTAGTGAATAGTGAACAATTGATAACATAATGAGTGTTGACAATAACCTGAGTCAAGAGGTTGTCAAAGAAAAGGAATTGTGTTGCACTCTGTTTGAGTCAAAGGGTTTCAAGTACATTGGTCAGTAATCTGATGTGTCAGTTCTTAATATTCTGATCAGTTTCTTTTTCAGCAACAATGCAGTCATGCATCTTTCTCATCTGATGAAGTGAGAACGCAGTGCATAATGAGAGTTTTGCACAATGCGTCTCTTTTTCTGATCACAAAGAATATTTCTGCTGCTCAGTTCAACCACTTGTTTCAAGAATTTCAATTCAACCTGTCATCTGAGCAGATGATCACTCAAAAGGGGTGTTCGTCAAGAACCACTTTTGTGTCTTAGGTTTGTTTTTGAACAGTTGAATTGTTTCTGAAGTGGGCGTCACCTCAAAATGAGCCTTGTCTGCAATTACTCTACCTCAGAAAACCTTTTAATATATGTGCATTGACTGTTGTGCCTTTCTTGATCTTGATAGCTTTGATGAATAGTGAGTGTCTTTCATGATCTGCTTGATATAATCACTGTATGATTCTCTTGTGATGATGATGATGGTGCACAACTGTTCAAAAGTAGGTTGAAGATGGACAGGATTACTCACATTATCTGGTTCTAATTTCAGCAACTTTTGATCACTTTTGAAGAGCTTAATAGCAAGTTTATTCATCTTGACGTCACCATAAGTGTGTCTCACAGCCCATTTCTCAGGCTTATTCTCAGGGTTCAAGTGTATCTGAGCCTCTTGTAGCCAGTTAGCAACAAGTGCGGCTGATACCACAATCAAATTGAGCCTCATTTGTGAAATCATCTGTGAAGCTGAACTATCATCAATACATGAGCACAGAAATCCTCACTGGTTGCTGAAAGAACATTCTGCATTCTTGAGCTGAGGTTTTTCAAAGGTTTCCTTAGTCAGATGTCAATGAAACTGTTTTGATTCATGAGCCTCTTTAACCTTGTGATAAGAAATCTTCATAATGCGGTTCATAGTGATCAGTGCTAACAACTCTATTGTCTGATCACCATGTTAGTGTTGCACTTGATATTTATCAAGAAGGCCACATACCTTTCTCAATCTCATGTCATCAGCATTGTAATCTTCACCTTGATATGCCTTTATCTTAAGCATTACAAACACTTCAAAGGCCTGATAGAGAAACAATGAAGTTTGTAGACCAGGTATTTTAATTCTTCTGTCTGATGTTGTTTTGAGAGGATCATGTAAAAAGAGTTTACAGCATCATTCTCAACAGTCTGACTTGTGAAGATGCTCAGTTGCTGTGAGTTTGACCTTTGTCATCAGCCTTTATAGTTGTGTTAGTTAAAGCTTGAGAATCACAATGTAGTGCGCAACTCACTGTTCTGCGGTAGTATCTGAGTTTTTGTCTATAATTTCAGTAGTACCTAGGTCCTCTGTAACACCTGTCTCAACATTTATTTTGTGACTCATTTTAAGATACACTGATTGTGACAAGAAATACGTTCCTTCAACATCTGTAGACTTCTCATAATGTGAAGAACCTGCAGTCACATTGAGTTGATTTGACAGATCTGTGTCAACATTGAATTGATTCAATGAACCTGTGCTGACTTTGAAACAATGCAATAAACCTGTGCCAACTTTGAGACGATGCAAAGAACCTGCAGTCACATTGAGTTGGTTTGACGGACCTGTGCCGACATTGAATTAATTCAATGAACCTGTGCTGACTTTGAGACGATGCAATGAACCTGTGCCAGCTTTGAGATGATGCAAAGAACCTGCAGTCACGTTGAGTTGGTTTGACGAACCTGTGCTGACACTGAGTTGGTTCAATGAACCTGTGCCAACATTGAGTTGGTTTGACGGACCTGTGCTGACATTGAATTGGTTCAACAGACCTGTGTCAACGTTGAGTTGATTCAATGAACCTGTGCCGACATTGAGTTGGTTCAATGAACCTGTGTCAACGTTGAATTGGTTTGACAAACCTGTGCTGACATTGAATTGGTTTGACGGACCTGTGCTGACATTGAATTGGTTCAACAGACCTGTGCTGACATTGAGTTGGTTCAATGAACCAGTGCTCACTGACTGTGTTCCTCTCAGTGTCTCACAAAGATCTTCTTTGACTGTGTTGTTATTATCTGAATAATCAGACTCAATCACTGGTCTCTTTGCTGTCTTGCGTTCTTTTTGAGATGACATTGATTGTTTCTCTTGTTGATGTGATGATGAGCCTGTGAGTTCAATTTCATCATCATCATCTTTTAAATTCATTGCCCCTTGCAGTTCTTGTTGACTATGATGTATGATAGTAGGTGCTATATAAGAGATTAGCTTGCTGTCACTGATTAAATAGATACTATGTACTCATGAGCAGACAACAGAAGAATTATGTCAAACATAGCATATGATAGACTTCATCTCTGAGTGTCAAGAAGTGCAGCGCAAAAGTGCCTATCTTGCTTAATGTGCAGAAGATTGTCAGTGAATGTGTATCTGATTGTGTGAGATTCAGTATAGTTGACATTCTGACATAAGATATTCACTCACAGCTTGAACAACACCTGAGTAATAAAATTGTTATTGTTGAGGTGAGGATCTGACAGAACGTCCCTGATTGTAGCAACACTTAACTGAGAAGGTTGATCAGACTACTTAACAGTTGTGTTTTGAAGCATGTGCGCCTGTATATCGAAGTTCTTGATATTGACTGCCATTGATACTGAGTTGAATGTTGATGCTGAGGGCAGTTCTTTTGTGATTGCTTCTTTTGATGCAGAGGGGGTTGTGAGTTCTGAGTCTTTTTAAGAACCTTTGTTACTGTCTGCAGCGCAACATAGGTTCAACAGTTTTTGTTGAATCACAAACTTCATAACAGCTCTGATGAAGAAAGACTCAACACTTAAGAACAGATCATCAAACTCATCATAAAGAACCTTAATCAGAGGTCTTAAAGTGGCCTTCTCTGCATTTGACTTCATATTGATGATGTTGAGCTCATTGTTTTTGAGCCAATTCTCAATCATATGATTCATCTGTTCAATATCGACCTTCTTTAAAGGGGTGACTCATGTGACTTGCGTCATGTTGATGAAAACTGAGTTGTTTGAGTCAACATCATCCTTGTTGAACTTCAGTGTTGTATCTCATTTATCTGTCATTGAATATGTAGTGCAGCTGTACACATGAAGTGACATGAGTTTGAGACAGGGTAAGAGCGAGTGCAAGTTGTGATATAATGCAGACAACGTTGAAAGAGTGTGGCTGATTGCAGCAATTGAATGCAAACAGCAACATAATGATGTTGTAGTGACGCATTGAGCAATCATTCAACAACAAAGAACAGAACACACATTCTTTCTCTGAATCTCACTTGACTTTATATCAATTCACTCTTTCATCTTCTTATTCATTTTGTCTCAGTCTTTGAGCTTGCTCAAGAATAGCAATGAAGTCAGTTGAAGGCCTGAGGAAATGTTCGCTTGCAAACTCAATGCAGTCAAGAGCACAAGCCAAAATTTGAAGAACATGATATGACATCTGAAGAGTGGTGACAAAGAATAACCTCGTCTGTGAGAAGGTTCAGTATCTCAGGATAATATCATATGTTCAAGTTGACCCCTTCATTGTTCTGATGAAGAAAGAATCTCAAGTTTTCTAATGATCTCAGCACTTCAACAGCAGTATATTTGGCTCATCAAAGCAAGCATCAAGCTCATCCTTGACACAAGAGTATGTGTAAAATACATATCAACTCAAGAATATCTCAAGACCACTATGAATTGAAGGTCTAGCATTTGTTGAGAACTGAACCTATGACGGCAACATGCAAGCTCTTTAATGTGAGTCAACCTATCACTGAACACACAACCTGCATTCACGAACATGTCAGCTAGATTATCAAGTATGAATCAAGTCAACTCAGAGTTGTGTCATACTGTACAAACAAGAGACAAATATCATAATGACTGCTCTCATGATTTATTTAATGAGTTGCAGTTTGTGGTGTAGTTGAGATGAGTAGTTTCATTGATCATACAAAACATATATCAGTGTAGTTTTCATTGTTGAGCACCACAATCACCATCTTTCTGTAGCACTGCGCCTCTATCAACTATGTGACATTCATTGAACATTCTACAAGGTTCAATGCACCCCTTAAGTTAATCCTTTTGAACATGGCTGATGCATGAGTTAAAGCTCTACATCAAGAATGTATTGAGCATGTACCAACTGTGGTAAGAGGGTGAGGAGTAGCAGTGAATTAAAGCGTCACATAGTGAAGTGTTGTGTTTGATTATACTGATGATTTTGAAAGATTCCCCAAAATAATGCATTGTCAGATGTTTGGTCACTCTCAGAATACATCATGTCAGACAGTATGACAATCAAGTTGATCATCTACACTGTTGAAGCAGAGAAGCACCATGATAATTGAAAGACAGATACTGCCTCAGCCGCTGACAGGGCTGAGGCTACAGATATGCTTTCTGTATCTGATACTGAAGAACCTATCAACCTCTTTGACAAGTTGACAAGTTCTGTCTCTGATACTGAGCAGATGCACAAACAGACAACATATCAACAGAGTCAATGTGGTCTACTGTCTACCTCATCATCTATTTGAGTGAAGACATTTCAAAAGGCCACAGGTTGTAGTGCTGACGCTGTTCAGATTTCTGACACAGCACCTGATTGTCAGACAGGTGTTGTTGTTCTTGAATTGGGCAACAAATCTGAGAATAGAGACTATCTTTCTTTTCACAACAGTACTGACTACAGCTGAGCGTTGTGGCTTCACAATAACCACACTACAAAGAAAAGTGTGAATGCCTTCTTTAAGAACCCACAACTGAACAAGATGCACAGTCATCTGAGTTTCAAGAACACAGATCAATGACTTGATCGGCTGCACAAGATTTCATATAACATCAGTCAAGCATTGAAGAAGCAGGAATGAACCTCACAGACCTTTAAAATTGAGTCTGCTTATGATGGGGGAACCAATTGTGAATATGTTATACAGTATCAAAGCATTATAGACACACTTCACTTTCTACTGAGCCACAAACCTTTTGATGGTGACATGGTATATGCCCTGATTCACCACTATAACGGTGATGAGAAGCGGGTTTACAGTGAGTTGCATACTGAAGATTGATGGTGGCAAACACAAAAGAAGCTTTCAAATGATGCAACAGTTGTATCATTGTTGATATTCACTGACAAAACCATTCTCACTCAACACCAGGGTGATCTATCTGTCTGATCAATATATTTAATGATTGAAAACCTGAACTGACATACAAGACGAGCCTAATCACAACCTGGCTTAGTTCTTCTTGATTTCCTTTCAGTGGTTGAGAATGATGATGACAACATCAAATCAAGGGTTTGGCATATGGCTCTGTTCATTATACTTGACTGTAAGTCAAGCTCATGACCACATGTTCTTGATTTTCCTACTGACAATAAGCAGCAATCAGATCCGCTGTCAAAGATGAACTTAATATAGTCTGTGCGGACGGTCAGAGCCGCCAGTGTCATCCTGTGATAGCAGACTTCATGATAGACTATGAGAAACAGATATTGATTATGAGTGTCAAGATGAATCAACAGTGTATAATCTGTCAAGTACCACCACAAGAGCAAGAGAATTTGAAGAAAGACTGGCCACTTCAAACACATCAATTTATCAAGAACCAGATCAGTAGACAGCAAGAAGAGAAGATATCAGAGAATGATGTCGCATGAGTTCACCCTGTTGACAACTTTGCATGAACTCATCATTTGATCAATATTCATGCAACAATGATGATTGATGTACTGCATCAACTGCTCAAGGATACAGTTACATATCTAGTTCACTGATTAAGGCAGCTTATAGAGAAGAGCATTACAGCGACTAAAAAGAAGAAAGACATCAGACACAAAATCTCAAGTGCACCTGAGGCGACACAACTTGATCATCAGTTCTGCTCAATCTTGATCTTTGCAGAATTGAAGATTTTTCAGAGATACAGCAGCATAAAACAATAAACTGAAGCGGACTGAAGGGCAATTGTACATCAAATTGTGTTGATGATTGCACCACTTCTTGCACATGATGCATCTGCTGCAGTACACTTCACTTGAGCAGTTGTGAATTTTGTGATGTTGACACAGTACATCTCTCACAATGAGGATACACTTCAATATCTCTCACATGTGTTATTTCAAATAAACAAACTAAAGAATGTATTTCAGCACTTGCGCTCTGTCAACTTGAATATCAGTGAAGAACACTTTAACATCCTCAAATTACATGTTATGACCCATTATGCACAACACATACATCAATATGGCAGTGCAGACAACATTGATACTGAACATAGTGAGGCCGCTCACAAGTTCTTAGTTAAGGCCTTTTTCAGTCAAACAAACAAACACAAAAGCTTTCAACAGCAGCTGTTGCTTCACAACACCTGTCACTTAAACTTAACCGCTATGAAGGACCTGATCCTGTGAAAAAAGACACAAAACAGTGTGATCAAGAAGGACCTAATGATAGCATTGATGACTCAATCAAGTCAGACAATCTTACTATGTAGAATCAGTGATCTTTCTCTCTGACAGAAGAGAAAGTGAGTTTGACATGAAGACCTTGATTTCTGTCAGTGGTGTTCTGTCTTGACACTGAACACTGCACTTGACATATCAGAATTTCTTGATGCATTAGCTGCATTTGTACACAACTGTCAAAACAAAGCAGATGAGATCAACAGCACAGACAATGACTTGAATCAAAGATCAAAAGATTCATCAAGTGTTGCACCATACTACATGTGTGTTCATGAATCTCTGAAATGCTGAAAGTGAAGTGAAAAGAATATTCAGAACCTTGAGAGACTCATTGAAGAAAGAGTTTACTGCACCTCAAATTGACAGAGAAAAGAAGGTCTCTGAAGACGTGACTGTGTTCTGGTTCAGAAGCAGTCAGAAGATACTGAAACAGCATCAAGTACACTGAACAGTCAACTACCTGATAGACTGTGAATTATCATATCTGTGGCAGATCCTCTATGAGAAAATGGTTGAGGCAAACTCAAACAGTATACTGGCGCTCTTGTTGACCTCTTCAAATCAATGAACAAAGGTTGTTCACATGACGTTCACAGTATGATTGAACTCAATGATTGGCCTACACATGTCTTCAATAACCCTTGATTCATAGAAGATTGAAGATTCTACACCATGTCTACAGTTTTATGAAGTGTTCATGTAATCTCAGCATCTTTAGAAAAGAGGCAAAGAATCAAGGACGCCATGTACTACCTCAATAATTTCATTGATTGAGACTCTTACAATTCAATTTATGAGAAAGATTTCTTGACTAAAGGTACTAATGTTGCATTGTATTACAGTTGTGAAAGATAGAATAATCAACTTTGTTCATAGCCTCAATAGTTGAAGAACTTTCAATGACGGTTCATTGAACATGTGCACTGAAGATTCAATGAACATTTCAGTGATTCAGTGAACACTCACCCTGCAGAGAGGGATGATGTGGTCAACCTCATCACATTTTCCTCAACATATGCAATGAGGGTGTGTGTAGTTTAGAGCAGCCTGATCTGAATCATTCATCAATAATGAAGTGCAAATTATTATATTCTAGTTACACAAAATGTCAGTTACAATGTGAGGCATCCATCAACACTAGGTATCATGATTTTGTGACGATCACTGATCATGTTCAACTCAAAAAACGGCAACAATGTCTTCTCAAGCAAGCCGCAGTATGTTATGCACAGAAGTTTGCATCATCACATGATCACAAGATATTGTGCAATGTGGGCTGAGTATTGATGAGCGCATGTATGCACTTCTATTGTCAAAGTTGCAGACTCAGATGACTACACTTGATCTTCTTGAAGAGAGACTAAACATTGTTAAAGTCAAAGCAGTACTTCAACAAGGGTTCACTGTCATTTACTGTGAATTCAACAATGTCTTCTGTGATGTCCTCGAGCTGTGAAAGAATAGATGCCTCACATTTCTGGCTCAGTGGTGCAACTACAACAAGCGAAGACAATCAAAAAAAAAGAGAATATCTAGAAGGGTTGAAGAACACGGTCCAGCACCAGCTTCAAATGTACCACAGTCAACTGAGATCAGTCTTTCCTTTTATACCGATGACAAGAAGTCTGAACCACTGAAGGCAGTTCAGAATACCATGATACAAGTTCACTGAGATCAGAATCATAGCACCAGCTGCAGATCACAAGATCTGCTACAATCAGGAAAAATGAAAGGCATGATCATGATGAATGACTTGAATTTCAGCAGATTCATATCAATGATTATGAAGGAACTGAAATACAACAACTGACAAGATATGATTGTGTATGAACGCATAGGTGTGGCTACTATGCACATTGCAAACAAGCTCAAGTGAAGGACTGCGCTTTCTGAAATGCATACAGAGAGATCTATACAGTTCTTCTTTGCAGTCAAGAGGAGAACAAAAAGGGCTGACTGTGAGTTTGTTGACATACAACACAAAGTTAATGTGCTAATTTAAACAATTAAAGACACAGTCCCATCAACTGCTTTAGTTTATACAAAAATGCACAGTTGAAGAAAAAAGCTCAAACAAAGCGTTGAATATTGAAAGAATTGAACAACTTTAACCTCAGCAATGCATTCAAGAACAATCTGCACATTGATACATCATCTGAGAGGTTTGACAGCTGCTTGCCCTACCTTGTAGCTCAAGTTGCAGAAGAAGGTCTCAACAGACATGTATTTCTGAACAACAAGCTCTTGAGCCAATACTTATGTCATATCAGGTTCAGTCATCATGCTCCTCCCAGCGACATCTATGTGCAATACATATTCAATCATCAGCTTCAACTTTGGGTGCATCATTGTCTGTTTGAAAGGGTGAGTTGAGGTGTCAAATGTGTGTTGTCTGCAGACCATTTTCTATACTTGCCTTCCGTCATTTCAGCATCTGTTATCAGAATCACTGAGCTCAATCAATTGTCTGCAAATGAACTAATGTTGTTCAATGAACGCATTCAATGAACAAACCCCTGCAAGTTTCAGTAATTCTTCTCTGCTAGTCTCATGAAATTTGCAAATTCAATTCTTTGACGCGTCAAAGTAACAACAATTATCTCAAAATCACCACCATTCACACAACAAGCTTCTTTCTATTGACAAGAACTGGCTTTGCGGCGATGATGTCTCAGAAACAAACAACTACAAAGAATGTAGGTTATTCACTACAGGTGCTGATCAACTTGCTGTGTTAATCAATTTTTACAGACAAAGCACGCTCATAGAGACAGCACAACATCAGCAAAACCACATAAGCGTAATAGACAGCATCTGTTTAAAGACTATGATGTCAAACATGCATCACATGAAGTGACAAGTGATGATGCTTCAGAAAACTTATTTGATGACAGTCAAGTCACACTTGAGGTAAGAGTCATCAAGAATGATATGTTCAACGTGACTAAACATCAGAAGTCAAAGTCAACTATAGAATTCACCACAAAATGGCTGAACTTCATGTTGTTTCCTCAGGTGCCTGTCTATTTAAGTTCGTTAGCTCATTCAGATTGAGTTCACTTTCAATTGCATTCACATGATGATTCAGACACTGAGAGCGATGAGGGTTTATTTGGTTCAACTCAATACTTATGAGGTAAAGCACAACAAAGGTCACATGCCTGCTTCACATCAGAACACGAATCAGTTGTTGTGATAACCCTGTCATATATCAAGGCGTGAATTATAAGTGGTAACGCAGAGCCTGAAAGCACACCATGGTCAGACACAAACAAGCAGTAGCTCAGCGACAAAATGAAAGAAGCATGAAGAAAGATGACAAGGTTGTTGAAAGATCGTTCAGAACATAAACAATCAGGTGTAAATGAGAAGCCTACTGAACCAGAAGCCTGCAAAGTAAACATGCACTCATAGTTGCATGGTATTCTGCTGACATTCATAGTTGTATGACACCTTTGAACAGTTCTGTGAGCATTTCATGGCCTGGGTTTGAACACTGATAAGCAATCATTATGATTGACAGCTGCAGACAACACAGAATGATATGAAGAAGTATGCCTTGAGCCTTCTGCAGAATGACAATTTTGCTTGTGAAGTCGTATGTGAGAGTTCAACATGAGCCTCATCAACTGACATTGTTGAAGCCACTCAAGGCTAGGTTCTGTGCATGAATCATCTCAAGTGTGTTGTCATACACTGTCTTTGACAAGAACAAGGATTTCATGACATTTCAACAGCATACTAAGATGATGTTTGATTCTCTATCTGTCAATTCAGTACTCTTTGTGATGATCATGATTGCACATTGCATTTTGAAATATAAGACAGAGAAGTACAAACAAGAGAATTTTGATGGTCTCAGAGTGCAGAGTAAGTATCAGGTTGATGGTGAATTGAAAGAAGAACCATACTAACTCACTACATCTACAAGCCACTTGAGAATGCGTCAAGAATACATGGTTCAATCAGTTCAAGCAACAACAGAATAGTATACTGAAGATCTTATTATGCCGTGTAACTTAACAAATCGGCAGAGACAGGTTTGAGGCAGCTATAGACACTGACACAGTTTCAAACCCATATGCTGACCGTCTGAACAATCTGTCAATCACTAAAACGCACAACGGAAGTACTCTGAAGACTTCAAGCTTCATTAACCCAACTTGACAGATACCCTCGTCATTTAATCAATTCTTTGACAACTTGATATCAAGTGACACAGAAGAGTGTGAAAAGATAACTTCATCCTAGTGCTTGATGATCTGACAAGGGCTAACAACAGAAGTTGAATCAGATCATCGCAAATAATATTGATCAGAAAATGATTGATCCTGACATTCTAAGGACTGAGACAAGCAGTGAGTCAGAAAGCAACCTGACTGAGCCTTCAGACAGTCAAACCAAACAGCTGTTAAAAGAGAACAACTATATACTGAAGATAAAGGTATTGAAAGACAAGAAGCAGTTGATGAAGCAACTGAATGTCAATTGAGGCTGAACGTGAAACACATTTGCAGGCAAGACCGGCCTGAAGAAAGGGGCCAATGCACAACTGTAGGTTAAGACAAGTGTTGTGAACAACAAGAACAATTACAGGAAGTTTGTGACCACTTATAAAGATCATAGTTTGATAACAATGCAGTATGAACAGAGAGAGATAGCGGAAGACAATTGTACTCAATAGCTTCAAATCTTTCAAACCTACTCTTTTCTGAATTGTCACTTAACACAGTGTTTGTGATCAGTAAGATACTGCATGAAATAATGAGAATGATGTGAATCTAACAACATACACAAACTGTGCTTCTTGAACCAAATTGAATAAGTGTGTTCAATGAACCAAAGATGATAATTGTGTTCAATGAACCTTAAGTGAAAAACATGATAAATTGACTCATACTGCAATAGCTGAGTCATGTGCATGAATCCTCAATGTAATCAATGACAATTAAGATGGTTTGAGGACATTTAACACAGTGTGTGACCCTGACATGTAAAATGACAAATGCAATTCAGTCAGCGTACATCAGAAGATTGAAACAAGTGTATTCAACACATATTGTAAATAGTGCTCTGACTTGAACAAAATCTTTCTGAGTGCATTTGCCTGTGGTGGGTTATTGTGGCTGCTTTGAGCAGCTTTAAGCTAGAACATAAGATTCACAAATCTGAGCACTTTGAGCGCTCTGAGCTAGCTTTGAGCCACTCTCTCAACTTGCTGATGTTCTGTATGAAGCTTTTCTTTTTTCTTTTCATAGTATTCTTCTTGTATTTAGAAATTATCAATTGAGTGTCAGTCTCATTGCAAACCTGTGACATTAAAATACTATTCTCATTTAGACCTGACCTACACTAAAGGCCTTGTTATACAATTGTTGAAATCAGTGCAGAATGAGTGTAAAAACCTCTATAACAGATGAAGTAAAGACTGTTGCTGAGAAGATTCCTTCTTGAGTGCAAATACTTATGACAGATGTCATAAGGTGAACTCATACTAAGGTCTTATGATCTAGTTGCTTACTAAGACTCTAAGACTAAAGCACATTATCTTCTCACTTCTGTATGAAGCTTTTCTTTTTCTCTTCATAGTATTCTTCTTGTATTTAGAAATTATCAATCAAGTGTCAGTCTCATTGTGAACCTGTAACATTAAAATACTATTCTCATTTAAATCTGACCTACACTAAAGATCTTGTTATACAATTGTTGAAATCAGTGCAGAATGAGTGCAGAAACCTCTATGACAGATGAAGTAAAGATTGTTGCTGAGAAGATTTCTTCTTGAGCACAAATATTTATAACAAAACTATACAGCATGAAGAGTTATATGAAAGAAAACATGCAGAACATAAAGACTCATACAAATCTTCTTTACATCTTTGTGATGAATTGAGACAATCTTATGTCAGCTACATCAGTAAATACAGCTATCTCAACATCAGCTGTTGCAACATTATCTTCTTCTCAAGAATCAGTTAATTGTATAAACAGTCTCACTCTAAAGCAGCTCACTGCAGCAATGAGAGTGAATTGACACTCAAAGTGACATCTCTTTGACCCACTTAAATTTGAAGAAAAAAGAGTGAAATTCAGACCTTAACTACAACAAATTGTTGTTAAATTGAATGTGAACATGTTAAACAACAATGTTAATGTGCAGTTCTGATACTTACACAGTCAGCTGAAAGGGTTGGCTTTAAGTCAGATCACATCTTGAATTGTGACTTATATCAAGTTAAATGAAGTTTTAAACTGTACAATCATTGAGAAGCTGATTAATCAGCTTCAACATGCATACAATGACTCAGAATTAAAGAAGAGAGTGACTTGTATTTTAAAAGCTTTAAAACAGAAAGAAAAATCATTTATTAAATACCTGACCACCTTTGAACAAACACTGCTAAAAGCAGAAGACTTGAAATGAGATGATGCTGTCAAGGAAACATTTCTTAATAACAGTCTTAATGCAACACTCATGTGAGCTCTGATTGTTATCTCAATTTCTGTGTCATATGATGAGTACATTATCTTGCTACAGTGAGTCAGTCACAACTTAAACTCAATTCAAAAGGCTGTTACTCAAGAGTGTCATACAACAACTACTATTATCACACAACAGTCTCACATGAACAACATGAACTGAGAACTCACTGAGCACATCATTGTCACAGCTACAGAAACTGAAGAGAGACACAGAGCACAATGAATGTCAGAGAAGAAAGTGACAAAACATCATATGAAACAACTATGCATGCACTGCAGAGACAACAGCCACTTCATTAAGAACTGCAATCTTTTGTCTGTTATATGATCTTATGTCATCAACATTGTTGCTGCTGAGACTGTGAAAAAGATAACAGAAAAAAAGAAGAACTCAGAAGAAGAGTAGCTTTTAGCAGAAGTTGCAGCTGAAAGCATATAAAGTGTAATAAAAGCTGAAAGAAGTTTGAGAAACAGATGAACAGTGCTTTTTTCACTATGTTAACTGTCAGAGTGAATACAGACGTAGTTTATGTTACTAAGCATGTTAAGTGAGAACTCATATAAGAAAAGCTTCTTCAAAGATGAAGACTCTTCAGAGATTAGTTTTGACATCAATTAAGATATATGATCTTGCTTTATTATCAAATAGTCTGTGCATTGTTATACCTCACACTGTCATAAATCTGTTCTGATATCTATCTAAGATGAATAGGTGTGAAATCTTACAATTTTAATCTCTTTAACCTCTCTCAGTTGACAGTCTGTTGTGTGACAATATGCAGACAAAAAGTCAACACCATCAAAGCAACAGTCACACATCAAGTTTATCTCATCAAACTTGAAGTTGTGCAGAATCTGATGACCTTCTTGAAGAAAATTCACTTTCAGTTAATTCATTGCAAACAATGCAATGTGAGATCAATGATTCTGCATCTACAATACAAGATTTAGACAATGAGTTGAAACAGACAGAAAAGAAAAGAGATCTGCTTCTAAAGAAACATTATCTTGCATCTGTTCAGAGAGAGATTCAAGTGCTGTGAAGTCAAGATGCTGACAAGCCACTTGTTGATGACTCTTCTGATTTAAAGACTGATTATATCTCTTCTATATTGAAGCACACTCAATTCATAGCCTTTATCAAGCAGTCTGCAGAGAACTATCTCAGCACAATGATGTTAAAGAGAAACATTTGCTCAGAGTGTTTGAACATCTATACTGAGAAGATGATACAGAAGCATCTCAACTTTGTATGCAGCACAGAGACAGCATTTCATCTGATGTTCAAAAACTTTCTTAAGAACAAAGCAAAGATTCTATATGTCATGCAGTTTCTGATGAGAAAATCACAAAATACATGATATCAACATCAGAAAATCATCTCTCTTGAGAATATCTCATGAGAGTACTTCATCAACTACCTTCTTAATTTTGTCAAAGACTCAGTGAATTGTCAGTTGCATAATGCACAAACATACACTGAGACTGTACAGAAGCTGAGTCAAAGTGTGCACACTTTTGCAGTCTATCTCAGCACTCTGAAAGTGCAGTTGACATTGTACAATGAAAAACAGCTGATAATGCATTTCTTCACAAAGCTGCAATCAGAAATCAGAAAGATCTTGTTAAATTATTAAGATCTTTTGAACAAGCAAAATAGCTTAATAGCTCTGACTGCACAGCTGAAGAGCAATCTTCACACATTTAATGCTACAGAGCTGAAGAAGACTTTTGATGATCCTCATTCAAGAAATACTTCAGGCTGAGCATTTTCTTTTATTAATTGAAGACTATCTGAGCAAACACCATTGAGACAATGAGGTAACATCAGTGTGACATACAGTTCATCTTTCTTTCACTCAAGGACAAGGTTAAATGTAACCTGTTATTTGCTGTTAAGAAAAAGGCCATTACTCAAGTGATTGCACAAAGTCAATGAACAACTCAAATAAGATTCACATATCCTCAGTGGCTTCATCAAAAAAAGAGAATGTCATGTTGAGACCTCAACACTGACACAATAAAGAGTGAAAGTAAAGACTGTGCTCAGCATTATAGCTGAAGAAACTGTTGTCATAAAGGTCAGTCAAGCATTGAGCATCTTTCTTCTGAATACTGATGCTGAATTCAATGTGATTAATCAGTGTTTCACTGTCACAAATGAGATGATCAAATTAAACACAGAGATATCACACTTTCTTCTTTTGAGCAGTCACTTCACCTATTGCTATGAGGCATATCTGATGAAGTATCAGCTAAGAGACAGCTGAGATCAGAAACACAACTGTAAACATGTTTTCTATGTCTTGAAAAAGAATGAACCTGACCTGATGATGAGTCTATCAGCTCTAGAAAAGAAACAAGTTCATATTGACTGTGAGTTGTGCAGCTGACATTTCAGCATCAATCTGCAGATGTTGAGCCTCAAAAACCTGAACAAATTTGAAGAGACAGCTGAGGGGCCAGTAACCTGTGCTTTTCTCTGATCTGTACTCAAATCACTGACAGTACGCCTGCAAGGCACTGCTACAGCATCATTTATACCTCAGGCATATGCCGACTATGCTGATGTTTTCTCAGAGTCTGAAGCAGAATGTCTTTCTGCACATGAGAAGCACAATTATGTCATTGACAATAATGAAAAGAACCCTTCACACAGCCCTCTATACAATTTGTCAGACAAGAAACTTCAAGTTCTACAGAGCTATTTAAATGACACCTTAGTGAAGGGTTGAATTCAGCATTCTGTTAGTTCAGCAAAGGCGTCAGTGTTATTTACCTCAAAGAAAGACAGTAGTTTGCAACTGTGTGTTAACTACTGTGAGTTAAACAATATCACTGTGAAGAATCATCACTCATTGCTGTTAATCAGTGAAACCTTAAACTGACTAAGCAGTGCTAAGATCTTCATCAAGTTAAATCTTAAAGATGTTTATCATTGTATTTGCATATGTGTCAACAATGAGTGAAAGACAGCATTTCACACACGCTACAGTCACTTTGAATACCTAATTATGCCATTTGAACTAGTTAATGCACCTGCAACCTTTCAAGCCTATATCAATTGAGTACTTGCAGAGCATATGAACTTTATTTGTGTTGTGTATTTGAATGACATTCTCATATACTCACAATCAAAAGAAGAACACAAACACCATGTATGTGAAATACTTGAGCAGTTACAACACTACAAGCTGTTTGTCAACTTGAGAAAATGTGTTTTCTCTACTGACACTGTAGAGTTTCTGAGATTTATAGTGTCAAGTATCAAGATGATGATGAATTCACAACAAATTGACACTATTAAAATCTGACTGACCCTCAAGACCTTTCAGAAAGTACAAGTCTTTTTAAAGTTTGTCAACTTCTATAGACACTTTATTAAGGCCTATTCACAAATTGCAAGCTCACTTATGAGTCTATTGAAAGGCAGTAAGAATGAGAAAAAGACAGAGTTCTTTGAGTGATTAAAAGATGCTGCAAAGATGTTTGACTATCTCAAGAAAGTCTTTATGACAGTGCTCATTCTTGTTCACTTTAATTCAGAGCTCAAGAATCAAATGAAGACTGATGCTTCTGAACACACAGTGATGAGAATTTACTCTCAGTTGCAGATGTCAGAGCAGTGACACCCTGTTGCTTACTGATTGTGAAAGCTGTTCTCAGCAGAAGAAAGTTATGAGACACATGATCTTGAGCTTTTAGTCATTGTTGAGGCATTTAAGCAGTGACATCACTACCTTGAGAAGAGTACTCACTCAGTAAAAGTTTTGACAGATCACAATAATCTACATGAGTTCATGAACATTAAAATGTTGAATGAATGACAGACACAATGGGCTGTAAGGCTTGCTGTCTTTGATTTTGTAATTAAGCACAGACTAAACAAGACAAATCCTGCAAATGTGCTGTTGAGGCACTCAGACTATGTTGAGATCATCAGTGAAAACATTGATAGACTTTTGTCAACATTACAAAGAAAGTTAGCAGCTATGTCTGCAACTATGTTTAAGTTCTTAATGATTATCAGTTGTCTTGAGACAGTTTGTCAAGCTTGTAAAGAGCAGATTGACATGAGGTTTAAAGAATCTCAACTCAGTTAACATACACTGAGAGGACTAAAAGGCAGTCAACTGTCAGTCTGTTGTGAACACAGCATAATGAGGTCGCTTAATTCTGCTGCTGAAACTGTTGACTGCAGACAACTTGTTTCACATGCACTAGCCTCAGAATTGGCTAGTCACAAAACAGTATATGATGACAGTAGTGAATTCTTTCTATTGTTAGTATGTTCTTTGCAAATGAATAATTTCTTTGTTCAAGTGCAAAAAGTGACAATAGCAAAGAATAAGTGAAGTTGAAACGCTGAAGGCCTGAGATGAGTGTTTGATATGACTGAATTACTTCAATATGAGAGAAGGTTATATATACCCTCTGAAGCATCAGTCTGAACAGAACTACTGAAGCATCATCATGATGATGAGTTGACAGAACACTTCAGTATTGAGTAAACACTAGAATTAGTGTCATGCAAATATTACTGATTGAAATTAGCCAAAGATGTCAAGAAGTATGTCTTCTCATGTGACATATGTCAGAGGGTGAAAGTGTTTAAACATTGTTCATATGATGAAATGCAGACACTACCCCATTTAAATAGTTTCTGAGAGAAGGTAATCATGAACATAATTACTGGCTTGTCTTTAAGCAAGCACAGTAATAGTGTTTATGATGTGATTCTGATGATAGTAGATCATTACATCAAGATGACTCAATACATTTCTATCAGTAAGACACTCACTGCTATGCAATTAGCTGATATATTCTTTAAGAAGATAGTATACTGCTACAGAGCTCTCAAGAAAATAGTGTCTGATAGAGGTTCAATCTTCACAAGCAGCTACTGGTCAAAAGTATGCTATCAGGTGAAGATTAAGCGTCAACTTAGCACTGTGTTTCACTCACAGACAGATGAACAAACTGAATGTCAAAATCAAATCTTAAAACACTACCTTTGATGCTATTGCAATGAAGAGCAAAGCAATTGGGTCAAGCTTCTTTCTCTTGTGAAATTTGCATATATAAACACAAAGCAGTCTACATTAAAGTGTAGTTTCTTCTACATGATGACAGGATATAATGCTTTCATTCATTACAACATTAAGAACAACATCTGAGAAGAAAAGGTGCCTGCAGCTAAGAACAGAGTCAAGCAACTACACAAAGCTTGTGAAAAGCTATTAAAGTGATGAGAAAGTGCTGTAGCATTATAAGTCAAAGCTTACAATCAGAGACACAAGCCTAGAACATACAACAAGAATGATCTAGTTCTGTTGTTAATGAAAAATCTGAGTCAGAAACGCTCAAATAAGAAACTCTCACATAAGTTTGCTGAATCATTTTACATACAAGATATTGTTAAGAAGCAAGTGTATTGTTTATATCTATCTACTCACTACTGAATTCATAATGTTTTTCATGTCTCATACCTCAAACCCTACAATTGACATCTAAATGACAAGATAATGCAGATGTTACCCCCTTCAGAACTGATCAATGAGAAAAAAGAATATAAGGTTGAGGAAATTTTAAGAAAGCAACACAGAAAAGGTGAGCTGTAATATAAGATTAAATGAATAGGCTATTCTCTGAAGTATAATCAGTGAATCTCTGAACAAGATCTTGATGATGCATCAGAGTTACATGAAATGTACAATGTCAGAGTAAAGAAAAGACATCAGAGATGAAACACTGCAAAGATGAAGGTGAGAAGCTGTATTCAGCCCATATAGAGCAATTGCATCTAGAAGTACACTAAAGACCTGAGAGAATAACTGTCAACTAAATCAAAGAAAAGTGTCAGTGAAGTGTGAACAATGTTCCTTCTATCATGAGGTCAATTTGTTGTCATCTTCTTTCTTCACAGACTCAGCAGATGCAATGACAACATGCTTTAAAACAGAAAGATTGTTTTGAGAAACATCAGTAAGAGCATGTATAGTGAGTGAAAAGCAACAGTGTATCACAGCACAATATGAATCAAGCATGTCTTCAAAGAAACAGGTTTAATGACATGACTTCTCAAGCTGCAGAAGCCTTATCTCTATCATTGATGTTGATTTCTTTCTGAGATCATGACAGTTTACAACATGCAAGTGAGCCTTGATCACTTTGATATAGCTTGCCTGCTGCTGAACCAGCTTTTTGCTCATGTTCTTCTTCTCAGATATGATGACAGCAGTGATGAATAATCTGTTGACTTAAGCATTGAACTCAGTTAAAATCTAGTAAAACTGTTAGTCAAACACAGTGTTTCATTGATGTCTTACATATGCTGTTGCAGGCCTTATGGTTCTTGAAACACTGACCGCATTGAACATTCTTCACCACTTTGCATTTGTGGTTGAGCAGAGCGGCAATGACTTTACTGCATTAAAGACAGCAGAAACAGATGAGTGCAATTAAGAGATCATGAGAATGAGAGATCAATGATGTTACAGTGACAAGAACAGAGATAAAGCTGACAGAAGTATGCAGAGAGTCAACTTCTTTTAATGATAAAGACAATGATGCAGCAGCAACTATGTGAACACATTTTGCTGAAGTAACAGACACACTAGATGAAGTGATGCATTTCTCACAGTCACAAACATCATTGCAAGAATGATTTTGAAGTCAGTGTCAGTACTGCACACAAAAAACATGTATGAAACTCACAGAAGTCATGATAAAGATTCAGCTTTTGATAGGTGTTGTGATATGAGTTTTGAAGCAAAAACAACACAATAAGATAGTGACAGTGAGACAGTTGATGTTGATGTTGTGTGAAAGAGAAGTTGAAAGAAAGTGAAAGAAAAAAAGAAAATATATTCTTGTGCTCTTCAATAGTGAATAGCATTGTCAGCACAACAAGTGCGCTAAGCCTGAATGAGCTTAAGCAAATCAAACAACAGAAATTCACTCACACAAGCATGACATGACAACAGAAATTCACTCTTGTGACCACAACATGACAACAGCATTGCAATACCTCAGCTTTATAAAGACACTGAAGAATCTGTGCTCAAGAGAGAAGGCAATTGTCAGAGTGAATACAGATGTAGTTCATGTTATTAAGCATGCTAAGCAAGAACTCATATAAGAAGAGCTTCTTCAAAGATGAAGACTCTTCAGAGATTAGTCTTGACATCAATTAAGATATATGGTCTTGCTCTATCATCAAATAGTCTGTGTATTGTTATACCTCACACTGTCATAAACCTGTTCTGATACCTATCTGAGATGAATAGATGTGAAACCTTACATCAACATTAATCAATAAAAAGTCATATACATGTACCTTGTACAACACAGAATGCCTGTTCTATGAAATAATCACTTCTCACTTTGCTAGAAATCACAATCTACAGCACATTAAGATTAAGTCTTGTACAATCACAAAGTTCAATGAGTCTTTAAACTCAGTAGTAAATGAGGTAACTGTCATACAAATTGATATCAATGATCATCAGAAGTCAAGAACATACTTTTACATTGTTTTTAAGTTAGTGTTCTACAACCTTATACTAGGTTTATCATGAATGAAGCAGAATGAGATCATATTAAATGCAGACAGAGCCTTTCTTATGATTGAATTCACAGAAACTGTCATACAAAACAGAGAAGCTTCTGCTGAGAGCAAGTTCAATCATGTTATAATGTTAGCTATGTTCTTTATGAACCTCATATAGAAGAAAGAAGAGAAAACAGAAGAAGATTGAAGTGTTCTCAGTCAACATGATCAATATTGAAAAAGTCTTAACCTCACAAAAGAAGACTGACTTGAGAACTATACTCTCTGATCATTATCATGAGTTTTTAAATGTGTTTAATCATATGATGACTGAGAAATTGTCTTTCTTAAAAGAAGAAGACACAGATCACTGAATCAAACTAGAAGAGATAGATAAAAAAGAGTCAAAAGTACTCTGAGATTCTTTATACAACATGATAAGAGAGAAGCTACTAGTGCTGTGTAAGACATTAACAGAACTTTTAAATAAGCAGTTTATATGAGTCAGTAACTCATCTGCTGCAGCATCTGTTTTATTTGTATGAAAGTCAGAAGATGAACTTCAGTTCTGTGTGAACTACTGTGGCTTGAACTGAATCACTCAGAAGAATCATTACTTTCTTTCATTAATATATGAGACTCTGTGAAACATCAAATGAGCTCAATGATACATTAAGTTGAATGTCATAGCAGCATTTCACAAGATTTGAATTGCTGCAGAGAATGAATGAAAGATGACATTCTGTACAAGATATGAGCTGTATGAATAAATGATGACTTCTTTTAAGCTAGTCAATGTCTCAAGCACATTTCAGAGATATATTAACTGAGTCTTGCAGAACTTTCTAAATAAGTTTTGTTCAGTCTATGTGAATGATATTCTCATTTTGACTGATGAGTCTTTGCATCAGCATCAAGATTATGTATGAAAAGTACTACTATGACTTTGAGAAGTTGGCTTACAGATTGACATTGATAAATGTGAGTTTGAAGTCAAGTCAATCAAGTATTTAAAGTTCATTCTGAAAGTTGAAAAGAGTGTACAAATGAACTCTCAAAAGATGAAGACAATCATGAACTGACAAGTCTTTAAATCAGTAAAGAGAGTACAGAGTTTCACAGACTTTGCAAACTTCTATTAAAAGTTTATTAAGAACTTTTTTAATCTGATTATGTCAATAATGGCTCTCATACAAAAGAACACATCTTTTAAGTAAACTGAGAAAACTGATCAAGATTTTAAGAAGCTAAAGACTATGTTCATTTCAGTGCTGATTCTAGTTCTGTTTAATCATACATGTATGACTGTGATGAAAACAGATTTCTCAGATTGATGCATAGATGAAATTCTGTTACAGTTAATAAACAATGTGTGAAGACTCTGTGTCTACTATTCAAAGAAGAACACATCTGCAGAGTGCAATTATGAGATTTATGATAAAGAGATGCTGATCATCATACAATGCTTAAAAGAGTGAGATGCAGAGTTGAGAAGTGTGTCAAGTTTTCAGATTTGTACAGATCACAAAAATCTGAAATACTTTATGACAGTTAAAAAGCTTACAGAGTGACAAATGAGGTGATCTTTAATACTGTTGCAATATAACTTCTTCATACTATACTTGCTGAGCAAGCAGAATGAGAAAGCAGATGCTTTATTGAAACAGAAGCAGAATGTGTCAATGAATCTCTCAAATGACAGAGTACAACATTGTACAATGCAGATAATACATTCTGAGATGATAAGCAAGCCTATACAGATTGCCTCAATGACAGTAGCAGACATATTAGTCTTTGTGCTTGTACAAGATCAGAACTTGTTTAGAGAGATCACAGATCTCAAACAGATGTGAGTGAATGCTGAAGCAAAAGATGAGTTATACAATGAGCTTTGTCAGACAATTTGTGAGAAACAGAGATCATTTTCTACTGTTTTAAAAGTGAGAGTATTCATAACAAAATGCTTTTTGAGTGATGAAGAAAAGCTACTCTTTTGCAAAAGACAATGAGTGCTGTTCTCAGAATCTCTTTGTACAAGACTGATTCAGTATACACATGACTCAACAATGACTGAATACTCAAAAAGATATGTAACTGATACTCTCTTATTATGACAGTTCTTTTGGCCTGAAATGCTACAGAATGTCTGTATATTCTGCTGAAATTGCAACAAATGTTGTACAAACAACAGCTGAAAAGATTGCTGACAAAGCTTCTTGAAGCCTTTATCTGTACTGAAGCAAATTTGATGAAAGATATTCATCAACTTTGTAGTAGATCTACTGTCAAGTGAGGATTGTACAAACCTTCTGATAATTATGAATTGTCTTAGCAAGAGGGTAATACTTGAACTGTGCAAAGATATAACTGCAGAATGAGTGACTCAGACATTTGTACAACATTTCTATCGAGCTCATGAGCTTTTTATCATAATAGTCTCAGATTGAGACACTCAGTTTGTGAGCAGTCTATGAAAAAAAGTCTGTCAACTTTTGAAGATCATATGAAGAGTGTTCACAGCATATCACCTGAAAACTGACAGAACAACTGAGCAGATGAATCAGAATGTTGAGCTGTACATTTGTACGTTCTCAAATTATAGTCAGAACAATTGAGCAAGCCTGCTCCTCATGACTGAGCTAGTCATAAACAATCATGACTTCATCTCAACAGAAGTGAGCCTCTTCTTCTTGTCTTATGAGTATCACATGAAGTCTTTACAACTACTTGAGAAGTTGAAGCCTGTATGATTTGCGAAAAGTTCAGTACAGAAAGCTGATCAAATTGTACAGAAGATGAAAGAAGTCACAGAGTGAGCACAGATGACTATGACTCTCACTCAGCAGGTACAGAAAGAAACAGTGAATTGAAAGAGACAGCAGTCTTATGACTTCAAGAAAGAAGACAAAATCTGACTAAATCTTAAGAACATTCATACAGATCATCTGTGCAAGAAGTTTGATGTGAAGAATGACAAGTACATCATTGTTAAGAAGATCAACTCACATTCTTTCTGTTTAAACACACTGTCAGATATTCATAATGTGTTTCACTCTGTCATGCTTTAATCAGCAGTCATGAATGCTCTTTCTTCTCAGCATATAACAGACTCACAATCTTCACCACAAATTGTAAGCAATGAAGAAAAGTTTGAGATAAAGAAGATTCTGAAGAAGAGATTTGTATAACATAAAGAAGAATTTAAGAAGAAGTACTTGATAAAATGAGTTAATTATACCTGACTCACATGAGAACTGACGTTCACTCTGAAAGACACAGTGATGTTAAACTGATGAGAGTTAATGTAATCTGAGTTGACTAAATCTTAATCATACACAAGAAGGTTGAGGTGCTTCATGAGTTCAGAGAATTGTATAAAGTTTAAAATTTAGTGTTGAATTTATTTGATTTATTTCTATACTAATTACTAATGATGTCTTCTTGATTTCGCCAAAGCTATTTGTTCTAAGCACTGTGAAGAGATGAGGCACATTGCTCAGATGTTGCACACAGCTCATACAACTAGGCTTTATAAGTGTTGCGCACAGCCTGTACAACTAAACAAGCATAGTGTAAAGAAGAAAGAAGAGTTGTATGTATCTAAGAGGCAACATAGATGACAACCGCCTCTGCTGACAGTGTCAGTGTGATTCTTCTTGACTGAGCAGCAGGCTCACTCTCATTGACATTGTTGTTGTTCTCATTGTTCAAGATGATAATGAGAACATCATTGTTGCATACAGAACAGTGAGCAGTGTGGTCATGTCACTTGCAGTTACTGCAACATTCATTGAAATGTTCTGACATACAATGACATTTCAAAAAGAGTGTCATACTGTGTGTCTGACAGTTGATACAATCGACAGAAATCAACATACTCTGACTCTAAATCAGAATCACATTGATGTATGACAGTCAATGAGTTCTCATCTGATTCAATGTGATACATTGCTGTACAAACAGAATGTTCACACTGAGCAGTGCAATGATGACCCTTGTCTGAGAAAAATAAGTGTACTGAGCAAGCTGCTGCTGATCAATGAAGAGAACTGAATCAACATCAACACCTGTAAGAGTGAGAGCAACAACATACACATTGTAAAGAATGAGGGCTCTGTGAGCTGTCAGCTTTGAGATATGTACTTATATAACACTTACATTGTTGTTGTTGTTGATGTTGTTGCTGCTGCTGAGCTTGTTGTATGAGAGTCAGTGCTGACATATTCAATCAAGAAAGATTTCACATACAAAAGTTGTGAGTGAAGAAGTTGAAAAAGAAAGAAAAAAAGAAGTTGTACATGAGGTGAGAGGTTTATAACTCACTTCACTGATGAGTAAGCTCAAGTGAATTGTTGAAGAAAATCACACAAGCAATGAAAAAATTTTCATCTGCAAATCTTACCTGTATGAAGTGGGCAAACATGTGTCAACAGACATTGACAATCATACAACAATCTTTTCAGAGGCTTAAGACACAACCTTGAAGAAAAAGAAAGAGGTGATGTCATAAGTTGAACTCATACTAAGGTCTTATGATCTAGTTGCTTACTAAGACTTTAAGACTAAAGCACATTATCTTTTTGCTTCTGTATGAAGCTCTTCTTTTTTCTCTCTTCATAGTATTCTTCTTGTATTTAGAAATTATCAATTGAGTGTCAGTCTCATTGCAAACCCATGACAGAGAGGTAAGCTGAAGTGAATTGTCATTTAAATTGTACAAGAAAGAAAATCATGTGTCAGCAAGTGATAAGAACTTTATCTGTAAATCTTACTCATATAAAGTGAGCAAACATGTGTTAACAGACAATGACAACTGTACAACAATCTTTTCAAACACTTAGGGCACAACCTTGAAGAAAAAGAAAGAGATGATGTCATAAGTTAAACTTATACTAAGGTCTTATGATCTAGTTGCTTACTAAGACTTTAAGACTAAAGCATATTATCTTCTCATGTTATTGGTCAAGTTTGTTTCAAGGTAAAAAGCTGTCTTTCTATTTGAGCGATTTGCCTCAGCTATATACCCTTTTGCTAACTAGTATTATCTCATGCCAGGTGAGCAAAAGAAAAGAAAGTGAAAGAGAGAAATGTCAGAAGAAAAAAGAGCACAATGCAAGAAAGACAAATTGAAGAAGGGTGACAAATCATCAGAATAACTATAACAAACTGTCAGCCTCTAAAAAATGCGTTGTCTCAACACTTGTTGTCTTGATTGACCTCTTTTTTCTTTTGTACAATCAGGTATCTTTCTGCCTCAACGTCTGATGCTTTTCATCTGTTCTCAATTGTCTTTAACTTTGCCACATCAGCTGTCCTTTCTAGAATCTTCAGATGTTTGATAAGGTCTCTTGAAATATTCACAAGGTCAGTCAATGTGTTCTGTGTTTCTTTTGTGTATATCAGAGTTGCATTCACGCTCTTTTTTAAGCCATTCAGGTTCATTATCGCCTCTGTCATATGTTTCTGAATTTGTTGTAGAGACTTTGTCTGTTCTTGAACCTGCATGATAAGTCTTGCTGTGATGTCTAGAATCATTGACACAAGAGCTTTGAGAAAGATTATATCAATTACTGATTGTGATGCAGAGACCTTTTCAGCGTTTGAGAACTTCTCTCTTGTCACACAATTCTTTAACTGGTTCATAAGGCACTGCTTGTCTGTTGACGGAGTCTGAAGTTCTGCCTCATCAGCCTTCTGTTTAAATGTGCTGAACTGCTGTGATAAATCAGAAATCTCAACGTGAATGTCTTGTGATGAGATATAGTGAGGCCCTTTTGGTTTGTCTGATTGGCTTATGAAAATCAGACCTTGTTTGATAGTTGCAGTGGTTTCAGAAGATTTGAAATCATCTTCAATCATCAATGTCATGATGGGGTGTTTGAGTATAATGATAAATGGTCCTGCTTCTGACGTATTTGTGAATGATTCAGCTTGATTTGAATTGACAGTAAGGGGTTTTGGCGTTTTTGCTTGAATTGAATTGATGATAAGAGGTTTTGACATTTTTGTAGGTGATTCAGCATTGCTCAAACCGATGTTGATGAATTGAATCACCTTGTCTTCTGAGCAAAATGTGTCTTCTTCATTTGTTCTGCTTTTGACATATCTGGTCTTGACGTGTTTTGACCCTTTTGTCCCGCAAAGCTGATAGTATTCTCTATAAACTGCGTAGCAATCCTGTTCCGTTAAATTCTTCATAGTTGCCGGGTTGCTGTAGTTGACTCTGACCACTCAGATATCACCTTGACAATCAAAATCTGCTGATCAGTTGACTTCTCATTCATTGCTGTTTATGTGCAAGGTGACATGATACATGTTGACATCATTTAATCTGACTTTAGTCAGTGGTCATTCATTTAAGTAGTTTGGTGTTTCAGTGTAGAGCTCTCATTCAGCTCATAATGTCTGTGAGATGTTGCTTTTACCGTCTGTATCTACATGTTGAGTCAGTGATTCTTCATTTCATGTGTTGTGGTTCAATGACATCAGGTTGTCTTTAACCTTGTGTTTCATCATGACGATAATCTTGTTTAATGAGAGTTCAGTCAATATGATACTGTTGTAACCACATTGAAATGCCTTGTTGATGTTATAATAAAGTGTATGACATAGAAGAGCTATCATTAAATGGTTCGCCTTTAAGAAAAGATGTTTGTTTTGATAGCAAGAAAAAGAAAGATGTTTGTTGTTCAGACACAACAAAACACACTGCTTTGTTTGTTTTTGCAATTTAATGTTATTGTGAAATTCACTGATACGGCGTGGTGAGAGAAATTCACCACTATGGCAACATGAAATGCTGTCATATAGTCACACTATAGGCACATTCTCTTCTTCATAGAGTTTTATTAGTTCTTCAGTGTGTTCTAGGTCTTTCACGTTAATTCAGCTGTCAAATTCTGATTCATATTCTAATCATCATGTCAGATACTCAGTGGTGATACTTCTTTCTTTTCAGTACATTCTTTTCTTTAGGAGTTTTTTCAATTCTCATTTCTTTTCTTCATCTATCATGACCCCTTTTGGCTTTTCTGACTGTGGTCATTGATATAAGTCTAATGTGTGGGCTGGTTCTAGATGCACAACAGAGATGACATTGTGAATTTGTTATGTTGATGATACGTTCAAACAATATGCTAGTCTTTCAACTCAGTTCAGTACTTTGATGAGGTCAGCAAACTGCTGCTTCAGCTTCTTATTGATGAACAAGCTTGAGAGTGTATATTCTTGATGCAAGCATAGGTTCACCATGTCACCGGGCTGAAAGTATAGTGGCTGATGCCTTTCATCATAATAGTATTTCATCTGCATAGCAGTGAAACCTATTGCATCTTTTGCGTCAATGTATGCAGACTGATAATTGTTCATGATTGTGAGCTGAATATCACACACATCTACTGTTTTGTGTGTTTGTGTTTCTGATTTGACAACACACAACAAGTTCAGAGCCTTTCTGGTTTTACACTCAAATAGCATCTCATTGAGGCTTTGCTGTGTAGAGCTATACTTTGTTGAGTTATTCAAGGCTGCTTGAAGACATGGTAAACTTTTTGGCCACTCTTCTGAGCACTTCAAAGTCATTATTCAGTATTGTAAGACGATTTCTACTGTTTTATTCATCATTTCAGAACTGCTGTTCATTTGTGAATGATAGGCAGTTAAGTATAGTAGATCTACCTTGAGCTGTTTGAATATTTCTTTTCACAAACTGAACAAGAATTTCCTGTCCTAATCTGATATTATTGCTTTAGATAGTTCTCAATTTAGAAGTGCAAGGTGGTTCAGTAGGCATATTGCTCAATCTTTCACAGTCATTGTATCTCTTTCTGATATCAGGGTGACTGTCTTGCTAAACTTGTCTGTGACTGACATTATGGTCTCATAGGTCTCAGAGGCCTTGATCACTGATAAGGCTAGGATAAAGTCAATGGTCAAAGTGTGAAAAGAACACAGCAGTGCAAAGATTGATTGTAGCACCCCATATGGCTTATGACAAGGTGTTTGATTGAGCTGACATTGCAGACAATGTTGTAAGTATTCATGTAGGTTTTTGAACAAGTCATAGATGTAAAGAGCGTCAGTCAATTTCTTGTGCATGTTCTGATCTGAGATGCCTCAAATATTAGGGCTAAAGGTTTGTGCTTGTTGATATAAGAGTCTCAGTGCACAGTGTAGAGTAAACCAGTAGTTGGTAACTTGTATTGAGTTGAACATGACTCATTTTCATAGGGAAAATGGTCCTACTATATACTATAGAATCGCTGTGCTCACATTGCTCACTATAGAGCAATAGAGCTGATAGACCTGCCAAGGGTCTATTGTCTTGCCGGGCTCACCACAAGCATATAGAGCTGTGTGAGCCTATGTTTAAGTATACCCTTTTCTCATGTATTCTCTGAGACATACTAGCCAGTTATGGTTTGATCATAACACAATCCCTTCTCTTCTAGATGCTAGTTCTCTAGTGTCTATATAAGTGAGAGTATAAAGACAGATAGCTTTCTCACTGTCATGCCTTCTTATAAGCAGCACAATCATCTTTGCCTTGCAAAAACCATTACAACCTTCAGCTTCACTTCTCTCATTGTCTGTGATCATTGTTCAGCTGCTCTTTCTTTCTGTATTATTATGACAGGTCATGCAAAGTGTTCTGAGTGCACCTGTTGTGGTCATCTGTGTGTGTTGATATCATTAGATTTTCTGAATTGTGCTCACCTTCAGCTGAAATTTGAACTTGAGGTGGCTATAAATGAGTGTGTGAAACAGGCTGAGCACCTTTTCAAGCTGAATGCAAAGGTTCTTTGCCTTTTCAAGACTTTGAAACAGAACAAGTCTCATGCAGTCATCAAAGTTCACTGTGTTGCTTCTGAACTGAGCAATGATAATGATGAAACTGAGAATGAGAAAAACTTCTTCAATTCTTTTAATCTTGATTTCTTACTGAAGTCAATGAGTTCTAGCTTCTTTATTGACTCTGAGCCCTTCTCTCAAACTGTTGTAGTGTTCTCACACAGTTGAGTAGGTTCTCTTTGAGCTCTCACATGTTTTCTGAGGTATTGTATTCTTTTCATTTGACAAGATAGTGGGTTTTCCCACTAATCATCCGTTGTTTTAAAATGTTCTCAACTTGATATTCCTCATCAGATTCAACAGACATTTCAATGGTTTGAAGTGGTATGAACTGATTGCAACACTGAAGCATGAACACATGAAATACTGAGTGTATTCACATCTTCTTGAGTAAGTCTAGCTCATAGCTTAACCCCTTGATGTTTCTCTTGATTTTGAACAGTTTTATGCTTTTGTTGTTTAACTTCTTGCTTCTTCACTTTATATGAATGTTGTTCATTCTTAGATAAACTCTTTCTTCAATCATGAAAGGTTTTATCTCTGTTGTTTGTTCTGTTTGCTGTTGAATTCTGTTCATCAGATTCTTATGCAACTTCTTGATCTCTGCAATGTCTAGTATCACTTTCTGGCTTTGTGATCTGTGCACTCATGGTTCTTGTCATACCTTCAGGTTATATTCATAATTTGCTCAAAATGGTGTTTCTTTCATGGTTTCATTTTGTGTGTTGTTATATGCAAACTGTACCGTTAACAACAGTTGTACTCAGTTGTTCTGATTCTTATTGACATAGTGTCTTAAGTATGTTTTGACCGTCTGATTCATTCATTCACTCTGCTCATCTGTCTGTGAGTGATACATCATCAACATTTTATGATTTATCTCAAGTTCTGCTGTGAGCATTTCTCAAAACTTGCTTGTAAACAGCTTGTCTCTGTCAGTGATAAATTCCTTTGATAGCTCATGATTGTTAATCAATTCTTGCAGTATGGTGTACATCAATACTGATGCCGTTGTGGTTTTCTTGAATGAAATGAACATGGTGTACTTGGTCAGTCTATCAACTATAGTTAATATACTGTTGAATTTCACTCCTCATGCTGAATTCTTTGACATTGATAACTTCATTATGAAGTTCATGATAACTGACTTTCATGATGCATTCAGTGTGTCTAGTCATGTTACTTCATCATATTTTTTATCTCTCTGAATCTTGTTTCTGCGGCATGAATCACATCTGACAATATACTCAGTGATTCAATCCTTAAGGTCACTGATATTGCACCTTCTTTATATGAGGTCCTCAGTTCTTTTGACTTCAAGGTGTTCTCTGACTCTGCTGTTGTGACATACTCATATTAACTCTTCATCTGTTAAGGGAGCTTGCTTCACCTTATACATTGCTGCTAAGCCCTTTGTGAGGATTTCCTTGTTATCTTCACTCAGAATTTCAGCATGAATCTTTTTCACTTCTTCATGATCAGACTGTCTACTTAAAGTGTCTGCTTCACCATTCTCATTACCCTTCTTGTAATGGATTTGAAATTCATAATTGGCTAACTGTTCAGCTCAGTGAACCTGTCATTGATTCAACTGTTTCATTGTTGCAAAGTTCCTCAAATTCTTATGATCTGTGTAGATCTGAATAGGCTTCTCAGTATCTGTGAGGTAAGGTCTTCAATCTTGCAGTGTCTTCACTATCACAAGAAGTTCTTTGTTGTGAACCTCATATCTTTCCTCAGATTCTGATAGTTTTCTTGATTGATAGGCTATGAGTCTCTGCTGCTCATTCTTGATCTGGTATAAGCATGCACCTACTGCAAAATCTGATGCATCAGTTTTCAGTACCTTTTTGCATGTTGAATTGAGTATTCTCAGGTGTGCCGTTCTGTTAAGGCTTTTCTTTAATGCATGAAACACATTCTTCTGCTTCTTATCTCAATGTCATTTCTCATTCTTGCACATTAGTTGCATAAGGGGTTCTGCAATCTTTGCATAGTTAGATATGAACTTTTGATAGTAGTTTGTCAATTTCAGAAAGGCTTGCACTTCCTTGACTCATTTTGACAAAGGTCAGTTTTTAACTGCATCTGTCTTTTCTGAGTCCTTCTTGATTTGCTCAAATTGAATAACATAATCAAGAAACTTGATTTTCTTTGTTTTGAACTTGCTTTTTGACTTTTTCACATACAAAGCCCTTTCATTGAGCTTTTTCAGTACCTTGTGCACATGGCTGCAGTGCATCTCAAGGTCATCTGAATATATCAGAATGTCATCAAGGTATGTGATCATAAAATCATCAAGGTATTCTCTCAATGTGTTGTTGATTAACCTTTAAAAGGTGGTGGGGGCATTCTTGAGCTCAAACAGCATAACAGTGTATTCATAGTGTCTGTATCTTGTTCAGAACACTGTTTTTCATTCTTTGCCTTTCTTCATTTGTACTCAGTAATAGACTTCTTTTAAGTCTAGACTTGTGAACCACTTGACTCTGCTTAACTGATCTTGCAACTCTCTGATCAACAGTAAGGGATAACTGTCTTGTTTAGTTATCTCATTGAGTTGTCTGTAGTTGACACATAGTCACTTTGTGTCATTCTTTTTTGATACAAACAGGATCAGGTATTCTGTCAGTGACTTTGATGATCTGATGAATTCTCTTTTGAGATTCTCATCAAGATAAGTTCTGACTTTCTTGAGTTGATCTTTGCTCATTGAGTACAGCGGCATTCACTTTGGCTGCTTGTCATTCAATAGCGGTATTTTGTGATCTCATGACTTATGCTCTGATAAGCTCATTTCTGGTTGTTTGAGGATCTCATACTAGTATGACGTCATACTTGATCAAATTGAGAACATCAAACGTCAACTCTTGTGAATCTTCTAGTATTATGGCTTTGATGTGAACCTGATCTGTTATTCACTCAGATTCTCCGTTGACCATATATATCTGCATAGGCTTCAGCACTCACTGCAGTGTTAGTTCTAGCATTCTTATTGCTTGCTGCAAAACATAGTTGTCAGTTGCTTCTGAGTCTACCATTGCTTGAAGGATTCTATCCCGTTCAACTTGAACATCAACTCATATCTTATGATCTTTGTCATTTCTTTGAGACATTAGAAGCTTCTTGTTCTCTAGTCTCTTTGAGAAAGCTTGCAGTTTTTTGACTGTACTGCGTCACTTGCTCTTCTTCAGAGGTTCTGAAATCATTTAGGTTCTTTTCTCTGTATGATCAGTTGTATGTATTCCTCACTGCCTTTCTCAATATATTGTTCTGAGTGTAGGCACAGTTTGTACTGATCATATTCTCACTGAATCTGAATCTGAAGTGCTTTCACTTTACTCAGAAACTCAGGTGGCATGTAGCCTTCTGAAAAGGTTCATTGACCACTGTCTGATGTCAGATACTCTGTGGGTAAACAGATTTCTTTCATCAACTTGTCAAGTTTTAAGCATGCTTTTGCTTCTTTTGTTTCTTCTTGTTGCCTCTTAAGGTCATCAACTTTCTTCTTGAGCTCTTTCTGCTGTTTTTCTAGCAGTTGTTGACGCATCTCTCAGTGCTGATTCTCAGGGTGCTCATGTCTTGTTTTGAGTCTCATGTTGACTTTTCAGTTGTCAACATCCTCTGAGTTCGCATCTGAATTCAGGACTATTCAGGTGCTATCACTGTAGTCTTCTTCTACCTGAGTTCTATAAGTATCAGTTTCTTCAATCTCAGCTTTCTTTAGGATAGCTAATCTCTTTGATTAATCTGTCATGTCATAACCGTTTTGTCTCTTCTTGAGTTTCTGTGAGTATCATTCAGCTTTGTCTTTGCTGCTCATATGTGTTCAGCACATGTCATCATAGCAGACTGTTCAGCTCAGGGTGTCATGCACTATGTGTGTATTCATTGCTGCAACTTCTTTTCTCTCTTGTTGAGGTTTCTTGCAGGTTCTTACAAGGTGTCTGAGTTTTTCACAGTTATAACATTTGTGAGTCTCTGCTCATCAGAGTTGAGACTTATAGAGCTTGCTCATGCACCGTTCTTGCTTCACTCATGGTTGCTGCTCACAGTGCTTCTCAATCACGTCAAGGTTCATAGAGTCACCTTCTCTGAGAATATAATGTCTTCTTCACACCTTTGATGTGTAGTGCTCTGTATGCTTCATTCATCATTCTCATTGACAACTGTCAATGTTGATGAAGGTATCAATCATATTCTGAAGTTCTTCAAGTCAATTCATTCTGACTATCTCATCTTTAATAGTCTCATTGAGTTCTCAATAGTATTGCAATACTAAAGTGTCGTCATCTCAATCTGTTAGGGCCACAATTCACTGAAACTCTGCTGCATACTTGACTGCTGACTTATTCATCTTTAGAATGTGAAGTTGTCTTTCTGCTGCTCATTTCTCGTCAACTATTCTGAAGGCTCTTCAAAGCTCACCCTTAAACTTCTTGTAGTCACTGAATATTGATTTCTTATTGTTCATTCATTTCTTCAGTGTCTTGTTGAGAAACTCATGTCATGTGTATTCTGAATGTCTTATTTCGTCATGAGCTAACTTGAACACCTCATTATGAAGGCTGTGTGGTATGCACAGACAAGGCCTCTTTTCAATGTCTTTGTAGTAGACAAGTCCGTTCTTTAGCTCATATGGTAGTTTTGCTGCGTTGAGGCCTAAGGTGTTATTGTCATTTAACATCTTTAGTATTCAACCCCACCTTGACTCTTTTGCATAGCTGTTCTTTAGTCTTTGTTGTAGTTCAAGTGAGACTTTCATCAGAGTCTCAGCATATGTTGCAGTTGACACATTTGCTTGTAATGCTTTTAGTATTGACTCATCTGACTCAGGTTGATATTCTCTACTAGCTAGCCATTTGTGAACATTATTGCTGCTGAGTAATCTGAACAGGACGTCTGGTATAATGTTGGTTTTTTCTGATTTATACTGAATTTTCAACCAAAAGCGCTGTAAGTATTCTGAGGCCCTGACTAGTCTTAGGTTAAGTTTCTTCACTGCAATAGTGTTTAAGCTAAATTGATGTTCTATTTCTACTGCTGCTGCATGATTGATGTACATGATTGTTGACTGTTTGACTGCTTCAATCAGGTGGTGAGTCTTCTTCAGTACTCATATCAGTTCAGTCACTTTAAGTTTTGTTGGTCAATAATGTGTCTTGGTGTCTGTGAGTAGCTAACTTAGAAAAAGAATTAGTTTCATAGACTTCTGTTGCGGGGTTTTGTTCTTTTTTGCCTTCTTTGCATGATAGACATGGGCCTCAAACTCAAACTTCTTGAATGCATTCAGGTCAACATACAGTTGTTGTTTTGACAAGAAATGTATCAACATTGTTGATCAAGAGAATAGCGTCTGAAGATGATGAAAGACATTTAGCTCCTTAAGGGTTGACTCATTTAATCTGATAGTTCTGGCTTGACGTTTTCTTGCATTCTCTTTTGCCTCTTTGACTCTGAGGCCTTGATTCAAGAAGGTTTTTTGTAGCTGCAATGGTTTAACAATGACCGCATATTTTGAGATATACTGTTGAAGGTATCTTGTCAAGCCTAGGTATTTTTTTAACTGACTTAGGCTTATAAAGAAACAGAGACCTGCAATTGCAACAAGCTTGTCTTCTGATGTGGCTAATTCTAGTGTGTTGACTTGCTGTTTTAAAAGCTGAATGAACAGATAGGTCAGAAAAGACTTTTCTGATGAAAGACAGATCCTCATTCTTTTCAGTGTGATGAACACATTGTGTAGGTGCTTCAGGTGCTCTTCTAGTGTGTTTGAGAAAATGACAATGTTGTCAATGTAAGCTCTTGCATAGGCCCTTTGCCTTCACAGTATTCTATTGATCATTCTTTGTATGTAGGCTGAAGAATTCCGATATCTCATAACAGTGACTTTGAAAGTCTTCTGTCCTCAATGCAAGACAACAGTGAGTCAGTGTCGATGTGCCCTTTTCACCCGCCATTGATAGAAAAAGGTGCTGCAATCTACTGTGAAAATGAAATTGACATCATGTACTGCTGTCAAAATGTCCGTCTGACTAGATACAAGGTACACATCTGACATTGTGATCTTGTTTAGCGCTTGAATGTTTATCACAACTCTTTCTTTTCTTGTTTCATTTGATAAGTTTTTCCACACAACAAAACAGAAAAAGGTAAAAGGTGTCAAGGTTTTTGTCCATTTCAAGCATCCTTGTGATTGTAGTTTGTCAAAGACATTGTTGATTACTTCTCAGTCATTTTGACTAACTGAGTAAACATGTGCTTGTTTTGGTTTATATTTGACCTTTCAGTTGTCTATTAATGAAATGTTCATTCACTCTTTCTCAGAAACCTTCATTACATTGCTGCAGTCTTCTCAAAGATGAGGGTAGAAGTGTATGACAGCTTTGACTTGAGCCGCTATGGTGCTTGATTCATATACTGTTACTTCATGGCCGATTTTTCATTCAGGTTGACCGGTAGTTTCTAGATGAAACGCTGTGACTGCAGTTAACACCTCATGAAAGCATGTCTTGACTCAGTTTGCTCAATTGACCTTGATTGAGGCTGCAAGCTCAGCATCTTTCAGGTTGACTAAATAGCATTCATCAGCTTCATACTCTATCACATGACTTAAGCAGGTTTTTTTGAGTATGATGAGGAACATATCTGTGTCATTCTGAACTTGAACTGCCGATAGTGTATGATTAACAATATGAGCATAT
>JAABUP010002198.1_pt1 | contig 38671 bp, 57 predicted proteins | sample 5559201 | NCBI WGS metagenome assembly JAABUP01 (sample SAMN10711887, study PRJNA513373) | rock metagenome | isolation source: Antarctica rocks | place: Antarctica | reverse complement strand
TCCGGTGCCCCTTATTTGAAATGCATGCATGCATCTTGGCAGCTGTTGTCTCATGTGCCAGCTTAGGCAGAGTCGCTACAATGCTGCACATATCTTGTATGCCCTGAAAGTAGAGGCAACACACTCACACCTTTGCAGCACCATATCAGGATGCAGCATCAGCAGATGGCCTAATGGGAATGGACATGCACATGAGTTGGTGGCAGGGTTAGCCTACATATCTGACTATTGCTGTGCGCTTCTGCTCAGGGCACCTGCCATGAGACTGCCATTTGCGTGTCAGCATCAATGTGATGACATCACGTGTCTGGCGCAAAGCAAATCAGCCCCAGCAGCAGGTCTGAACATGTTCAGCAATCAACGTGCTGGCTGGGGTTGTCCTGACTGCAAATTTTGCATTTTGAAGGCCAACAGCGGGAAGGAGAAGGATCCTTGTCTTGCCACGAGTGCAAGACAAGGAACCTTTGCCTTCTGGCTGTTGGCCTTATGCACTCAGGGAAACCACAGCCAGCATCTTGCTGGTGCAGACGCAGCTCCTCAAGAATCATCAGCACAAAAGCACCTGCGAGGTACAGCGTTGGCTTATCTCCTGAATAGTCTGCGTCAACATTTTGCAAGACTGCCTTGCTGATGCAACGTTTTTGTCAGCGTGACAAATTGAACTAAGCCATAGAACGCTCAGATACTGAGTCCAATGCCACCTTTGTGTTTCATCACAATGCATACAGTCAGGAGCTAGACAGCCCAAGTATAATGCAGGTCCCAGCGGTGCCTTCTGCCAGGACCTGATCAGCAGCACGACCCACACCCAACACGGTTTTACGTTGCGCTCAAATCCAACTTGGTCATTGTGCAACGCTTGAGCATGATGCATGCTGATGTGTACGCATATTTGCAGGGCTGCCAAATGGAGGGTCCTGCTCACTTGAGCTGCTTGAGCGCATCAATGCGCTCATGTAGCTTAGATGAGCAGGACCAAGGTATCTTGGCAGCTCTTGTCTCATGTGTCAGCACTTGCCGAGTCGTTGTGCTCGTGCAGGTATTCGGTATGCCCTGAGGGTACAGGCAACTCGCTCTCATATCAGGATCCTGGTGTTGTAGCAGAGTAAGGGAGTTGCTTGTACCCTCAGGACTCAGTACCGCATCATAGGACCTACTGGCTTGATGGGTATGAACCATGTCAGGCCTACCTTATGTGTGTGCCTGATGTGATGCATACCCATCAAACCAGTAGTTTTGATGACGCCGTGGCTATGTGCCTGACTATTGCTGTGCGCTTCTGCTCAAGTCATCTGCTGTGAGGCTTGCACCTCATCATTGTGTGCCTGGTGCAGAGCAAAGCAACCCCCAGCAGCAGGACCCTGGCAGGTATATCCAGGTGAGCAGTGTGCACCCTGTGAAGAAGGGCCTGATATACCTGCCAGCGTCCTGCTGCTGGGGTTAGTTTGCTCTGCACCAGACACATGATGATGAGCACTGCTCATCTCAAGGCTGCATATGGCACAGCAGCACTAGCTGCTCTGCAAACGCAGAAATCCATTGTGGATTTGATGTTTGCTTCTAGGGTCAATACCCAGGTCAGCAAACGCTGCTGCACCGTGATGTTTGCCTGACAAAGCTGAGCTGCATCATGTGGCAAGCTCCTACCTGCTATACCAGGCTGATTGAGCAACATCAAGCAACAGGCAAGCCATGAATGCAAAATGTAAGCAGCACACAGTGTGAGTAGCAATCACTGTACACGAGCATCATGCTCCACACACATGCTCACCATTGAGCCCTGCATGCTGCAGCATTCACATGTTGCAAAGCATTGTGTGCCAACTGGTCAGGGTTTGTTGTAGAACCTATGCAGCTCATGCACGGCAGTGGGTGATCAAGGCTCAGGCCAGCAAGCATCAACTTTCCCTGCTGCTGCTTCTTCTGATGCAGTTCCAGAACACATTTCTGGTGGCCTGGAGAAAGACTTGCGCATGCAGCACCTGCCTTTTGACAGCACCTGCCTTTTGACAGCACCTGCAGGACTATTCAAGCTTGTCTGGAACTGTATATAAATAGCAATCAGGTTATTGGTGGTCATATACAGGTCCAGAAAACCTTGAGTAGTCCTGCAGGTAAGGTCAGCAAGCAGGTACTGTCAAGAACTTGGCTGTGATTGTCCTGACTGCAGGAGGCCAACAGTCATAAGGGGAACATTCCGAGAGCTCCCCATCACCGTGCTAATGCAGATGCAGGTGCTCAACAAACATCAGAACAGGAGGACCTGCGAGGTACACCATTGCTTTGTTCCCTGATATAGTCCGCATGACCTTTTGCAATACTGTCTTGCTAGTGCAACGCCTGCATTACCTCGTCAAATTGAAGTAAGCCATAGCACGCCCAGACACTCATTGCCACCATCCCACCTTCGGTTTCTGAACAATGCAGCCCAAGTGTGACACAACTCCCAGCAGTGCCGTCTGACATTACCTGATCAGCATGACCCACACCCATCACATTTGTTCGCTGCAACCAACTCCAACTTTGTTAGTGAGCAAGGCTTGAGCCTGCTGCTCAAGCCTTTAGGGTTCAGGGTTTGCTGAAGTGTGCGCACATGCGCTAAGGGTTTGCTGATGTGAGCGCGCATGCGCTACTCAGCCTGCCTGCTCCTGGTGATTGACAGCGTTGCTCACTTTTGTGGTACCACGTTGATGGCACCCAATGGTCTCACCTGACCGGTCAGTTGAGACCAGTGCGTGCCATCAATGGGGACTCCAGGATGCACCCCACCCAAGAGGAGGTCATGTATGACCTGGTGGGCTTCATGGTCTGGGCAGGCGGCAAGCAATTGCACAGCTCATTCTCAACATATGCCAGCGCACCCTCTGGCACTTGGTTCTGCTTCAATAAGGGCCAGGTGGAAGCTCTTAAGTGGTATGCTGTTGATGACTCTGGTCAGGCTACATCTGGGACCCTAAAGTTGCATTTTCCTGTCTTATTGCAACTGCTTAGCAAGCCTTGCAGACATGCTTGGGACCCTACTGCTCAGCAAAGCACATAACCCGTTCTGTACTATTTACATAATGCAACATCAAGATGTCATATTGACAAGCTTACAGGCAATTTGCATTGTATTGCTGTGACTGGCAGGTATTGGCTCGGCGGCCATGTCATGTGACCCTGCAGAGTATGCTACTGTAGACTGTATCATGGCATACTCTGCATAGCCACATGAACTAGTCTGCCAGCTATACAGAGGGACAATGGGTCATCCATTGTTGGTCCTGTTGCTGGCAACCTTACATACAAACTTCATTGTGATGCGCTGCAGGTAGACTGGACAAGAGCGGTGCAGCAGTGCCTTTTACAGGACTAACAGTGAATGACCCACTGCCCCTGCTAAGCGCAACGTTCAAGCGCGCGGAGTATGCCGATATGTACTGTACGATATGTACAGAACATATGTACAGTACATATCGGCATACTCTGCACGGCTGAACGTTGCGCCCAGAAGGGGCAGTGGCTCATCCACTGGTAGTCCTGTAGCTGGCAGGCACCACAGCACTGACAGCGACACCTCACAACTGATGCCTTGCTGTGGCACTTTTGTTGCTTGTCTTGCTGTGAAGCGGCGGTGTCTGTGCTGTGGTACCTGCCAGCTACAGGACCACCAGTGGATGACAACAAATGCTCCAGCAGGTACTTGCTCATTCCTCAGCATGCTGGCCACCCTGCATACATGTTTGATGTATGCCTCTGTCAGCAGCTGTACCAGTATAAATGTCATCAGGCTCCTTAGAGTGTCTGGCGGCAGAGGCTGCATGGCGTTTGGAGCACAATTTGATACATGAGTCAAGCCCTTGCCTTTTTGATGAGTAGGGTACATGTCTGCCGCTGCTTACGGGACATGTGGCACATGCCTGTCTATCACAACATTTGCAGAAACAACAAGCATAGACCAGTCAGTGTCTATGGCCATTTGGGTGTCTTTGTCATTGCAATGCACTTCATTCTTAGATCCTGTGACATGATACGCATGCAATCTCTGCATACAGCACTGTTATACCAAATAAGATGCAAAGCTCTCAGCCTTGCTTTGTTATTGACACAGACTTGCAGGTTCTTTGTGTGTGTAGGCATACATGCATGCTTGACTGACGCACACCTGCGCATGTTGTTCCTGGTCTCGGTGATTTGGTGTATGTACGGTGTTTGGTGTACCTGGCTAGTCAGGTTACAATACATTGGATGCTTGCAGGGCGTCTGGAGCTGGCAAAACTTCCACCAGTGCTGCAGGAGGTGGCGCAAAATTTGAGTGCCACAGCAGCACTAGTAAATACTTGACAGTAACACGCACTGTCTATTGCACAAGACACAGGATAATATATGTGCATATGGTATTCTGTAGCCGGCGAGATCTCACAGAGTGTCCATCACATAAGACACTCAGTGTGCCTATGCTGCATGTATGCTATCAGTCAGTCGGATCACAAAGAGTCATGTCCTTGCAGTATTCTGTGTGCTTGCCTGCCTGTTTTGAGACACCAGCTGCAGCTGAAATGCAGGGAGCATCAGCTTGCATTGTCATATGCCATATTTGACTGTGCACTTTAGAGCAGTCTTGTTTTGTTATTTGACAGCACTTGCATGTAAGTCTCATTGCTATCTTTTACAACTTAAAGCTGATTCTTGCTTCAGGGATGTTGCACTTATAGTTAGTGAAGCAGGCAGCATAGTGTAAAGCTACCTCAGAGATGCCTGGGGACCAGTCTTATGGTACACAGTAGCTGTAGCAGAGCTGCGGTAATAGGCATAATGCCAGCGTATACGTCTCAAGAAGCCAATTGCCCACAATGTTACAGTGGCTTCTAGACTCTTGTACCTGTTACGTCGCCAATAGGAAGGCCTATTATGGCCCTGCCACATGCAACCACTCTGATGCAGCTCGCCAAGTACACATGGGTTGAATATGAATGGCACTCAATTGTTTTCCTTGCTGGTTCCAGCTGTACTGATCAATGCTCACATGTGTGGACCCTTATGGGATACCCCTGCAAATGTGGTTCTTACCAAGGTGAAACAGGCATTTTGTGTTCCCGCTACACGCTGAGCTGTTTGGTCGCCCTACTCTAGGAGGCCGCCCCCCGGGGGTTCCACGTGCGCCCTAGGAACCCGGGAAACCCTGCCGAACCCTGCCGAGTCGGGCGACCCATCATGTTTGGCCGCCCCCATATATGGAGCCCAGAGCGCGTGGGTCCCCCGTGCGCCCTAGGACCGCGGGAAACCCTGTGTACGTTTTGTCGGCCGTGCCTGCCACGCTCGCTTCGCTTTCCCGCGCATATTCGCGCCCCAGCTTCTTGAAGGTGAGCCCTATGACTCACCTGGTTGCGCGTTGGCAGCAGGCCCAAGGTAAGGCTAGCTCGCTGTCACACTCGCTTCACTTGCCTCGTTGGCCATATCTGAGGTGACTGTCGGTCGGTAAGCAGGACCCACAACCTGGAGGAGGTGCAGCCTTGTCTGACTTGACTGATTTGTCAGACTTGGCTGGCTTGTCTGACTTGGTGCCTGCGAAGCTATTGAGCAAAGTAGGCAAGTCCTGGCTGACAGCCCAGACATCATCTGCCATCCATGCTGGTTTGGCGGACTTTTTCGATTTCTTAGCCTTGCCGCCTGCTTTTGGAGGCATTTTGACGCCACAAATAGAGTCTCAATCTAAATACAGCGACGTTTCGGTATGCTTATATCTTTTTCTTCTACAGCGGAAGGCTACCACCACTTGTGCTACTTGGACTTTGTCATACCTTTGCTATGGCTCAGCGGCAGTCCCAAATAGGGACGCACCACATCGCCCGCAGTCAGCTCAGCGCTACGTGTGGTGAGACTCAGACAATACCTACCTTTCTCCTTTCGTGAATAAATAGGCGTAACGCCTTTACGTGGCCACACGTAACGCTCGAAGCTACACTTCGAAGCTGACTTGGAGCTGACAAGACAAGCTGCACCGCATAGGTTTTGGTGTCTCAAACACCTGTGTGGCCAACTGATGTACGGCTGCCTGTGTCCCAAACACGTAACGAGGCAGAAGGAACACGTCTGCCCCACAGCTGGTTTTGCAGATGCCTGTAAAGACCTATTCAGGTCCACCAGTGACTTTGGTACGTGTGCCAAAGCAGGCTAAGCAATGCAATCATCTTTTGCGTCGCAGATTCACCCGCAGCCATTCAGCAAGGGTGCCGATCGCAGCTCAACAAGTACTTGCAGCAGCAGGTATGGATCAAAAAGCAAGTCAGGACGCCTGCCTTTGCGACACGCCGTCCAGTTTCAGCCTCGACCGTCTGCAATGTTGTCGTGCAGCGCCCATTGCTCCGTTGCCAGCTCTGAGAAAGATTCCCAGCAGCTTGAGCGAGATCGATAACGGGAAGATACTAGGATTTGGCGCCGATCTAGCAGCTGACCACCCTGTAAGCTGCAGCTTCTGAGCGTCCGCTGCCCGCTTGTGACCATGATTTTGCCCATACTGCTGCAACACATGCTGACTTGCAACACTGATGGTCAGTTGGCTTTCCTTAGGGCTTTGGTGATGAGCCAGACAAGAGGCGCAGAGTCAGTATTGCTGAGCTAGCAAGAGATCACCAAGTGTAAGTCTCTGGTCCCTGCTCATCGCTTGCGCAATATCAGGCACAGAACGTACCACTCTTGTCAGTACTGCAATGCTGATACTGTAACAGAACATGACCTTGTCCCAAGTCCTGCTTGGCTGAACAGCCACATGCATTCAGAGCACACTGGGGCTGGCACAAGCATGACATGCTGTGTCCAACATGCAGAGGAAACCCCATCCCCCATATTGAGTACACACCTGAAGAAGTGCAGACCTGGGGCACTGTGCTGAGGGAGCTGACACAGCTGTACCCTCAGCATGCATGCCAGGAGTATCTGCGCAACTTTCCCTTGTTCAACTTCAAGGAGTCAGAAGTACCTCAACTGGAAGATATGTCGCGCATCCTCAAGTGAGCGTCCTCTCATGTGATTTGCAGAGGTGTCAAACTCCTTATACTACTCACATGAGATAAGCTGTATGATCACTTTGACTTTTTCAATCGTTTGCCACTGTGCCTTAAGTCCCAGTATTCTGACACAGGTCATGCATCTTCCTCAGTCAACAGGTACAAACAGCGTGCATCAGTTGTGCTACTTGAGGAAGGATACAACACAGTGCTGCCACATATGCATGAATGAAATCACTTGCATGAATGAAATCACTTCCATAGTTGCCCATACCACTTGGCAGCGCATGTTTTGCAGGGATGCAACAGGATGGCAAATTCGGCCAGTGGCGGGCCTCCTGCATCCAAGGGACTTCTTGAATGGGCTAGCCTTCAGTACCTTTCACAGCACACAGTATGTGCGACACCACAGTAAACCCATGTACACTCCTGAGCCTGATGTCTGCCATGAACTATTAGGTATGCTGCCCTTGCCACCCAGCGTATATAAGATTTTGTTCGCACATCAGAAGTGTCACTTACCATATCAAACAAGCCTTGTGAGACGCTCATCATGCAGCAGCCATGCATCTGATGCTGATGGGTCATCAGCTTCTTGTCCAGCTTCTGCACAATTGCTTGCTATGTGGATCATCATTGCCCAAGCTCTCACACTTGTGGTGGGATCACGCTTTTGTTGGATCTTGCTACCGGCACCAGACAGACAGCTCTATCATGGCAGCAGCGCAGAATCATTCCCCATGTTGGCCAGAGCCTGCAACTACAGCATCAGCACCATATCAGCAAGCACTCTTCCTTGAGGTGTATGCGTCTGTAGCACCCCAGGCGTCAGTAGTGCCTTTGGGAATACACTTGCACCTGGGGAATCTTCAACTTAAAAAGAGTAACAAACAGGCTGAAAATGTCTATCTGTGTGTGGTGCAGGCCATGTACCCATGCTGGCAGACCCCTCCTACTGTGACCTGGTACAAAACATTGGGGTTGCCTCATTGGGTGCTGATGAGAAGCAGATCTGGCACCTCACCAAGCTGTACTGGTTCACAGTGGAGTTTGGGGTGGTGAGGGAGGGGGACCAGGCAAAGGGGTTTGGGGCTGGGGTCTTATCAAGCTATGGGGAGCTGCAGCACATGGCTTCAGGTAAGTTGCTGCATTAGTAAGACAGATGCAACTTCTTGAGCAGGTGACGGCTAGGACGTCTTGCAATGGTGTACAGCATGCATACATGCCTGCTTCTGAGGCTGGCAATTGCGTTGTATACCCTCAAGTAGCTCCTATGCTGTTGACTTCTACTTCAGATATTGCCTGTTGGGTCTGCTGATGATGTCCAAGGGCACAAAATGTATTGGATTGATTGATGGTTTGGAGTGACATGCATGTCAGAGAATTTATGTGTTGCATCAGCAGCCAATGTGTGCAATGTGCAATACTCTAAGGTCGATGGCTTAGAGGTGAGAACTTGTTGTTATTCAAATCCCCACAGTTTTTTGCGACCCAACTCTGCAAATTGGGGCTGGCGCTCAGAGATGGCTCGTCTGTGTGCGTGCTTGTTTTGTTGCAGCCTCATTGCGCAGCCTGGTCATGTGGTTTAGACTTGTGTGACCAATTGGTGGTCATGAGTACTGAGCACCATGTGCATTGGTCCATTACACTGTGTGTCAACACTGAAGACGGCATTGATCTGAGCTGCATGTGTTACTGCCTCGCTTGTAACATACGCCGCTGGTACTCCCAGGCATTTCACAGGCAGGGAAGTGCTCATTGTGCAAACCTTGCAAAGCTGTCTTTTGCCATTGCAGGAAAGCCCAAACTGGTGGACTTTGACCCATTTGCGGCACAGCCCAAAATGAGTTACAAGGATGGTTACCAGAAGCAGTACTTTGTGCTGAACAGCTTCAAGGCGGGTGCCAAGCAGCTTCTTGACTACTGCCTCAGCATCACAGATCCTGACGTGGTGACGCAGCACCTACAGAACCTGAACAGATTGAAGAAATCATCTTAGACAATGCACCTTCTGCATCACATGTATAATATGCTTAGGGATCAGTTGTATCATTGGCTAGACATTGCAGGGTAGCTTCTGTGCAGCCTGAGTTGAGAATGACCTTAGCATGGCAAGTTGTGCCGACAGCTAGAGCTAGATCCTTATGCTACATGTTTCAAAAGCTAGAGCAGCAGCCATTCAAATGAACACTCCGAAATACTCTTGAATTTGTGAGAAGGCTAGAACATAAGAGCTGCGGAGCTGGAGGTTGTTTGGTGCTTGTGATTTGTTTTGTGTTTTCAAGCAAGGAATCGAACGAGCTTGGTGCTCTTGTCACAAATGCGGTCCGGAATCTCGATGCAGTTATGTTCTGAGGTCGTAAGATCTGAAGAAGTCGGATGTGGTCTTGAACCCTTGGGGTCATTGTTTTGGAGCAATGCATCTTGCCAGATCTGTAATGCTAGATCAAATGATAGCGCTATATATGCTCTGACATTCCAGCAAGAAATCGTGTAGCACTTAGCTGTGACTCCACAAAGCAATATGTTCACACACATGTACAATTGAGATCGCCGACTGGGGAGAGGAGACCATCATGATGAAGCAACAATGACACAACTAAACAGGCCGGACTCATTGCATACAAGCACAGACTCTGGTTGTAAAGAACACTGCATGCTACAATTGCATCTACAAAAACAGTTTATGCTCATGCCCTGCGATGCTTCCAGCTGGCCCTACTTCTTCTTTCCAGCTGGCACAGCTTGCTGTGCTGCAAGTGCTGCTGTGCATCTCTCCTGCTGTCTGTCCTCCCAAGCATCCAACCTCATTACCTCCTCTGCTGCAGACTGCTGCACAGCTGCTTCTTGCCTCTGCACAGCTGCATGGTGCCGCTGATGTGGGCCAACCTCAGAAAGCTTAGGCAGGTTCTGACAGAAGCGCACAAAGGATGGACTGTCAATGGTGTGCTGCCGGTATGCTGACTCATCCTCTACTCTAGGGATTGGACCTGTCCTAATGGACAGGTCTCCTGCTCTGCCTGATTGGGCATAGCTGTCTCTGGAGACTCGCACCTTCCTGCATGCATTTTGTGTCTCTGGCTGTTGGCGCGTCTGACTGCATGTAGATATTCTTTTGCAATCAGAAGCTTTGCTATGTCTCAAGTATATTTGTCCTTCATATATACAGCAACAACATGTTGACTTGTGCTTCAGCCGGTTTGCATCCCTATTGTTGCACCCTGTTTTCAATGCCATCCAGATCCAAGCTGAGTTCTTCCAACTATGAAGCTCCTAAGTCTGCCTGTCTCCTTATGCAAAGCATGGACAGCAGCTGACGAAAATGTCCAAAGCAAAGAGGTAATGTAAAGCAGGTGAAACCAGTAATCAGAAGGAAGGCTGCACCTGCTAAGAGCCTTGTCCAGGGAGAACTCACTCTCACTTTCCATATGCCGCGCCTGACCAGTGTAGCGAGCCATCTTGTGTATCAAAGGCTCTGGAATGGTCCCTGCAGGGGTGAATTGGACTTCCCGCCAGCAACACTCATTTGCAGACTTTGCTAATGCATACATGGACACTGTGAGCGTCATGTTCATCCACTTATTTGTTCACGGACCATGTGTCTTCCCCTAGAGTCAGGTAAGTACAGCCCCGAGCAGCTCCTTGTACGAGGTCCTGCTTTGGCAGTCAGCGCATCATGAGCATCACATGCTGACACAGGAGAGTTTGAAGCATCTCAAAACCTGACATCATCGGTGCTCATGGCTGGTTGACATAACACAACTGTACTATGCTCAGGCAAAGCGCCAGGCATGAGCCAGCCGTGGTCATGCAACGTTGACTAATTGGCATACTAATGAGCATGTAATACAGAGTCACACACGACATGCACGTATGCAAGGACAGATCAGCTGACAGTCACCGTACTTGTCGTCTCCAGCTTGTGCTCAGGGAACTGCCTGCAGCCTTCAAATGGGGGTGGGCTACCCTGAGGCATGGGCACAGGGCGCTTGCCCTCTGCCCTGGGGCCACTAGAGGACGGCCCTGAAATGAAGTCACCTCAAGATTTATGAATCTAGTGGCCTGAAGAGTCATGCCTCTGTGCTTGCATGCATCAGGCTACATGCAGATCTAGCATCTAAGCAGACTGTCGAAATTCAATCAGCTGGGCACAACACATAATTTCCTGATTGCATAGGCCGCTTTGCTTCACGTTGCTCCTCAGTCAAGCCTGACAAAAGAGACAAGAGCTGTACCTGCATAGGCCAGGTGCCTTCTGTACTCTGGATGCAGCTGCCGCCTTACATAATAAGCCCTGTCGCAGCCCAGTACCGCAGGCTCTGCAGATTCGTGTGGGTGTTGTGGTGAGATGGCTCGCCTGTGTCACAGACATGGAAATCATGTGTTTCAAACATATCCAGGGCCAGTCAAGCTGACCAAGGGTGCAACTGTGTAATGGGGAACAGATATACCTTCTTGGCAATGGAGCCCGGGGTGCTTGAGAGGAGCTCAGGTCAAGTCCATTATTGAAGTTCTGCACAATGGTGAGCTGACAGTGTTGGCTTTGCAGGGCTACTGTCGCAAGTGTTGGTGGATGATTGGGCAACACGTGGACAGATGCACACGCCTAGACCTTAGCTGGCAGTTGTTGCAAGGAGGCTTACTTTTGGCTCAGAGGTGTGTCTGCGGCCCAGGTGACCCCCACCCAGTGATGCAACTCTCCAGTTGGGTGAGCTGCCGGGAATGCCGTGGAGCTCCAGACCAAAGCGCGGCATGCATACGCTGCAACAAAAGGTGGATTCGTTGGCAGGTGGGGTTTACTTAAGCTGTAGGCATGTGTGCTGGTCTGCTTCAACTGTTTGAGGCACTGGGCGTGATACCTGTGAAGTTCCTGCCCTTCCATGGGAATGCAGTGAAGCATACGAATGGACTGAGCAAAGCAGTGACTGCTTGCGCATGCTAGGCCTCCTAGTAGCAGTTGTTTGAAGGCTCCAGCTGTCAGGAACGAACGTGCTCGAGTTGCGGCAAGCACAACAGCGATGTCTACGCTCGATTTTGCGCCACTGATGCCGTTGGTGAGGGATCCAAGGGCTGTTGCATGCATATTGACGGAATGCAGGCTTCTAAATGCTGTTTTACGCCGCGTATCCTCACCATCATCGATGGCAACCAAAAGCTGACACACTAACTACTCACCAGCACAGCTTCTGTCACGCCGTCCCGCAGGCTCACTCTGCGACATTTGAGTCGCGTCTTTGTGAGTACGCCCGTTGACAAAAAAGGTACTTTTGAGTTTCGAATCTGCCCCCTTGTGCACCGACCGCAAACCCCGTCTCCCGGAACGTCTCGAAGCTCTCCCCCAAACAAACTCCCCTCCCGGATCGCGAGGCCCTCCCCGACAAGTGGTAGGTATGCAGGCATTCAAGAACATGGCGACAAGCGCTATGGGCGGAGGCCCAGCGGGGCCGGCTGGACCCCAGGCCGGGTCTGAAAGCGTCCCGTCGGGACAGAACAACGACAGCAACGCACAGCAGCAGCAGCAGCAGCAGCAGCCTCAAGAACAGCAGTCCCAGAACACAAACAGCAGTGCATCCCAGGTACCGTGTATTTTTTGGTGTTGAACGTTGCTGTCACCTTGGCCGAAAACGAGATCTTCGAGATTAGGTTGCACCCATGTCGGCTTCCCAGCTATCATATGTAAGCAAGCATGTCATTGACACATAGACCTAACACAGTCCCCTAACAGTTGCGTTTGCTGTATATTGATGCGGGACATTTAATCGTTTTGTGCTCTTATCCGACACGTAGTGTCATGCTGCAGGAAGGCCACAAGCTATCCGACAAGCCTATCATTCCAGATGAGCGTTTTGCCAGACCTCAGCCACAGCAGCCAAAGCAGCAGGAGGAGGAGCCGGAGCCAACTTTAGCTAGCAAGTATGGAATCACACTACCTGCTGGAGTGCCCATGGAAGGCACCAACACATACACCGGTGTCCGAGCAGCAGAGGATCTTTCTTCCAACCTCCCAGTTATTGTTTCCATAGACACAACAGTTGCCCACACTGGACTTGGGCGTTACACACCGGGTGCAGCTGGCAGCTTTGGCTTCACAGGTGCAGCTGACAATGCACACAGCGCAGCCTATGGTGGTGCTGGATCTGCCAACAGCCCTGAAGTCATGGCAAAGAAAGCTGCTGATATCACAACTGCCCTTGGAGTCAATGACCACATTGCAGGCATCTAGAGCTGCAAGTCAGATGCAGGCTTCCAGCATCATGACCTATGCCTATGCTTATGAATAAATCCTAAAAATATTTAGAACTACAGTCTTCAGGCACCGTAATGGGCCAGTCAAGTTTGACATCGTGCAGGGTTGCTGTCCATCACACACAGAGTGTGTTCCTTAACGTTTGCAATGCGTTAGGCATCCCATTTATTGCTGAGATGTACATGTGTCAGTTGATTTCTCCTCAAGCTTTCCCAACGTAGCATCTTACAGTGCTGTGTATTTCTCTGACATGCTTCCGGTCCAATGCGTTGAAAGCATATCGTGCGGCTCCCAGAGGCATTTGCAGTGCATGGCCTGTGCACTGATGCAGCACGAAAATGTACTGAAAGCTTGTGAGAAGCTTACTCTGGATTCTAACCAGCATGTCACATAGGTATCTGCAGTGGACGTACACAGTCGCAGGAATGCGGCTACACAACTGTTTCACACCCTGTGCACATGCGTGCATAGTTCTATTAAAATGCGATTGTGGCTGGTTTCGGAGCATGTTTATTGTTTATTTCGGAGCAAGTTCAACCTTCGAGCTCGTCGCTGCATTCAGGTTGCGCACGCACGTATTGATCCCATTGGGTTGCAACGTTCGCACGGCCCTGAGGTTTTGCTGATGTGATGACCTCTTGAACCCATTGCATCGGTCCCAAGCGTCATCATGGACGTACCTGTACATAGAGCTCGACGCCTCTTGCAAGAAGTCTTTGGTAGGCTCCCGGGTCGGCTGCATCCCGCTTTGGTTTCAGACCAAAATTTTATGACGTTCACAGGTTTTGGCAGCTTTCAAGGAAAGCAGCAGGAGGCGATCACTGCTGTATTATCAGGTCAGGGACGTGATGCTGCTACGCCCTTCTCTGGATTGCCTGTCTCACACGCCATGGCAAACGTCGCTGGCAAGTAGATCTAGCTGACTTGCTTCAGGACGGGATGTCTTTGTGCTGATGCCTACTGGTGGAGGCAAGTCGCTTTGTTACAGCCTTCCGGCTCTGGTCAAATCAGGCACTGCCCTGGTTGTCTCTCCCCTCATTGGTATGCGACACTTGCCTGTACGCAGCGGTCATCATAACAAGCCTGTCGAAAATGTGAAATCAGTTCTGTCACACTTTCTGCAAGTCATGTCCTATGCTTATCACAAGTTGAAATGTTTGGTGCATCAAATGCGCACCTGGGTTTGGCGTCCTGCCACACAATGATGCTGCTCTTGCAGCCCTCATGGAGAATCAAGTGGCCAATCTACAGAAGAAGAATGTCAAGTGCAACTTTCTGTCCTCGACCAAGACTGCTCAAGAGCGTAGCAGCATTCTGCAAGACATCAAGTCTGCCGCTCCTGCCCTTCAGCTCCTCTTCATCACACCTGAGCTGCTGAGCACTGAGGGCTTCATGGGCACTCTAAAGGCCATGAAGTCAAGAGGCACTCTGACCCTGTTTGCCGTGGACGAAGCTCACTGCATTAGCTCCTGGTATGTCAAAGTTCAAGAGGGTGCCTTGAGCAATGCCAGATCATCCAAACCAAGATGCAGCAGCTGAACAATGCATCTTCGCATGCATGATGCGTTGAGATACCGGCTTTCCTGCCTCTCTGGCTTGGCTTGCTGTGCTCAATCTGCCAGTTGCACATACCCCTTGCGCATGTCATTGAAATGTTGACACCAGGTATACATCAGCCGTTCTGAGCTTTGCTCAGCGGTAGGCATGGCACTGTTTCACAGACATTGGCACTGTTCCAAAGACATTGACACAACAACCCATAGCTTGCCTTTCCAGGCTGTGTATGTCATCATAGCCAGTCTGAATCTGAACAGGTCACATGCTGTAAGCATGCAGTCAATCAGCTGCTGAGTCTTTAGCGGTCACACTGTCAGATCAAAAACTACTTTGACACAACTTGGCAGCAGCTATCTGTCATCCTCAACATGGGTAGACTTGCAATCACCAGCTCTGCATGCATTTGCACAGTGTGAGATCTGTGTTATGTTCACAGGGGACATGACTTCAGGCCAGCATACAGGAAGCTAGGCATGATCAGACAGCAGCTGCCTGGCGTCCCCATCATGGCTCTTACTGCCACTGCTGCACCTCAGGTGACCTCCATCATCCGCACAGACATCAGTCAAGACTGTCCCTTCTGCATCTTACAGTCTTCATTTGATCCCGAACAAGCCATTCCAAAAAAGTAAGCCATGCCAAACAAGCTGACTGGCAAGTTAGGTGCGACAATGGTTGCTGCCTTGTGAGGTTGGCTGCTCACTGGGTCCTGTTGCTCAAGACTTTCTTTCTGCATTTTGCCTGATGATGTACCCTCTGATCACTATTGACAAAAGTTATTTGAGTGAGACAGTCGTTTGGTCAGTAGTTCCATCCACCTGCATGTCATGTCGCAATTTATTGTAGACATTATCAGCACTTCTGTACATCCTAGTTGGTTGGCTGAAGAACTAAATCCTCCTTCTCCTCTCTCCTTGCCATGGATCACTATTGAAACTCCATGCCACGCAGGTCCAAGATGACATCATGAAGCAGCTCAAGATCCCCAGTGCTGTCAAGCTAGTATCCAGCTTTAACAGACCCAACATCCATTACTCAGTCAAGGTAGTCACAGAAGCACAGTCAGAGCCTCTGCCACGTATAGTGGCTCTACTGAAGGAGGGCAGAAGGGCTGAGCCAGATGGGGCATGGCCCTGCAGCATCATCTATGCCCTGAAGAAGGAGAGTACAGAGGAGATAGCAGCAGGACTCACCCACAAAGGTAAAATATCCATGCTGACGCGAACCTGATGTGGCTTCTTTGTGCAGGCTTGCCAGCATCAGCATCATATGCTGTAATAGTCCTGTGTGCTGGTGGACCATGTCACAATCAGCACTGCTGGCAAATGTATGCATGCTGCGTACTGCTGGCACAGGCACTGCATTCAAGGCAAATGTTTAGAACCCTTGCCAGGATGCACAGACTTCAGCCAACCTCGCATCAGCAAAAGGCCGCAAACACACACATGATCATGCTGACCCCCCCCCCCTTCTTTTCCCCTTCAAATGTGGGTTTCCCCTTGAAAGCGTTTATTTTATACTACAGAACAATCAATTATCGGCTTTCAAGGGGAAACCCACATTTGAAGTCACTGGGCATCTCAGTCCTTGCATGCTGCTTGCAAGGCATTCTGGGTTTCCATACAGGGGAGCGGGCTTATCTGTGAAGACAATGCCAAAAAAACAAAGTCTTGTTGTTTCTATTCGTTTGGATTACTTGGGATTGCCTGATGTCCCAAACCGCCTGCTATTTGTTTGTAGGCATTCCCTGTCAGGCCTACCATGCTGGGCGGCCTGCAAAGGAGAGAAGCAGAGTACTGGAGGACTGGAACGAGGGGCGGGTGCCAGTAGTTGCAGCTACCATTGCATTTGGGATGGGCATAGATCGCGCAAGTAAAGCTCAACCTGTTTTGGCTGTGTAGAGCAAGGCTTTGACCTGACTACATCACATCTGTGTAGCCAGCAGCAGCCCATGTGCTGCAGCCTGGCTGCTGTGGAGCCTAAACAGGATGCTTGTAGTGGAAAGTTTGGCGTTGGAACAGGGGCCAATTATCTTTTGTGCTGCATTCCTGGTTGGTCCTGGTGGTGATAGTAATACTAATAATGATAACAATATTGATGATAGTAATCGTAATGATGATAATAATGACAATAACAATGATAATCCTAATGCTTTCTGGCTCATGATGAGCTAGGTACGTGCAGGACAAGTCTTGTCTCTCCAGAGCAACCTGTCTTGTGCATCCCTGTAAGGCCTACTAATATGACAGTGTTGACAGCCATGTAATGCAACACCATTGAATCTAGACCTAGGGCGGCCAGGTGGATGAAGCCCCTTGACAGTATTATATCACTGATTTTTCAGCTGTAGGGCCCTATGCATACTGCATACACCTTGCAGACACCTGCTACAGCCACATGGCGGACACCTGCTACAGCCACATGGCATACACCCATGTGACAAGACCTGCCCTGCACGTACCTAGCCCATCATGAGCCAGACAGCGTAAACATCATCATCATTATTATTATTATTATTATTATTAGTATTAGTATTCTTTTTATTATTACTATTACTAATACTATTGTTATTATTATTATTTCTTTTACCACATGTGAGCAAGCCTGATGATGCAGATGTGAGGCTGGTGGTTCACTACAGCCTGCCCAAAACCCTAGAGGGCTTCTATCAGGAATCTGGCCGAGCTGGGCGGGATGGCAAGCCAGCGCAGAGTGTTGTCTTCTATGGTCTGAGTGACAGGGACCGCATGGACTGGATTCTGGCCAAGCAGAAGAAGAGCAAAGGCAGAAAGCGCAAAGCAGGTAACCGTTCACGTAACGCACAGCGCAAGTGTAGAAATCAAGCGCATATCAGGAGGTTAAAGCAGTTTGTTCAGCTGACAGGTTGGTGACTTGTGTCTTGTTTGGGATCTTGTTGTCCCCCAGCTTACTCTCATTCAGCATGGAGCAGCTTGAGCAGCTGCTGGTCTTCTTCTTCGGTTTGCTGCAGAGATCTTTGCTCATGCCAACATCAACTATGGTGCAGCTCATTTTTGTGTTTTGTCTGTCCTTGGACTAGCTGTCTTGTGTCAATTGATCCTTCTCTTGAATCTGTGTTGATGGAGGATTACTGTCTACCATGCATGATGGCACAGACCACACATTACTGTTGGGACGCTGACTGCCAAATCAAGACGTCTAACAGGAACCTACTCAGGACAGCACCTGCCCCTAGGAGATGACATGTTATTGAAGAATGAATGATTGAGTCAATGATTGCTGCTGCTGCTGCTGCTGACCAGAGGGCATAGCACAGAGATATGCAATATGGTGCAGATGACTCAGAGGCAGACAGCGCTGCAGCTGTGGCAGCATTCAGCCGGGTGATAGCCTACTGTGTGACAGAGACGTGCAGAAGGGCCCTGGTGCTAGGACACTTTGGGGAAGCCCTGCCTCACGGCTCCTGCACGGGGTGTGACTGCTGTGAGCAACCTGATGTGGTCAAGGCTCAGGTCTCAACATGTTTCCTTTCAGCACACATGCTCATTGCTGCAAAGCAGGTCTCATAGTAACCGCTTATCACTGGATCATCCTCAGTGTAGGAAGTGCAGTGAGATGTCCTGCCATGCTGGTTGTGCCATGTGTGTTTGAGTACAGGTAATGCATAGCCTGTATCTTGCTTTGTATGCAGATTCGCTGTTGTTCAAGAGGCACAAGCTGATTACATGGCTGCGGACCTGTTGTGGATGCGATTGTGTTGGTGAAGTCTCAATTGCAACTCAGTCTGTCAGCTGCTGCATGTGACCAATAGTTGGTCATGATGTGTCATCCTAGAGACACAAATTCAAATTGACTGACTGACTGGGTGGTTGGTTGATTGATTGGTGAATTGATTGATTGCTTGGTTGATTGATTGATGGCTTGGTTGACGCCACAGCGTGGCATCACTCCAAGTTCTGTCTAGCTTGAATTCACATATAGCCAGGTTGTGTGTCACACCTCATCGTTCATGGACATTGGATGTATGAGGAAAAGCACAATATCATATTATGTGACAGGTGCTATCTGTCTTCTGCAGTTACATCAGCTGGGTGGCGAGGTGTTGCAGCATGCTCAGCAGAAGGCAGAGCGGTTTGGGCGAGGGGGGCACAAATCATTCAGGGCTGCCCATCGGTCAGAGGGGGACCCCTTTGCAGATGCAGCGCCTAGTGGGCAGTATGATGAGCTGCCCTCTGGCAGTGAAGATGAAGCAGGTGATGTCTGCTTCCCTGCTGACTTTGTCACCATGAGTCCAAATGTGGCAATTTTAGATGTATCCTTACGTTTCAGGGTTGCTTGCACTTACTATACAAGTTGTTGCTATGGATCTTTTGTAGTGTGCAGCAACACCCAATATCAGCACACTCTAGAAGTCCTTATTGGCAAGCCAACAGCTGCCTCACTGTTGTGATTTTGAGCCACATCTGGAACGGTATAAGCCACTCAGCCGGCGCTCATCTGCTGCATTCCAGCTTCAAAGCATCATCTGCACAAATTTCAAGCAGTACAGTGGTAACTGGGTTGCATCTTGCAGGGGAGCGTGACTCAACACCTGAGGCAGCAGCAGCTGAACAGGCAGTCAAGAGGGCACGCCAAGGTGGGGCTGAAGGCGCATCTGGGGCTGTCTTTGAAGCCCTGGAAGCAGCTGAAGCTCAGCACAACAGGCAGCAGCAAGGTAAGCGTGTGTGTGCATGCCCATCATGTCATACACATCCTCCTGTAAGGTCTTGCATCTTGAAGAAGATTGACAGCTACCAGCACATTGCTGTGCTGGATGTGCTGTGCTGTGCTGTGCTGTGCTGTGCTGTGTGAGTAGGCAGCACAATGACGAAGTCATGGGCCAGATGAGCAGTGCCTTCATCAGCCCTACATATGTTTGTTTATGTATGTACTTATGTATTATTATTTTTTAAATTTATATATGTATCTACTTGCATATGTGTTTCCCCCCCATTTTTTCCATTTATGTATGTAGTTTTCCACCACAGCCAAGCAGGCATGGATGCCTCCAGATAGCATTGAACACTGACGTCAGGCACTGTGTCCAAAGGCCAGGTCCTGTAGTCCTATATGCAAATAGCAATTGCTGGCGCCACTTCTGCACTGCATTTACTGATGCAAGAGCACCAAACCCTGCATAGCTGACCTCTTGTAAAATGCTCGAAGTGACCGCTAACGTTGGTCTGCAGATGCCAGCGCATCACAGCGCTTGACTAAGCTTCTGCAGAACAAAGGCAAGTCCAAACAGGCAACCCAGTCCAGTCAGTCACAGCCTTCTCCCGCCATCACTGCTGCCATGCGCAAACATGCAGCTGATAGGATCACCAAAGCTCTCACAGATAACTCTGAGCTCAATCTAGAGAGCAGCCAGGCTGAGTCTGGAGCCTGCAGATGGGAATCTGACATCTTTCAAAGCAGCAACAGCAAGTCAGCTTACCTTAGCAAGCTGTCCAACGCAGTCTCACAGATCAAGCGAGCGTCAGATTTGGCGCAGCTTGGGCTTCCTGCCACAGTCTGGGTGCCTGATCAGGCAACATCATCCGCATCCCCACACATGGCAGGAAGGATGCAGTCCATCAATGCGCCATCTGCAGAAGATGCGGGCGATGCAGCTCTATTGCTTTTGACATCTGATCCTCAAAATCAGTCATCTTTAGCGCAGCCTGTGAGTGAGAGCAAGCTGCGCCAAATGATGCAAGATCTGGAGGATGCGTCAGGTACAATTCGTAGCAATTGTACCTTGATTGAAAAGATCTTTGAGTGGCTTGAATGTAGGTTGCAAGCTGATTAGGGCTGACTTGTCAGCATGTGGTCCCCATGCATGTGTTGGCACCATGCCCCCATGTCAAATTTGTTGTCATGGGTTTTGCACCATGCAATTCTGCAAATGCACTGCATACATTTTATGTTTTGACAGATTACATGCATACGTATGTCATGGACATCATCTGCTTTCTTGTGTTGTGCAGGACAGGTAGAACCCACAGCTATGTTGGCAACTCTGCAGCAATTGACGCAGGTGAGAGTGACACAAGAGGTCCTGGTGGACACTGGTGCTGGAAAGGCAGTGAAAGGATTTTCGAAGGCCAAGTCTACAAAAGTAGCAGAAGCGGCAAAAGCAGTTGTCAAGGCTTGGAAGCAATGTATACTCCAGACTTGATACCATGCTCTTTGTCTGTAACAAGAGCTAGCAGTATAATGTATGTGCGTCACTAATATCTCAACAAAAACAGAGGTGCTGCCAATGGCCAGGACAAGGTGTCAGCTGCTACTGTGGCAGTTGTCAGCATGCAGAGATGTAGTGTGTGTCAAATTGTACGATGGCCACCGAGCTGTGATTTTGCATGCCAAAAAGGGCCGCTGTTCTGATGAAATGATGCCCTTGCAATGAAAAGTTCCCTTCGGTACAACGCAGTTATGCAGCTCTGCAATGTTGACCTATGCTTTGCATGCTACGTTAACTATATAGGCGTGCTACTGGTATCCATATCCCCAGACTCTTGGGGCACGGGCAAATTCATGAGGGCTTGCATGCATTCATTGCGATGTCAGCTGGCGGCAGCCCATTGAGTCCTGACGAGTTGCCCTGCAATGGCAGAGCATGCTATGTGTGCCTTGAAAGCGATACATCAGCAAAACATGCTACATGGGGATATTGCTTTACAGAACTTTGTGACGTCAGACACGGCGCAATTGGTGTGGCTAGTGGACCTTGTCAATGTTTGGCCGGGCACTGCAGCAGAAACAGCCAGGGAGGAACAGGTCCTGAGGCGCTTGCTGAAGTGCATGACTGTGATTGAGTAGACAGTACAGTTGATACTTGAAATGAATGTCTATGGGACTGTAGTTACACTCCTACAAGTTTAACGTATGATTTATTGTTAATGTTGTGCAATTGCAATTGCACCGCTCATCAATCACTCTATAGCATGCTTCTTGCACTGCCTGCCTGTATGTTACTGCAAGGACAGCCAGATCAGTTTCTCCTCTCTGAACTTCTTGAGGTGGTTTTGCTGCATGTACGGTGTATAACTTTTGCTTATGTCTGCGCTGTGCGGGGTTTAGCTGAATTGGGCTGTCCTATGCTGTGTTACGCTGTACTGTATTCTGTGTTGTGCTGAGCTGTGCAACTCTGTGGGATCCTGCTGTGCCATGGGCTATGCTGTGCTTTTTGTTCTCGCTGAATTGTATGAAAATTTCTAGCCCTGAGCGCCACGGGACTTTCTTGCAGCTTCTATGCAGAGCTGTGTTTGAGCTCAACACTTTGGTAGGCTGAGCCTCGGTGATGTGCCCAGAGTCACTGGCTCAGCATATGTATCGCCATTGATGCATGCGTGGCATGTGTAGCAGTGATGGTACATGAAACATAAGGCAATTCCTGTTGTAGCTAGTAAACCTGCTATGTAGCAAACATGTGTGTCCAAAGTGCAAGCCCGAGGTTACTGGTTGCATTGCATTCACCAGAGTGCACAATGACAAACACAATTATATGCATGTATGTGCACAACTCCACTCTCAGGTGTCTTGCATTCATTGCACAGCCTATGCATTTTGCCGGACACTGCTCAACAGGCGCCTGAATGACTTAGCACAGGTCTACATGTGGTGCCTCATTCTTAGACATCGTCAATCACTGACAATGCTGTGGGTCCCAAAGTATCACACAGTATCATTGACCCGCATCAGCATGCTAACGGATCCGATGCCAATGTTGCTGCAAGCCAGTGTCGCAACAAAGCCTGCGCGTGGAGCTGCAGCAACGATCTTAGGCTTGACACATTGTGCCAGGGGGCCCATATATGAGTGGGCAACAGCTGACTGTGCAGAGCTGATGCTACCTGTACAAATTTGACCTGTCACATTAAAGTGACAAAGATTGGAAGCCCACATTATACAATATGGATGTGCAAGAAGCTCATACCATGATGCACTGTTAGCTCGACAGACAGGCAGGCGCCTTTGAGACTTACGCTTTATGCGCAGAATGAGTAAATGAGGAGTCAGCTGTTCAGCGGCTCAGGAGACGAGGCTGCTGACAGCAACAGAGCAATGCTCCTCTTGGCACTTGGCTTATTGCAGTGAACGTTGCTGATGTCTGTGTTGATGTCACCAAGTGAAAGGTATGGGATGCAACCTGGTGTCTGCTGTTGGTATGTTATGCTGTACGTGAAAAATGAGGGTGACCAAACTGCCAGCCCTTCTGCCAACCAGTAATGCCAGCAACTGCAAAATGTAGCACACATACCTTGAATTGCTGCCAAAGCATGGTATATGAGGTTACTGCATGTTGTGAGATTGAGCAGCACATGCCAGTAGCTTATTACACAGAAATTGTTTTGAGCAAAAGCAGAAAACAGCAGGAGTCCTATGTTCTTTCACCACATTGTCGTCCGCGTATGCAAGGTCAAGACCAGATGGCATTCGATGTGACAGGCAATGGGTGGCTCACAGGTAACACATGCCAAAGTGGTCATACAGTGCTGCTGGGTAATATAACAGCGGAAGAAGACAGCATATTGTACAGAAATGTCAATGCTTTGAGTCTTATGCTTGTGGATTGATGGCGCTGAATATCAGGACAGACCACGTCAACAAAATGAATGGTGATGTATTGATATACATGGCAGCAACTGGTGCCTGCTGCATCCTCCCTTAGGGGCCAAGCATGTTGCATGCCTAGGCCATAGCAACCTGTTGTGCTGCATTCTTGATGCTGCGGGGCAGGTTTGGCATCCACTGGGTACCTCTGTTGCCAATCTGCAGTTTCACAAAAGGAACAGCCTCAGGACGCATGACATACTAGAGAGCTGCCGCCAGGCCATTGTCATAGCGATGAAAGTGAGCAGCATTTACAGGGCCTTGAGTCGAACACTACTGCATTTATCAATTTTGCTGGTACAGCATAAGACAAAAGCTTTTTGTTGAGATAAGTCAAATACCAACAAGCCAGACACTTGCAAAATCTCAGTGCACAACATGGCTCACCTTCTCTGCTGGGGTCTTGGTGAACCACTCAGAGCTGTCGTCAAAGCCCTCACCAGCCTTGTTGAGGCAGCGTCCAGCAGTGATGTCACAGACAGGCAGGCTGTTGGGGCAGCAATGGATGTGGTCCTCGCAGCAGGTGGCCTCAGGCACAGGGCAGCAGGCGAAGGTGAAGCAGTAGCCAAAGTACTCGCGCAGGCAGCAGCAGGTGCTTCCTGCACGGGCAACATGATATGACACCTTACTCAACTCTGAGTGAAGAGGCTGTGTCTTCAGACTTGACCAACATGGGTGAGCTTGCAATCTCATAACACTGCCGCCAGAACTGTGGCAAAGCAAGCGTGACGCATGTAAGTGAGGCATGTTTGGGATGCTGACACATAGTTGGATGACCAACATTGGCTAAGCACTTGCCTGATTGCTGCTTGTCAGATGTGGCATAGACACATGCACATTGCACAAGCATTCAAGCAGATGTGTAGCATGTGCATGTGCAACAAAGAGAATAATGTGTGTAACGTGCAACTGCAAGGCAAGCCATGAACATGCATGAAACTTACCAGCTGGGCACTGAGTGGTAGTGTCGCACATTTCTGGCTCTGGAGTTGGTGGTGGGGTTGGACCAGGCTTGGGGGAGGGTGTGGGTGGGGCGGGTGGTGGGTTTGGTCCAGTCTTCACTGGGTAGGATGGTTGCATGGCAATGCCACACTGCCCTGGTGCATTGCTCTCGTGGCCACGGGCCAGACGGATGTAGCCGTTGTCGCCCCACTGATCAGTCCTGCATGCATGGTAAAATGCATCAGCAGCAAGCCAGATCATCACGTTGCACTCCAACTTACATGCTTGTGATCATGCCGACACCTCTGCTTGAGACCAGTACACACAAGCCCTGCAGGGCACAAAGAACGCTGTGACCTGCGTGGGTTGTTTAAGGCATGGCATGACCATGCACATGCAGTAGTGGGAATTGTTTGTGCCCTGAAATTGTAACACTGCTGGTGAATGCCAACCTGCAGCTTGAGCATGCAGGTAAAGGGTTGTCTGGGCCTCACCAGGAGTTTTTGACAATCCAGTAGTCAACGCTAACATTTTTGGAGCCAACAACTGGGAAGGAGTCATCTGAGCCATAGCCCACGACCAAGACGCCGTGGTCCAGGGCTGTTCCACAAGGAGCCTCAAAGACTCCACCAGCATACAGCTGAAACTCGCGCTGGTCTGCCTCAATGGCTACAGAGACTGGCTGGTTGGCCACTGCCTGCAATGCAAGCACAGTGAAATCAGCTCCAAAATGTCAAAAAGCATGCAGCAATTCTGCCTGTGTATGTCACTTTCTTCGTCACTGCTTCGTGCAATCCTACCAATACCACGTCACACAGTGTGTGCCTGCAGATGCCGTGATGAAACAAAAGAGCATAGATGCAGCACACACACACACACACACACACACACACACATCCACATCAAATTGCTGAAATCCAGATGCTGAACATGTACAGATCCCAGCGCAAAAAAGACAGCACATGAATTGCGTTCAGAGACATATGTGAGGGACTGCAAGGTGAGCGCTGAGACAGGCCAAACAGAGGGCAGTGCATACCTTCAACAGAGAAATTTCATCGCTTTCTGGTACATCCTCATACCCATCAATACTCACAACATTCCTGTGCTCCTTGGCAACGATGCACCTGTCCTCCTCTGCTGTGTACTTGTAGTCCTTCTCAGTATCCAGGCCACCGTTCTTCCTGATGAATTCAAAGGCAAAGTCCATGAGACCGCCGTGACAGCCATGGTCTTGGCTGGTGTCACAGTCCACTAGCTCCTGCTCACTCAGGGAGACTAGCTTGTCTGTCACGATTTGGTTGACGCCCTCTACTGCACCCGTGGTGGAGAAAGCCCAGCATGAGCCACACTGCATACATGCATTGTCTGTCAATGCATGCATCTAGATGCTGGTGGCGTCCTTGCAGATCACAAATGAGCAGGTAGGGTATGAAGCATCGTCGCTGTGACAAGTCCAGATGGTATAGCTAGGCATGAAAGTGATGCAGATCTTGCAGGGGCAGGAATGCCACTTGGTAAGCAGCGACAGCAGCCAACTACGGCCAATGTGACTAAATGTCTGGTGGGTAAATCACTGGCGATAAAACAGATGCAGTTGATCAGAAACATCACCTGCTCCTGATTCTTGACAGGAGTGACAGCACCCTTCTCCCTCCAGTCAACTGCTGGAGGAGGCTTTGCATTGGCGTATCTGAAGGGGGTGGATTGCAGGGCCCTCTCCGGAGCTAAGTCCGCACGGTAGCCCAACATGGATCGATATTCATCACGGCTATGATCAGCAAAGTGGTTCAAACCCAACTGCGACCAGGCAGAAAGTGATAAAGATATGACTAAACCAACAGCCTGGCATTGTGTTTAGCTGGTTCAATCACAAAGCATGTCATCTTTATAACAATGCTGTGCTCATGACTGCTCGCAACTGCTAGGCATGGTTGGGACACAAACAGTCAGCTTACCCAGTGTGTCTTATCATCTGAGTTGTATGACTCAATGAAGTCCAAATTGTCTGCCCAAATCTCAAATCTGCGCTCGTACTCCTGCAACCAAATGACGGGTGACCACACCAACCTCAGCCAGATCGTTCTGGAAGACAGGTTGACACAATAGCTAGATCGCCAAAAGGACTTGCGCAAAACGAAACAACGTAGGACAGCTGCGTCAAAACAATATGGTACCTCAACATTGTCCCGGTATGCACGCTTAAAGTCATCCACCCAGCTGCTGAAGACAGACTTCGGGTTAGCCTGTAGCACAAAACGGTGGTTGAGCCACAAAAGCCAAGCGCGGCATAGACCCCTCTGAGGTGTCGTTGGGGATGGCAAACCGTACCTTTGCTTGCTGCAGATGCAGCTTGTGCTCGTGACGACTAGCTGGCGTCACAGCCAAGGCAGAGGAGAGACCAAGCAGCAACAGCACGCTGGCTACCTGACACTTCATCTCTCCAACTAGTCTGCGTGGAGTAGCAAAGCCTGATTGAAAATAATTACTATGCCAAGCACTGAAAACGAAGCACTCCGCTCCTATCACAGGACGCCAGTAATCACGCGCAGTGACGCGAGGCCTTGATGTCTGCAAGCATGTGGTCGCGCATGTGCAAGTGACTCAGCTGCTTGAGTCGACTCTCCAATTGAGTTGAGCGGTCTGCCAGCTTGCTTGACTGGATCAACGAAAATCCGTACGATTTAGACAAAGACTAGACTTATTGGCTAGCTCAAGCTTGTAATTCTCTTCCAATGCCTCCAGAGCCAGTTGTAGCACACAGACTACTGGCTGGAAGCACTGGGTCTTATGCATGAAACATGAAAATGATTGATCGGTGCTGAGCACTTATGCAATACAGACAGGTGGCAATTGCAATCTGATGCTTTCATTACTGGGGAATTTTTAATGTGCCTAGCTCTACATCCTGGGCACATCTAGCATTCAAGGCTGCACATGTAGCAAGCATTCATTTCAAGAAATGTGTTCATTTGTTGATGACTGCTGCATGACCCTGTATCATGCATGTCAGTGTTCATTGTAGCTGCTGCTGCTGCCAAAAGACGTCTATCAGATCTTTCACAGTTCGAAGGAAGGATTGCTTCTGCAGCAATGCGTCCCAGGGCTTTCACAGCAGGACGTGCAATACTTGATTTGCATCAAATAAGCTGGGAATCTGCAGAGTTGGAGTCAGAGCCCCGGACGCATCAACCAAACGAGATCTGAGAGGCACCACCAGGTGGGGCAAGCACCCTGGAAGAATTTCTGTCTGTGAGAAAGTTGCCCACATTCTGGCCAGATGGACGTGAATAGTTGTTGCCACCATTTGGACTGCCTCCACCACCACCACCACCCATGAATAGACTGGTGCCCTTGTCTGCCTGACCATATTCACCCTGCACAAGCAGCAACACATATGGCACCAGTAGTCTAGTTTGTTGCAAAGGAGTAGCAGCATGCTTATTGAGAGCTGAAACTGAGGGCAGCAACACATATTTACTTTGCCATGTGGGCCTGGGCCAGAGTCAGCTCCAAAGGATATTTGAGAGCCACCGCCTGGAGGTGCCAACACCCTTGAGGAAGGCCTGTCTGTCATGAAGTTGCCCACATTCTGGCCTTCAGAGCGGTAGTAGTTGTTGCCAGTTGCAGCTCCGTTAGGCTGGAGAGCAGGTGCTTGGTCAACAGCAGCTTTCTTCTGACCATCTTCCTCGACTAGTGAGCTGCGAGTGACAACATCGTAAGTGCCAGCGTGACTGACAGCCGGAACTTCAGCACACAGTACGGAAGGCTTACTAGTCCTGTGTGTCAAGCATGTTCTCCTTCAGCCTTTCGAACAAGGACTCTCTGCTACCACCAGGATTCAAATTCCTAGCTCTGCAGTTGGTGCGAAGGTCTTTCAGGAGCAGCGGCTTCAGCACGTCGCCAAGCTCTGTAGGGCTCATACCTGCAAGCAATTTAAGGATTTTGACGCGAATCGGAGGGAGTTCGACTAGGCTGGGCATTTGTGCTCACAACGCGCAACTGCTGCGATGTTAGGAAGGCATGTTGCAAAAGGGCGCAATGCTAGTACAGGTGTGAATACTAGGAAACGCGGCTGAGGCGGTTTGATGCCGGAAATAGATCAAGGCGTACCTGCGGAGCTCATTCTGTCTCGGGTATAGTAAAGGTGTCGCAAGGCTCAGGCAATCAGTACCGCGTGTTGGGTATGGAAAGTCTCTGCGCAGACCTATGAAATGTCGCTGGCAAAGTTTGAAGGACAACTCTGACCTGCACCTTTTCAAAGCCCCGCGCGATGACTCGAAACCCTTCAGACTTGACCCTAAAGTGACTGTGTCTTGTGTCATCATCTGGCATGGCATGAGTGAGGCTTTGGCAATGCCAATACTGAGCAGACATGCAGTGGGGTGGCTAACTCAGCAGCAGCAACCCGACGGAACGTCCTGACATGGAACTTAGATTACATAGTAGAAGTTGTGTATACAGACGCAGCTCGATGACTGTATAGACAAGCAATGCTTTGACACAATCAGACTCAACAAGCAGCAAGGTTCAATGGACTGTCTTTGTCTTCTGCTCTGCACATGGCCGCGCTGACCCTCTGCTGCGCATTAATTAGCAATTGTCAACACATTCGGATAAAACTCATGTGTGAGTTTCAGAGCCATGTTTTGATAATATCTCCTATACTAATTTTTTGAATTCTGTAAAGATGTAGTTTTGGACTGAGTACTACACTAAGTACTAGGGGCTGAGGGCAATGGGGGGAGGGCATTACTAGCCACACAGCAGGGCTGTTGAAGGGATGCCCTAGGGCTGTTATGGGTACCTAGGGCTGTTCTGGTAAAGTTTTGGCAGAAGTCTACATACACATGCATACCCTCTGGTTGATGACAAACTGTTGCACAAGTATGGGCTGACTAAGATTGTTAAAAACCCTAGTTGCCTTTGGGGCTGTTATGCTAGGGGTTTCTCACACACATGAAGCCTCATGCTTAGTAAGAACCCATTACATAGCCCTGACATAAGCAGGATAATGGCAAAAATCAGGGGTCAGTTAGACAAATATATATAGTATATTATATACTGCCATTTTGCAACACCACCGAGACACAAGGCATGAAAGCCCTGCATTGCATTGCGTGCATATATACATAGCAGCAAGATTAGATTGCACAACATGTTTGAGCTTCCGTGTCAAGCAGGCTAGGTGCTGCATCCTCAAGGTGCAACATTGGTATAAGGGCAGACCTAGGATGCGCCCCTGCCAGACGAGGATGACCTACAGGGCTGGTCAATGTCTGCGTCACTGCGCACACAGTGCACAGCGCACACTGCCTTGCAAGCTGTGAGCGGCAATACCTCCGCCCCTGGTATGTTGTGCAGACGGAGTGACAGATCGACCCGCACCGCGCAGTGATGAGCCGTCTTGTGTGACCGGACTTACACCACGTGGACCCCCACTTTGAATAGTGTTGCATGCAAATGTTCAAGTCGGACGGCAAAGTCCGAGAGCTTTTCCGGAAGTACGGCAAGACTGCATTGGCAACTCATCTCACAATTTACACAGTCAGCTTCTCAGGTGAACATACACAGGAGCTCCTGACTAAAGTCAGTACACTACTCGAGCAAAAGCCGCTGAACCTTGTGTCCACATACAGGTTTGTATGTTGCCATTGAAAATCACTTTGACCCCAAGAGCTTGTTGATCAAGTATGGGCTCCTGTCAGGTACAAACTCAGCACAATTATCTGGTGTATGATCAGGCATACTAAAGAGCAGCTGCTGTAGCAAACAGAATTTGAGTGCCTTACAGATAAAGAGGTCAAGGACGACGCTGATCCTAAAGAGCGTGGATGGTTCTCCAATCTGCTTACAGGCCCCAGCTCATCACTAGCTTTGGCATTCCTGTGCAATAAAGCACTAATGCCAGTTCGAGCACCACTGACCCTAGGGTTGACCCCAATGGTTGCAAGGTGTGCAGTCAAGCATGCCTGCGTGTAGCCTCAATGCTGTACAGCTGCACTTCTTGCACACATTGTATGTGGCTCACGTCACATGTGCTGCTGCTATTTCCTCATGTGTTGTGATCTCCGCTGCAGAGCGCTGCAACAGCGAGCTGCAACAGCAGCTGGTGCTGCTGCTTCCAAAGGTTCCTCGACACCAGTCTCAACTACTACTGCAACAATTCAAGCCAGAAGTGCTCAGATCAAAGATCGGGCGTCCTCCAAGGGGCCTCAATAACAACATATCCCGCTACGTTAGTGGTGGATGAAAATGCTGAAGCAGACCACCACACACCAGTAGCTGTTCAGAAAGCATTCCTGCACATGCTAAGCATGATACAAGTGTGCTCATGTTCTGCTTAGCAGCTGCACTCTGCTCACAAGCCACTACAGCTTTTCATGCAGATGGATTGACAGCCAGCAGCTGTCCTGGCCAGAGTTAAAGCACATGCTCCACTTGCTGTGCCACAGATGCAACAGACGTGTGATAGTAACTTGGGTGCTGCCCAAGTTTTACATTCTGTCAGTGCACATCAATCCTTCAGCTGAGGTTGCGTGGTGGCTCCCTACACAGGCTCTGTGGCTGTACCCTGTACACAGTGGGACTGCATCTTGCAACTGCCTGTCTACCACATCAGCAAACTCCTGACAATGTTCTCTGCATGGACAATTTGTGTCAGCTATCCCGAGTAATTTGCATGCCTGCGTCTTTGAACATGTTGTCGTGCTGTTGCATGGCCACGCATAGGCTTTTTGACAACATCAAGGTCAGAATGCAAAACAGGCCTGCCAGGCTGTTTGATGATCATCACTTCGTGAAGTACCTGCCACACTAACATGAGCCGAATGATTCCAAGCCTGACAGTGCATGTTGTACACTCTGTGCATAGATGTGCAACAACTATGGGCATGCTCTGGCGTGTTGTCCTGGCCAGCTCATGGGGGTGGCTTTGACCTGAGTTGTCCAATCAGACATTGGCAGCGTGCATGTTGCGGTGCAAGCCAAAAATGATTGATCTTCAACATCTTTGTGTCACATGACGTCGGAAGCATTGTGCTTAACAGGTGCACTTTCAGAAGCTAGTAGATCGGGTATTTGACTGGCTGAAACATCAAAACTCACTGACGACGCAACGAATGTAGATTTGAGTTTGCAAGGTTCAAGGATGATCGTGAAAAGCAATCTAGCACAACCCTACTGTTCAGCGCTAGCTTGACCTGCGGACGCAGTCCAGCAAGATGGAGAGTTAAAGCATCAAAACATCTGCTGGATCTGCTGGATGGTCATCAACTACACAGTTGCTTCATTGCTTCTAGCTATGGAGTCATCCGAACCTCAGGCCTAAAAATGAAACTTGCTTTAGACTGTCCAGTTTCAGCAGACCGCCAATATCACGACCAAGCTGCTAATGGTACAGTTGCATATGGCTAGCTCTTGCAAGGCCTGCAGCTTGTGCCAATCAATAGTGATTTTCACTTCTGTTGCGTCATCCAGCCCTGAGACAGCCAGCCTATTGAGGTGAGTCAGCAAATCCACACGCTGCATCAAGTCTTTAACACATCTGCCAAACAACATGCTGAGGTCTGCAAGGTGTGTAACCTCAGAGATCCAATATGGGTCAGCAACATTATATGTGTCGTCGCAACATTATATGTGTCGTCGTGCTCAGGTGCAACTTATGCAGCTTTGTCAGGAGGTCCATCTCTGTGGGGATCGTAACAAGCTCCTTTTGGATGTCAAAAGTACTTCTGTAGCACAGATCCTCTTCATCACCATCATCATCCTGGCCATATAACAAGCAAGCATTGTCTAAATGAGCTCTGTGAATGCTGTGCAGCCTATGTACGAGGGCCCTGAAGTGTGCCATCTACAACCACAAGGAGCTGCAGAATTGGTGCAAACTTGCAGTTTTGCCCACCCAAGACACGACCACCAATATATTCCAGGCCAGTGAGGCCTGCAAGGTGATCCAAACTGCGCAAGTCCCCTTGTAGTAGCAGAGCCTTCACCTTTGGTAAGATTTGCAAAGGCACCAAGTCCGGGAGTTTATTTTTCGCCGCAGCAGAGAGCATACTTCTCTGAAATTGTGAGATTAGCCATCAGGTCTATCGAGCGTGCAATCACGCCGCCATTGTCGATGATCCTCACACAGTTAACAGCTGACACAAGTCCGGCCGGCACTCTACCGACCAGCGGGTTTCCGCGACACAACTTCAAAAATGGATTGTGCTCTTGCTTCAATGTAAGCAAGCCAGCAAGTGGGCAGTGACCTGACCGAAAAAGCCTCATCTAGATACAGGCGTGAAACAAGCCCTGGATGATCTTGATAAACCCCCTTAAACTGCTTGCACACGAGCTTAAGCTGGTGCATGCGTGCTTGTGACCTCTCTTGATTGTCTTCCCATTTTCTTGCAAGCTTGCCTGATCATGACCGGCGCTCCAGCTTGTCGAGACCCAACTCGATCCTTTCTTTCTCTCGTGCTGCCGCCGTTTCAACCTGACATCGTTCGGGCAAGGTGACACACTGCTTTCTTGGGCAATCAAAGTGCGGTGCCCAATCCAAGCGTTGCATGCTCGAGTAAAGCCGCGCAAGCTAGCTGCAGAATCCCCGACAGTGATGGGCAACTGATGGGCACAGATCTCGGACAATGATGGGCACAGATCAGTGATGTCGGGAAATCTGGCCAGAGGTGAATGGAGTTTCGTACCCTGTTGCCGCCTGGATCATGAGCAGGATGCCTGTCGCACAAAACAAAATCGCATCACTAACACACACTATTTTGTTTAGCGCAGACAATAGCACCTTGCGCTAGCCCAGTCGTTACCGCGTCGATCCTCGCGGCAGTGCCCTCCCTGTTTGTGGAGCAGGGATCTGCGTGTCACAACATGCAGATGCAGTGCTGAAGATCTCCTGGTTTGTTGACATTGGGTAGTACGTGTCAGCACACGCTGCGTTTGCTACGTTACCTATTGAGCCCACTGTTTGGCGGCGGCTTGAGGAAGGCTTGGTACATACCTCACTTGAGCAATGCCGAAAAGAAAGAAAGTAGCCGATCCAAGGGAGGAAGAGGTGACCTTCAGCAGCGATTGTATGGCCCTATTCTACCCACTCTTCTGCAGCGAGCTCATCACGATTGCTGTCATGTAGGATAGCTTGAGCACTGAACAGTCACGCATCAAGCACACTGAGATGTTGAACTCCAGTTTCTTCAGGTGCGTTGCAGACCTGAATATGTTGTGTCTAGCGTCAGTTGTACAGGATGACTGCCAATGTGCACCATGTCTTGTGTGCTGGCACCTAGGCTATATTGCTAAAAGAGCTATTGTTGCTGGGGTAATCTGATGCATTGAGCTACTTCTAGAATGTTACGCCAACCAGCCTGGCGTGCTGGGCCGCAGCTATTGTGCATGCATTGTAGCCTCGGACTATGTTCAAGCCAGCTGGTGTATTCCCGTTATGATGTCTAACGGCATAGAGTTTTCTTTTCTGCATGCATTGCCTGGCATAGGCACACAACATCTATGTATGCATGCATGCATGCAGATGGATACAGGATCAGTATGCCAACCATCGAGCAGAGCTCTGGCGCAATGGTTTGGAAGAGTACCTCCAATATGGCAGGGAAATTCAGGCTAAATTTCCTGTCACTGCAGATTCACAGGCAGACGCACCCAGCACATCCACTGCAGGCAAGCAACACTTATAAAATCTGAGTCCTTCACTTGCATCTGGCAATGCTAGACATGATGCATGAGGTCATAGAGAGGCTAGGCTTGCACAACACCCTGCTGCTCCATCCGCAAATTCATGCCTGTGTGCCAGTCACTGGCAACTGACAGAATGCGCATCTGCTGTGCCTATGCTGTTCAAGAAATGCATCAAAGACCCTCGAGCTGCTGCAGGTGCTGCTCAACCCCACAAAGCACAACAGCCTGCTGCCTTCCCAGCACCTTTGCCCACGGCATCTTCCTCCCAGCCAGCGCTAGTCAACTCCTTGATACATCAAGCGGCTGAAAATGCAGCGCCTAGTACAGCAGCTCCTGACACTAGTGCATCACCCAAGTCTGTATGTGGATTCAATGCACCAACACCGCCAGCTCCGCTTAGTCTAGGTGGCACGAGCAATGCAACCCCACAGCAGAGCAACAGCTTCGGCTTTCCTGCTGTCCCATCCACCAACTCACTGTCCCCACTTCCAGCAGCCAGTCAGGGCAAACAGCAGGTGTCCAGCTTGAGCAATCACCATCTGTTGCCTGAGAGCACACAGGGTACCAGCACACGCAGCTCACCTCCCACATCAATCAGTACAGTAGCTATGCTCACACCACCGGTTGACCTCCCTGCTGCATCTAGTACGTCATTACCAGCACCAAGCTTGGCTGTTAGCAGCATACCTTCCACTTCAGCATCCCAGTCAATGCCCTTTGGTGCTGCACAGATGCCTATTGGGTCTTCTCCCACCTTCGCACTGTCAACTACTACAGCAGACAAGTCATCTCCTTTGGACGCCAGTCAGCCGCTCTCAACGGGCACCACTGCTGCCTTTGCCTTTGCCTCAGGTTCAAGACCTGCCTTTGGAGGCACCAGTCAGGTAGCGTCAGCAGCTGCCAGTGGCCCATTTCCCTTTGCATTTGGGTCAGGCCAGCCGTCTACGATCACTACAGCAGGCTTTGGGCCAAGCCAATCACCTGCATTCGGCAATACTTTGGCCAGCTCAAATTTGCCAAAATTTGGCACTACTGCTGCAGCAGCTGCATCATCACAGCCGCCAGCAATCTTCTCCCTCCCCTCATCCCAACCCGCAACATCCAGCATGGGTCCAGCAGCTGGTGCTGCATCCAGTCAACCTGCCTTTGGCTCTGGCACTTTTGGTGCCAGTCAACCTGCCTTTGGTTCAGGTCACTTTGCCTTTGGATCTAGTTTGCCTGCCTCTGGGTCAGTCTCACTCCCCTTTGGATCCAGTCAACCTGCCTTTGGCTCACCACTGCCTGCCTCTGGGTCAGGCTCACCCCCCTTCGGATCCAGTCAACCTGCCTTTGGCTCACCACTGCCTGCCTCCAGTGCTGGTCAGCCTGGGCCTATTGCTACAGCGCCAATCGCCTTTGGCACAAGCCAGCCAACTGCATTCAGCTCGGCAGCTGGTGCATCATCAGTGCCTGCAGGTACAGCTCTGCTCCCTATTACGCGTGACCTCATTGGGGTCAGCAGCCAAGTCAACAAGTGCAGTAGTCCGTGCTCATCTGCATATGTTTGTTTGCACAGCTGCTTTTCTCTTGTTGCTCAGCCATGTTCATCACCTGTCTGTGTGTTGTGTATGAATCGAAAGCACCACACGCACACATTCTTGTCAAGGATGGGTTTGTCTTCAAGAAAACATACATATCTGTTGGAAAGTTGGCCCTGATGTGTTGGGAGTGTGGCGACACAGGTGGCCTGGGCTTCACATGGGGACTGCCCAAGAGCTCACCGATATCTGGAGATGCTGGAGGTGCAGCTGCCAATGGCAATGGGCTTGGCACTGCAGCAGCCCCTTTCAGCACTGCAGCAGCCCCTTTTGGCACTGCAGCAGCCCCTTTTAGCTTTGGCGGATCATCAGGCATGCCATCTGCTCCAAAGCATACATGCCCTTTTGTCATGGAACTAAAACCTGACTGCATCCCCGCTGCTGCATGTTGACATCCTCAGAATATGCCTCTCTGAACAAGCAGGACTGGCCTTGCACCAAGCTCGCAGATGCTGGCAGCAGCCTCAACAACAAAGCACTTTTGTTACTGTTATTACTATTATCGTCATTGTGCAGCACATCGCATGGAAGTGACAATCAGAACCATGCAATCCAGAGCATGAGCAAGGAGGTCTGTTCAGCAATCATGCCTAGTCATCAGTGCATCATCTGCAACAGGAGATGCAGAATGGCTCATGACATGCACGCAGGGCAGAATGGCACCAGCACAGGCTTTGGCGCTGCAGCTCACACCAACGGCACTCAAGATGAAGATGAGCAGACAGAGCCAGAAGAAGCTGTGAGATGCCTTGTTGCTAGCTTTTCACTGCTGGATTCCTCCAACTCATGCTGCACAAGCATTTCATTTGATGAATGGTGTAGCAAAATCACTAAAGTTGATGTGGGTTTTGATTTTTTTGGAGAGCTATTATCATGCCAGTCCATACATGGCTGCCTAGAAAGCAGCATTCACACAGCATCTTTGGCACTCCAAATCTCTGGGCCCACCTTGCGATGGTCAAAATGCTGCGCCATGACTATGTAAGCAGCCCTACCTGAGAGAGTCAGAGACATGAATACGTGTCATCAGCTTAAACATGTCAGTGCTGATGTAGGTGGTGTATGAGAAGAAGGAAGGTGTGCTTCTGAGCTTGGAGCTGAAATGGCGGCACAACGTGAATGTAAGCATGCCAGCACCAAAAGCATTGGCTCATATCCATACTATACCATGTACCTTGGATGATTCTGTCTAGCAGCTAAGAACAATGGGACACCTCAAGGCGCTGATAAGTCTGTGCACTGTCAGAGCCAGACTGTCTGATCCCAGTTGCCAATGCTAGTGTTCATAAGGATTGCATGCACATATGTTACTAAGCATGTCCACGCATGTCCTGTAGGGCAAATGGGCCAAGACTCGTCAAGGCAAAGTGCTGGTTTGCCATCCCTCTGGTGCAGCTAAGCCATATTTACAATTCCAGACCAGTGGCCAGGTGGTGGCCACTGCCTATGTTCAGACGCCCCTTGCACAGGTCAGTCAGTCACAGCTGTCATGCATTTGTACTAGCTGCTACAGAATTTCACTACTGTTGGCAATGTTGTAGCTCTGTTTTCATGCTTGTTTGCATGCTTTGTATGCATGCATGCATGACTGTACAAGCACCGTGGATAACTCATAGCAGTGACATGCGCTGCTGTCAATGTTGGTCGAGTCATGCAATATAGTATGTAGTGTGCGGGGGCATGCCAACAAATGACAAATTGTGCCATTGCTTGCAACTCTGCTGTTTGTTGATGCAGCAAAAGGATCCAAGCCAACTGCTAGGAGCTTTGAGTGTCAGTGTTCGACATGTTGACAAGGAGTCTGACAAAGAGTCTTATGATGAGCCTCGAGTGTTGTCAACACTGATGTACTGTGCCTCAGCAGATGCAGCCAAGCAGCTGTCTGACAAGATGCCTGCATCAAAAAAGGCATGACCGAGTTACATATACGTACTTGAGAGAAGCAGGGTTCAGCCTTCTTACCATAAGGCTGAATGAACTGTTTGAATTTGTACTGGTATCTGAGTTGACTGCCATGCAGCGCCTTACACAGTGGGGTTTACATGTTTGTAATCACATAGCTGCCTCTTGTGCTACCGCAGTAGCAGTGGCTTGTGCACAGGCTAACATTAGGACATTGTGAGACAAAGCGAGTGTCAACAATGCAGGGCGCTGTACGGCTGAAACCCGTTTTGTGTAAGCAATATACTCCTAACATAACTCTGAGCCTATACTGATAGCAAAAACAACGAGGCGTTATGCAGGCCGTTGTATCTGGGCCTTGTCAACAGCAAGGTTACTGATGGCATTATTCCTCCTCGTGTGGGAGATGACCTGCTTCTCATCTTCATTGCTGTAAAGCTCTGCTCATTTAGCCACTTTTTTGATGACATTTGCCTTGCTGGTGGGTCCTGACTGGTATGTGGCATATATGATGATTTCTGCAATCTGGACGTGAGCTGGCCTGCAATAGCATGAAACAGCGTACTGGATTGTGCAACCTGACCCTGATGATAGACGCTTGTACAGACAAATGTTTTGCTGATGTGAGTAAAATCAGGCCACCTCAGAATTCTACTGTTGCTCTGTGATGCAGTACTCTGACCTGCCATTCATTTCTCCAGGACGTCACAGCGAACCTGACCCAGACGCAGACAGCGCAATTCACTAACCGTATTGTGACATAATGCACATGTGCAAACTACACTGACCTGGTTGCAGCATATAGCACATTGTCTGCGACATCTGCCCCATTCAGAGGAATGATGCCATCATACACAGCAGCAGCCTTGTCTTCATCCCCAGAGTAGCGCACTTTGCTGAACTCTGTCTGCACAGCACCTGGGCTGATGGCTGTCATTCGATAATTATACAGCTACCATAGTGGTATAAAGTATCTGCCATGAACATCTACTATGGTAGTATGCGGTAGATCATAGCAACGATGTACTATAGTGATATATACGACCCGCTGTAGCAGTTTACTATGGGAGCGTCTAACAGCCCGTGATAGAATGTACTCTAGTATTATGTACTATGGTAGCCTCCAGCCAGTTGGTTGGTACTTTTGCTAC
>JAABUP010002197.1_pt1 | contig 38692 bp, 38 predicted proteins | sample 5559201 | NCBI WGS metagenome assembly JAABUP01 (sample SAMN10711887, study PRJNA513373) | rock metagenome | isolation source: Antarctica rocks | place: Antarctica | reverse complement strand
TCCAGTCGAGGATTAGGGCTGGTGAAAATGATTGAATCGATCCAAAGCTAAGCGACGATCCGAATAATGCGTTGTTCCGCTTAATTGCGCTCGTGGCATTTATTACAATTTCTCTGCAGCGAATGATCTGCTCGTCGTGAGACCTTGGAGGACGGAAAGTACTTTGCCTTGCCGTTCTTCGCGATGGTTATTCTTTTACAAGCTATACAGGAGTGAAGCACCTACAATGGGTCACGTTCGTTTGTTTACATCGATCAAGCCTAACATCGTACTGGCGGAGGAGTCAGATCCAAGCTCTTGAACATGGCGGGAAGAATAGGGGCTGTAAGTATGCTGCCCACGTAGAGATGGAAGCTCTGTGATTGGCAGCACCTTGTCATCCCTTTGGGGAAAAATCGCCTCAGCGGCAGGTGTCCAATTGAGGCGAAGGCTAGGATGTTTGATCGAAAGAAGAGGAGTATGAAGGAGAAGAATCGAAGTGCGAGGCTGAACTGGAGAGGCTGACTAGGGGCAGCGGCGCAAAGTTAAAACCAGAGGGCCATTCGAAGAGGTCACGAATGACCTTGACGTTTACACAGTGAGAATAATCCAACCCAAAGCTTCATATTTGCTTCGAACTTTTGAACCATCAATTGAAAAAAAGTCTCAGATTGACGAAAACCTTTGGGCCTTAATGTCGTTGGTGAGTCTTTGCCATTAAAGTACTTAAAGATGAAGTTGAAACAGGACCCTGAAACAGTGAAAACAATGGATCGCTGCGCTTAAACGCCACCTCTGTTTCAGTCTTTCAGACAGGTCTTGCACAAGCGCAGCCGCAGCAAGCGATGTAGATCCGTCGATCATTGTCAATTGCGGCACCAGCTTTTTTTCTGATACTGTTACTTACGGACTAGGCCCAACATCGCTTCATAATAGGGGATACATTCATCGGCGACCACAAGATTACGATCTGGCGAAGCTGTCGTCATTGCTGCTATGTCCTTACGAATCCCATACATCTACGCTATGACAATACAAAGCGTTTAAGTCACAACCTAGAGGTGGTGCTCATAGTGAATTGGTTCAACGTACGGACTTACCACCAGGAGTCCAGATGTACAGCTGATAATGAATTCAGAAAGTAGTAAAGCGATATTGATGAAAACCGCCTGTGCATAATAGCGAAGACTGTTGTTCCCAATCTTCTCAGACCTAACCGGGTGGACCCATATTCTCGTGGCTGCAGTTATGCCTAGTCAAGGATCGACAAGCTGAGCTCCATAGTCTGGAGAAGCTTCGGCTTTCAGAGTCTTGCTTTACAGAGCGCTCTCAAGACAGGGGTGGGTCCTGGACCAAGTTCAAACTGTCTTTGACGCACTGTCTCAACCTCTGCGCCCATAGAGCAAGCAGACCTCCAATTCGTGTTCAGCAATCACTGCTGAACCACACTTTACTTAATTTCGTATATCCGTGCAGTCAGAATGGCTTGGCAACCTGAGACTGAGCCCTTGAGACAGCTCACCGGCTATTTGAAAGATGCATTGAGCGGCCACGATCAAAATGCTCAAAAGCAAGCTACCTTGGTAAGAATTGCAATCAGAGCGCACAGCACTACGAACTCAGACATGGGAGCTGATCCTTGAGGCATTGAAACAGATGCTCACTCAGGCAAAGTCCTCACCTGACATCATTAACTATCTTACCTACATCTTTTCAAATGGACAACTCCTAGAATCTCTCAACCTTGGTCCGGCAAACACAGACCTCGTGCGAAGTTCGGCAGCCTTAAATCTGAAGAACACCATCAAAACTTCCTACAAGACTATACCTGAGGTCAGCCGAGCCTACATCCGCGCATCTGTACTAGCTTGTTTGGAGGATCCAAGTTCACAAATAAGAAGCTTCGCCGGGACTGTCATAACAGAGACAGTACAAAGAGGTGGCGTACTTGGATGGCCAGACTTGCTCCCTGAACTGTTGATGATAGCAAACAACGACCGAGGCAATACTTCAACAGCAGCCCAGGAGGGGGCGATGAGCGCACTCGCGAAAGTTTGTGAGGACAGCAAAAAAGAACTCGATCGCGAATACGAAGGCTCACGGCCTCTCAATTTCATTATTCCACGGCTACTTGAGATCACATCTAGTGCGATTCCGAAAGTCCGCGCGCTAGCCCTGGCAAGCATCAATTCATTCATACCTCAGAAGCCTGAAGCTCTACTCGCTTCGCTCGATGCCATACTGGTACAGCTCTTCCGTTTGGCAAACGATCAGAGCGAGGATGTTCGCCGTAACGTATGCCGTTCCTTCGTACTGATTGTAGATATCAGACCTAACGTGGTTCAACCACATATGGCGGGGCTAGTGGATTATATGACTATCCAGCAAAGGAACACCGATGACCCAGACCTAGCCTTGGAGGCAGCTGAGTTTTGGCTGGCCATCAGCGAGAACGATAAAATGTGTGCTACCCTAGGACCTTATTTGGACAAGATTGTGCCAGTCCTGTTAGAGAGCATGGTGTACGACGAGGAAGCTGTTATGCGTCTACAAGGTGGGCAAGATGACGCAGAGGTAGAAGACCGAGCCGAAGACATCAAGCCCCGCTTCGTCAAATCTAAGACAGCCAGAACGGTGACTAACGGGCAAGTGGCCAGTGAAGGTATTAATGGTCAGGTATATGAGTCTCTGCATCTAGTCAGTCCTTCTGACGACGACAACCTGAGTGAAGGAGAGATCGAGGAAGACGACGAGGATTTTGGCGCCGACGTCGAAGAACAATGGAACCTACGAAAGTGTTCCGCTGCAGCCTTGGATGTTCTCGCTTCGACCTTCCATGCTTCCGTGTTCAATATCGCTTTGCCGTATCTGAAAGAGAATCTCCGCCATCAAGATTGGCCCAACCGAGAGGCTGCGGTGCTTGCAATCGGTGCTGTAGCCGAGGGCTGTATGAACACTATCACGCCACATCTCCCAGATCTCGTCCCATATCTAATCTCCTTACTTGATGATGGCGAGCCTGCAGTCCGAATCATTACCTGTTGGGCTCTGGGTAGGTATTCCGGATGGGCTTCACATTTGGAAAGCCCGGATAGCAGGAAATCCTTTTTTGAGCCCATGATGGAAGGAATCCTGTACCGCATGTTAGACAAGAACAAGCGGGTACAAGAGTCAGCCGCTTCAGCGTTTGCCGGTCTAGAAGAGAGGGCTGCAAAGGAATTAACGCCCTACTGCCTACCGATAATACAGCAATTCGTCCAATGCTTCGAACAATTCAAGGACAAAAACATGTTCATACTCTATGACTGCGTACAGACGCTGGCAGAGCAGGTCGGCCCTCCACTACGGAGTCAGGACCTGGTTGATATCCTGATGCCAGCAATCATCAAACGTTGGAGCAAAGTTTCCGACGAGTCTCAGGAGCTTTTTCCACTGCTTGAGTGTCTCTCTTATGTTGCTACAGCATTAGGCGATACCTTTGCTCCTTTCGCCATACCAATCTTCGCGCGTTGCGTTCGGATCATTCACCAGAACTTGGAGCAATATCTTTTGGCTGTCAACAATGAGCCCGTGGACAAGCCTGATAAAGACTTCCTGGTCACTAGCCTCGATCTCCTAAGTGCAATTGTACAGGCACTTGAACCAGCTAAAAGCGGGGAATTGGTGGCATCCTCTCAACCTAGATTCTTCGACTTACTCATGTTTTGCATGGAGGACCCGAGCAATGACGTACGCCAGTCATCGTATGCTCTGCTCGGTGACTGTGCTGTCAACATCTTCGCCCAGTTACATCCTTTCCTTCCATCGCTCGTCCCTGTCTTGATTCGCCAGCTGAACCTTGAAAACCTTCGTGACGACGACGCTGATACCGGCTTTAGCGTTATCAATAATGCCTGCTGGTCTTGCGGGGAGATTGCGATGAAATACAAGCAAGGCATGGTGCCTTTTGTAGAGAATATCTACCAAAGCCTCACGAGCATCATGAATAATCCTCAAGTCCCGACATCTGTGAGTGAGAACGCAGTAATCGCGCTAGGTCGCCTAGGAGTGGACTGTTCCGAAGTTCTTGCACCACACCTTGCGGACTTTGCCAAACCATTCCTGGATATCATCGAGCCTGTTGAAATCAATGACGAGAAAGGCCATGCCTTCCTTGGCCTCAATCGCACAATCGAAAAGAATCCTCAGGCCATGGAAGGCTGTTTGTTGGAATATTTCAAGGCAAGTGTCGCCTACAACAAAGATGATTTCATACCATTTCATCAAGACGAGACTATTGGTGGATCTTTCCAGCGGGTAAGCAGAAATATTTCGACCTACCCTAATACCATATCGGACTAACAGATGTCCTAGAATCTTGCCGGGTACAAATCCCTGATTCCAAATTTCGATGCTTTCACTGCCCAACTCCCTCTTGTCGACCAGCGAAAACTCAAGGCATCATATGATCTCTAATACCTTACATGATGACCACGTAATCATTTATGACATACCCAACACATTTCTTAACGAAGTCAGCCATCAGTCCTACTACTTATCATAGGTTTACATCGTGATGTTTGATGAACGAGAGTTTAACGCGCTTGGCGTCTCGTCCGACCTTCTCTTTCTACGCGAAGATTGAAGCGACAAAGCTGAGCACGAGTTTGCAATACTCCCTCTGAGGTCTGGCGACTATTTCCACCTCGCGATTGCAGAAGTCTCGGTAAATATGGTGCAGGCAGACAAGCCCGGCGTTGAAGGATCACGGCATAGGCATAGCATAGCGTTTGAGACGGGTGACAGAGACAACACCGTGGCGTCCGGAAAAGAGTTGGGAGCTTGAGATACATCGAATGGTTGCTCGAATGTGATCTGGATTCTCTCGGTGGCGAATCCGACGAGATGGCGACATCGTCACAGCTAATTCAATATTCATTGAGGTTGAAGCTTCACATCATGAGGCATGCCGATGTATATAGAATTTTGTTGCGATCGAGTGCCTGTGTACAATGCGTCCTAGACTTACCGCCATGCTGGTCGCGATGCCTCAAACAGTGAACTGATGGGCAAATGCAGTTGTAGAAGTGCCATTGCCCTTGAACGGTCAGCTTGCGCGATTCGTGTGCCGGCAGCGAGTGGGCCGTCAACGGTGCAATGGGAAGATGGAAAGAACAGATATGCGCCAGACCGTCTTCAGGGTTTCCTACAAGGGCGGTGAAGTCAATGGACTTCTGCAAGTAAGGAAAGCACATGCGGCGTGTGCAGTGCGTCGACACCTGCGCAAGGGATTCGGCTCAAAAGGGCATCAAAATCAGAAGCGGCGGGCGCCACAGTTGCCAGAAGCCAGTGGGAGGTGAGTCGAAAGAAAGCCAGCATCGAGCTGCAGATGAATGCACGACCAGCGTCGACCATTCTTGGGGGATCGCCAAGGAGCTGTAGCCGCGCCAAGATAATTGCTGGAGCGCTAAAGGCGTCGAGATGCTTCATTCGACTATTCTTGGCCCGATTCCTCCTTGAAGCTCAGCGGTGGCAGCAATGACGTTGGCCGATGATGAGATGAGCCGCAGACATGGTCGTGCCCGAGGGCTGACGGCAGTCCTGTGGGCAAGCTACTCGGGCGTTGTTGATGTGAGGATGGAGGACGCAGTAGAGTGGAGGGAGAGCAGGCGGGAGGGAAGATCCAATGGGAGGCATCAAGTGCAGCGCAGAAGGCATAGAACTAAGCACGGAGACGGAGGAAGTGGTGAGGCCGGAGCATTATCATTGTCAGATCGGGCCATCCGAGACGAGTGGACGTCGAAGCCAAGGAAGGTGAAGGGAGGATTGGTGAAATACTTGATACCTACCATTCGAGCGCCGATGAAAATCACATCAGCACGACGGTTTCACCCGCTTGGTGTTGCCGTGGTCGTTGTCGTTGTCGTTGTCGTGGCCGTTGTCGTTGTCGTTGGCGTTGGCGTTGAATTGGAGTGGTTTGGATTCCGGTGCTTTTCGCAGTGGCTCCTTCCCGTGTTCCGCCAATGCAAAGCATTGATGGACCCTCTCCTGATGCTTCTACCAGACTAGTAGAACTACTGGCGGGGGCTAGGGCTAGTTCTAGTTCTGGAGATTCTATTTTTGGCAGCGCGCCGAGCAAAGCGAAATCCGAACCGCACCGTATCAGAGGCCGCGACAGATGAATGATGAATGGACAGACTCCCAGAGAAAGGCAGTGGGCCAATGCTAGCTCCACCCAAACCAGACTGCAGTGGGACACCAAGCACCAAGGCACATGGCCCAAGCTGCAGTGGCCGTCCTGCGCGCACACAGCACACAGCCCCGTCGCCTGATGTCATCTTCGAGTCATCCTCGTGCGCATTGCCAGTAAGCCTGCCTTCCGCCAACGTCCATCGTCCACTAAATCGCATCTCAGTCTCGCTAGTCCTCTAGTCTCTTCACTTCCAGTTCTATTCCTACCCACCTTCTCTCTCTTCGCTGCTGCCACTCTGCCTGCGGACCTTGCAGGGCATGCGCTTGCTCGGCCCGCCTCGTGTTGCTGGTTAAAGAAAGACCACAGCTGAAGCCATTGTTCTGGTTGGGCCCGTCTGGCACCACTTCCCTTCTGGTTCCCTTCTGATTCTGTCCTGCCCAGGGCCATCCTCTGCATCGGCCGAGAAAGGTCGCGCTCCCTTCCAGAATCGAGGGAGAGCAAAGCCTCTCCCCCAAATCTTCCCAAGCCCTCCGCGCCCTCGTCTCGCCTGCTTTGGTCCAGCGGCACATGCTGCTGCCCCAATCATCGCATCCGGAGAGACCCCCAAAGCCACGCCACCCTGGGCGCTAGAGGCACCACCCTAACCCACACATACCCGTGCCTGCTCTGACCTCTCGTCGTCAATCAACCCACTCTCGCTGCACTCCCGGCCGCTAGTCTCCTCGTTTCCTGTACCTTACCACTTTCAATCTCAATCTCACCGTCGTTCCTCACCTAGGCACTGACTGTTGACTGCGACTTGATCGTCACGACAAGACGTCCGTCCATCGCTGACTCCTCGTGCTGCTCACACAACCTTATGTCATAATTGCTACCTTGAGTTGGTAGGTCTTGCCGCAACCGTCGTGGCAGCCAGGCCTGCTTCTGCACCGTCTGCACCGTCTGCACCGTCTGCACCGTCTGCACCTCCGCGCTTCTATTTTTGAGGCCTCGTGCTACACAGGGCTGGCTGGGCAACTCGTACTTCCAGCACTTGTATACTAACCCCCCTCGATCATATCTCCCGGCCTCTCAGATGTCCGCATCCATCGTCGACCCCTGACTAAACCGGATGTCACGCTCGTTAGAAGGTCTTTCTTCTGTACTCTCGTTATGATAGCCGAGGACACTCAGCCTTTCATTACTACTTCACTGTTCATATTCCAATAATCACTGTCACTGTGTTTTCCTTTTGACACGACCGCAATCCGGCCTCTCTCTCACCAATACCTGTCGCCCTCTTTCGTTGCAACACACTCTCGCTCTACGTACCATATTTCTTTTACAAGGAGAGCCTAGCCACATCCAACCATCCAAAGAGGAGGCAGACGCATCGCTTGTTCTTCAACTACGGTTCCAGCGGCAACAGGCCTTGACCGGAGTTCGAGGCCCTCGATTTCAAAACACCATAACATTTGTCTCGACTGATTCCCCATGGCCCCACACGGAGCCGGACCAACTCGCAAGAGCCATACGAAGTCAAGGAAGGGTTGCAGAACGTGCAAGAGAAGACACATTCGCTGCGATGAGACTTTTCCACAGTGGTACATGATACGCCTACAAGGCGGTGACCCAATGACTAACGATAAATTAGTAAAAACTGCACAAAGCACAACTGTAGGTGTGATTACATGGACCATCCTCCTGCAGAGGAAGCCCCGCGAAGCCCCAAGGAGCCAAACCTCCTTTGGACACCTCGGGTGGAGCACGAGATCGATACATGGCAACGCACTGGCGTTTTTCCTTTTCCGGAGCTGAATCTCCAGTCGCTTCAGCAATTTCGGGGGTTCTCTCCAATCGACCTTCGCCTGATTCATCATCTGTCGAGCATTCACCGAGATATGAGATTGGCAGACTTCGTGCAATGTACGCTATGGGTGCAACAAATACCGAGGTGAGAATATCGTACCAGACTCTGCACCTCCTTCCGTCTTGTTGATGCGTCCGCCTAGTTTCTTCGACGCAGCTGTTGGGCACGACTTTGTCATGAGCTCGATACTCGCTCTTTCAGCCACCAACCTGGCCTGGATGACCGGATCGATTGAGACCAAGAATCTTGCCTATTTTCACCGAGGGGTGGCACTTAAAGGATTGCAGGAAGCTATTGGCAATTTCTCGGAGGGCAATTCCGACGCGGTCCTGGCGGCTTCGATTCTGTTGTCATGGCAAGTTTCTGATTGGTGAGTGGGGTAAATCGAGTGGAATGTAAAGTTTCTAACCATGCTTCTTCTAAGGGACGGTTGGACGTCGCTGATGCATGGCATCTCTACGGTAAGAGCACAGCATCGCGTCCAGTCGAAGCTTTCTTACGACCTTACAGGTTACCAGTTCAATGAACGCGTGGAAGGAGAGCTCCCTATTCTTCACCTTCATCGAAGCGAACCCAGCCTTTTTCTCTCCCCAATCAATACCAGCAGCATCCATATCCTTTGATGACGACTCTTTGTTCCAAGCGACAAACGCGCTTCATAGGTTGTCGGCGAGGCTGCCCAATGTCCACCCGCTCGCTCAACGTCTCCATGAGATTATCGATTTCGTTCAGGATTTCCAATCTTGCAGCACTGCCATGCAAAGCAAGCAACTTTTCGAAAAGCTGCAGCCCCTACGGGCGTGGCTGTTCTGGATGCCCGTTAATCTTGTCAAAGCCAATGACATGGGCAGCTCAGCGATGGTGTTGCTCGCACAACTCTACACCCTGTCGTTGGCTATCGATTCTTCGATTCCAGAACTCAATGGTGCTGCGCTTGGATCCTTGACCTTGGAAGCAATAGAGCAGATTGACATGAAGCTTGGTTACAAGCAAGGGTTTCCCATTGGAATCGAAATGAACCCAACGGACCTAGACGAGCTGATGCAATTCTCTCGGATGACGGCGGCTCGCTCTCAGCTCGCTCTGCAATCCGTCTCAGCCCAAATCAAGTTGGAATCTATAGATGGCCAAATCGGTGCTCAACAGATGCCTCAGCATAGTCCATACAGTTTTCGGCCCTTGAGCATTGGGTCCCAGCCGGGAACTCCCAATTATCCACCCCCCGGATTCTCCAGCACTCCGCCCATGCTGCCAACCCACAGTTTCGAAGACCTCAGCCATCCACCGTCTCCTTTCCTCCGCTACGACAGCCCGATCTCTCCTCAGCATTCGCAACTTCTCGAAGCCTCGCCGAGACCTCATAGCCTTTCTTTCGATAATCGCTCTCTATCTGGATATGAATACAGTCTTAAAGGCGAGTCCCCCGCATATTCACCGGCAGCATATTCTCCAGGATTCATCCCGGAGCCTGAAGAGGAAGCGTGGGCATTTGGTGGTCATTCCCCAGAGTATTCCGGAGGGTCTGTTCATGCACAGCCTTGCATACAGGGGATGTGAGCTAATTCGGGACCCAGGGATTTTCCGTACGAAGAATCGTCGCAGACGGGAAAGCAGCCGCGCATGATCTAATGCCTTGTGGACGGCACCTATCTCCCATTTTCACATGTTACAGTGTACAACATCTCTACAGCAGACACAGCCTCCTCCACGAAACAAAAAGGACGATGCCCATGATTCAACGTTCTCAAATTACAGCTAATGTCTTGACTTTTCGGGGCAGGGATAGAGGGATCTCCAATGGCACGGCGATGGAGTCTGGCTGTAAATTTAGCAAATGCATGGACGGTGGTTGGAAAATAGCGTTGGTATTGGGACGGAGCGATTTCGGAGCAAGGATCCTGGAGACTTGCCTCCAAGACAGATGTTAATCTAATGGTAGTCTTAATTAGCGCGGCTGAAAGAGGCTTTGAAAGTCTTGTAGATCAAATCTCGTTTCCGCGGTGCGATACGGGCTTCTCTGAGACTCATTTGAATCAGCGTTGGACCGCCCCCGTGCCGCCTACTAATCTAGTACTGTTATTTTATCAGGTCTAGGCAGGTGATGAAGAAGGTCAGGCCGGTGAGGCCGCGGCCTCATGGCGTCGAAGGTGAAGTAGTGAAGTAGTGAAGTAGTGAAGTAGCAAGATCCCTGCAGGATTAGACGCCAGGTACGCGTACCAGTACGAGTAAAGTACCAGTACGACTGTACCAGCATTTGGCATTTGGCATTTGGCGTTGACTCTCCTGATCACTAATCGCAGGACCGACTTTAGTTCGCCCTGCCTACCTTACGTTAGCTCATCCTCGCTCCCTCGGCATCGTACGCAGTATCTCTACCCAACAATACTGTAACATGTCAGCAGGATGGAACACGATTGAGTCCGATGCTGTCAGCTCTACCATGTCATGTTCAACACTCAGCCATGCTGATCTTTTCAGGGAGTCTTCACCTTCCTGATTGACAACCTCGGAGTCAAGAACGTCCAGTTCGAAGAGCTCATCGCTCTCGACGCCGATCTGCTCCGACAGCAAAGGTGGGAGACACAAGGTTCACGGTCCAGAACCCCACATGCGTTGTGCTGATCGGCTGTAGTCCTGTCTATGGAGTCATTTTCCTTTTTAAATATCCCACGGGGGAGGAGCCCAGCGGTACTCCCAACGATGGCAACTTCGACTTCGAAGCTGCCGAAAACCTCTTTTTTGCAGCCCAGACCATTCAGAATGCTTGTGGAACGCAAGCTCTTCTTTCCGTCCTATTGAATAAGGAAGCTGAGGTCGACATTGGCTCACAGCTAAAGGAATTTAAGGAATTCACTGGTGCCTTCCCGTCCGAGGTAAGGCGTTGTAATACATGCAACCAACCCACTGCTCTCGCTGACCCTTACGATGATAGCTACGAGGAGAAGCTTTGTCAAATTCCGAACTAATCCGTGATGTTCATAATTCATTCGCCCGTTCATCGCCATTCATCGACGAAGCTCAAAGACTAGCCACCGAAGAAGACGATGTCTACCATTTCATCGCCTACACCTCGATCAATGGCGTCCTGTACGAATTGGACGGACTACAGCCAGCCCCCATATCCCACGGCACATGCACGGTCGACGAATTCCCAGAAAAGGTCATACCTGTATTGCAGCGAAGGATAGAGAGATACCCAGCGAACGAGATTCGATTCAACTTGCTCGCCATGGTGAGAGATTTACGATTGAGGGCACAAGAGATAGGTGACCAGAATATGCTGTACCAGGAAGAACAGAAGAGGAACGCATGGCAATGGGAGAACGCCTTGAGGCGGCACAACTTCGTCGGCTTTATTGGGGAAATCTTGAAGGGTGTGGTTGGGTCAAAGCTCAAAGAAGGGGACGGACCTTATGAAAAATGGATGGACGTGGCTAAAGCCGGGACCAAGGCTCGAGTAGAGGAGAAGAGGAAGGCTGGAGGCGATGCTGGTGAAATAGACGCGTAGCTGCGTCATCACGGAATCGATTAAGAAGATATTGACTAAGGGAACCGCACTCTGCTGGATCTCGAGATCAATTCTTCTGATATCCAGTCCAAACGACCATTACGCGGCATGCGCAGGCGTTCCGGTACTGAGCATGCTCAAGTGAAGTGATGTTATCTTCATGGATTCTAGTCTGGATTGAATGCTCCAGGTCTGGAGCAATACCTCAAATAATTCTCCCTTCTCCAGGAGAACAAAAGGGTTATACAAGAAACGAATGAACTGCTTCCAAAATTCCCATATACGCACACTTTTCCGGCCTTGGTTCAACAAAGTCGACAGAATCATTCAATTTTGTAAATGACTTCTCCCTGAAGCAGAATTTCATGAAGATGAAGAAACATACACATCCACGATTCATCAAATGCACCTTAGCCTACTTAATGCCATTGCGGAGAATCCATAACCAGTTGAATGACAGCGTCTTCACCGGGTCTTGCAAGACTATCTCGGGCTTAGAAATTGATTAATACCTTTGTTGGCGGGCTTTTAAACCAACTTCGGCCTTCCGTCCGATTTGACAGCATGGTATCAGAACGTGCAGTGCAATTTTGGCAAGTCGTAGGACTGCACATCGAAAGCGAACACCAGAATGAAACTTGAAATCCTGTCGAATAAGATAATTTTTGTATCTACTTGTAGAATGCAGGTTGCTTTACTTTAACCGGGGGAAACGTCATCCTCAGCCTGGGCGGCTGAGGGCGCTAAATTCTACGGTTGACAGCAGGGTCAGATCCCCGCTTCCGCAGCACACGACTACATTCGCCTGAGACTGAGGACGCATAGCCATATAGCCACACTGCTGCCAACGAGCGTGTTCTATCCGAGGACTCGACTCTCTTCACATTACTAGAGAGCGAACAGCCCTTCATGCGTCCACCTTCACATCGCCTCCTCCAATCCATGTCTCAATAGCAAGATACCCGAATCGAATGATGGAACGAGTCCTCGCAGCGCCCCCAACCCTTACAAAGTCCTATCTTCCCCCAGACCCGTCACCTACAGAGCGCCGGTCTGCTTGGCGAGAATCGCCTCGTGATGGCACCAATATCGTCATCAACATCAGCAGCAGCGATGGCTCGACCGGTAAAGGCATCCTCATTGGCATGCTTTCTGCTTTTGGCTCGGCCGCCTTTGTCGTCTTGATCTTTGCAACTTTCTACTTCTTCAGATATACGAATCGGGGCAAGATATTCCTAGATCGAATCGGTAGACCCGGCGAATATGACGATGAACAGGCATTGGCGAGGGAGGAGGCCAATGCTCTGGAGGGAATGGATGACCTTGAACGGGGGGAGTACCTCCGGGCTAAGGGTGCGTTCGGATAGAAGCGCCCTCATTGCACACAGAAGCCGCTGACCCATTCTTGCTTATAGCCTTCATTCAAGCCAACCCGCCGGAGACTCTACCGACGGATATATCGCTTTCGCAGTTCTTAGCCATACAGGAAAAAGGTGTCTCTGCGTGGGAGTTTGAGCCCGAGCTAGAAATAGCAAACTGCTTCGTTGAGGGCCGAACGGAGATCGAGTTCTTTGACTCTGAATGCAGCGTCCAAAGCAATCTGCCGATACCAAAACAGAACGAAGTTTACTACTGGGAGGCCAAAATCTACGACAAGCCTGAGTCTTCTCTCATTAGCATTGGCGTCTCTACGAAGCCTTATCCTTTATTCAGGCTGCCTGGTGAGTACAGCAAATACTTGCGTCTCCGCGTGCTTAATGTTGACGCACTGCAGGTTGGCATAAATCCTCAATAGCGTACACATCCACCGGCCAACGCCGCCACAACCAACCCTTTACTCCGACAAATTACGGTCCTGAGTACGTACAAGGAGATGTCATAGGTGTCGGGTACCGACCTCGTACGGGCACAGTCTTCTTCACCCGCAACGGCAAAAAGCTCGACGACGTAGCCCATGGCCTCAAGACCCAGAATTTCTTTCCTACAGTCGGCGCGAACGGCCCCTGCACGGTTCATGTCAACTTCGGGCAAAGCGGTTTTGTCTTCATTGAGGCGAACGTAAAGAAATGGGGTCTGGCGCCTATGACCGGCAGTCTCGCCCCGCCCCCACCGTATGGAAGTGAGCAAGGGAGCATCCTACTTGAAGCCGGCAGAGACGGTACAAGATCGGGGCAAAGCACTTACATTCCAGCGGGACACGGTCGTTCGCGAAGTGGGAATGTGCGCGCTCCCCTGAGCCCCGGTCCCCAGCGATCGCCGACAGAAATCTCGCTCGGGGAGCTAGCGCATATACCGTCGAATGAAGACTTTGGTGAGGGTACGAGTAGGAGTGCAGAGAATTTGCCCTCGGACTCTCCGGTCACGACCCACGATCCGCAGGACTTTTCGGCCCCTCCACCAGAGTACACAAGCCCAGAGGGTTCGGTCGAGCACAGTCGGAGGAGTAGTGAGGAAAGCGAAGATGACGGTGAAGATCGATCTCTCCTACGTCCGGATTCGCCCAGACCGCCTGTTCCCAGTTATGATGCGGCCATGGCTGATGAGCCACGGCATGAAGCTTAGATATACCCCTTGCGGCGGTGAATGACGATTTTGATGCCAAAATGTTTCCATATATATCCTGTGAGATTAGCGTCGTTGCATGCGATGAAGCATTTGGTGGCAAGCGATAAGGGGAAAGGCTTGGCGGCGTTGTTACTACTCATGGTTCACGATGACAGGCAAAGGCACGCGAAAGAACAGTGTGATCAGGGTGATGCAATAAACCCTAAAACAATGTCTTTCAGCTTTTGGGCCAGGGTGGCCAGATTGATATACCCCATATCACGGATGATGATGAATTGATAGCACTGAATCTTGGTTGATATTTATTTCTCACTGATTCGTCCATCTTGCTGCCGGAAAAATATCCATCAACACAGCACAATGGTTCCAAGAAGCCCCTCCATTCGTCGATGGACGATAGATGGTAGCAAGTCTTCAGACGATCGAACAGATGTTTTGCCTCCCATCCTAGTCGAACACCCCAGGCACCATCCGTTCCCTGCAAATGCGCCGAACATGTGATTAACATTGCCCCAAGGCAACATCATGGTCATGAAAACAATCAAAGCCAAATCGATGTGCCCGCCTTGGATATGGCAAAGGTACACCCGAGCTGCTCTTCCTTCTCCGCCTGCTCCAGTTGTGCCAGTATCGTCTCTCCCGGTTCCGGCCCATCTTTCAGCGTCTCCTTGACATGTATAATGATGACCCGGAGTCCCTGGAGCGGTTTCGATGGTTCGGAAGGGTTGTTACCCGAGCCCCGTCCACCGCCTTCACTGATCGATTCTGGCACGTCGATCTTGAGATCTCTGGCTGGACGGGCCACCTCGGAGTCTTCGGAAACAAATGTCGCTGGACTGACCGTTTGCCTCCTTGCTTTTCGCCCAGATTGACTGGGCGCGCGACCTCGCCGGTTGCGTGCCTCTCCTTCCTCATGCGATTTCAGTCCGTAGCTTTGTCGTTTACGCTTGCGCGCAGATGTCTCTTGTTCGACAGGCTTCAACATTCGAACCTTGTCCGCCAGGACCCACAGCTCAGCTATTAGGTGTCGGGGAGCAAGATGCCCAAAGAGGGTCTCGTCGGATTGGGAATCATCGTAGGAGCATTCGATCAAGATACCGGTGAGAAGGCCGGCGACAATCTTACTAGCCGCGTCGCTCCACACTTGACTAGTCCTTGGAGACAGCGATAGTGAATCAGGTTCGACGTCGCCAAAGATCAGAACTTCACTGCCGGAGTGATCATCGCGGAGGAAGAAGGCAGAGCTGTCGATTGGACGCATCATGTCTCCGGGGTGTGCATAGCTTTGGGTATGCTGTAGACCAGTGGGCGTGGTAGCATGCTGCGAAGCTCTTCTCGAGAGGGCGTCATTGTAGACTTCCTGTGTGCTGCCGCTGTTGCTGCCATGACTGCGATGCTTGTGCATGCATTGACCGTGACTTACGCTCCAACATTTGACGGCCAGGCCATCGCAAACCTCGATGTAGCCCCTGCTTTCACCATCTCCAAATTGTATATTACCTCCTTCCACTAGACGCATGTAACTGACAAACCCAATCCCTCCGTCTTCGTCAGACATGTTTGGCCAAATGACATCGTTGAAGATGTGGGTCTTGATTGCATCGATCGTTGAAGGCAGCGCTGCAACTCGCTTGGGACGTGACGTATGCTGGAAGGAGGCAGTGTTGATTGCGAAACCCGCAATGTGATCGAGATGAGGATGCGTAATGAGGTAGGTAGAAATCAGATCTCGCATAAAATATGCGGCGTTTGCTTTGATCGATTCGAATGGGACTTCCAGACCGGTGAAAGGGCCCGTTGAAAGCCAACGTAGCGCCAGACCCTCTTCGGTCGGCTGCAACGGCGTCGCTCGTCCATTGCCATGCCCCTCTTGAATGGAGGCCGAATGTCGCAGGGACCGTGAGCCAAATGTCGAGCTCGTCCTTCGGCCAGCACCACTGTTGGGAACCGATGCTGATGCGTCCGAGTCTTCCAGAGGAACGGCTTTGGCAATGTGTTGTTCGAAAATCTTGATTACCGCCGCCAGATGAGTGCCGGCATCAACGGCCAAAACCGAGCCCTTGGCCCAGTTGGTAGCCGTTGATCTGACCAGGAGACCGGTAACATTGTCTTCGTTGGGCCCACCTCCAGAGCCCTGAGCAATCGTGTCAGCGGCCAGAGGTGAGACAGCATACAGTGCTAAAGGAAGCGTGCAGGATGGATTGCCGAGGCATCGATTGCATGCCTCGGGGTCACGTCGACGGAAGTCGATGTGACCTCTTGTCCCAGTGTTCGGTCTGACTTACCAAGACTATGATCTGAAATGCTGGTGGCTTCGACGGTCCATCAGCCCCAGCATTTGCCGAGTCCAGCCCATCCACTCTCATCGAACTTCCCCCCCTGCTTCCTCAATCTCAGGTCTCTTCGGAGGTGGGTGGTGTAACCGTCTCCCGCCAGACAAACAAAGCGGACTCCCTCCCCCGTCACCGCCTTCTCGATCCCGACCGTTGGCGCTAATCTCCCCAGACGAGTCAGAATGAAGTGTCGACGTGCGCTCAAATCTTTCGATCGGCTGGCCGGTCGTTCTTCATGCAGTCATCCGGAGGGGGAACGAAGGCGTGAGACTTGTCGCAGGTGGAGGCGGGAACAGATCAGAGACACTGCCTCGCCAGCAGGTGCATGTAGACGGTGGGAGACGGATTCATGAGGCGCATCAGGCGATATGTGGGAAGGAAGGAGAGGGAAGGTTGTCAGTCCAAACAGCAGAGGGCTTCCGAGGCGGGCTAGAATAGATAACCCCAGCCAATCTTCAGTCTTTGCTTCATACGCGATCAACGCGATCAACGCAATCACTCATGATATATTCATCAGACCGTGGTATCATAATCATGGATCCTGGACAATGATACTAATCATCACAAAAGTATTTTGAGGAATCAAAATCAGTTGTGACGATGTGACGATATCTGATGTGCACGGACTTATATCTTAGGATACTTCTACTGGTGAGTGACGGGAATCGGTGCAAAACCTGCTATCAAACCTGGTACAATCACGAAAGAAGGAAGAAGCGGGAGTAGGGGAGGAAAGAGGGAAGCTAGAATAATAGATAGAATCGGAGAATCCGTACATGTCTCTGAGGAGACTTCCACTCACTCCCACTCACACTCACACTCAGGCAATAGGGATCCTAGTCGTATTCCGAATGATTATGCCCAAACCATTTTCTTGAGGGAATGGCTCCACTGCTCTAGCAGACCCGTGCTCTTCTTAGCCTCCTCCAACGAAATGATGTCAGATTCCTCGACGAACCCGCTCGTCACATGCCCGTCACCTACTGCCGCTCTTCTGATCCCTTCGCACACGTTGCTGACCAGCTCCTGTTCGCTCATCGCCTGGGTCTCTTGACCGGCCATGCTGGTGAAGCTGTCTCGCGCGGGGAGCGCCTTGAACGCGAGCACTTTCAGCCCCGCATCTTTCTCCCCCTTTCCCTTTGCCGCAGCCTTGAGGTCGTCGCTTTCGATGCCATTCATGCCCACCGCACTGCTTAATGAGCGAGTATTCACTCGCGCAATGTCCTCCTTGCCAGGCTTATACTTGACCACAAACCCAACGTTCTTGATAGGATCCGTCTGAGTGGCAGCTAACGTCGAGGTGACGTACACGCCTTTCAATATTCCCGTAATGCTTCGCAAATCCACTCTCTCAAACGATGCCACTTTCTCCACATTCCAGTCGAACTTGACACAGTAGAGCGCAACGTCCGTGAGTAGGAGTACGCATTCTTCAAAGGGAAATGTTCGGACGCTGTTCGCCTCTCGCGGGCTCATCAGAGTCCATCCACCGATAAGATCCTCGTGCTGATCCGCAACGACAATCTTCGAGCTCGTGTCAATGGCGTTCGCGCGAACCTTGGCCATGGACATTGCTGGATCTCGGCTCTCCAAGGTTGCCTCAAAGTCGTCGAAGACCTGAGAAGTAACATTCCCCAGCAGATAATCGATAGCCGCCTGAGAGAAGTAGTCTGGCTTTATTCAGCATAGTTTGATGTAGTAATTCTGGACACCTCTACCATTGACAATGTTATTGAAATACCTCGAAAGCGTAAGGCCAAGATCATTGATCGCGCCGCGGTAATTACGCTGACGTGTGCGAGTGTAATCCCCCTTGAGTGCTGCGGTGCTGGAATATTCCCTCGATATCTGATCGCCATTGTCGGCCCAGAGTGTATTGAACCACTGCGTACTCGTGTCTGTGAGAAGGTCAACCTCGGCCCCCTCTTCTTTCAGCTGCTGTTCCAGAGCCCGTCGACCACATGCGCTTTGGACGACATTTGTTCTGTCAAGGCAGTCCATGCAGTTGGTACGTAAAACGCCAGACTGCTTTCGCTGAACTCTCCCTTCGAGCACGACCGTTTTACCGAATTCGTCAAGTCTCGGACCGAGGGAGTCCATCAGCAGATTGACATTTTCAAATCTCATCCCTCGACAGACTGCGTGGAAGTCAAACCACTCAAAGCCGATCGCCTTTCCTGCAATACCACCTCCCGCATTTAAGCTCGTGGTGCACTGCTCATATTTACGCCCAATATCTGATTCACCACCCTGTTTGTCCACCAACAGAGCGATTTGTACGTCGCCATACCTACTCATGAGTTTTGCGAAGTGACGTTGAAACGCTCGCTGGTTAGTCTCCAGCGAATGCTGCAGGATAGGTACTGGCTTCAACGAATAAGGAGATTGGGAAAAGAACAAAGGTATTGAACCTCGAATCTGAGTGAATGAATATTCTTTTTCCGTCGGTGCCCACGAAGCTTTGGACAAGATCTGCTCGGTCTCCACAGTGTTCGCTGTTTCCCCTTCGTCATCTACCCCACGTCTTAAGTAACGCAATCCTGGTCTCTTTACAGACCTTCGCGATATCAAAGTAAGCAGGAAATTATGTCTATTGTCGCTAGTGATCGGCTGCTTCTGAGCACGAGTTACGTCTGCTACGTTTTGCCGGGGAATGGTGACAGACTCTGAAGAATGCTCGTTCTTCGCGTTGATTGTGAATGCCTGCTGACCAACGAATCCTTGCATCAAGGGTAGAGCAAATGCGTGATTGCCACTCTCAATTAATGGTAATACCAGATGATAATTCCAGAAGAATGTTGGATCAACGGACTTATGAAGTGGTAAATCAGAAGATTTCTTTTCTTGAGTATCTAACCTCCGAGTAATGTCGAAATCGTAAGAGAAGAAAAAGCTTCGAGATCCTAGGAGCATTCGAGTGGTTCGGAGAAGTTTTGGTAATAGGGTGTTTGCAAGGTTCATGTTAAATTTGCTAGATTCGGCACGCTGCTCAGGTCCTTCGGTGTCCTCAGACCTCGAACGTGGAGATTGTGGGCCCTCCCGTGGAAAGGTAGCAGATGGAGGGTTTTCAGGATCATCGGTACTCATGCCCTGGGCGCGCCTCTTCTCTGTACTCCAGCCCTTCCTGGAAAACCATTTTTCTGCAAAACGGCCATACTGACCTTTTCTTCCAATTACATCTTCCGCAACATTCGAAGAGCTTCTTTCAGATATACCGGGTCGTACTTCCGGAAGGTTTTCTTTGGTTGGAGACCCCGAGCTTACCGGTGACGTCTGGTCGCCCTCTTCGCTTAAATCCTCGGCATGGACTGCTTCCTCGTCGGAAACATCGGTGTCTACGCCAGAACTCTCGCGCCCTATGGACTCTTTCATGCGAATTTCTCTTGTCTGGTCAATAGCCTTCTTTGCTTCAGGCTGAGATGATAACGGTATCAGGGCGACGTCTGTGATGACATATATTGGAACCCCTTGTATCTGCGCAACTTGTTCGCGACGCAGAATAGTGATCAGGTATGAGACGGGTGCAAGATTGAGCAGTCCTTAAGTCAGACTATTAGAAAAGCACGAGTCTCTTAAATCTGGATGTCGAGTACCAACAACGCCATGAACCTCAGTTGACGCACATTGATTTGGGACAACATAGGATGCGAGCGAGGAGATCTCGTGAGTCGCGTACTTGATTTGCAGACTTCGTTGATTACGCTGACCTGAAGGATGCAGGATTAGGCCTTCAACGGCAGCAACCACCACCAGCTTTTTGACGAGGCTAGGCATTCTTGCTGGACAGGACATGGAAGCGCATTCGCTTATGCGTGGACGTGCGACACTCATCAATCAATTTTCGAGACGACACCGTTGCCCACAATGCGAGCCTCGGACGTCATAGAATTCGGGAAAAAGCGCTTAAATCCGGCACATATAACGTGGTTTCATCAGAGCTTTCTTGACGGAAAAGCGTTCAGTGTGACATATGTACACGTACATGACGTACACGTTAAATTTCATGAATAACAAACGTACCACCTTGCATGGGTATCAATACCAGACATATACAAGCACCTCCATCAGGTGTCGAACGGAAAACGCCGACCAATGCGTGGCTTGTCCCATCGCCGCCTGATTGCAACCATTTCGCCCCCACGAATGTGCCACAGTCGGTCGAAATGCCGCTGTCAGCATGGCAGCGACCGAAAGCAGTGGTGATGAACTGGGTGAATAATTGTCCTCCGTCTAAGGGGGATCAGAGCGAAGACGCCAGTCCATCAAGCCTCACTCTTGAAATCTCGATGCGTACCATTGTACCGTCCATTAGGGCTAGGCCGTCTCAACTCTTTGTCCTCCTCGCTGTCCTCGGTGAGGTCCTCCAGACCCACATTAGACTCTTCAAAGGAATGCATCAAGACCCCTCTTTCGCCTCTTCCAAAGCCAGCACTACCGATGGTAGCTCGACCGGCGTCTACACTGCGGCGGGTCTGCATACTCCGCCGAGTCTGCAAGCCTGTCAAGCCATCCGTGGGCACTCCATCTGCAACATGGCCGTTCAGCATCTTGTGGCCATCAGGATCGCCACGGGAAAGATTCAGTAAGTATACTCCTGTAAATATGACCAGGAAGCCACTCAAAAGCGACAAGGTATTCACGGCATCTGTTGTATTGAATCCTCGAAAAAGAATGAAGGAAGCGACTAAGGTAGCAGTAGTAAATGTAACATAGTAGAGGGGATTGACTCTGTTACTCGTCAGCATAATTACCCCTCAGCCTTCAGAGTCAGCTTACATTGAAGTCGAAAACTGGCTGAGGGCTTTGTTAAAATAATTCATCTGCGTTAGTATGCAACAAACTGTGACGATCGCAAAGGCGTAGGTTGAAGGATGTGTAAGTTGGTTCTTCCCATTCAATGTTAATTTCAGGGCGATACCGAATGCTTTCACCGACATGACCGACACCGAACCGACTGTAGAACAAATGGATATAAATATGAGGGGGTTCTTCTTTCCATGCTTCGGAGCAATCTTGTATATCATCACGCTGGAAAAGATAGCGACTGCAGCGCAGTACAACAAGAATCCTTATGGAGATTTAACGTCAGTGTATTGCAAGAACAACCAGACGTCAAGTCTTACCTGGCTGTATAGCATACTGCAAGATCTCGTCCACCGTCTGCACTTCTTTATCCGGTGGTGCATGTAACACTATTATAACGGATCCAATTAGGCACAGGGCACACCCCAGTTTTCCCAGTGAACCTAGGTCTTCCTTTAGAAAATAAGAGCCGAGTACGGCGCCGATCAGAACGCTCAGTGCCCCAAGGGGGGTCACCAGTATGGCCGGCGCAAAGGCGTAAGCTGCAAAATTGGCAACCTCCCCAAGAACCATGGTGACGATACCTCCCCACCACGTAGGACTTTTCAAATACGCGAATCCATCCCCTTCAAAGCCATGCCTCTCGCTTGCCTCCAGAAGTCCTTTCTTTGTTATGACGAAACTCGTACCAATAGCCATGGTGGACAATATGGCCAGGGCCAAGCCCACGTACTTGTCCTCTATCATTCTCGCCGAGTTCAGAGTAATGCCCCTGGTCTACTGACGCCCACTAGCAGTTTCCCCAAGCGTATCTCCAGCCTGCGAGGCCACGCGGCGCCAGCGCGACGTCCCTGTAAATACCCAGACTAGGAGCGAAAGAAAGCCCGTAGGCTACCCATAAATTGAGAGCGGTATCGAGCTTGACTTGGGTTCGTTGTATCTGTCTGGAGCAAGGAATGTTGGGAGGACTCGCGATGACTTTGGGTGCAACGGAGGGGGTAGCGTGGGTGGCTTTAATTGGATCGCCAATATTTTGAGGATGACGGAGAGAGTGAAGAGCGCAAAGCTCGCGAAAGAGTGTGGCTCGCTATGGTGAGACGGCGCTGGGTCAACGAAAGAGATAACGGTGGATGCTCGACAGTGTTCTCTTTTCGAGAGGGTTTCGAGACTCTAAGGAGGCTAAGGTATTTTGGGATCAGGGAGTCTGGCTGCGGAAGCTAATCAATTAGGTACTTAGGTTGTCCGTATTCCCACTAGTGGCGAGCCAGGAACAACATGCATAACAATAAAGGTCGGCTTACCCACCTTCATGTCTTAGGTGGCTCAACTGCAAGCGGGATCAAAACAATATCCAAGACCATATTTTAAAGTGCAGGTCTTATTGTCAGAGTATATGAGGTCCTTCGATAGATTTAATAAAGTACTCGAAACCTAAGTATCTCCGATGCACCACTATGCGCTGATCACCATGGTCAACGACATTAGAGATGACCTGAGGTCATCGGCGCTATCAATCCCATCCTTTTGAATCCATACGCGAACGCCAAATTGCAAGGGTGCTGGAGCTGACAATCCAAATCTCGGAGAGAGTACAGGCTCGGGGTGTCCGCATGAGCGTCGCCTGATCCTTGGGAACCTGGAACGCCGTAAAATGCGAATCATTGAGAAGGGTGGTACAGATAGGAAGGGGAATGGGATGCGGGTCAGAGAAAGGAACTCGAATGGAACGGCATGCTGCAATTGCCACGGACTTACCCCGCGGACCTACCTTGAAAGGGTCGAAATGAATCTAGGCGCTGAAACAACTGCTCAGGGTTAGGATGGTCTTGTGATCGGTACCTTGTCGTCGTGAGTGGATCATCGACAATGATTGAACAACAGTCTCTCCGAAATCGATTTTTGGCTTCGGCGGGGAAGCAAAGTCGCGTATAGATATTCTTTTTGTTCAGGCCGCCGGATTGCAGGATAAACGACCAGTGATGACTGAACCCATACCGGAGAGAATCCAGCAAAGAGATGTGGGAGGATCGAGCTGCGAAGTGAGGTCAAAATTCTCATCCGGAGCGAAAGCGCTTAGCATCTACGCAGGTTGCTTTAGTATGATACCCTGTAAAGTCTAGGCATCCTTCACGAGAAAAACGTTGCTTACCCTGGATTTCAGCCTCTGAAGCTTCGTCTAGGTCCTGAAAACCTCTAGCACGTTTCAGAGAGTTGGGGCTTGAGGTTGCATTGTGATCTGTGTTGACTGGGTCATCTCTAGTTGCTCCTTTGTTTTCATCATCCTCGTACGTAATCTCGTCATCGTCATCTTGAACTTGGTCACTGCTTTTTGCCCAGGTCTCAGCCTTCAGATCAGTATTTGATGGTAGCTGACTACCATTGCTCTCGGCCGAGGTATTTGTGGCGTGGCCGATTTCGATACTTTCCTGAATATGATCCAGGATTATTTGGTGATCCGACTGAGGTATACCACTGGTATCGTGGTCGTCTTGACTAAGCTCATGTCGATACGCCCATTCCGCCCTTTCTTTATTTGATGACTTGGATTTGAGGACTCCATCGCTAACGGTGACTCCATATTCTTGGTCATGCCATACATCGGCCTGGACAAGATCCGCCTTGTCCTTTTGCGGTGCAGATGCTGCGTCTTCAAAATCATTAGCATCGAGGACACGGAAAGCGTCGGCGCTCTGTGGTCTGCCACCATTCCCTAGGACTTCCAAAATCTCTCCATCTTCGTCGCCTTCGTCTTCATCCCCGCCTTCGTCTACGTCTTCGTCTTCGTTTTCGCCCTCATATTCTTCATTTCTGAATTCTCCGTCTTTGACCTCTTCGTCATTATTTTCTTGGTCATTGGCTTCTTCATAATGGCTATCGGAAGTATTCTCGTATTGCTCCTCAAAATAGTCAGCAGAGGCCGCGTCGTTCTCTAAAACCTGGGATGCATTCTGCGAATCCCCGTTGGACAAGTTGGCTTTGTCGCCGGCAGGGTCGTCTGTCAACTGCCTCGTTAAAACACCAGCACCCAAACCTATATGCGCAGGGACTTCCTCTGAAGGCAAGCCTTTGTCTGAGGTGGCAAGAGGGCCATCCGTGGCCGAGTCGAGATGGTCTCCTTGAAGAGTAGAAGAACCACTAGACGTTACCCGGGCTTGCTCCTCTTCGCCTTCGTAATCAATAATGTCTCCATGGGCAAAGATTTCCTCGTCATTCCTTTCAGGCTTGGATTCCTGCCACCTACCCGCTTCGTTTCCAATTGATGCCGCTGGCCCGTCAGCTTGTGTGGAACTATCGTTGTCGCCACCCGCCTCAATTGCCAAGTTGTCATTTACGATAGTGTCAGACCGGGTTCTCCTTTGATCTATGACACGGCCGTTCATGCTTCTGTTAGGTTTCACTTCCAAAGACCGTACTGCGTTATGGGAATCTTCCGAAGGCGACGTCAGAATTGTTGCAGTGCTCTGCAATGATTCTTCGACGCGGATTCCCTCGCTAGTCTCATCAGGCAGATCTTCCGTTGCTCCGCTGTCTTGAACCAATGAGGCATTGATTGGGTTTGCAACACGGGAACTTGACGTTGGTTCACTCCCAAGCTTGGGATAGTCTTCATTGTCGTTAGAAGACCGGATCTGTGAAAGACCCTTCCCCTCAGCAATGGCAGTCATTAAGAACTCGAGTCTGTGTGAGAACCTGGGTTTCGTGGTTAGTTGGATATAAAGAGCAGGCGGGTCATCATGCCCATCGTAGTGCTGCAGGTGAACATAGACGTCAACAAGATCCTTGAGGATAGTTGTAGAGGACTCTGGGGCAAACTGCTATACGTTAGCGTATTTCATATGAAGAGAAGCGAGAGAAGCTGACCTCGCCAAGCTGAAGACCAAGTTCCTCAAGTTCAATGATTAGTTCTTCTTGCGTGCTAATGCTTTCTCCTAATACAGTTCTACAAGCTCCTAAAAGTTTCGAGATGGATTCGTTCGCAAGCTGTTCATCTTGCAGAAAGTATGTTGAGGATCGGTCTTCCTCGTGACCAATAGGAGGAAAGAGGGAAATTTCGTTATCTTGATATATCACTGTGACAGGGTGTATACAGTAAGATTCTTTCAAATCGTTTTCATCTAATGTTACCGAATCTTCCATACCTTGGGATCCTGGTTCGAAGGATGATGAAGGAGCTTTCATCTCTTGTTCTGACCTCAATGCTTTGGCAGACGCAAGCTCATCGTGTTCAAGATTGGCTGGCTGTTCTGCCTGAATAAAGTTTAAGTCTTCATTTTTATCCAGGATTTCCTGATGTGTCGTATAGGGTATTTCATGAGTCGTAGTGCTAGAATCATCATCACCGATTGCCAGTGAGTCTGGGGGTTTATTGGTCCCGTTATCATTGTCCTGATGTAGAGCATCTAGTGTCACAGCTGGAGGAGATACATGCCGGCTATTGTTCAAAAAACCTTTTCGTTCATCATGGAAAGTTCCAGTCGTGGCCTCTGAATGATCATTTGACATGCCTTCCTGATGATATGGGGTGTCATCTAGCTGTTGACTGGTATCGATGCCCTGTTCCTGATATGCTTGAACCTTGGGCTCACCTGCCTCATTCTGTTCCTCGTTGTCAAAGAGCTCGGAATATGATTCGAATGGACCCTCTATTTCTGCTTGGACGATAGTGTCTTCGTTGACACCAGGTTCAACGTATTCGGCATCCTCAAGGTCTTCATCGTGGACAGAGTATCTCTCGGCTATCAATCCTTCTACATAACCATCGTCTGCCATGTCATCGTCGTGACTCGAGCGAATGTCCTGCACTTCATTATTTTCCTGCTGTGTAAGAGCATTTTTGTCTTCAAGCATGTATTCATCTTCCTCATCACGTTGGTTCTCACCATTGATATCAAGATCTATGTCAATGTCTTCACCAGCCTCGAAATCGCGATCCATCTCTGAAGTAACTTCCATAGGGTCCTCTGCCGCGAGCGATCCAACAGGCGAGGTGTGCTGCATCTGTAATGTAGTCATGCTGGAACTCGTGCAATGTCACCTCCGTAGTTGCTCATTGATTCATAGGATTGGTGATGTCAAAGTTGAGAGATCCAGAGAAATTTACTTGATGGCGTTCAATGTTCGAACTTGTCTCTCAGATTGGAAGGAAGAAAGAGGTGACCTCATCGAAATGCCACTGTAATGTTCATCTGACTCATTCAGTGTGAAAGGTAGAAGTGTGGTGTCCAGGTGTTAATATTTGCGGCTTCGGACGCGTCAGTGAGTTGTGAGAAGTATCCCTACTCATAAGTGGAGAAGAAGTCAGTATTTCTCGAACGTCACGTAAATTCGGCGACAAAAGGAGTGCGGTAATGGATGCTTTCAGCTAGAATCGATGATTTCCGATATTCTCTGCTTTGAGGCAGGTGCAGCGCCAAGCACCCTCACGCCTAGAGCGCTTCCGGTTTAGCTTCGTCCTGCAAGTATCAATCTGAATTCGGGCCGCAAAATGCGCAATCCAATCCAATAACACTCCACTTCATCGGAAACCCTTGGGCACGTCGCGCTCGAACAGTTGCTTCCAATATACCCAGGTTCCGAGAGTAATGAATCTCTGGTAACGTCAGATCTGTTGAGTAGCAGCAGTCATGGTATTTTCATCCGAGTAAGGATTACTGAATGTGCTAAATCGTGCTAGGTTGTACTTGCAGCTTCGATATGTACCAGAGGAGGCAAAGCTGTGCTCTCACGCCAATTCCGTGAGGTTGCAAGGTCCAGAATCGAGGGATTATTGGCGTCTTTCCCCAAACTTGCAGACTCGAGTACACAACATACCACCGTCGAGCAAGATAATGTTCGCTATGTATACCAGCCACTTGATGAGCTTTATATGGTCTTGATAACCAATCGGCAATCAAACATTCTGCAAGACATCGACTCGCTACATCTATTCGCTCAGGTTGTGACAAGCATATGCAAGACTTTAGACGAGCGGGAGATACTTCGAAATGCCTATGAATTGCTTAGCGCATTCGACGAACTCGTCACTCTGGGATATAGAGAAAATCTCTCGTTAAGCCAGATCAAGACTTTTCTTGAGATGGAAAGTCATGAAGAGAGGATACAGGAGATCATCTCAAGGGTAAATTTTGTCTTGGATCTAAGTAAGCTTTTCGCTAAGCGGTCTTTAGAACAAAGAGCTTGAAGCCACTGAAGAGCGAAAGAGGAAGGCCAAACAGCTTGAGCTTCAACGGAAAGAAATGTCTCGGAGCGCTCGAGGCGCAGTACCCCGAGCTCCGTCCTACCCTACCTACACTCCTCCACCCCGTCCCGCAGGCCTCAGCACTTATGATAGTTATGAGGCCGAGAAGACCAAATCTTTCAAGTTTGTCCTGCACTCCCTATCTGTTTGATTTGAGAAGCTAATCAATGATAGGACAAGCGCTCCAAAAGGTAAAGGCATGCAACTAGGGAAGAAATCCAAAACCACGGACATGTTTGAGCGGGTAAGAGGCGATCTTGGAGCTCAAGCAGAGGATTCGACACCTTTGATTTCGAATTCGCAGCCTATCGCTGCAGCTGAGAAAGCACCTTCGGCGCGTGTTTCAAGTTCTACGGATCGGGAGGCAGTTCATGCTACTGTTGACGAGCAAATATCAGCAAAGCTTTCCAGAGACGGCATCTTGAAATCATTCAGTGTGAAAGGAACTCTACAACTCCGGATATCTGATCCATCCATGACAAAAGTCAAACTCGACTTGATTGCTAATCCGTCTCATGGGGCTCAATTCAAGACCCATCCCAATGTAGACAAAGCGCAATTCACCAACTCTAAAGCCATTCAGTTGAAAGACAAGTCAAAAGGATTCCCAGCAAACAACTCGGTCGGTGTCTTACGATGGAGCGCGACCGCTACCCCTGATACTACAGGAGTCCTTCCCATCACCTTCACCGTCTGGGTGAACAAAGGTTCGGACGATTCATTTACTATCACCGTTGAATATGAAATGACTGGATCGGGCGGTCTGCAGGACGTGGTCGTAATTATTCCTTACAGCACTAGTGAGCCCGCTATATCAAGCTTTGATGCTCAGTACGAAGTCTCAGGGGACAGCCTAGAGTGGACTATCGGTACAGTGGACGAATCTAATGCTACTGGCACCTTCGAGTTCGAGGCCCAGGCTGAGGATGAGGCGGAATTCTTCCCCATGAGTATACGCTTCTCGAAGAGCAAGCCATTTGTAGACGTTGATGTAAGCTCTAACCCGGTGAGCCGTTCGAGTCATGCTGACGCTCTCCTTACCAGGTTACTTCCGTCACCCTGGTGGAGATGGATCAGGACGTATCCTTCACCAAAGATGTCAAGTCTGTTGCAGATTCGTATTTAATAGAATAAAATTTCTTGATCCATTATGTTGAGGGGTCCTACTGCGACTCTAGGAGCGTCCCAAGTGGCATTTCCGGGACATTTGAGAAGACGAAGCTAGCATATTGAGGCTGTCAAACCGAGCAAGGCTCCTTCCATCGTCCAACGTAATCTTTTCCTCTCGAGAATGACCAAAATTGTGAAAATGCTTTGCCCTTCCACCAGATTACCGGCAGCTCTAGCTTCAATTTGAGGCTGCGTAATGCTCTAGACATGTAGTCAGCTAGAAAGCCAAACATAGATCAAAATGGCCAGGTCTCCACAAATAAGGCCAGCCCTGATGTCCAGACACAAACTTCGCCGCCCTTGCTTTAGTCTCCTTTGTCAATTATGATTCCTCACACTCTTTCCTAACCCACCAAGCCATCACATTAGCAGCCCTAAAAAGTCTCCCCACCGAGCGTTATTGGTGATATGAAGAGTCGGAGACACTTGCCTCTCTGATACCTTTGTCAAGATGGCCAGCTTACTTGGTGAGAAGGTTGTACAGCCAGCCGTCTATCCCGATCACCTGGCATACTGTCCAAGTATGGATTTGGTCGCACTGGTAACAACGGATGAGCAAGCTCAAGTCTACAGGTTAAATGGGCAAAGAGTCTTTGTTGTCCATAACAAGCAAGGCTTGCCCAAGATACGCAGAACCAGGTGGAAACCAAACGGTGAGGTCATTCATTCTCTACTATGTCAGAGTCGAGCTGAGCCCTTTCTAAAGGCCAGTATCTCGCCATTGCATATAGTAATAATTCTCTATCTTTGACGAATGCGCATACTGGAAAGGTCGTGCACCACATCAATTGTTCCACATATTCGACTTCCCAGATTTGCTGTTTAGGATGGGCCATCAATTTCACGGAGACCAGCAAAACGGCCCATCAGATAAAAAGTCTTGAGGGCGAGTTGTCCTTGAACGATGCCACGAGTCACATTCCCCAGTCCAGGGCCATGGACACTGTACCAGACCTTCCCTTAGATCTAGCATTTCTTGACGTCGAAGCGTCGTTGCCAAAGTTGAGCCCGCTGTCCTCTGGAGGGATCGAGTAGGTCATAGCAAAAAGGCGAAAAGAGCTACAGAAGCTGAAGAGATGTAGGGATGACATTTTCAATTCACGGACATCTCTTGATACCATGTTTCAGCCATTGACAGTTGGCGCTACAGATTCGGCAGACGTCTTGATCGTGGGCTTCGAAGATGGAACAATTCATGTAAGTATCTATGATATATTCGAAATTGGTAGCTTTAATCTCCAAACGGCTTCTCGGGGATTCCAAGATTGCAAGCCAATACTGCATGCTTTTCACCCCCTTTCTACTACCCATGCATTACTTGTCGCAAACTCAGCTAGAGGGAACGAAGAATTGCATGTCGTGCCTCTAGACCTTCGCTTGGTTTCCAATGCTGGGAGGTACCTATCCTTGCTCGCTTCCAAGTCTACTCAATTGCATAACGTACTACGCTATATCCGTCAAGTGCAAGGACAAATGTACAGCGATTTCAAAGCCTCGCAGGATCTACCTGGCAAGTTCATAGGTAACATCGAGGAAAGTTTGCGGGAGCAAACTGACTGCAATTGGATGCAGGCTGCATACCATTTGTGTGTCACGGGACATTGTCACCCAGAAGTTAAAGAGTGGCTAGTGGACCAACTTGGAGAAAGGGTAGGCTAAAGGTGGCCACTGGCTCAGTGCTGTACAGCATTGGCTGACGTGGAATCAATAGGGGCATAAGAGATGGGAAAAAGCTACCTGTGCGGGCTACGAAAGCGTACGGCGCCTGACACACGAAGACTTGTTGCCCGCCTTAGAGAGACTTACCGTTCTTGTGAGTCGGCTTCGAGGACTGTCAAAATTTCAAGTGTCAAATGTGACACTTGGACTCGCAACCCAAGAACTGGACAATATGATAGATACCGTGAATTGCCTGCAACTTGTCGCTCATCGCATCCTCATCGCAACGGGTTCAGAACTTCGCCAATTTCAAGAATTCTCAGCATGGCTTCGTCAAGAGATCGATACCCAAGCTAACGATCAAAGATCTTTAGAGCCGCCCGAGAGAGATACCAACATTGACCATGTAAGCATACTAGAATATATTCAAGGTCCTATGACACAAAGCCAGCTCATCAATCTGTTCAATCTAAGAGGCGAGGGGGATGCCAGCCTGCAGTGGGACTTAGCAGCCGAAGGTCGATCCTTATTCGAGCTCTACAAAAGGGAATATAGAAACAATAGCGACGGAGACTCCTACGCAAAGCGTCTACCAGGGCTTGATGCGCTTGTCAAGCATCTCAATGCCCAATGTGAGACTGTCTTTAGCAGGATTGCTGAAACACAGAGGAGGAATGTGAGATTTGGCAGTCCAATAGATGTGGGCGTAGGAATACCTGAATGTATGGACATGGCGACTTTGGTCGAGGTGAGTCATTGGTTAGTCTTCATGCTCAATGACAAAGTTGACTTGGGAACATGAAGTCTGCCGAGCCGGCAAACAGTCTTGTCACCTATGTGGTCCTTGGACCAAGAACGAAGCAACCCGGAAGTGAGAGATCGCAGGATATCTCGCGTGAAGCACATGCTGATCACAAGGCCAGTCCGTGTCTACCGAATTACGATTGAGATTGAGAATGGCATGAGCTCTACGAAGCGCGTTGAGTATGCCTTCATAGGGACGTCTCGCTGGGCGATTAAAGATGTCAAATTCGTAGATGACGATGAGCTCGTAATAGCAGCGTCAGATCGAGGTCAGCATCCTCACGAACAGGCTCTACACAGCAGGCAATGCTGACATCTAATTGGAGATTCCTCGAAGTTATTGAGAGTCACCTACCGGAAAACAGCGGACCATCCACTCACATTGAAATACAGAATGCTATACGACAGCAACGAAAGAGACATCAGGGGCGAAGTAGGAGATCCTTGTTCATCGGACCTTGATCTTTCAGAAACATCAACTTACAGAGCATGCACATGGCTTGAGTTCCCAGTAGGTGTCTCATGGGTGCCGGAAAGGCTCGAGGTCAACGGAAGTAAAGGAAGAAGGGCGATTTGTGTGCTTGCTCAAGACAGACTCCATTACCGGATCTACGATCTGGATAGCTCTTCCGGCGCCGTAGATGCACAAGATGCGAAGACAGAGGGAAGTGACGAAATAGTGTCCTAAGGGTGACACTGCATGAGAAGCAAGCCTCTGCCGGAAGATCCTCAAAGGACGCATTCAGGAGGGCGAGGTCAGTGAAATAATAACCCACAAAGATAGGCTCCAATGGGTTGCTTGGGCATCGCCCCGGCAATCAATAATCGAGTCGGATCTCTTACTCGGTCTAGTGCTTTCAGAGCGAACGCGCAGAACGTCCAGTATGAGCTGTGACGGCTCACTAAAGTAGCTTGCTAGGTGATGGTATTTTGCAGTTGTTGCCTCTCCCCGCAGTCCTTGGTGTAGATCGTAGGGTAATGATACAGCCTTGTCAATGGAGCCAGATCCTGGTGTGAGGAGAGAAATCTTGGTGAAATGTGAAAGCATTTTCACATCTAGGGTATTCTACAGGCAGAAGTGTCAGCGCGTTGCTAGTGGCAGCATTTCGCGTGGGACTTGGTGGGCGGAATATCGAAATTCGCTTTTGCTTTCAACACTCCAATTAATTTGCGTCATACCCTGCCCATGCAAGACCACCATCACCTTGACGATAAAGCCGGGTCTGCATTGTCTGCCTTCATTAAGGGCATTTACAGGAAATCTACCTAAAGTCATACTTATCTACATACGGCGGCCCTGGTCGTGTGACTCTGATTCGTCCTGGCAGTATGGACGTCAACCAGGTGCTCGAGAACACATTCTCGCCAGGTGAGTCCGCGTCGTAGAGGCAAGGCCTCAGCACTCTGGCCTCCCTGTAGCTGATTTGCCTTGTACAGATGCGACGGCACGTCAAAATGCAGAGCAGCAGCTCGCGCAAGCAGCTGAAGTCGATTTTGTACGTGGACACCAACTGATGCCTTGAGCTTGTCGCTGATCATACTTATATAGTCAATGTATCTGACTGCACTTGCTCAAGAACTTGCAAACGAGAAAGCTCAAGCTGGTGTGCGTCAGGCGGCGGGTATTGCACTGAAAAACGCATTTTCGGCGCGAGAATACACTCGACTTCGTGAGATACAACTACGATGGCTTCAGCAGGTCGATGCAAATGCGAAGGCATCCGTCAAGGAGCTGGCATTGCAGACTCTTGGCTCGAAAGACACCAGAGCTGGTCAGGCTGCAGGCCAATTCGTTGCATCGATAGCCGCAATCGATATACCACGGAATCAGTGGCCAGAATTGATGCCAGCTTTGGTAGAGAATGTTGGCGAAGGCGCGGATCATCTCAAACAGGCCTCTTTACAGACCATCGGATTCATCTGTGAAGGCGAAGACCAAGATCTCCGTGACAGCCTCGTCCAGCACTCTAATGCCATTCTCACAGCAGTAGTACAGGGTGCGCGGAAAGAGGAGAACAATAAGGATGTACGGCTGGCCGCTATCAACTCTCTTTCGGACTCCCTGGAGTTCGTGCGGACCAACTTCGACAATGAAGGGGAGCGAAATTATATCATGCAAGTCGTTTGCGAAGCCACTCAATCTGGCGACAATCGCATCGAAGCTAGCTCTTATGGATGTCTGAATCGTATCATGGGTCTCTACTACGACAAGATGAAGTTTTACATGGAAAAAGCGCTATTTGGTTTGACCATCATGGGCATGAAGAATCCTGAGGAGGACGTCGCAAAATTGGCTATTGAATTCTGGTGCACTGTCTGTGAAGAAGAAATCGCTATCGAGGACGACAATGCCATGGCTATAGCAGAGGGATCTGAGCAGAGGCCTTTTTTCAACTTTGCGCGGGTAGCAGCAAGGGAGGTTGTGCCGGTACTCCTACAGCTCTTAGCTCAACAAGATGAAGATGCCGCAGACGAAGATTACAACATCTCAAGAGCAGCGTATCAATGCTTGCAATTATACGCTCAAACCGTCGCAGGAGACATTGTTCAGGTAGTGCTCGGTTTCGTGGAATTGAATCTACGCCATGCTGATTGGCACTTTCGAGACGCCGCTGTCTCTGCTTTCGGTGCAATAATGGAAGGTCCTGACGAGAAGATGCTGCAGCCGCTGATCAAGCAAGGCCTACCCGTGCTTATTGGGATGATGGACGATCCGGTCGTGCAAGTCAAGGACTCTGCTGCATTCGCGTTAGGCCGAATCTGCGAGAACGTATCAGAGTCCATCGATCCGCAGGAGCATTTGCGTCCACTAATAGGAGCCCTCTTTGCAGGTCTATCTAGCAGCCCTAAAATGGCAGGCTCTTGCTGTTGGGCTCTAATGAATCTCGCTGAGAGGTTTGCGGGTGAGCCAGGTTGTCAAGAAAATCCCATGTCGGCCCACTTTTCCGAAAGCGTACAGCGCTTGCTTGCTGTCACAGAGGGGTGAGATATTGTATCTGTCTAGTCAGCCATTCACTGACTATTGTCTAGGTCTGAAGCAGATAACCAATTGAGGATGGCCGCTTATGAGGTACTGAACGCTTTTGTAACAAATGCTGCCAATGATAGTTTGCCCATCGTTGCCAAATTGTCCGAAGTCATCCTCGAGCGTCTAGAGAAAACCGTTCCTATGCAACAGCAGATTGTAAGCGTAGAAGACCGAATCACACTTGAGGAGATTCAGACCAGTCTAACGAGTGTCCTACTTGTAAGTCATAATCGGAGTCCTCATGAGCGAGCTTACCCACTGATGCAATCCAAGGCTATCGTACAACGCTTGGAAGGCGAGATCAAGCCTGCAGCAGACCGTATCATGAACGTCCTTCTCCAGATCTTGAGCTCGGTCGGCAGTAAATCTAGTGTTCCAGATACCGTTTTCTCCGTTGTGGGCGCATTGGCCAACGCACTGGAGGAAGACTTCGCAAAATACATGGATGCTTTCACGCCCTTTTTGTACAATGCTTTAGGGAATCGTGAGGAGCCTGGTCTTTGTGCTATGGCCATTGGACTCGTCAGCGACATCACGCGAGCACTACAGGCTTTATCCGAGCCGTACTGCGACACCTTCATGAACTACTTGCTTGGGAACCTGAGCGTAAGTAAAGATATCAAGCTATTCAATCGAAGGGTGGCTGATTGAATTCAGGACAAATCTGTCAGCAACCAGTTCAGACCCGCGATCCTTCAGACCTTCGGAGACATTGCACAAGCAATAGGGCCCCAATTCGAGAAATATCTGTCTGTGGTTGCACAGGTGTTGCAAACGGCTGCTAATGTTTCTATGGGAGAAAACGCAGCTTTCGAGATGCTAGACTACGTGATCTCTCTGCGGGAAGGAATCATGGATGCTTGGTCAGGAGCCATTCTCGCACTGAAGAGCAAGCGTACGTACTCAGAGGTTGATTTAAGGGCTAGTGTACTGATATTCTCCAGCCCAGCTATTGATGGCATACGTGGAACCGGTCTTCACCGTCCTCAGTGTTATTGCACAGGATCCAAACCGAAGCGAAGCACTATTGCGGTCCGCTATGGGCGTCATTGGGTAAGTCATTAGCACTCCAATCTGATATCAAGACATGTGAGACTGAGAATCAATTCAGAGACCTTGCGGATACGTTCCCAAATGGCGAATATGCCAGCTACTATCGTGCGGACTGGATCACAACTCTTATCAAAGACACCAAGAGCAATCGTGACTTCCAAGGACGGACAATTGAGACCGCCAGATGGGCTCGCGAGCAAGTCAAACGACAATCAGGGAACGCCCAAGCAGCGCAAATGTCTTAGCGTTTGACGTGCTGCTCGCCACCGCCGCCCGTTCGACATTAACAAAACCAGCAAAGAGGCCGAGCCACATGCTCTTCCCCGCGTCGAACAGTCAAGCCCTACGAAGTGCACAATCACTGTGCTGCGTTGATGGGCTCGAAGGATCAGAGCCCTAACCGGCGCCTGACCAGGATGGCTCTATCGACCGTGATCCCCATTGCACTCCCTGCACAGCACACCACCATACGAGCACCATCACCCATCTCCGCATATCCCACCGCCTCATCCAGATACCCGCTGTACGACCGCCGCTCCACATATGTACATAGCATTTTAGACACCTCTAAGCACTTCGAAGCACAGCACCCTCCCGATTCAAGCCGATCAGCTGCTGGCATCCTCATATGGCGACAGGTCTGTCGAATTGCACAATCATGTATGCCCGATCGTGTATCCTACTCTCAATCCTAATGCGATCGCCCTGTCCTAGATTCCGACGATAGAAGACCTGAAAGGTCATGTGATGCGCATGCTTTGCCAATACGTTGGCTACCAGGCTGGCTAAATAGACTAGGTAGAAATGAACTTCTCAATATCCCCCAGATGCTATACCTTAAAGTTGCAGAGGGTCATGTCTAGGTCCACCCAGATGTATGTACCAAATTCCCAAATCATTGCCCTCCACGCCCTCCACCTTCCTTTTAGGCACTCTTCCTAAAGTATGCCAAGCCACTACCACGATGGATGAACTTTCCAATTCCCAGAACTCACGCGGGCATGGTCCAACCTAATTGCACGCTACAGATTGTCCAAAGTACTCTGCACTACCTAGTATTGCCAGGGCAGCTTTTCTCATACCCCGACAACATGGCGGCCAGGCAATTGCAGATACAAGTGTCTGGTCAAGGAATCAAAAAGTATCCTGGTCAGCAGTCACCACCCACCAAAATCTGCAAGGCATGCTCATAGCTAGCCAGCGAAACTTCACGCGAGGAATGTGGCTCGGCGCCTTGCGGTCTCCAGTGGCTTGATCTATCTTCCAGGTTAGAATCTTTGCTGCATCAGGGCAGTATGCACAATAGACTGATTCGGCCGATCGGGTGTCACAACCGCTAGGCCAGCACCTACTCTACATCGAAGACTCCGACATGACTTACGATTTCCGTCAAAGACGGTAGGTGTCTTGTGCGGCACTTCAAAACTTCGATTGATAAGGTGAAGGTATTTTTACTACTTGAGTGGAGTAAACGAACCCGATTGCCATTTGACATATGATATCGAGCAAGACCATCTGACCTTATATATACCGCCGATCACAACGCAAGGAGTATGCGTCCTCTCCCCCCTAAGGAGCATTCCTAACGGTCATTGGCCAGGTAATTTGGTTCGGAGCAGGATCTAGCATTCAAGAAGCTGAAGACAAGTCTGCAATAGCCCCTACCGCAACACCAGGGGCTGAACGTGATCCAGATATGACTTTGATACTGTAATGCTGACATCGTCTATGCCTGCCAACATCGAGCACTGGATCATCAGAAATCGCCAATCCAGAATATACGCGCTACGGGAGAGTCAAAGTCTACGCTGTATCATCAATGATACCGTAAACCCTAATTATGATTTGAACTCTCTCCTCCTTGCCATTGATGCTTCCCGTGTTATTAAAGATCACGATGAAGTCGAGGCCATTCGCCAAGCCATCAAGATATCTTCCCTGGCGCATCGCACAATTCTCCATCACATCACTGCACTCAGAAGCGAAGCCGAGGTGCACGCCCTTTATACTGATGCATGCATTGGCCATGGAGCAGAGGTACAAGCCTATCCGCCCATTGTGGCCTCTGGCTCGAATGCGGCAGTACTGCATTATACCGACAACAATCACTCACTTACTGGTCGGAATCTGCTATCCCTTGATGCCGGATGTGAATGGGCATGTTACGCCAGTGACATCACACGCACATTTCCTTTGCAGGCAAACGGATGGCCAAGTAAGGAGATAGCAGAAATCTATGGTCTTGTTGAAAGAATGCAAGAAAAGTGTATAGAGATGCTGGGGCCCGGTGTGAGATATTTCGAGGCTTTTCTCTTAGCTGATAAAATCGCGGCGGAAGGACTCATGAGCTTGGGGATACTTAAGCAGCACAAGATCGAGACCATACTTCAATCAGGGGTTGTCAGAGCCGTGTTCCCACACGGTCTAGGCCATCATATGGGCCTTGATGTACAGTAAGTGTCGCCGAGGTAATCCATTCCCAGCTGGCCCCCTGGTTTTGAGTCCGAATAATAGCACTGAAAGCGTTGTTTCATGGTTTGTCAATTTTCAGACGGGTTTGCTAAGTCAAGGCTGTGGTTAGTGATGTCAGCAAGAGCGCCATTACGTCCAGTGCACGTGGGAAGCTAAGAGAGCTCGAGGGCGGCGATAGAGCGCGCTGGAGACCAACTATATACGAGCCCTGCACCTCAGATGCGGCCCTTCTAGAACCCGGAATGGTCCTTACAGTAGAACCTGGGATATGTATGATTGAGATACACTCCTCCCGTCGAGGTCTGACACTGTCTTACTCTACCAGACTTCAATCGATTTGCCCTTGAAAAGTTATATTTAACGAACCCGGACTTCGCCCCATTTATAGACAAAGAGGTCTTGGAAGATTATATGCATGTGGGCGGCGTGAGGATCGAGGATGACATCTTGATCGTAGGTGTGACCCAGTCCAACCCTTTGTCCCTTAGAATCTAATATCCTGGAACTCCCGTCCTGACCGTGGAAGAGAAAATGCTGATTGTGCGACCTTTGTTAGACCAGACATGGCTATGAGGTTTTGTCCTCGTCGGCGCCGAAGGGAAAAGAGATGCTGGACGCTATACGAGAAGGCGCGCACTGCGAGCATGGCATAGCTTGTCCCTTCAGAACAGGGTTCGATCAATAGACACATCTGGTCGATGCCGCCTGGAGAGTCTTCGCATCGTCATTGAGGCCTGATTAGAATATGATGATCACGGATGCTGGTAGGACTTAAACGAGCGATGCGGTCGATGTAGAACAAGAATCTTCGATAATCCATCGCTGCCTGCGAGTCTTAGATTGCATCCATGAGGCACCTCGTGGCAACGCTTTTGATGGTGGACCGGTCCAACCACGGACTATCGGTTTGGACCAGTCCGTCCAGATGACTAAGCAGTTGGTTTAGGATTTGGACGGACTGGTTCAACAGCTGGACCGACTGTTTAGACTGTTAGTTGAAACGGTCTGTAGAGTCTGACGAGATAGGTTTAGCGCAGCCCTATAGGTTCAAGCCCTATA
>JAABUP010002196.1_pt1 | contig 38726 bp, 63 predicted proteins | sample 5559201 | NCBI WGS metagenome assembly JAABUP01 (sample SAMN10711887, study PRJNA513373) | rock metagenome | isolation source: Antarctica rocks | place: Antarctica | reverse complement strand
TGTGTTTGCATGTAGCATGAACGGTGCTGATGATCCCACAGCACCGCAATGTATCTTAGACCTCGGGTCAAGACGCGAACGGCATATTACCTGTTCAAGTAAGTTCATACCAAGGGGTCAAAGGCTGACCGAAAGGAAAACACTGACCCGAAACTCATTTGCCATTCCTGAGGTCGATGAACAGCATTCGTATCTGGCTGTACATAAGCGGGCCGAAATCCTAAATCTCATCTCTTCCGATGCCGAAACGATAGGCAACATAGCATTCTCGGTGTCTGGTGTCGTCACTCACACAACTTTCCTCCTGATGGGGTGTCTGTACATCTGGAATCTGCTTGGTGCGTACTTGCCGTGGATCATCGTGCTGATTGGATAGGATGGTCCGGAGCTGTCGGTCTTTCGACGCTCGTCCTCACGTTTGCTCCCGCATACACCCTCACCAAGCTTGAGTACAAGCGATTCTCAGCAGAAGTGTCGATCAAAGATGAGCGTATCTCACTGATGCAGGAGGTCACTCATTGGTACAGGCAAGGCTTATCCGCGCGCTGTCCACTCTGCTATAGTGAGCTCTTTTCCCTCTGCGTGGAGATCACCTGTATGTTTTCGTTAGTTCAGTGGCCCCAGCAATAGTCATCATCACAGCATTCGCCCATCACGCCTTGGTCGAGAAACGTCCGCTCAGCGCTTCCGTCGTATTTGTACGTTTCCCTGAATGCCTCACAGCTCTTCAATCCGTTGACAATCCCAGACCTCGATCGGTATCTTCAATCGTACGTCACGTCATGAGAGTCATGTGCTGATGGACAGAGATCCGTGACTCGATGACCAGAATGTCGGATTCTGTGGATGAAGTGCTGCAAGAGACCCTGGCGGCGAAGCGAGTTCGGCTCTTCCTTCAATCCCGGGAGAAGCATCCAGTAGTACCCTTTCCGCTACCTCCCTCCCAGTCATATTGGGGCTGTTCACTTCCAGAGACGACTACTTGTTTAGCTTGAAGTCTTCAGTCCGCCGCTTTGTCCGCCTTCTCTTCTTGCCCCTCTCTGATCCGCCGTCACCCGTACTTTGACCGCTTCCCTGGACACTTCAAGAGGCTACCCTTCAACCGGATCAACAACATCTCCCTCTTTGATTTCGAGGGGATGGGAGCACTATCACGCCTTCCGCTTGTACCCAGACCTTGTCCGTCTGTCTGAGAAAGATCAAGTCCTGCCCATCGAGGCCACGGTGGTCTCTGGGAAGCCTTCTCCCTCTCCTGCACTTCCCCGTGCTCGTCCGCTTCAAGCTCGACCGAGGCCAAGACGAAAATGATAGCGAAACTCGCGGTGCCGACAGATTTCCCGGACTCTGTTGAGATCTCGTACAGCCGCACGCTGCTTACCCGAGTCGAGGCGCGGAAGGGCATTTTGAGCGAGGCGAAGGTGTTCGCCGGGCCGTTAAGAGGGTTGCAGGGTGTGGTCGTTCCAAGGTTTGGAGGATTGATGGGGAGCCTTCAGAATCGGCTCGGTACCGATCAGAAAACGAAGACGGAAGCGAAATCAAGTGACGTTGAGGGCGAGAAGAGACACGGGAGCAAGGAGATGAGGGATGGTGAGGATGACGGGGAGGATGGTGAAGATGGGTTGGTGGAGATGTGGGCGTTGATTCATGAGGATGTTGGATTTCCTATGCGTCCAGGCGAAAATCTCATCGCTCCCGTTCGGTAAGTCTGTCTTTGATTTCACATTCACTTGACGGATAACCAAGCGGACCTTGTCATCTGCATCACAGCGACCAGATCCTCTCCCTTTACACCCAACTACACGACTCCGGCGTGATCCATGGAGATGTGGCTTGGCATCACGTTTTGGCACACCCTCCCAGGTCACTGTCCCACCTCGGGAAAGGGAAAGGGTTTGAGAGAGGGATAAGGATGACGGGTGCGGTTGATACGCGCTCGATCCGGCTCATCGATTCGTCGGACCGGTGCCGGTGGGTCAATTGGCCGTCGAGGAAGCCGTCTGGGTCCCTTGGACGACCCTGATTTTGGGGAGACGAGGGAGCCGAGCTGGTGCAGCGGGGGGATGATAAGCGTTGGTGGGGAGGACGGACAGGGCCAGAAGCAGCTCGAATGGTTTGGATATGACCTCGTCACGGGGAGGAGGCTCGCCGTCTGAGAAGAGCCGTTGGGCCACGAAGATGTGGTTGGCGTCGCGCTTGAACAGGATGGCGGAGGAAGGATGGGTGACCGGGTCGGTTGTAGCGTGGGTGACGTAGCTCTCATTCAACACCACGCCATATTGGACGTTCTTGTAGGCTGTGTCGTGGGAGAATTCGGCGTACATCTCCACGGCGTCAGATATACCGAGCGTCGGGCAGAGAGGACCGTCACTCACTTGGTACGCCACGTTCTCCGACTTGTTGGACGAGGTGGCCCAAGAGTTTGCGAGCTCGGTAGTAGAAGTCATACTGAAATACATGAGGAAACTATTCATTTCGAGTTGACTGAAAATCTGTTTGTGGGATCAGCTCGTCAACCCTTGTCAATGTGAAACAGGGCAGAGGGAACTAACGCAGTGAGGCTTGAGTTCAACAATCACCACCAAGACGCCATTGACGAAGAACCCGTAGTCACACCTCCCCGTCCCACCGATACCGATCGGTTTCCATCCCCTGGTCTCATTCGCGCTCCTGTAGAGCTCGCGGACAATCTGGTTCAGCAGGTCGAACAACGCCGTCTTGAGGAAGAGAGATATCCCGGCCTCCCCGGACGGCGCCAGCGAGTCGGCCTCCCATTTAGCATGGCTGAGAGCTTGAGTGATAGATCCGGTCTCGGAAAACAGGTGATCGGGGAAATGGGAAAGGCGTAGAGCAGCGAGTGAGGCCTGGGCGAGCGGGTCGCAAAGCGATTTCCGGGAGCGGAGACGGAAGGTAGTCGGTACGCGATGGTTCGTGACCTGGTCCAAGACGAGATTTGTCAATGTGCGCTTGTCCTTGACGCCCGAGTACTCTGTCGGGAGACAGGCCGGCACCATCATCCGCTCACGTATCAACCGGAATCGATCGCGGTCGACGTCAGACTCGAAGATGATCCCGACAACGTCGTCATCCTCTTCGTCATCCATCCTCGCGATGGGGCGAGTTCGGAGGAGTGAGTTAGTTTCAGTTGGATGAATGTGTCGTGACAATGGGGTTTGAAGCCGGTTCGCGAAATACCACATTCGGCGTTTCGGCATTTCGTGGCCGGTTTGCCAGGGCGAAAATTCGTTCATATGATAAAGCACTACTGACCAACGATCAACCATCGCCAAAGAGAACGGGAACGAGCTAAAGAACGTCTAATCATAGTGCGCCTTTCTGTCCATCCTCTTTCAATCGATCCAGCTGCAATGACGGCCTCGTCATTCTACTGACATCAGAATCCGGCGACCGCATTGCATTAGGTTATGCAGATGCAGACTGGGAAGATGATTTGGATACCCGGCGGTCTACAACGGCTATGTCTTCAGGGTTAGGGCGGGACGACTGCGCGGAAGAGCCGACGTCCGCCAGCAGTTGCTGTTTCTACCATCGAGGCAGAGTATATGGCACCAGCGGATGCACTCGATGACCTTCAACTTGGTCTAGGCGAAACACCGTTTCCCATCCTGAACGACAATGCCGGTATCATCGCGCTCCCGAAGAATCCCGTTCACCATGAACGTTCCAAACATATTGGACTTCGACATCACCTCCTCCGCGAGCGAGTCGACAACAATACAAAGTCTGCTGAGACCCCAAGTGAGCCATAGGTCGAGGAAAATAAGGTACTTGTATCGCGGTTTCGCGACATTGGCAGCCACTTCAGAACTTCCGCAATGGGCCTGCCAGATGAACCAAGTGTGGTGGCCATAGGACTTCAGCAAGGTGTCACGTTTGAGCGCCATGAGAAAGCAAAGTGCAAAATCCAAAAATTAAAACAGTAGTGATCTGACAGCATAAGCATTATCACGCAGGCTTTCGCTCCTGATCTCTTCGCCTTCCTCTGGCTTGCTGTCAATCGGTCTTGTTAACAAGAGAAGATCCTACCGGTCCGAAGAAGAGTCAAAAGCTCCACTCCCCATTTAATCATGTAAACCCCGCATATCAGCGTAATCAATAGCGAGGGACCGGGATCGCTTGCTTCGCCATCAAGATGCGGACTGAACGAGTGAACTTTGCCGACGTCAAAACCGCACACTGAAACGTGAATTCGGGCTCGGACATGAACGACCAGAGACTTCATCGCGGACACATTGAATGGCACTTTTAAAGCGGGGACACGTTGAGGGACTGACTGATCTTTTTCATCAGAATAAGCCGGAATGCCAGCATTCGATACTTCATCTCGCTTCGTCTCATTTTGTCTCCAGCTCCATCTTCTTATCGACAGCCTAAGCTTCGCACTTATGAAATGCTTCCTTGCCTTTCTCGCACCATGCGGCGATTTCATTTGGTCCTCGCCTGGCTATATATTGGGTAAAAGGAAAGCAAGGGGACTCATGATGACACAAGGTATACCATTTTTACTGTGAACACATATATAGGCTCTAAATTGTTGCTGAAGTGAGCGGGATTGGCGGACAAAAAATGGCAGTACAGGAGGAATGAGGTATTTGGCGTTAGAAAGGGAATGATGTCAAAGTGTCACGGACAAACATGAGCGAAGACATGGTTTTCGGATGTTGTTATGGCGTATAGATACTGATGAGGAGTCACTGGAGGATAAAAGGGAAAGCGCTGATAAGAAGTAGCAGTGAGGGACGTTGCGTGACTTGAGATCGGGACTTGATGTGAAGTTGAAGGACAATTCGAAAGGCGAATGCACGTGTAGCGCCGCGGAAGGTACCCGTCACTTTTCCAAGCCGATAGAAAAGCCCCTGATCCGCGCCCTAACAGATTGAGCGTAATGCCAGGCAGCTAGTGCCGGATCAGGAGGTTCGAATCCTTCGCGGAATGTCGTAGGAGGAATCGATTTGCCGTGAAGGATAGTGCGCCTATAAGGGTCGTTGAGTGGGTCGTTCGGCACAAAGTAGTGTACATAGAAGACACCGTCCTTTTCCGCTTCAGCCTTGAACCAGATTGACCAACGACCCAAGCACTCACTTTGTGATATAGGGACCACTCGAGAGCATCATAGGATCCATGCTCATCCCGGTCGAGCGTTATACCAGCCTTGGTGCTGAACATCTCGTCCGGACTGCCGTCAATGTCGGTGTAGACCTGCGTCCCTCCATCAGCGGAACAGAGAATGTGGAAGTAGGAAAGAGCTCACGTCTGGCCGGCTGTAGGGAACGAGGTGAGCGGCGTGGCAGCTCGTCACCATCTTGCCGGTGAGAACACAAAAGGCATCCCGGCATTGAAGGAACGTCTTGAAGTAATGCTGTGTCCGGTTAGCAAGGCGCAGCAGATTGACGTAAGGGAGAAATGAACTTGAGCTGATCCGCGATGACTGGATTGGGACTGAGATCCGGTAGACGATGTTGGTTCGACCAGTCCAGTAGCGGCAACAAGGGAGTTGTGATACGAAGGACCTCGTGCGAAATTGATCTCATTCATCAGGCCTCAAGGAAGAAGGGTCAGCCAAGTGGACGCTGGTGACCTTCGACAGACTCACCTTCCTCGATATACCGAAACGTACCGGCGATGGGTGCGCCTTGGAGATTGACAGGCTGCCCAACTAGATTGACGATTGCCCCGGTATGCATGGGGTCTGCCTCCACAAGTAAAGAGATAACGTAAAACACGTATGACCACGTGTTATCGCCGCATTTCGAGGAAGGCGAGGGGGAATTTGGCGATTTCGGTATCGACAGTAGACAGGATTATGACTCTGGGACCGCGGGGCCAAGCTTGGGCTGCGGTCTTGTATGTGATCTCTTCAGAGCGTCCCCGCGGCATCTCAACAGGACTGTGCGTAGTCAAGGGGGGTCCATGCAGATCAAGTGAAGAGAAGAGACCCGTGACGGTTTCGGCGTTCCGGAATATTGTGATGTGGCAATCAGTCCTGGTTCAATGTAATTTTACGACGCAAGCTTATCCGAGCCTTCCGCCATCCCACTCGTCAAGCGAGCGTAGAGTGAAAGCTTAGATCGGGCGAGCAAATGGTCCTTCAAGGTTCAACACGGACGAGGCGTCCGAGCGAACCGAGCGTCCGATCGAGTCGTCCGAGCCATCCGATATCACCACCGCGTCGTCTCACTCTTTAATCGACACACACTCCCTACTCTCCCTCCGATTCAGACGTCAAATCATCGAGCATTATCAACGCATCCACGGAGCTGGCGTGCTGCACCGCGACGTTTTCCCGCGGAACTGGCTTCGACGCTCCGAGAACGATCTTGACCCCTTGGCGCCTGTCGAGTTGAAGATCACCGACTTTGAAAGGGGTACGACGAGGAATGAGATTCTCTCAGCGGGTGGGAACTGGGAATTGGAGTGTCGGGGTGAGCTGGATCGGGTGCGACATGTGCTCGGGGTCCATTCCATCTAGGGGGTGGAGGTTTCTGGATTTCGAGTGAAGTGAGTGAGACCTATCGTTGAGAGTGATCAGTCTGCGCTTGGGAGGGCGATGTTCTGACTGGGTTGTAGGACCGCATACCTTGATGGTTAGACGGATCGCGATCCGATGTCTATATTTCGAAGAGACAAATCTACTCCCGCGTTTGCTCCTTCTTCCTTGGGACGGCCGGCGGGACGAAAGCGCATAGGGGGTTATATTGCTGCATATTTTTTGTTCGTACACTAACCTTTCTAAATTCTGGTTTTGTTGTAGTGGAAGATCCGAGTACCTAGAATCGAAGCCAAGCTCATCCCGATCCTGACCAATGCCTCTGATCAGGACAGACCGAGGTATGGCGGACTTGTCGTGTCTGAAGCATGGAGATATCCATCCGGAATTGACGAGGTACCGGCGGGGGATGGAGTTTAGTGTTTCATCCACGAAAAGCAAGGGGGGATGGAATCGTAGACAAGAACCTTTTGATCTCAACGTCTCGGTCGAGTTTTTGTGTTGGCTCTTCCTTGCCGTTCCACATCGAAGCCTGGTGGAATTCATGTGAGCTTTTCGCGACCCGTCAAAGGTCGAACCGTGGACATGCTATTCCGTCATATCCGCTGGCCAACCTGCTCTGAGCAGTTTTGATAGCGACGGTGCTTGTGGAGCACCCCTAACCCCCTAACCCTACGCGGGAAGGACTGAGGGAGAGTTGGCACCTGATAGCATCAAAGGCCTTGTCCCACCATTGATGGCATCCCACTTTAAGCGGCACAAACCAATCCGACATGATCGACATGAGCGGAATGGCTGATAAGATCACCAGCCTACATCATTGGAAACGGCAAGGAAAAGACAACACAAAACACAAAACTCGACCGAGACCGGGATTGATAAGGTTCTCGTCTACATTATCTACGCCCCCCCCCCTCCTCCCCCCGTCGAAGGTTCTCTACATTATCTACGCCCCCCCCTCCCCGTCGAAGGTTCTCTACATTATCTACGCTCCCCCCTCCTCCCCCCGTCGTCGAAGGTTCTCGTCTACATTATCTACGCCCCCCCCCTCTTCCCCCCGTCGCGTACCTTAAATTCTCCGACGCGTCACGCCTGATCAACAGCTTTCTCCCTCTTCGCCTACCGACGCATTACGAAACCCCCCTCAGCTTTCTCGCGATGATGAACCTGACCGCACCCCTCCCTTACCCAGATTCGATACGCCAGAATCCCCACTTCAGGCTTTACGACCTTGACCCCGCTGTTGACTTCACCCCAACCAATCTCAACGAAGCCATCAAAGCCATCGAACTTTGCGGTAAGATCATCGAGTCTAGCCTCTCTGTTTCGGAAGTCAAGAAGGAGGCCATGGTCTACTCTGCGAAGCGTCTAACCATCCTCGGTACGTTCCCTCAACTGGCATACAGACCTTGTCCTGGGCGACCAAATCCTCAAATCATCGGCTGGAGTCCGCCAAGGTGATCCTCTCGGTCCAGTACTCTTCTCCCTCGCAATCCGACCAACCCTGGAACGTCTTTCGCTCCGCCTTGGTCCAGACCAGCTTGTGCTTAGCTACCTGGACGACATCAACATCTTGTCAAGCAGTACTCGTCCACTTTCTACCCTCGAGCAGTCACCAGTTTCCTTGACGACCAAGGCACCTCTCTTTATTTCAACCGCGGCAAATGTACCGAGACTACCCTGGACACCATCAAGGGAAGAAGGCCTCAGCATTCTGGGCTCTCGGTTAGGCTCTACCGACAGCCAAGCGGCCTTCCTAGAGGCCAAGGTTGACTTGTCGAATATCGAAGCATAAACACTCTCGAATCACCACACTGCCTCTTTAATTCGTAATTCCATAAATCCGTACATACATCTCGACACCTGTGTTGGACTCATCGCTTCTACGTCAACTGAGTCCAACCAGGTGAGTCCATACTCATTATGCATCGCTTCTACGTCAACTGAGTCCAACCAGCGATCTACTCAAACAACTCTATCACTTCTTCATATCACCGACTGCGTGATATTCATCGTGACTCCCTGCTGGACCAGGTCAAGAACCTTGCCTCCTTACCACACCAGGCTCTCCTACTCCTCAGACAATGCCTTCAACAAGATCTACGACATCTCCAGAGATCCTTGGCAAGCGACAGCAAGATCAAGGCAGCATGGTCGAGGCTTGACCAGGCACTGCTGAACGAGCTCAGGAGACTTAGGGGAGGGTCTCTGATCGCCAGGGAGACAGGAAGGAGATCGAGGACACTCTGATCGCTCTTCCTTTTCGATTGGGCGGTATGGGCATCCTCTCCCACCAGGATATCGCTCCCCTGGCTTTGTCAGCAGCCAACGAGGCATCCGATCGCCTCATCAACTCGTTCCTGCCCCTTTCCTCCAATATGGACGCTTCCCAAGAAGCCCAGCCCAAATCCCAGCATGAACGGTGCAAGCAGTTCTGGGAGGATCAACAGAACGACCTCTTGACCACCTTGGACGACCCCGAACGAAAATGTCGTGCTACGTCGACGCAAAGACGCTCAGCTCCTAGAATCGGCGACGGTCGTCTGAGCTTCGGCAAAGTTGGGCTCCTGGTCGAACTTAGCTGGAATGACTCGAGGACACGCGTGGGTGTAGCCGAGTTAAGTGCCGGTCGAGTAGCGTGGGCTAGAGATGCAGAGGCTATGAGTAGGCTAGGCAACTATAGTGTCTTTTCAGTGACTTTCAGTGACTTTCAATGACTTTCAAAGACTTTCAATGACTTTCAATCTCGAATCGCTGGTTCTCCCCGACTCTCAAGTCCATCCCGCTTCAATTCACGATCGTGACAGAAAACTAATGGCGAAATCATCCTCTACACTCGGCAGGAAGTGGCTCGACACTATCCCGTACTACTACTCACTCCGCCGACAGATTTCGACTCCACCGCCATCCACTACCGGACTCTATCAACCTCTCCTCTCACGACGTGCCCATGGTGCTCAAAATCGAACTCCTTGGGCCATGACGAGGTTTACCTTGCCAGACCAAGGCAGACGGTGGCCAGGCATGACTCTGTGGCTCGAATCCTCCATTCCACCTTGAAAACCATCGATCCAACCGCAGAGTATAAGCCATACTCGTTCGAAGGCAGGAGGAGGAACGATATCCGGCTCAGAGGGTCTTTCAAGGGGTCTGTGGACTTCGATGTCAAGGTTTACACTCCTTGGCAGTAAGGCAACCAAGACGACAACCAATCCAGCCGCTGGCACTTCTCTACCTCTTCACATCGTCCGGCAAGCCACAAAATACCTCGAGCAGATAGAGAGGCGAGCTATCCAGGCCAGGCCTCTCACCAATGGACGCTTCATCCCCTTGGTCTTCTCTGCAGGTGGGATGATGTCTCAAGGCCAGGGCAAGGAACTTTGAGGCAGGAAGGCCAGGAGACATGGGCAACGCCCTAGAGGAGCTGAGTGGAACCTCTGAGTGTCCTTGCGCTCTCCCCACTTTTTTCTCTATACAACTCCCCATCCATATCGCTTCTCCTCTTCCTCCCTCGGATACCACAACTTCCTTAGTCCCCCAGAACTACCCTAATGACCAGAATGCAACGAACTCAACCCCCTAAACCCCTTAGCCATTTGATGTTTTGAGTGGACTTGATTGTACCTCCGTATTTGCCTGCTTCTGACGGATCTTTGGGCTGCTCTTGTGTCAATCTTTGGTCTGTAGTACAGACATCTCTCAATGGTCATGCAACCTATTGCTGACCTGTCTAGCAGGCTTGCCAGGAACAGAATTTGGTCGATCTAAGACCTGTGTATGATACAGCCAGACAGCTTTTGTCATCCAAGACGGGAAGTGCCACTTGATATAAGTTACGGCGCGGATATCTTTTGGCCCCTTTCTCTGGCTCCTGATTTCTTCGGCCCTTGACCCATCTTTCTCTCTCCTTCCGACTTCTCAAGTCAGAATGGTATCGCTACCTGATCTCTTTCGCGATCACGATCCGCTCCCTATCCAACATGATAAACGTCCTACCCGTGGGGAGCATAGCTCCACTTCAACCACCCGCTCTCCAACCTCCCTCTCCGACGAGGTCTTCTCCCGCTTACCCGACCATACCCTCACCCTCACTCATTCACCCTCTATCCTCGATGAGCTGCTTCAACTCGTCAACGAATCCTGGACGGTTCAGACAACCTTGGAAGACATCGGCTCCACCTGGGACATGAAGTTACGCCTCGACGCTCATTACTGTCAAAACAGTTACGTCCATAACGAGGTCGTCGGTCTGTCCGGGGTATTCAATCACCACCTCTTCTCCCCCGTCAATTTTGTCGCCGCCCGCTCTTCCGGATACCTGAAACCAGAAGCCTACCCGCCTCAACCCTTGGTGGCCGCGTTTGGTCGACCGGTCAAGTGGCAGATAGCAGCGGGACACCCGGACGATTGCGCGACGCTGAGACCGGCAGGGGAGAGTTCGGTGAGCGAGTCGAAGAATATGGTCATCATCGAGAAGAAGGGACCGTGGTTGGATGGGCTTTGGATCACAAAGGGGGTCAAGACGGCGGCGCAGAAGCCGGAGGGGTTCAAAATTGTCAAGGTGGATCCGGCGGGGAGGTACAGGACGGACGAGTCGATCGAGCTCGGGTTTAGGGATGAGTTGATCCAGGTGAGTCTATTAGTCAACTCCCACGACCTCGGACCTCCCGCTCAAATCCCTTGTCCCTTGGCCGAGCTAACAAGATTGGTTCTAGACATTCGAGTACATGGACAGCGGCCGAGTCGCCCTGGTTGTCCTTACCAACTACAACGTCTTTATCCTCCTCGTCCGCAAAGGTCCCGGGGACATTGTCATGTCCTCGCCCGTCATCTGTGACAGCACGGAACGTTCTCAGCTACCCCAGCTCGACTCCCGCCTCGCGAACGACATGTCGGTCTGGCAGTTTCTCCTCTCCCTTTTGCTCTACTCTGGGCAGCCCAACAGGTTGACAGAGAAGGGAGGGGTATGGAGGGAGTTGTATGTGAGGCCCGAGGAGGAGCATGAGGCTGGTAAAGGGGCGAAGAAGAGGAAAGGGGAGGGGGGAGGGAAGGGGAAGAAGAAGGCGAGGGATGTGAGTGTTGCCGGTTAGAAGAATTGGGGATGAGCTCAGCTTGGGACTCGGGGCAGATGCCACCGCCAGAGGAACGGGAAGCCAATGACAACGTGCCGAGTCAAGGTCAAACAGGGCTTGCACGAGGCCGTCATCTGGAACGCGGCACAATGTGGGAAGGCGGAGAGGGCGAGGTCAGGAAAGGTCGTAGGAGAAAGGTGGGGAGCGACGAGTCGGTCCTGTCAACCTCGAACGCGAGCGGGTCATCAAACAAACTCCTCACGCCGTCCTCACCCCACCTCGTCTTTGATCCCGACACACGTCTCCCCTTCCCGCCGGGTTGGAACCAGCAAAAGGCCAGATTAATCTCGCCTAGACCAACAGACACCTCGCAGCGACCAACGCTCCGTTTCACCAATGCCTCCCGCCCTATCCTCAAGGATTTGGATCTTTACGACGTCGAACGCCTCGAATCGCTCACCTTCCACCCGTCAACCCCGATCTCGAGGGGTGACGTTCCTTCCCAGCTATCGCTATCGCTAAACCAACTTCTGAGCCAAGGCAAACATTTCCACGTCTTCCAAGCATCCGCCTTCCCTCCCCATCCCGATCAGGAATACATCGTCAAATTGGCCTATCTACTCGACGTGCCTCATCACACCGAACTCCGACTCGCCAGCGGTACAGCGATCTGGTCGGCATTGAGGAGCGAGGCGTTAGTCCTTGATTCGCTCGAGGAGTTGCAAGGGGTGGTCGTCCCGAGGTTCTATGGCTCTTGGATCTCGACTGATGGGGAGTGGGGGGTGGTGTTGTTGGAGAGGGTGAGGGGTGTGGTTCGGGAGAGGTGGGAGGATATGACGGGGAGTGAGGCGTGAGTGTTTTCGTCCTTCCCTTTCAGGACGACAGGCGAGGGTCAAGCTTTATTTCCCTTCCGGGCTGACCGTATTCATGTTCAGAGGAGCCGTCGGAAGAACCTACGACACCTTACACGCCTATAAAGTCGTACACGGCGACGTCGAGCCGAGGCACGTCATCTTCCCGGACACCCCTAACCCGACCGACCACTGTACGCCACTGTTGATCGACTTTGATCGAGCCGTGATCGTGAGCGAGTGTGGGGAGAGTATGATCGAGGCTGAACGTGAGTTGGTCGAACATTTGCTCTCGTCCGCCAACGGAAGGGGGAGGAGTGGGTGAGGGGAGCGTGAGTGAGTGACGTATTATGCCTTCCGAGAATTTGATTTTTGAAGGGTGTGATGTAGGTGATGGGAGATGTGCTGGTCCCTATGGACACTGTTAGGTGGAGATGCATGTTCGTATCGATGCCTCGAAGCTGAGACGTCATCCAGCATCCCCTCTCGAACGTCGGCGAGCATCCTCCTGTATCAACGCCATCGAGCATTCCTCTCTACCAACGCGATCAATCGTTCCTCTTCACCGTCAACTTCGAGCTTCCCTCTCCAAACACCATCGAGAGTGAGTAACCCTTCCAGCCAGACGCTATCGTGCATCCTTTTCTACCAACTAACGCAAGCTGTCCCTCTCGAAAGTTCACCGTCCAGAATCTCTCCCTCTCCGTCTCACAAGTTCCGCTTCGTGGCGCGTGGCGCTTCCTCTTCGACTCTCAAGGCTTCTCTTCCTTCTGTTCTGGCTGATCACACCCGCTGCGCTTCGATCATGACTCGCCGTCCGTCCGTGACACCAGCTGAAGAGGCTGACAGCGACGATGATCTTGGACGTAACGCAGCGATTTTGGGCTGGGAACAAGCAATTGAGTCGGTGAGCGGTGGCTCTTACCAAGTCGTCAGCTCTACCAAGGATCGGATGCTGAAAACGTGACTTTTCTCGGGCGGTACAGTATCGCAATCCCTAAGAAATATTCCTCCCGGTCTGCCGCTGGCAGCTTCTCCGATCCAGAAATAGGCAGTCAGGCGCGGATGGAAATCGACAGGTGAGTATCGCTCGATGGTCTTCGTGGATGATGGGCCAATCCAAGCCTCAGGAAGAGACATCAAGGTCGCCCGAACGAGAGGATCTGGAGTGACTCGAGAAGCTGGTAATCGGAGTCCTCGTCCGCCATCCCATCATCTCGCCTGCGATGTTACGCTGCGAAGATAGGGTGTGGACGAAAGGAATGTCGACTATGTCATACTTCATCACAAGTGGGTCCTGAACTCGACTGTTGGAGGTCAACTCGCTTGACTATCCTCCACAGACCGGGACAACGTACAGTTCATTCCTCTCCACGGCGTTTGGCTCGTCCCGACTCCTGCCCGCGTCGCTACCTCTCAAGTGCGATCCCTGTCTACCGGTGAGCAATGAGCACCGAAGTGCTCTTACGGAAAGGTCACAGGCGAGCCCCCCGACATCGCGGAAGGCAAAGAAATGCCGGTACCGCCGATAAGAACATGGCGTCGGCCCCATGTGTACGAGCGATTCTCTCGTGAGCGGCCCGTATTGCTTTGTAGCTCTAAACCCCCACCCTTAATCCCCATAGTTTCCGGTACCACCCCTCACCTCGCGTGCTCCCCGCATCTACTCGGGGCGAATCAATACCCGGCCCGTTTCGTCAAGGTGGATGGTATGGGCCGAACTGACACTGATGCCTTCAAGGGCGGCATCCCCGCTCAACCCTTGTCCTTGTTCCGACCGCTCTCACCATGCTAGAACCGCCCGAGTATTCACTCGGATGCATGCCTTTCTATCACCCGACACACGAACCCCTGTTCGTTTCTCGTGCACCCTGTCCTCGACGAAAGCTCGGCAACAGACTACTCCACCTCAAGCTTTTGCCACACCGCAAGACTTCCGCATAGCATGTCCAGCACCAAAGGCGCTGCGGCCAACTCGAGTGCAGGCGAGAGCGTCAGTTTGGGAAAGACAGCATATCAAGCGTCAATAGAGCATGCTTGCCATGAGCGGCCCAAGCCAGTGATCAATGCTTTGAAGAAACCTAACGAAAGGGTCTGCCATCGATACCTAGGCTGAAGGTGGGGCAAGTCAAGACGCAACCGGCGTGAATGCTAAACGCTCTGCTCAAATTTGTCCGGCCATGGCGAACTTCCAGGATCGAATCGATCCATTGTACCGCATTGGTTCCATCTCCACCCGCTAGTAGCCTCATGTTCCATGGGGAGCTTGAACATCTTCATCTCTGTTTTCTTCTACGCTGATCCAAGGACAGGATCTCTCTCGTCCTCCATCCCTCATCTCTACCAATACACTTGACGCGAGGATAAGCAGGGAACGGAGGGGAAGAGACATCTTCCCACCTTGACGTCGAAGTGACGGAGATTCCAGCGTTTCGTTGACCTGCCAGACCATCGGGTTCCGTAAAGTGATCAGTGCAGCCGAAAGAGGGATCCTAGATGTTCAGACAGCACAGAAGACAGTGGGGAGCGTTGCAGGAGAGTAACGCAAGAGCTTAGGTCACGAATGGGCCTATGAAGGAAGGGTGAAAGCCGAATGAGCGCGAGGCGGGAAGAGCAAGAGTCCCATCACCTAGTAGGGTCCTATATCGGATTCGGAAAGGGGGAAGCCTTCGGGACAGCACTCTATGTTACCGGCTGGAATGATCTGGCTAATCGGACGTACCGGAGGACTTTGAACGTAAGCTTAGGCATAAGGCGGTTCGGCATCGCTCGGAGGATGGCTGCATACCGTCCAAGAATGAGACTCGGATCAATATCGTCTTTTTTGGCGTACGCCCCCCCCTTCGCCACGGGACTACGTACTTGGTCGAGCGAAGTCTCCACTTGCAGTGTTATGTCTACCACTGATCATGTCGACGGCTTCTTGCAAACCGAACTGTGGCAAAATACCATGTCGCATCCGCGGAACTTGGGAATCTTCTGTAGGATGTTGTTGATGACCCAATGGGAAGGCGGCGTGATGTCTGTATTCTTTCCTTTTCTACTTCCTCGACCGATAGGACGGAAGGTACCCCATTTCCGAGTATGTTTTTAGCCAAAATGGCGGGGATAGGGCATATCGACCAGTCCTCAGCATTCGTTCATCATGGTCATGTATCGTATCGATCGTCAAATTCCCAGCTTCTCAAAGCTTCCATGGCTAACTCCCGCTATGCAAACATATCCACCAAGAGCCTCGTCTCATTCTCCACCGCTTCCTTCATGCTCTGTTGCGACCCGTTTCCAAAATCGACCCCTTCAAAGTCAATCAACCGCAACCAGCTCGTCTCCTTGTTGATGTCCAGGTACGCGCTCGAGAGCCTGGACGCCGCGGCTCCTCTTGAGGGTCGCGAGCCAGTACGCTCGAGACGGACATGTCGAGCAGCGATGTCATTGTTGATGATTCCAGCGCGGAGCGGCATTGAACTTGATGTGGGGTCGAGCGTGACGGAAGAGAGCTTCGTGGTGGTCCATAGGGTGGTGGGTGGCTACTGATCGCGGATTTTCCAGCCAGAACGAGTGGAGCTTCGGGTTGAGTGATGTCGGTGAAAAGGGAACTATGAGTCAGCTCCAAGTCTTCTGCATACATCACAGCTCGCTCTCACATGATCATCATGGGTACCAGTCGGCAACGTGCTCGGTCCAGCGACGGGTTGAGCGTTCATGTCGAAGTCCCAGGTGGTCCTCACTCCACGCTGGTACGAGCGACCCGAACCAGATTCTTGTTGGGGTCGCAGAGCACCATGGCCCACTTGTACCCCGGCGGTGGGGTGGACATCACGTGGAGGCGTAGACGGTGAGACCTATCGCGGGAATGAGAGTTCGAGAAGAGTTATCGCATCGAGGCTTTCCCCTCGTGGCAGACGGCTGTCTTTTCTCCTATCATTCTCATCACTCAACTCCCTCTTTGTCTTCAATCAACCTCACTCGCTCGTCCGTCACCATCTTACTGGCTCAAAGCGCTCCCATTCCCCGCCATGCAGAACAGACCGGACTCGGAACCTTGCCCATCTCACATCTTTGGATCCCTACCCTACCGTTTCTCGAGTCTCGAGCTGTGCGGGGTGAAATATCCCTTACACTACGAGAGGGGATTCCCCATTCCAGGTCTCGAAAGCTGGAGGTCTCTCTCTTCGGGAGGCTTCATCTCGACCCTCCTCGATTGAAAGGAACGGATGAACCAGGTGTACGTTGATCCTTGTTCTAGTGTGGCTGATCCGGTATAATAGGCCGTCCTACTTCCTCACCGGGCGATGATGTTCACCACATTCTCTGACTTCATCACATCTGGCCCATATTAAACGCGCTCCTGACACCATCGTACAGCAAGATAGACCGAGGAACGACTGCCATACCCGGGCGGCTCATGACCCACCCTAAATCGAGTCGGTCGTATCCTCCCGCCGAACCGAGAACCCAAAGGGTTTAGAACCTAAAGGTTTATTGACCGCTTGTCTTGCTAGTAAGTCCTGGTTGACTCCCTCGGCGCAGCCGCCTCCTCTCGACATCATCAGCCTCTTGACAGCACCAAGCTCGACGGATCTTGTTGTCGTTACCATCTCATCCCGTCCAGTCCTTGACCTCCCGCGACACCACTCTTTCACCGCTCCCTCCCCGTCGCATACGATCAGATCACAGCCAGTCCTTACAAGTATTTGGTGGCCTGCTCATGGCGATGGACCTGCGGCGACGGCTTCGCCTCGTTTCAAGCCCTGCTTTGGCTGTGATGATATCAATCAGTGCGTCTTTTCTACCATCATCGGACAATCGCGGCTGATTGAGATGAAAGGACAGTCCCTTGACGAGCCTCACCGATACCCCCCTGTGATCGGATATGGTCAGACCATGGAGCGCAACTTTGGCGTGATCGCTTGCGCCATGTCCTCTGCTCGTCCGCCAGACCTATGAATACCGCGCGATAGTCTGGTCCGGCCTATTCACCAAGGCAAGGGGGGCGAGTACGGTGGCGAGGGTGTTTGGTAGCTCGGCCTGAGGGTTATCTGAGTGCGTAGTGGCTAAGAATATTTACCCGCTGCCCAATGTGGATTGAGGTACCATCAAGAAGCTGTTACGAGTCCCTCCATCCGTCGGAATAAATGAACAGTTGCAGACATGCGGAAATTCTTGCGGTTAGATTTGGAACGCCGATAATCGGAGCGGTACTTCCTGTTCGCATCATGATCCTCCTCTCATCCTCCTCTCCTATCATCCCTCTTCCCTCCCACCTTTGGTCAGCCCCACTCCTCCGACCATGTACCCCTTTCATACCCTATATACCTTCCCCACCGGGAACTTCCTCGAGAACCTACACCCTCGACCCGATGGCCAAATCTTATTCACATCCATGTCCCTCCCTCACCTCTACTCCATCAACCCAAACTCCATCTCCACCACCTCCAAACCTCACCTCCCCACCGAGTCGTGCCTCGTCCACCAGTTTCCAGCTGGCAAGACGCTCTCCGGAATAACCGAGATCGGCCCCGACGTATTCGCGGTCAACGTCGGCAAATTTGGGGGTTTCAAGGCGGAGCCCGGGAGTCATAGTATCTGGATCGTCGACATGACCAACGTCCCAGACTCATTCGACTGCCGCACCGCCGAAAGAGAAGGAAGGAAGGGGGATGGACCGGTAGTGAAGAAGGTAGTGGATGTGACCTCGGCGGGACTGATCAACGGGCTCACCTCTCTCCCCCCCGCCCCAGACCGACAGACCAGGATCGTACTAGCGGCAGACTCGATGCAAGGTCGGGTCTACGCAATCGATCTCGACACCGCGACTTTCGAAATCATGCGCGACGATCCTCAACTCGCCCCCAGTAATTCCGAGGGGACTGTCCCATTGGGTATCAATGGCCTCCGAGTCTCCCCCTCCGGCCAATGGTTGTACATCACCAACTCCGCTACTGGGATATTCGGACGCTATCCCCTCTCAACCACCGGATCGATCATCGGGGACCTAGAGATATTGGCGAAGATCGAGGCGGATATGACCCATGCGTTCGACGATTTCTGTGTGGATGCGGATGGGACAAGCTATATCACGACGCACCCGAACGGAATTTATCGAGTCACGCCGGATGGGGAGCAGAAGATGGTGGCAGGTGGGGAGGGGAGTGAGATTGTTGCGCCGACGAGTTGCTGCTTGGTCGAGAGCAAGGTGAAGAAGGGTGGGGAGGCCGGGAAGAGCAAGGAGGGAGGGAGGGGGAAGTGGTTGATCGTGACGTGCGGGATGACTTTTGCGGATGGGGTGAGGGGAGGGGGAAGGATCGTGGTCGTGGAGCTGGAGTTGTGAGTCTCGCATGAGGAGGAGGTGTCGGAGAAGGTCTTGTTGATGCACCGCACGGAGCGTCTACCATCATACTGGATGTGAATCAGATGCTCGCTCTGCTGAATCATCTGGGGGTGTTCCGTTCCAACGGCCGGTGCTTTGACGATGCTGATGACGTCCCGAGCGGTCGACGGCGCTCCTTGGACAGATGGAGCCACCACACGTAGAGTGTCTCATGACCCATCTCCAAACGCATCTCAACCGAGCCGTCATCTATCATACCTGACGCCGACACTTGCCACCACGACCTGAGGCTTCTTTGCGGTGATGGGAGGAACATAACCGGTCTAGGTATCATTGAACCGGGTGGGCGCCACTGTCACGGCGGACAGGTGGCAGGTGGTCTGACAGAGCTAAAGCTGCATACGAGTCATGGCAAGACTATATAATAGCGGTTAAGGGGAAGATGTGTCTACGAGTTACACTAAGTACCCAGAGCGAGTCGGCGGCATTTCGGCGAATCTCGTTGATTTCGTCGAGTGGCGATTTGTGGTGTGGCTTGGCCCATGACGGTGTCAGCCACTTCCTGGTGCCCCGTTGGTAATCAGGAGCTTTGGGCCTGGGATATGTAGGGTTCAAAGGATTGCCAATGGGGTCAAGGCTGCAGTTGGGATGTATCTCCTCATCATGGTCTGCCCAGGAACTCACCCTCCGGCTGATTCCGGCAGTTTTGGAATCAAACCCTTTCGCGCATCAAGGAAAACGCCACAACCCTTGCACGTGCCGAGGCACGGCTCGCCGATCTGACGTCATCCCCCTTTCGACTGACGGAAGCACACGACGATCACCGGAATCTCTTGCGATCTGTTAGTCTTCAATCTGCCTCTTCTCGTCTGGCCCTGGACGATCATTTTGTTGCCAACATGGACAAACACGCCCTCGTGAAGCACCCGTTCACGTCGAAAGGTCGTGCGGCTTTGAAAGAGGGAAGAGACACGGACATCGAGCAGGTCGATGAGAAGGATCGGAGGGAGTTGAAGGAGAGGGATGCATGGGATAAGTTGGGTTATTCGTCAGTCGGAGTGGCGCCATCGTTTCACACCAGTCATCACTGTCACAGACTCTTCATGAGATCCTGACGCAATGATTACTGTTTGAGAGAGAACGCTGAGTGAATGGCAATGGCACAGTTACCCGACATGGCGCAAGTGGCAGATCTTGTCCATCATGTTCATGATCCAGATCTCGATCAACCTCAACGCGTCACTCTATGCGAATGGCGTGGTGAGTCGGCCACTCTCCGCTCGATCCAGCTCTTTGGATGTTGACAGGTCGCGAATGTTTAGATGAGCATCTCGAAGAAATTCGGCAAGACAGAGCAGACGGCGAGGATACCTCAGTTGACGTTTCTCTGCGCCTATGCCCTTGGCTGTGAGTGACCGAGCGATATACGTGACTCGGAGAAGATCGCTGAGTGTGTGATTTACTAGGTGAGCTTTGGGCGCCGTGGAGTGAGGAGCTGGGGAGATGGCCCACGCAGCAGCTCTCGCTGCTTCTGGTCAACCTTTGGCAGATCCCCTGTGCATTGGCCCCAAAGTGAGCTTCTCGTATCGCCCATTTACACACAGAATACCGCTGATCGTGTGGGTAGCTTCGGCGTGAGTCTCACATCCCGCCCCTAGCTTCGCAAAAATTGAACACGCGGAACCCGTAGACTCTGATTATCTGCCGTCTTCTTGGCGGGCTCTCAACTGCCGGGGGATCGGTGTTAGTATATCTCTGTAGACTTCTCAACCATGCTGAGACGTTTCACCCAGAACGCTCGGAGTGGTAGCAGACATGTGGCTCCCGGTCAGCCCTTGTTCTCGACACTGGTCGTTCTCGCTTACGAATCCATTTCGATTCGCAGGACGACCAAGAATACGCCGTCGCCTTCCTCGTCCTCTCCTCGGTGGGGGGCAGCGTCGTCGGCCCCGTCATTGGTGGTTTCCTCGAAGAATACGCGCCCCTGATATGGATCTTTTGGACCCAGATGATCATCGGTTTCTTGGTCCAACTCCTCCACTTCTTCCTCGTCCCAGAAACTCGATCTACTATCATCCTCGATCGAGAAGCGAAAAAGCGACGTGCGGCAGGAGAGAAAGATATTTATGGGCCGAATGAGGTCAAGACGCACAAGTTGACGGTGAAGGAAATCTTGATCATTTGGGCCAGGCCATTCCATATGCTCTTCACGGTGAGTACCGATGCGCCGGTCGTTGTTACCCGAGAACGAAGCTGGAGAAGTCGGTGTTCGTGATGGTCGCTCAAGGTGCCGACTTAGGAACCCATCGTCGCTTGGTTGTCCACTGTCAGCGGGTTCTCAGACGCGCTCATCTTCACCTTCCTTCAAGGCTTCACCCCTGTATACAAGCAGTATAATTTCTCTGTTTACCAGATGGGTCTTACTTTCGTCCCGTAAGTCCCCCACCTGCTCTTCCGGTCCAGTATCACTTTCCCGCTGGTCTATAGAAGCATTCTAAAGACGAACTGCTTTCGTTTCCCGCTTTTCCACAAGACACAAGGCATGCTCATCCTCCACGCAGATTGCTCATCGGCTACTTCCTAGCCTACCTCTCCTTCCTCCCCTCGATCCATATGTTCCGTCAGAAACGGCGCAAACACGGCACAAAGTCGGTCCCACCCGAAGCTCGGCTTTGGTGGCTCCTCTTTGTGATTCTTTTCGAGCCGATCGGGTTGTTGATCTTTGCATGGACGAGCATCGGCCCCAAGTATCACGTACCGTGGATCGCGCCGATGATCGCGTCGGCGATGGTGGGGATTGGGAATTAGTAAGCGAGGTCCGATTTTCGAAACAGGCGATTTGTTGACCGAGTTGGCAGTTCAATCTACCAGTCCAGTATCGATTATACGGTCGCGGCGTATGGAGGTGAGTTGCGGCTGCGTATCTTCGTGGAGAGTCTGATGACGATACATTGCATAGTGTATGCCGCCTCGGCTACCGGAGGCAACGACTTTGCGCGAGATTTCCTATCAGGCATCGCGGCTCTCTACTCGACTCCGAGTCCGTCTCCCTACGACCGCAGCGAGTCCTGCGCTGACATTGATCGACCCAGTGTTCTCGAACATTGGCAAGACCGGGCCATTCCCTCAAGCATGGGCCAGTCTCATACTCGCCATCGTCGCCATTTTCGTGACCACCCCTGTCTTCGTGGGTCCTCGCCCCTCACATCCCCCTTCTCCCTCCCCCCTCCCCCCCTCTCCCCCCTCCCCCCCCCCCCCCGGAGCTGCCCTATCCCGCCTCAGGCCACGCTTGTCTAGCCCTGAGCTCTCTCCTTTCCCTCTTCGAGCTGCCTTGTGACTACAAGTTGACTGTCGTCCAGTATTTTTACCGTCACGGCGAACGTATCCGATTGAACAGCAAGTTCGCCTCTCAAATCGCGGAACAGCGAGACCGCGAGTTCGAGGAGGACGAGAAGAAAAATGTTCCAGATGAGCACATCGAGCGGACGGGTGACGACGCCGAGTTCAATCGGGGCGGCGCGGAACAAGGACAAGGACAAGGTTGAGAAACAGGAGAGGCGTGTTCACCGCTGCATATGGAGCAGAGCGAGGCGGAGTATGCTGCTACAATTGCGGAGTCGAGGGGACTGGCGAACGGGTGTCATTCTACGCACCCGGAGAAGAGGATAACGTATTTGTAGGCGTTGGCGGAGTTCAAGTGGACGGGAAGCGAAAGAAAGTGTCTGTATGTACGAATCTCGAAGTGTTGTACCCAACGCATCGAAATGGGTTGCAAAGCTTAAAAACATCTCGTCACCGAAACAACGAATCCCAATGACATAAACGCTCCGACCCAGATCCACATCATCCACTTTGATGGCGTGTATTTGGGACACATTGCCAACCCAAGATATGAGGTTTCTCATGTCCTTTCAGGCCATGCATGACATGCAACGTTGTTGTAGCGGAAACAAGGCCGATTTATGCCAAATCAATTCACCAGTGTGCCCTCTGCTTGCGTCATCGTTCTGGGATCCGCTCAATGGATCCGCTTCTCCTTTTGACCTGGCTGATATACACATGTGACCCTGTGGATTCGCCTTTATGCGATGCTGAGCGACAGTCAAGGATGGCTAGTCTGAGGAAAACTCACCGTGTCTGACTTTACAATCACCATCAGGGGATTTCCAGCGTCGGAAATCGATCGGTGTGAACTCGTCGGTCTGGTACCCGTCCATCCCGAGGTAGGAACCGTCCGCACCTTGACTCTGCCCGTTGCCAGTGTAACGAGTATCGATACTCTCGCGCGTCCCCACACTGGTAGAGGTCACACCGGAAGCGCAACCCACATTGAGTCGCTTGACGTGCTCGGGAGCATTATGGAGAAACATTCTTGTGGAAATCGATAAAGGTGTGGTGCATCTCCTCCGTTTTCGGTAGGTTCCATCTCGATGTCCGGGGGTTACTGCCAGCCTGCGTGATCGTGAAGGAAAATGACTCGAGATCCGGACCCAGCCTGGATGAACTCGTCAATCATCTCGCCCTGTCCCCGTCGTCGTCTCGCCCCTTGGAAATGATCAATCGGCTCTCGGCTGGGCCTGAGTGTTGACTGGGCGTTCGCTCGTAGGAGATACCTTACAGCTGAGATTGCAGCCGTCTGCACGTCGGCATCCCTGAAGAAGCCCGCTATGGCGGCGATGAACGTCGACCGGGTGCAAACCCGATTCGACGAGACTTGTTGCTCGGTCGCTACGGCGCAACCTTGACACCCGACGGCAAAGAGCTGTGACGCCTTCCCGAGAATCTGGAAGAACAACTTGGCCGCCTTGGACGGTGGCCATGAGCCATCGCTTGTCGTGATGCAATCCACCCAGGCACGACGGATCTCATACCTAAAGATAGGTGTGTACATTGGCCAGGTCTGGAGCGTCACACATCCCCTTCAAGTACGGAAACGGAAAAAGATGGCCTCGTACGGGATACCTTCCCGTTTCAGGCTCAACTATCGGCTGCTCCAGGATGGGAACAGGACCGAAAGAGATATAGGGGTTCATCGTCTCGCGACGTTGATCGACGAGAAAGACGGATTGAGAGTTGAGACAGACTGGGATGTGAAGGAGATATGTATGGGGGAATCTGACCCAGCCGTTGAGAAGCGGTAAACTTGACCACGGGCGTGTTATGTCGGGAGAGTCGTAGGCTGCTCCCAGAGTAGCAATGCGGATGCTATCAAGTGCTCCGCACGGGATGGAGCAGGACGGATGACGCGTTGTACAGAGTTGTCATAAGACTGTGGCTAGAATAGTCGAGTTCATGCATCGCCTTTCCACCCATATGTAACAGATGACGAGCATGATCATCATGACACTAAGGATGTTTGCATGATCGAATGGGGTAGACTGCGCTCTTGCATGGCTTGCGCCGTCACCAATTATTTTGCAGTGCAAAAGACTACTGTTCCCCGGTGATCGGCGAACACGATGAGATGTCACCGCACGAGAAGTTGAAGTCAACCGATCACCGCATTTTCGAGGGGACATCTCGTGTGTCTCTCTTGTGCCTCACCGGTTTACTTCACCTTACGCTCGCTCATCACGATTCACGCTTCGCAGAACACTGGTCCTCTCCGTTCATCCGGCCACAAGCAGCCAACGGAAGATCATGTGACGGTCGCCAAGACGAAGACGCAGGTGCGCTCTACCGTGACCTTTTCCCGTTCATAATGGATTCACACACCTCACCACAGGGCGACAATGCGGACCCGGAAGCGCTTCTACAGAACCGGATTCTTAGCAATCAACAAGTCTCACGCGCTGCATTCTATGACCACGACGATTCCCTCTGCGCCGCATCCTCTACCTCTCGATTCAAGCTCGCGCCCGATGACATCAGCAAGGTCCGCCCATTACTCATTTCCCAGGCGATGGATTGGCTCATTAATGACCTTTCGATAGATCCTCGATGGGCTTCTGACCTCCGACGGCTGCAGGTGGAGCTGGGCAGCCTCCGAAGCACATGAGCTTTGGGAGCAAGGGTCGCGCGAACGTCAAGGATGGGGACGCGGATCACATCGTTGCGGAGCTGGACGGCAAGGTGAGCATGATGCAGCCGTCTATGCCTGTCTGGACTGATTCAGGTTTCGCGGGCATGTGTCTCATATAACCGATGTTTGCGACAGGCTCGCTGCCATGCTGTCACGATCGTGAATTGAAGCTCGGAGGGTCATCCGGCGGAGGGCCCCTCCCACGGATGCGGTAGAGCTCGTCCTTCAGGGCGTCATCCAGGTCCCGCCATAATCTCGCCGAACACCGCCATAACACCGCCATAACATCGCCGAACACCGCCATAACACCGCCACGCCGAACACCGCCATAACACCGCCATAACATTGCCGAACACCGCCATAACATCGCCGAACACCGCCATAACACCGCCATAACATCGCCGAACACCCGAACATCGCCGCCATCACCGAAGATAGGCCTGGAAGACGGTGTATAAAAGGGATGGACTTGAGAGTCGGGAAGAACCAGCGATTCGAGATTGTAAAAGTCACTAAAAGTCACTGTCGTTACCTAGCCTACTCATAGCCTCTGCATTTCTAGCCCACGCTACTCGACCGGCACTTAACTCGGCTACACCCACGCGTGTCCTCGAGTTATTCCAGCCAAGTTCGACCACGGTAGTCCAACTTTGCCGAAGCTCAGACGACCGTCGCCGATTCTAGGAGCTGAGCGTCGGGCCTATTTGCTGGTCGACGTAGCACCGTGATACATGCGTTGCATCAGCCCGGATGGCCCCTGACACTATCCAACAGAACAAGGATCTCGGTCACCACCCGATGGGGCCGTTCGAGAGGGACTAAGTGTCCGCAGTCCTCGACCGTCTTATTGATCCATCCGCAATCCACGCCGAGCTGTCCGACGGTATCTCGCTCAAAGTCCTTGTCTCCCCTCAAGACCGTCACTGGATCACTGATCTTGGCTTCCAGCTCCGCATAGTCCGCTTCAAGTCCATATTCCGGCCAGGCCGCTTTGACGTGATCGTTACCTCGGAGCGGGTCACGAATGCATTGCTGCTCGTCGTGCTCCGTCAGAGAACCAGGCCCGGCCGGGAGAACATGATGGAGGACCCCCCGGACACTATTGGCGTTCGTGCAGGCGGCGCTTTGTTGCTGCTTCGCCTCGGCTGGAAGCTGGATACCCCGCAAAGGCGCCGGAGCGACGAGTATTACGCCTCTCAGACCCGTTGTGTCGCCCGTTGCCGCAAAATGTTGCGCGACTTTCCGAGTGTCCGACAAGGTAGGTGAACGGCCGTGGCTCGGATGCATTCGCCAATTTCGGAAGACATCTTGTCGATGCCCTATGCGAGAGGGGCGTCTGGGCCAGTGCTTTGCATCCATCATCGAGCGTGATAGGTGACCATGCGATGTGACGCGAGTCTCTGGTCGACCAGTCACTCTAGACAAAGTCGCTGGGGGATCCGCCCCAATAGTGCAGGAATACCAAGGACGGGTTTGAAGAGGTAGACTCTCATGAGTCTCGGTATGGATGGCGGAGCCGTCGTCGTTTGTACAGACGGAACTTGCTGTAACGGTCTGAGACATGACGGTGGAAAGGTTCGAGTATCGATTTTCGATGAGCGGAAGAAATCGGATTAACCATTAAAAAAGAACCAAGGCCGGCACATGGATGGTGTGAGAGAATCCGCTTCGGGCTTTTCGGTAAGTCGAGCTCGAGCTCAAAGTGCCTAGATCCCCCAATCTTATCCGATACAAAGTCCACGTCATATCGACGTCAGAGGATCAAGTGTTGATCCGTTCCATTCCGGCAACGTGGTTTCGGTTACAGCCGAAGGGAATCTCCGATCTCCGAAAAGATCACGCAGGTGATCGGTAGCTCGCGCTGTTTTCTCCCGCGGACGGACTGAGCTTCCGACTCGGTCTCCCAGATCAAAGTCCCATTCATTGACCTTCCCTGCGTTGCTCCGTGGACTTCGGACGGCCGAGGGAATTCTTAGTACACTTACTGCCGTCACATCCAACCTTCGTCACATGGGCATGGGCGCGACTGCCAGAGAATGCTGAGGAAGCTAAAGAAGCTAACGAAGGCGACGACTTCTAGACCACATGCTTCCCCCCACTCCACTCCACCTGGGGACTCCAGCGAATCATAATCATATTCTATACCCCTCACCCGTTTCGTTCGTGTCGAGTGTGAACAGGTTGATCGTTGATCCAGGATGCGGCTCATCGGTCCCCTCCTTGGATCACTTGGCTGTATCCTCCCATGGATGGCCAAAGCTCAAGTTGACCTCACACAGATCGAGTTCAATACCTTTCAACCATCGACATACCTCAACTCGACCGGTCTCACCGATGACGTGCAGTGGGATGGCTACAGTCTCTTCGTCAAGGGTCAGAGGATCTACCTCTACTCGGGCGAGATTCACAGTGCGTTCAACCCCATTCCGCTCGACTGTCGTCCGAGAGAAGCTGATGTAGTGGACTCGGTAGATAGCCGAGTTCCCAACCCAGAATTCTACCTTGATTTGATGCAGAGGCTCAAGGCGATCGGATTCAACGCGATCTCCCACTATCCCCTCTGGGGACTGATCAATCCTTCCCCCGGCGTCTTCGATCTCTCTGGATGGAAGAATATCGAGCCGTTCTTGCAGGCTGCCAATGATGCCGGACTCTTCGTCGTCACTCGTCCGGGACCTTATGTCGTGAGTCGCTTCGGTCTCTCTTCTTCCATCCGATTTCTTTCGTAGTGATGCATTCTGACTGGTGTAGAACGCTGAGTTCGCGGCTGGCGGCATACCGTTCTGGGTGACGGGTCTTCCTGGCGTCGAGCTCAGGACTTCGGATCCGATCTGGACGGCAGCGTACACGCCATACTGGGAGAAGATCGGGGAAATCGTCGCGAAGTATCAGATCTCGAAGGGCGGTCCGATCATCGCCGTTCAGATAGAGAACGGTGAGTCATACATTCCAAGCAGTCAGCCGACATCGCTTGCTGACGTGGAACCAGAGTACTACCTCGATGGCTCGGACTCGGGCGCTCTTGATCTGCCTTATGTCCAGCGTCTGGAGAACATCTTGAGGAGTTCCGGCGTCGTCATACCCTTCAGCTTCAACGACGTTCGTCCTGCCATTTCTCTCTTGGATGGACGTCAAGCTGATCCGACCAGAACTTCGAAGGTGACCGATTAGCCACGGGTGAAGGCGCAGTCAATCTCTGTCAGTCTTCTCTCACACGACAGGGTGACAGCGTGAGGAGACCGCTGACAAGGCGCAGACGCGGTGGACTACTATCCGCAGAATAGTGATTGTTCCATGAACGAGTTCTGGAGACCGGTGCAGGTGGCGACTCGGCCGGTAAGTCACCTTGATATGTGCTAGCCTGACACCACGGTTCTCCGGCATTTTCCGGCGACTGTATCTGGCTGACTTCCTACAGTACCTGCAAAACACGTCTGGGCCTTTGGGCGAACCTTTCTACATCGTTCGTGACCCTCCCCACGTCGAGCATTGTCCCATATGTCGATTCTCATGCTGACCCTTCTGACGTTCAGCCCGAGTTTCAGGGCGGCTGGATCCCTGGGACCGACACGACGGGATACAACCTTGACGCCTGCCTTCCCCTGTTCAGCAGTCAATTCGAGCGGGTCTTCTACCTCAATAACGTGGCACAGTGTACGTGCCTACTGCTCCTTCCCCTTGGCCAGTCTCAACATCAAGCAGCTCTTCCGATCCTTGAGCTGATCTCTTCTTCAGCGATCAAGCTGCAGAGTGTTTACATGACCTATGGCGGAACCAACTATGGCCACACCGCATTCCCGCGTACGCACAATCTTACGGATATCGAAACAGCCGATAATCATGGGTCACAGGTGGGATCACATCGTATGATTACTGGGCGGCTATCCAAGAAGACCGTACTCTTCGGGACAAGTACTACGAGTTCAAGGTACAGACATCCGCTCACTCAGATCCAAGTGCTGAGTATATGACCCGATCCAGCTCATCTCGCACTTCCTCCGCTCCGCCCGGGATCTGCCCAAGACGTGGCTGGCTGAGTCTGGCAATGCCACGGGAACGTCTCAACCTGGCGAGATACAAGTGGACGAGCTCCGGAACCCGGATACGGCCGCGAGCTTCTACGTTGTCCGGCACGCGAACTCTAGCTCGCTTGACGTCACGAGCTTCGAGCTTGATGTCACCGATTGGCAAGGGAATACTACCGTTCCCGTCCTGCTCAATGGCCGAGTCTGTCCTTCACCCCCCACAAGGAGCTCAGCTGATGCATGATTTGCAGGACTCTAGGATAGTCGTCTCCAACTACTGTTGGGGAGCATCGTGCATCTCCCATTCGAGCGCTGCGATCATGACCTCGACGAGGCTGGGCGAAGTGGACTATCTCGTACTCTATGGGGATCCAGGTCAGCCTTACGTGCTCGCCTTCCCCGACCCGCATTGCAAGATCGATCAACTATCCGGCTCACCAAAGGTCTCGACCTCTGTCTCCTATGGTCGGACCATCATGAGCTACAACGTAACGACTGGGGAACACAGCGTGATCAAGGTCACCGGCGGGACCCGAGAGGTTCGGGTCGTCATCCTCGATACCGAGACGGCGTATTTCACGTGGGAAGCAGTCATTCCTGCTGAGGGCAACTTTGGGAGTCATTACTCTATCGGCAGTAATGAGACTGTGCTCGTTATCGGGCCGTAAGTCTCACTTCCATCGATGCTGGCACTGTTCTAATCCCACTCGATAGGTACTTCCTCCGCTGGGCGTCCGCTTCGGGTTCAACGTTGAATCTTCAAGGTGACCTGAACACCACGACCGACGTCTTCGTCGCTGCTTCGCCGACCTACACTACGCTCACCTGGAACAACGCCTTGGTCACGCCTACAACCACCTCTGACGGCCTGTGGAAGTTCACCCTCTCCGGACCGAGCTCGATCCCTTCCGCGCCTAGTATAACTGGCTGGAAATGGAAAGACTCGCTCCCTGAAATCACATATGGCTATGATGACTCAGCCTGGGTGTCCTCCAACAAGACGAGCACGACGAATGACAATCAGCCTTACTCCGACTTCACCGGGAAGTACGTACTGTATGGCCAAGACTACGGTTATCTGGTCGGGAGTACGATCTGGAGGGGTCATTTCCATTCTACAGGTCAGGAGACGGGTCTCAATGTCAGTCTTTCACCCGGGACGACGGGTGCTGGCGCTTTCTTCGTGGGTGATCTCCCCTTGATCGGAGTCAGAGCTGATCGAACCCCTCGTCAACAGCTCAACGGGGAGTATCTCGGCTCTGCTGTGACCCAGAACGTCATAGGTATTGAAGGTGACTTCGCCACTGATCCTTCCGAGCTCATTGGCTGATTCTCTTCGCTTCCATTCGTAGACGTCAATACTACCGTCTACTTCCCGTCCGGATCGGTCAAAGCTGGCTCCGAGAATTTCATCGTCCGTCATGCTCTCTCTGTTCGTGCTGTGTCCCGAAGACTAACGGACATTCAGCAAATCGTGGTGGACAACGCCGGCGTCGAGGGAAAGACGACCTATTCCGCTTCATCTCAAAACCTCCTGTCCCCTCGCGGGATTCGGGGCTACACCCTTCTCGGCGGCGACGATTCCGGCCTGGAGATTACCTGGAAAGTCCAGGGCAACCAGGGTGGCTGGACCGATTTCCCAGATAAGGTCAGGGGTTACTACAATGCTGGCGGACTCTATGGCGAGAGGAAAGGGTGGTATCTCCCTGGATTCGATGATTCGGATTGGCAGACTGGTGGACCGGATGAGAGCCTGGATGGGCCGGGAGTGAGGTTCTATCGCGGAAGCGTGGACGTGGATTACCCTGAGGGGCTGGATCTTCATTATAGGTGAGTGAGGGTGTGGGTGATGGGGGGGGGGGGAAAGAGCTGAGGTGGGGACAGTTTCGTCTTCCCGAACGTCACCGGAGGATATCGGGCGCAGCTGTTTGTCAATGGCTGGCAGTTTGGCAGGCGGCTCGGCGATCTCAGTGAGTTGGCGTGTTCTCCCTTGATTCACTATCTCCGCGTGGTCTGTCCTTCCAGCCGAACTTTTCTTTCCACTCTTGGTCGGTTCAACCGAGCTGACACCTACCCCCTACCTCCCAGGCAAACAAGTCGTCTTCCCCGTCGCCCCCGGCATCCTCGCCCACGGCACAAACACCATCGCCCTCTCCTTCTTCGCCCTCAACGCCACCCAGGAATCCCTCAGTCTGGGCGGTCCCATCACGCTCCAGGTCGATCAGCCAGTCACCACCTCCATCTTGCAGCTTAGCGATTTCTCGATGGAGAGCGCGACGTACGATCAGGTATTTGGGTCGTCGTCGAGCTAGAATTGGCTCGCGTTCTCCCGTAGGGGGAGGGGGAGTGGGGAGTGGGAAAGTTATAATAAGAAGATATGTCACGAACAGACCTTGATGGAGTGAAGCGGCTCAGTCGGCGTATGATCTCACCCAGACCTTCACCACATGCCTCTGCATCCGCCCTGTCCAGCTTCATTCTGAACCACTCCCCAAACCTCCTCACGGCCATCCCCACAAGGGAGCTGACTTTGTATGCCTCGGAAAGACCCACATACCGGGCAGGTAAACGATTACAGCAGCTTCTCCTCGGCGACCCGGGCTTTGATTTTCTTTCCACCTTTCAAAAAAAGGAAACTCGTTGCCCAACATCCCGTTTGCATTCGCTCGATTCAGACTGGGGGTCCCATGTCGTCGTCAGCCACAGGGGAAACCTCTCAAGTCACCCATCACATCGTCATCGTCCCCATCTCCGGCTGGTCCCACCTCCGTCTCATCCTCCGATTCACCCTCGACCTCCTCACCCTCCACCCATCCCTCGTCATCACCTTCCTCATCACCTCCCTCGCCCTTCCACGTCTCCAAAGAGAGATCGATCTACATCCAGCTACCGTCATCAAGTCCCTGGAGAGTAGATTCCGTATCTTTGAAAAGGATGATGGGGTCGTCCCTGGATCTGGACCGAGGGCGGAAGTACTCGGTTTCGAGAAGATCGCTGGGGAAGCTATTACGGAGATATTGAAAGGAGGAGAGGGCAGGTTTGGGACTCGTCCTTGCGCTTTCATCCTCGATGTAAGTCCTGCTAATATCCGTGACATGTCTGATGATGTGGCATCTGAAGCTCTTTCGTACCCCCGTACCACCGGCCGTGAAGGAGGTCACCGAAGCGCTATCGATTCCCAAGATTCCAGTACTTGTGTTCCTGCCGACCATGGCTGTGGGGTTCTGCCGGTACGTCATCGACTCTCTCCATTCGTCGACGATACTTGTTGACGGACCATGATAATGGATAGAGGATCCATCAGTGAGGCCAGAGGTGGCCCGTTTGAACGAATTACCGAGAGATTTGACGAGTACAGTAAAAACGGGATGTCGGATACGGACGCCGCAGTCAAGGTCGGTGTCCACCCCTATTTTGTTTCGGACTTAGCTCACGATAGTACCCATGGCATAGGCGTTTCGCTGTGCCAACCACAAATTGGTGGATTTCCCAGACTTGCCGAAGATGTATGATTGTCAGTCTTTCGTCATCGGTGTGGTGGCGGTAATCGCTGACTCGGTGACCATCCAGACGAGTTCTGTGAGCTTTCCTGGCCCATCAGCTCGCGTATATCCCTCTGACAGCGCTAGCGCCTCAATGGGCTGCACGGGAGATCGATCGAAGCGTCGTCTTCGTCACCGCCAAGATGTGGTCTTCCGGCCGTGCGGTCGACGGGGTCGTATGTCTTAGCACCCCCGAGCTTGACGGTAATGCTCTGAAAGCTCTCGAGGAGGATCTGGGGATACCTTACTATGGCATCGGGTGGGTTGGCAGATCGAGTGAATTTTGTCGCTGATCCATGTTGGTGGGGTCTTCAGCTCAGTACGCCCGAATGGCGCAGGAGAGGTCAAGGATGAGGCGGTGAAGGAGGAAGATGAGAGAGTAATGGGGTTCCTGGATGCAGCGAAGGAGAGATATGGTGCCAAGTCCAGCGCGTATATCAGGTGCGTTTCGCTCATCTTCCTGCGATTTTGTGTGTTGATCGATGCGCACATGTTAGCTTCGGCACAAACTTCTGGCCGACGACACGTCCTTCACTCATCACCACCCTTGTCACCTTCTTTCTCAACGTCTCGCCCCAAATCCCTTTTGTTTGGGCCACAGCCGCATTGCAAGGGAAGATGGAGCCGGAGTTGGTCAAGAAGGTCGAGGATAGTGGGAGGGGGATCATCGTGGACTGGGCGCCGCAAGTCAAAGTGCTCAGACATGAGGCGGTAGGGATGTTCATGGTGAGCTGTCGTAACAGCTTTTCTCGAGATTTGCCTCCAGGGAACGCCTGACTCGGCCTCCGCCTTGATTGAGCTACAGTGTCTGATGTTCTGCTTAGACCCACGGCGGCGTCGGCTCGATCACCGAAGCCATCGTCACTGGAGTACCCATCGTCACCCTCCCCTTCTCAGGCGACCAACCATCCCTCTCTGCGCACTGTACGTCCTTCCACATCGAAAGCTTACATCTCCCTGATCCATGACCCGTCCTAGTCACTCAAATCAGGCAAATCGGCGTCCAGCTATTTCAGCTCTCATCGGGTCTCGACGGTCTCACCATGGGCAACGGCATCGTAGTCAAGGGTACAGAAGAAGCGATGCTGGCCGAGCTCAAGGAGGTGTTTGGGAAGATGAAGGGTGAGGAGGGACAGCGGTTCAGAGAGAATATAGAGAAGGTTAGAGGGGTGATGGAGAAGAGCTGGGAGAGTGGAGGGACGAGGGAGGCGATGATGAGGATGAAAGAGTGGTTCACACCAAAGGAATGAACCGAGCCTAGATGCTAGAAGCTTTGATGCGACTCGGTTTGGTCGGTGTTTACTCCGCTGGCTGGTTGCAGACAAATCCGATCGCTTCGTTCAAAGAGCGATTCTTTGGTCATCCGGTCGTCTTCAACCGGAACGATATCGAAGAATATGGCACTCCAGTATGAGTCTAACTTGTCGCCAGCAACCTGAGCTCAAGCCGGGGTCCGAGGTCTTACATACCGACTCGCTGAAAAGGCGCTAGGGTATATGCCGCCTTTGTTCGGCTGGGCTACCGACTTTCGCCGAACAGTGGTGGAGCCGGGGTCAGGCGTTCTCCGAATCGGGATCGACTGCGCGGTCACCAACCCCGACGCCGTCATCCTCTCCCTCTCCCTCTCCCCCTTTCCCATGTCACGGTAAGTCCGAGATCAGTCGGTCAGTCGTGTAGACCCTCGCCTCCGTCCCAACCTTGATCATCGTCATCGACGAGGTATCTGGACGAGCCATCGGGTGCGGAGAGTACAAGTACGGTCTCCGCTTTCTCGTGCTCACCTCGGCATGTGCTCCTCAATGGACGAGCCAGGGGACTTGGAATTGGTGGTCCGGGCGGCATTGGGGTATGTCGCTCAATCACCGCATGTAGGCTTGATAGCTGATTAGAGTAGGCTGGAAGACGAGTATGTCCCGACCGGGGTGTATCATCAAGCCAGGAGCGTGTTTTTGACGGGATTTGGTGCGGTGAAGGAATGACGAGTGTCGTCGTTGTGGGAGAAATCAAAATGACGCCAACCGTTAGACGATCTAGACTCAATGCCACTGGCGCCCGGGGCATACGACTGCTCTTTTGAGCATTCCCTTTCCAGTCCAACGTTAACAAGTGTCGAGCCCCAAACAGAGCTCGTTGCGCGCTGGTGACGATTCAGTATTCATCAGCCCGATGATGATCGCCCATGCATCTTTTGGTGGCTGACGATGACCTCGCTCCCTTCCGAGCCGTCGATCAGTCTGAGAAGCCAAAGACAGGTGTCACTCATCACCCTTTCCCCGTGCCCCCTCACCCTACTTAGACCTCGACCCAGTTCAAGACCAAATCAAAAAAACGTCAAAGTTCCTCGACGCCTTCACCTCCGCGTCACCCCAGAGTCCCTCCTTATCCGACGATTCGAGATCAACGGTACATCCTGCTCACTCAATCTTCCATGACTCCTCAATCTGTTACCTTCCAGGTTTGACAGATCATGCTCCTCCTTCTTGGACCCCAGGACCGCGTTTTTCTCACCCTCCCGATCTAACGGCATCTCAAACCTGGCGCAAGCTTCGGCATCCGGCATGATCCCAACTAAACTTGTGGGTAAGTTATAGATTGACGAATCTAAATCTGGTCGCGTGCGTCCAGACTCAACTCCTTGCGTCAGTCCGATAATACCGACACACTCTAATCGGCTTTTGGCCGATCTGATCACGCGTCGCGTACCAAGGCCTGGTCGTGGAAGGTTCGGGCCAACCTGTCGACTCCCAAGAAACGCAGTTCTGGATTCCCGCTTCTGAGCAGCACTTCTAATTCCCAATATCCTTCTCGAGCTCCACTCCCGCCCAAGCCAGTCATATCGGTGAGCTCGAACCTCACGTTTCCAAACCCGGAAAGGGCGTCGTTCGAGGAATCGTTTTGACAATCATGGCGAGAGATGAAAGGATCATCAAACACTCGGTGTGCCGGATTCCACCCAAGTCGCCATTTCTGCGTCGCAGACCGCTTCTAATCAGGATTATCTACGAATGCGAACCTCGTTCACCGGGGACTGCGGAAACGATTGTCGCCTCTTTCGATCTCGCTGCCAATATCTCCGCCCGATGTGCCAAGTCCGATGCGCCACGGACCGAGACTCGATGGGGAACCTTCTGGAGGTCCAGCTGATCCGAGTGCAATTGTCCCATTCGTAACCGTCAAATACTACCCCAGCCCGCTTGCAACGCCTCCTCTCCGCTTGGCCACGAACTCCCGAACGACATCACCCCAGTCGGATCCCAGGTGTTAATGAAGTCCAGCTCCTCCTCATTCCAGGGCCAGGGTTTCGTATCTTCAAGCACGTCGATGGACGATTTTCTGGTCTCTCGCGCCATGTTCACGGATCGGGGTAGCGGAGGAGGAAGCCCACAACGGAAGTACATTGGAGTCACTGTGGGAAAAAGGTTTTGCGGGATTGCTAGCTCGAATTGAAGGATCCTCGCGGAGTTGGGTCGGTGGGGTGTCCGATCGAGCTAGGACTAGGCATGAGGTCTCGTATGAGTGGATATGCGGCTCCCGTGAATGAGACGGTCCAGCGTTCAATGCTAGTGATGCTTCGATGCGCCATAACGGAAGAGGACAAGTGGACCTGATCGATGATGGCCCCGAGTCGAGATAAGAAGCAATGGAAGTGTCGATGTCTGGTTTTCGATTGGCTGCTGTGGAGACCTCGTGGGTTATACACGCGGAGGGGGGAGGCAGACATGGTCCTTGCGCTTCACTATTCTTTCTCGACCCGGTGACCTGACTCTCCCTCCCATTGCTGACGACCGAGCCAACGAAGGCCAAGCCGGCCATGACCTGGTCAACCCACACATCCTCGCCGTTGCCATTCACCTCGTTTCCGCTATGTGATGACGCGATGAGCGAGCGTGCGGTACTCGTCCTGTCTGTTTGCGTCGAGCTCAATTCGTTGCGATCCGCGTGCATGTCTCCCATGGAGCTCCTCGAGGAGCAGAGTGGCCCAGAACGGGAGTCAACGGGGACACCATTTTTGGGGACCGGGTGAAGGTTGATATTTGGTGCACCGGAAGGTCCCGCCGAGACGGGAGTGTGGGGATCTTGGGTAATTCGGTCGGCCAGGAATCGCTGGAGGATCCCCTGAAGCCTTTCGACTTCCCCCTCAGCGGCAAGCTTGCCGTCTTCGACTTCTGTAAGACGCGCTTCCAGCTCGAGGATGCGCTGCAGTTTCAGTCAGCTGCCTCCTGTCGGGTGAATGACACAGAATCTAAGGAGACTTAAAGAAGGGGCTGATGGAAGATATAGATTCCAAACGAACCGCATCAAACGAAAAGTAAACATGGTCGCAAGGCGCAAACCCTTACGGCCAGGTCACCTATCTCGGTGCGGGAACAACCCTCCCTCCCAGATCTGAAAATATGATTATGAAGTGAGCGCTGACTCGCCTGATCTTTCCGATCCCTCAAAGCCTGTTGCGCCTTCCTATTCTGCTCCCTCCTCGCATCCGTGAGCTGACGTTTCCGCTTAGCCGGGTTCCCCGAAGATGACGGGGCTGCGTATCGCTGATAGTGTCGAGGTTCGTCGTCAGGCCCCATTCAGCTGATTTAAATTCACAGAAGAGCATAGTGATGGGACGAAGGAGATACGACACGTCGTTCAGGGATAGGCAATGGCGCACCCGTGGACGTGTACCGGGATCAAATGGGTGAATTCCCTTTGACTTTCTGGATGTGCCGAGTCCGATCAGGGGTCCGAGTCATTGGGGACCGATCAAGGTGTAGATTGATTCGGGAGGAGAGGAAGAGGTCGTTTGGCGGCTCGCGATTGGATACGCCGGTCCAAGCGTTGGATTGTTGGTCGTCCGCACCCTTGATGAACGCCTTGCGGAGGAACAGCGAGAATCCCATATCCCCCTATTTGACCTGATCGGGAAGCTGTATGAGTGTATACTGTGAGGCCTGATCAGATCCGCTCCCGACTTCGAAGCCCAAATATCTCCTCTCTGGAAGTCCCCGTGCCGTCGATATGACCAATGAAATTCATCGAGCAGTATCGTGCCAGGGAGATTCTTGGGTGAAGCGAGAGATCTACACCTTTCTGAATGTCCGGATGCTTTAGCTTGTCCCAAAGAGCTTGGGCTTCACTGACAGTCATACATAGAAGGCAGACCTGGTATCCGCAGGACCTTGCCCGTATCGTTGGCCCAGATCTGCGGGTGGATCGGTGGTTAGAGCGGTCCTAAGACAGTATGGGTACGACGGACCTTCTGAGCCGCCGCTGTCGGCTCGGTCCCTTTTGCGACTTCGGCGTCGTAGTCGAACTTGTGGATTGGCCATTGCCCGCCATTCTCGGGTTTCGTGAGGAAGCTGGTCGGTACGTGTATCAGTCATGTATCACCGAGTGGGAGGACGACAGACTAACAACAGGCTGCAGCGGGGATCGAGAAGAAGCCGAGGGTAAGTAATTGGGGAAGTTGGTGGTTCTCAATCAGCGTGGATACGAGATCGGGTACGAAGCCCCGAAAGATCTGCACCGACAACTCAGCATCCACGCACTGAGCATGAAAAAGTACGGACTCACATCGTAGATCACCACCTTAGGTCGCTCGTCCACCAGTACCTTCTCCAAAAAGCTTGGCAAAACGACAGCAAGATCTACCTTCCCATCTCCCCACATCCCCATCGAGCCCGTCACATCCACCAAGCTCAGTCGATCCGCAGCGGGTGAAGGGCGGGTGTGGACATAGGCGAGGAAAGCAGAGGAAAGTTCGGTGGTGGCGTTTGAGATCCGGTGGGGTTGAGGAAGATGGTGATGCGGAGAGAGGGATGGATGATGAGGAGGTTGAGGCTGAGGTTGGGGAGGGGTCGGATGGCCCCGGCGCGGGCTTGTCAGTCAGGATCTACAAAGTAGATCAGGCATGACGTACCAGCCATCGACGGGGAAGACGATCGCGTGGGAGGGTTTGGGCATGGTGACCCGGGGCTATACTTCCCGCACAATTTGGATCAGTAGCGCATCATACCTACAGGACCGAGGTTCCTCCACAGGCGCGCAGAAGAGTGTGGTCGAGATTTCGAGGCCAATGATAAGGATAATCCGAGGCCGAGGAGGAGATTTGCTCCCGATATTCGATCGGGGCGGACCACGTCGCCACTTTTGTCCAAGGCGGCGACTGGGGGGTGTTGATCACCTTGAATCTTCTTCGCCTTCAAGATTCTCGAATTGGCAAGTTGAAATCGTATGTTGATGAAGCTGTTGTCGGATCGTGAGTCGACAGTCGAAAGTCGAAAGTCGAATTTTCAGTGATTGAGATTTGAAGTTAGTTGAAGGTAAGTTTGGGAGATAAGATTGTTAGACGTTGTCACTCGTGTTCAGTGAACGAGTACAATAAGGTTGTTTGGT